>Ga0210378_10000192_pt1 | contig 29668 bp, 21 predicted proteins | sample PLM1_60_b1redo_FD_155465 | JGI IMG/M metagenome (GOLD analysis project Ga0210378, IMG submission 155465) | Groundwater sediment microbial communities from an aquifer in East River, Colorado, USA - PLM1_60_b1 redo | ecosystem: Environmental > Terrestrial > Soil > Riparian zone | place: USA: East... | reverse complement strand
GTCGGCACCTCGGCCAGACCCTGCTGGAGGGCCCGCACGAACGCTCCCGCCGTGGGCCAGCGGTCCTCCGGCTTCTTGGCCATGCATCTCAGCAGCGCCCGCACCAGCGGCTCGGGCACGGCGGAAGGGGGAGGAATCGGCATCGGCTCCGTCACGTGCTTCATCAGGACCGCGACGGGCGTGTCGGCAGCAAAGGGCACACGCCCCGTCAGCATCTCGTAGGCCACGACGCCCAGGGCGTAGATGTCCACACGCTGGTCCACGGGATGGCCGGTGGCTTGCTCCGGCGCCATGTACTGCGGCGTGCCCGTGATCATGCCGGTCTGCGTGAGGGCGCCCGAGCCCTCCACCATCTTTGCGATCCCGAAGTCGGCCAGGTACACCCGCTCCGCTTCGTCCAGGAGGATGTTCTGGGGTTTTACGTCGCGGTGGACGACGCCTTTGCCGTGGGCATAGTCGAGGGCATCGGCGACGCCGCGGAGGATGGTGGTGATGCGGTCGTGGGCGAGCCGGCGGCCGCGGAGGAGGCTCGAGAGCGCCCCTCCCGAGATGAGGCGCATGGCCATCCACGGGATGCCGCCCTCGATGCCGAAGGCGTGGATGGGGATGATGTTCGGGTGCTCGAGGCGAGCGACGACCTTGGCCTCGCGCCGGAAACGCTCGGCAAACGTCTCGTCGTGGAGGAACTCGCCGGGCAGGACCTTCAGGGCCACGTAGCGGTCGAGCGCCGCTTCGTAGGCCTTGTAGACGGAGGCCATGCCGCCCCGGCCCAGCGGCTCGATTATGCGATAGGAGCCGAACGTCTCTCCGGACGCGAAGTTGGTCACGACCGCCGTCGGCTTCCGGAACGAGCTCGAGAGCTGCGCTTCTCGGGGATGGGCCGGAGAAGCTCGTGAGGATCTACGCGCAGCGCCCACGCCAAGCGGCAGAGCGTGTCGAGGGGAACGTTGCGCCGGCCGCGCTCGATCGAGCCCAGGTAGCTCGGGTGGATGCCGATCCGCTCTGCGAGCGCCTCCTGGGTGAGCTGTCGGCGCGTGCGGGCCGTCCGCAGCTGAGCACCCAACGTGCGCCGCCCGTTGAACAGCTCGTCCGCCGCGACCTTCGCCGTGGGCCACAGGTTCATCTGCCGGGCCCGTTTCATCGCGCTGAGGGTACCACTCTCGGCGCATGCACACTTGCCCGCTGCGCGTCCAGCTCGGGCCCTCCGTCGAGGAGCAGCCGCGGCACGCGCACGACCGTCCCCGCGATGCAGAGAGCCTCGCCCGCCGCGTCGAAGGGAATCATGACGAGCTGCGGCGCGGATGGCGTGAGGCGCGCCTTCGACACCGTGCGCTGCAGGAGAAGCGTATTGAGACGAGCGGCCGAGGCTTTCCCGTGCAGTCCCACGAGGGCGAAGGGCAGCAGCTCGCGCGCTTCCGCCTCCGGAAGCGTCGCTCCCCAGGTGCGCGGCCGGCCCCCGATCGGGACCTTCTCGTCGACCACCTTCAGGGCGGCGGCGTGGACCCACTCCACGAGGTCCTTGAAGGTCTCGTCGCCGACCTCGGTTCCGAGCAGGCGGAAGGCGGGGACCCAGAGATGCTCCCCGGCCGGCGCGAAGCCGGGAGGAGCACCCTGGGGAAAGACGGCGCGGCCGTAGTCCTCGAGGCGCTGGACGACCAGGGGCGGCGTCCCCGCGATCTCGACGCGGAATCGGTAGCGCCAGAACGGAAGGTAGTCGCCGTCGAGCCTCTCCGGGCCGCGCACGCCGTGGCCGTACGGGACGATGTGCGGACCCTGCGCGGTGGGCGTCAGCCCGCGATGGCAATTGGAGCAGACGCTGATGTGATGTCCGGCCGGCAGGGCTTTCTCGAAGCCGCATTCCGGGCAACGCGACGCGACGACGTGCACGCGTCGGAAGGAGGGCTCGCCCGAGCGCAGCGGGTCGCCCGTGGCGAGGCCGATCAGGGCGCGCCCCTCCTCGGCGTCGGGACGTCCGGCCAGCGTCCCGAAGCCGCCGTCGGCGAGCACCCACTGTTCTTCGTCGAGCACGACGCGGGCCACCCAGTACGGGCGGTAGACGAGCACGCGGCCGCGGTCCAGGAAGGAAGCGTGCTTGGCGACCGGCTGCAAGCCGGGCTCCAGGTCCTGGCCCCGCCACCGCTCGATCTCGCGGTAGGACCGCTCCGCCACCGGGGCCCACGGGAGGAAACCTCCCCGGTCGCGGACCTCCTTCACGGTGAGGGGGCGGACCCGGGCGCGACACATCCTCAGCCCGCGGTCGCGCAGGTTCGCGCTCTGCGTGTCGTAGGCCGGCACGCTGTGCTCGACGGCGAAGGCGCGCACGCGCACGAGCTTCGGACCGTCCGACCGGCGCCCCAGGATGGCCTGTACGATCCAGCCCGTCAGGTGCCAGTAGGGGGCATACAGGCGATGGGCTTCGATCACCCGGGCCTGGCTGCGCAGCCCCTTCTCGAAGGCTTCGAGCCGCATCTGGACCCAGAACTCGGGCGGCGGCTGCTCGTCCTCGCCGCCGCGCAGCCCGAGGATCTCGGCCCGCTGGCCGTGGACGCGGTAGCGGATCACCGTCTCCAGCACCGCTTCGGGTGTGCGCAGCTGGTCGTCGGCGAGGTAGATCTCGTCGCGCTCCGGCGCGCTCAGCAGCAGCAGCGAGCCGCAGTGGTCGCAGTCATAGCTCGCGGTCTGGTCGTCGACGGTGAACGGCCCGCCGCATTTCGGGCAGGAGAGGAGGAGCGCGAGCGGTCCGGCGGGCGCGGAGGGCTGGGCGGCCGTGGCCACGGGCGGAAGCGATAGTACTCTCGCCCGAGAGCCCGAGCTACCCGGTTACGGGAGCAGGATCAGAGGGCGTGCCCACGCCCGCGGCCCGAGAGCCGCTCGCGCCGGACGCGCAGGCCTTCCTCGAAAGCGTCGCGGAACTCTTCGGCGGTCTCCAGGATGGGCGACCACCAGCGCCATTGCACCCGGCCGTCGTCGCCGTCGCACGCAGGGTTCTCGACCTTGCAGATGAACTTGAACGCATCGGCCTCGTCGCGACACACACGGAAGCGCACCTGGACCGCGCCCACGCCCTCGTCCTCGAGCAGGCGGCGGATCTCCTGCTCCAGCGCACGGGCCAGCCTCGGGTTCTCGGCGGCGAGGGGATTGTCCAGGATGTCGATCCGATCCCGTCTTTCCTCACGCTCCCGCAGGGGGAAGAGCGCCGTCCTGGTCCCTGCGGCGGCCGGCTGCGACGTCACGATTCCCATGGCTCCCTCCAGCGCTGGGCGACCCCTGGGTTTTAGCAAGAGGCATACCACGCGCCCAAACCCGCGGAATGCCAGGGTCGGCACGAGGGGGTTGAACCGGGATGTAAGAATCGGGGGGCTTCGATCTGAAGGATCTACATCGCCTGTAGCCATTACAGGCGCTGCGAGTTTATGTCAGGCTCGCGCGGCGGGGCATGCGCTACGATCGCGAGCGGAGGACGCTGATGAGGACGAGCGACTTCGAGCTCGAGGAGCGCGGGGGAGCGCTCTGGCTGACGCTGCAGCGTCCGCCCCTGAACGTCCTCGACATACCGACCCTGCGCGAGCTGCGCCGGGCGCTCAAGGACCTCCCCCGGCGAAACGACCTCAAGGCCCTCGTTCTCCGCTCGGCGCTGCCCGGCACGTTCTCGGCGGGAACGGACGTGCGCGACCACCGGCGCGAGCGGGTGAGCCAGATGCTCGGCGCCTTCCATCGTCTCGTTCTCTTCCTCGACCAGATCCCCCAGGCCACGATCGCGGCGGTGGACGGCCGGTGCCTGGGGGGCGGCTGCGAGCTGGCGCTCTTGTGCGACATCGTCCTCGCCACGCCCCGCTCGACCTTCGCCCTGCCCGAGATCGACCTGGGCTGCTTTGCGCCGGTGGCGGCGGTCGCGCTGCCGCGGCTGGCCGGACGCGTCGCTTACGAGATGGTGCTGCTGGGGGAGCCGGTCTCGGCCGAGGACGCGCTGCGGTACGGCATCGTCAACCGCGTGGTCGAAGACCTGGACGCCGCGAGCGAGGATTGGGCGGCGCGGCTGGCCGCGAAGAGCGGCTCCGTCCTCGCCTTTGCCCGCCGGGCCGTGCGGCACGGGGCGCGGGGCTCCTTCAGCAAGGCGCTGGCGCGTACGGAGCGGATGTACATCGAGGAGCTCACCCGCACGCGCGACAGCGACGAGGGCCTCAAGGCCTTCCTCGAGAAGCGCCGGCCTCGCTGGACGGACAAGTGAGCTCCGGATGCTGACGCTCATCGAGGGTGCGCGCCTCGTCGTCACCCAGGACGACCGGCGGACGCGCATCCCCGGCGGCCACGTCCTCGTGCGCGACGACCGCATCGAGGCGGTGGGCTCGGGAGAGCCTCGCGTGAGCGAGCGCATCGACCGCCGCATCGACGCCCGCGGCAAGGTGGTCCTGCCCGGCCTCGTGAACACGCACCACCATCTGCCGCAGACCCTCACCCGCAACGTCCCCCGCGTGCAGGAGGCGCCGCTCTTCCGCTGGCTGACGGAGCTGTACGAGGTGTGGCGCGGCACGGACGCGGCGGCGGTGGACGTGGCGACGCGGGTGGGCCTGGGCGAGCTGCTCCTGACCGGATGCACCACCACCACCGACCACCTCTACCTCTTTCCCCGCGGCCAGGACCGGCTCATCGACGTCGAGATCGACGCCGCGCGCGACATGGGCATCCGCTTTCATCCCACGCGCGGATCGATGAGCCGGGGCAAGGCGCAGGGCGGCCTGCCCCCCGACGACGTGGTGCAGGACGAGGAGACGATCCTCGCCGACTCGCAGCGCCTCATCCGCGAGTACCACGATCCACGGCCAGGCGCCATGACCCGGATCGCCCTCGCCCCCTGCTCGCCCTTCTCGGTCACGGATGGGCTCATGCGCCGCACCGCGGACCTGGCGCGCGAGCACGGCGTGCGGCTCCACACCCACCTGGCCGAGACCAAGGACGAGGAGAGCTATTGCGAAGAGGTCTACGGTTGCCGCCCCGTGGAGTACCTGCGCCGGTTGGGCTGGTTGGGCCGGGACGTCTGGCTCGCCCACTGCGTCCATCTCTCGGCGGAGGAGGCCGCGCTCTTCGGCGAGACCGGCACCGGGGTCGCCCACTGTCCCTCGTCCAACTTCCGCCTCGGCTCCGGCATTTCCCCCGTGCGGGCGATGCTGGACGCGGGCGTGCCGGTGGGCCTGGGCGTCGACGGCTCGGCCAGCAACGACACTTCCAACATGCTCGCCGAGGCGCGGCAGGCCCTGCTTGCCCACCGCATCGGCGCCGACCCATCGCGCTGGATCACCGCGGAGGAAGCACTCTGGATGGCCACCCGGGGCGGCGCGCGCTGCCTCGGCCGGGACGACGTCGGCAGCCTCGAGGCGGGCAAGTGCGCAGACGTGGTGCTCGTCGATACGCGACGCCTCTCGTATGCCGGCGCCGCCAGCGACCTCGTGGCCGCGCTCGTCTTCAGCCCGTTTCCCGAGCCGGTCGACATGGCGATGGTGAACGGCCGCGTCGTCGTAGAAGGCGGCGAGCTCGTCGGCGTCGACGTGCCCGCCCTCGTGGCCACGGCGGATGCGATCGCCGAGGACCTCCTCCGGCGCGCCTCGGAGCGGACAGGGCGGAACTACTTCGAAAAAGGCTAACATCAGGAGTCCGTCACGGTTGACGGTGGACGGACTCCTAAAGCGGCCCGTCGGGCCGCAGGAGACGAAATGTGATTGCTTATCCCAGGTCTCTCTCGTTAGGAACGCGTCTTCCGACGTTGACCGGGACGCGTTCCTAGACATGCTCGCCCGCGGCATCCGTAGCTATCACCGTCCCACCCGCCTTGAAGACGCGCTGAGCCTGGCCGCGCAGGGCGCGGTGGCCGTGGCGGGGGGCACGCGCGTGCTGGCCTCCCCCGTCGAGGCCCCCAACGTGCTCGACCTGACGGCCCTCGCCCTCACCCGCGTGGACAGCGAGGACGGCGACCTCGTGATGGGGGCGATGACGACGCTCCAGGAGGTCGTCGAATCCCCCCGCGCCTACGAGGGCACGGCGGGCCTCCTGCCGACCGCGTGCGGTTTCCACTCCGCATCCCGCATGATCCGCGGGATGGCCACCCTCGGCGGTGAATCGATCCACGCCGCGCACGACTCCGAAGTAGTGGCGGCGCTGCTGGCCCTGAACGCGGTGTACGTGGTCACGGGCCCCGACGGGCCGGTGGAGAGCCCGGCTTTGCGCTTCCTGCGCAAGCCCACGGAGGACCTGGCCGGAGGAGGCCTGCTCACGTCGCTGTTCATCCCGGGAGCACCGGAAGGGGCGGCCCTGGAGCGGGTCGCCGTCCTGCCTTCGGCCCCATCCCTGGTCGCGGTAGCGGCGACGGTCTCTTTCTCCGGAGAGCACCTGGCCCGCGCCCGCGTCGCCCTCACCGGGCTCGAAGGGCCTCCCTCGCGGATCCTCGAGGCCGAAGCGAAGCTGGAGGGGAGCGCGGGGAGCGCCGAGGACCTGGAGCGCTGCGCCGAGCAGGTCATGCGTCACGCGACGTTTCGCGAGGACGCGCACGCCTCGGCCGAATACCGCCGACGGGCCGGGCGAACGCTCCTGCTCCGCGCGCTGCGCCGCGCCATCGACCAGGCCCGCACCCACGAGCCGGCCCAGATGGAGCGGCCGAGGCCTTCGTTGCCGGTCCGCCTGCCAGTGGCCGTGCCCTACTTCACGTCGGGCCGGATCGAGATGGCCGTGAACGGCGTCGCCCGTGCCGGCGAGGCGGAGGCGCGCACGACGCTCCTCGAGTGGCTGCGCCGCGAGGGCTGCTGGGGCGTCAAGCACGGCTGCGAGACCGGCGAGTGCGGCGCGTGCACGGTGCTGCTCGACGGCCGTCCCGCTCTCGCCTGCCTGACGCTCGTGCTCCGCGCCCAGGGTCGGAGCGTGGTCACGGTCGAAGGGCTCGGTACCCCCGACCGCTTGCATCCGATCCAAGCGGCCTTCGTCGAGACGGGAGCGATCCAGTGCGGGTACTGCACGCCGGCGATGGAGCTGTGCGCCAAGGCCCTGCTCGACGCGCAGCCCGATCCCAGCGACGCCGAGGTGCGCGACGCGCTCGCGGGCTGCCTTTGCCGCTGCACCGGCTACGTCAAGCCGGTGCAGGCGGTCCTGCGGGCCGCGCGCGAGGGACGGCCGGCTTGAAGGCTCTCTGTCTCGCCACCGGCTTCGCCTTGCTGCCGGTGGTGGCTCACGCGCAAGGCCAGGTCGAGTTCAGCGTCGGGGGCGGCGTGGGGTCGAGCTTCACCCAGCGCGGCCCGTTCGTCTTCGACGGCTTCAGCTACGCCGACGCCTATCGCACGTGCCCGCCCGAAGTGGACGCGCAGACGTGCGCGCGGGGAGGAGCGACCGACGCCGCCGTCGGGCTCGAGAGCAAGTACCCGGCCCTCATCGTGGTGGGATTCGAGGCGCGGCGAGGTATCGGGGGGCCGTTCCTGCTCGGAGCGGGCCTCCTCGGCGGCGTGGCCCTGCGGAACCAACGGGTCATCCTGGGCGACAGCGGCGAGGTCTTGGAGGGACGGCCTCCCCTGACCGAGGAGGTCCTCAACGCGGCCGACAGCAACGCCACCTTCAGCACCAACGGTGTCGGCGGCCTCGCTTATCTGCATGCGGGCCTGCGCTGGGACCGCGGCTTCGAGAGCCGGACCACCATCGGCTATCGCGCCTCCGGCACCCGCGTGTTCGCCGAAGCCGGCGCGGGCTGGCTTGCCGCCGTGCCCGGGGGCGGCGACGCCGGGATCGGCCACCCGCTGGGCATCCACGCCGTCGCCGGCATCACCGTGAGGCGTGCCAACGCTCGCTCCCTCACGTTCTCGCTGCGCCACGTGCGCGCGGTCGGCGTGGACGATGCCCTGCTCGTCAGCTCACAGCTAAGCTGGACGGTGTTCCAGGTCGGCTGGCTGGGCGACCGCTAGGACTGCAGCAGCTGGTACTGGCCGAGGGCGCCGCGGGCGAGAGCGGCGTAGGCCAGGATGTACATCACGTGGATGAGGGGGTCGAAGCTCTCTCGTCCGAGGGCGGTGAAGTAGGCGAACAAGATGTCGCCGACGCACATGAGCACGAAGCCGGCCAGCAGCCCCGCCCAGACCTTCCAGACCTCCCCGCCCCGGAACCGGACGGCGATGCGCAAGAGGATGACGACGGGGACGAGCACCGCGAGGTCCAGGACCGGATAGGCCACGTTGAGGAACGTCTCGAGGGGAGGCGCGGGCATCGCCACCACCGGCTTCAGCGTCGGATAGCCGACGAGCCCCGCCGCCACCGTCATCGCTCCCGCCGTTCCCGCGCGCTCCCACACGGTGCCGATGGGATAGCCGGTCGCGCCGTAGGCACGGATGGCCCGCAGCAGCGCGGCCAGGACGAAGGGATAGGAGCCCACGAAGAACGCGTCGGCCACGGAGGGAAACGGGCTCGGGAGCCGAAGGATCGCCTGGTACGTGAACAGCACGGCCTGCCCGGCGGTGAAGGTGACGAAGCCGGCCGCGAACATGCGCCAGGTGCCGCGCATGGGGTTGTCGTGCTCGAACCGCTTCGCGCTCCCGATGGCTCCGCGGGCCGCGATCAGGAGGAACAGCAGCTTGGCGAGGTTCCCGGCGTAGAGGCGTATCTCCTCGCCGATAGCGCCTCCCGGCCTCCCGACCAGCTGCAGCACGAAGGGAGCGACGGCGGCGAGGGCGGCCACGAAGAACAGGGCGTCGGTGCGGGCGATGCGGCTCATGAGACCGCGCGGGCCGCCATCGCGGCATGGATCTCGCCGACGAGGACGGCGGCCTTCTCCCGTCCGACGAAGATGTTCAGGCCCTGGGCGAACCGCCGCAGGAGGGCGTCGAGCTGCTCCCTCGTGATCTCCGTGCCGTCGACGGCGATGCCGAGCTTCTGGCAGTGAGCCAGCGCCGCCGCCCGGGCCATCGTCTCGCCCAGGCAGGGCGACAGCATGCCGACGATCGTGTCCAGCGCGTCCTTCGTCTTCGCCACACCACTTCCAACGAGGGACGCGGATTCTAGCACGCGCGCGCCGTCGCGCCATGCGACCTCCCTCACAGGCGTATCCGTCGATTTGACGCGGGTTTGGCCCCGTGGAATCCTTCCTCCCCCATGGCCGCCGGCAAGTCCGACCTGAAGACGATCGGCAAGCCCGAGCGCCGGGTGGACAGCGTCAAGCTGGCCACGGGGCGGGGGACCTTCGTCGACGACATCGCGCTGCCGGGAATGCTTTACGCCCGGATCCTGCATTCCCCCCACGCCCACGCCCGCATCACCCGCATCGACGCCTCCCAGGCCCGCACCATCCCCGGCGTCGCTTGCGTGCTCACCCACCGCGACGTGCCGCGCGTGGCCTACACCACGGCCGGTCAGGGTTGGCCGGAGCCCTCGCCGTACGACGCGTTCATGCTCGACGCCAAGGTGCGCTTCGTGGGCGACCGGGTAGCCGTCGTGGCCGCGGATGACGCCGAGCTGGCTCAGCGAGCGTGCGACGCGATCAAGGTGGAGTACGAGCTGCTGCCCGCCGTCCTCGATCCCGAGCAGGCCATGGCCACGGGCGCGCCGGTCATCCACGACGAGCAGGACGCCACCGGCATCAAGGACCCCGCCCGGAACCTCGCCGCGGAGATCAACGCCGCGGTCGGAGACGTGGTCAAGGGCTTCGCGGAGGCCGACCAGGTCCTCGAACAGACATACCGCGTGCCCTACGTCCAGCAGTCGTCCATCGAGCCGCACGTCACCATCACGTGGCTCGACGAGGACAACCGCCTCATGGTGCGGACCTCCACCCAGGTCCCCTTCCACGTCCGCCGCATCATCGCCCCGCTGCTCGGCATCCCCATCCGGCGCATTCGCGTCATCAAGCCGCGCATCGGGGGCGGCTTCGGGGGCAAGCAGGAGATCCTCATCGAGGACCTGTGCGGCATGCTGACGCTGCGGACGGGCCGGCCCGTCCGCCTCGAGTACACGCGCGAAGAGGAGCTGACCGCCGCCCGCACGCGCCATCCCCAGATCGTGACCGTCAAGAGCGGCGTCAAGAACGGTCGCTTCACGGCCCTCGAGATGCGCGTGCTCGAGAACACGGGGGCCTACGGCACCCACGCCCTCACGGTCATGAGCGTGACCGGCAACCGCGCGCTCTCCCTCTACCGCTGCGCGAACCTGCGCTACGAGGCCCGCGCCGTCTACACGAACCTCGCGGTGGCGGGAGCGTTCCGCGGCTACGGATGCCCGCAGGGCTTTTTCGCCCTCGAGAGCCACGTGGACGAGGTCGCGGCCTCCCTCGGGGAGGACCCGCTGGAGTTCCGGCGACGGAACCACGTCCAGGAGGGCGACGACCAGCCGATTGCCGAAGTGCTCGGCGAGGGCAAGGAGGGCTTCAAGCAGATCATCCGGTCGTGCGGCCTGCCCCAGGCCATCCAGCTCGGAGCGAAGGCCATCGGCTGGAAGGACCGCGCCCGGAAAAAGAAGGCCGGCGACGGGCCGCTGCGCCGCGGTGTCGGCATGGCCATCGTCATGCAGGCCTCGGGCATTCCCGGGGTCGACATGGGCGCGGCCTCGATCAAGATGAACGAGGACGCTTCCTTCAACCTGCTGATGGGGGCCACCGACATCGGCACCGGCTCCGACACGATGTTCTGCCAGATCGCGGCCGAGGCGCTGGGCGTGCCGGTCGAGAAGATCATCCCCTACTCCTCCGACACGGACATGACGCCGTTCGACCCCGGTGCCTACGCCTCCTCCACGACGTACATCTCGGGCCGCGCGGTCGAGAAGGCGGCCCGCCTCGTCCTCCAGCAGATCACGGAGGTCGGCGCGAAGATGCTGGAGGAGCATCCCGAAAACACCGTGCTCCACGGCGGGAAGGTCTGCGCGAAGGACGGACGCTTCGTGACCTACGAGCAGATCTGCCTGTCGTCGCTCTACGAGAAGGACCAGTTCCAGATCATGGCCAGCGCTTCCCACATGTCCTACGAGTCGCCCCCACCCTTCGCGGCCGTGTTCGTCGAGGTGGAGGTGGACACCGAGACCGGCCTCGTCCGCGTGATCCGGATCGTGGAGGCGGTGGACTGCGGACAGGTGGTGAACCCGCAGATGGCCGAGGGCCAGGTGGAGGGCGCGGCCCTGCAATCGCTCGGCTACGCGCTCTACGAGCGCATGCCCTTCGACGCCCAGGGCCGGATGCAGTTCCGATCCTTCCGCGACTACACGATCGCCACCGCCACCGACGCGCCCGAGCTCACGACGATCCTCGTGCCCACCCACGAGCCGACCGGGCCCTTCGGGGCCAAAGCCATCGCCGAGATCCCGATCAACGGCCCGGCCCCGGCCATCGCCAACGCCGTGGCCCACGCCACCGGCGTGCGCATCCGCGAGATCCCCCTCACCCCCGAGCGCGTGCTCGCCGCCCTCGAGGAGGCCCGCGCCCGCACGCCGCGGCCTCGTCCCGCCTGAAGCGACGTCCTCGCACGCATGCCCAAGGCGGAGCTGCACGTCCACCTCGAGGGGTGCGAGGCCCAGAACATCCGGTACGTCGAGGCGCACTTCACCCCGTACAACCATGAGCGGTTCGGCTTCGGCGGGCGGCGGTCCCGCGGCGGCTGGTCGCTCCCTACTTCGAGCGCGCGCGCCGGGCGGGCTATCCGGTGGTGGCGCATGCCGGCGAAACCGCCGGGGCGGACCACGTCCGCCAGGCAGTCCTCGAGCTCGGCGAGGCGGCGGGCGTGGCGCTCGGGCTCTGAAGGAGACACCCATGAAAGCCCTGCTTCCCATCGTGGCGGCCGCGGTCGCGGGGGCCGCACCCGGCTTCGCCCAGACCTCGCCCTTCCTCCCCGACCCGCTCTACCGGCAGCTCGTGAACGAGATCTCGGGCGACCGTGCCTACGAGCACGACCGCGTCCTCACCCGCTACCACAAGACCGACGGGAGCCGCGACTTCTTCATCGCCGCCGAGTACATCCGCGGCGCCGCGGTGGAGGCGGGGCTGGAGGACGTAAAGCTCGTCCGCCAGAAGTGGGACGGGCACGGCTGGTCGTGCCGCTCGGGCGAGGCGTGGCTGGTCGCGCCCCAGGAGGTCAAGCTCGCCGCCTACGGCGAGGTGGCGATGTCCATCGCCGACCACAGCCGCACCACGCACGTCACCGCGGAGCTCGTGGACGTGGGCGCCGGCACCGCCGAGGCCGACTACGCGGGCCGCGACGTCAAGGGCAAGGTCGTCCTCGCTTCGGGGGCGGTCGGCACCGTCCACCGCGAGGCCGTCTGGAAGCGCGGCGCGCTGGGGGTGCTGTCCGACATGACGAACCGGCCCGAGCCCTTCGACGCACCGGACCAGGTCGCCTGGGGCCGGCTGCCCTACGACGCGCGCGGCGTGGAAGGCGTGAAGGACGGCACGCCGTCCACCTTCGCGGTGATGATCTCGCCCCGCCGCGGACGCTGGCTTCAGCGCCAGATGCAGGCGCCAGGCGGTGCGCTGCGGGTGAAGATCGACATCGAGTCCGAGTACCCGGCCGCGCAGGAGCAGGCGATGGTCGAGGCCTGGATCCGGGGCACCGACATCCACGACCAGCAGATCGTGCTCACCGCCCACATCCAGGAGACGACGTCGGCCAACGACGACGGCAGCGGCTGCGTCAGCATGCTCGAGATCGGACGCGCCCTCAGCCGCCTCATCAAGGAGGGAAGGATCCCGCGCCCCCGTCGCGACATCCGGTTCTGGTGGGTCAACGAGCTCGAGAGCCAGCCCCGGTACTTCCGCGAGAATCCGCAGGAGCCGCGGAAGATGCTCGTGAACGTCAACCAGGACATGGTGGGCGCGCGCCAGAGCTGGGGTGGCCGCGTGCAGTACGCCTCGCGCCTGCCCTGGAGCCTGCCCCACGCTCTCGACGACGTGATGGAGAGCGTGCTGGCCATGGTGCGCGACGGCAACACGTCGTACCTGACCACCCGCGGCACGAGCCTTCCCGTTCCCTTCACCCGGGAGATCGTGGCCGTGAAGGGCACCCGCGAGCCCTTCCACGCCGCGATGGTTCCCTACTTCGACTCCACCGACCACCACGCGTTCACGCCCGCCCCCATCGGCGTGCCGGGGACGAGCCTCACCAACTGGCCCGATGAGTTCATCCACAGCACGGCCGACGACCTCGAGAACATCGACGCCACCCAGCTCGAGCGCAACGCGGTCGTGGTGGCGGCCGTGTCGCTCTACTTCGCGAGCCTGCGGGAGGAGGGCGCGGCATCCCTCGCCGCCTACGTGGCGTCGCGGGCCGCCTCCCGGATCGCCGCGGACGTGGCGACCGCCGTCGCCCACATGGCGCAGGCTCCGCCCGCCGGGCGCGATGCGGCGTACGCGGCGGCGCGGAACCTCGTCATCCAGTCGTACCGCAAGGAGGCGGGCGCTCTCGGTTCCATTCGCCGGCTGGGCGGCCCTGGCGGCGGCGCGGCCTACCTCGGCGAGCTGCTCACCCGGCTGGAGGCCGCGCGGCCGCGGGATCTCGAGTCGTTGGCCGCGGCGTACCGCGCCATCACCGGGCGAACCGCGGGTGAGCCATCGCTCTCGGCCGAGGATCAAGCGCTCGCCGGAAAGGTCTACGCGCCCGTGGCCGATCTCGGGACGTGGCAGGACGCCATGGAGAAGGTCAAGGCGGTGGAGGGGCTCCACTCCATGATGAGGTTCGAGGTGTACAACTTCGCCGACGGCAAGCGCACCGCCCTCGAGGTACATCAATCGGCGGCGGCCGAGGCGCTCTCGGCCGGAGCGTGGTATTACGGTGAGGTGAAGCCCGCGGACGTGCGGGAGGCGCTGGAGCGCGCGGTGCAGGCCGGAGCCTACACGGTGCGCCAGGCGCGGTGAGGCTCTTTTTGAGGAGGTTGAACGTGAGGCAAACGTACCCGGAAACGCGGATGCTCCTGCTCGTCCTGCTGCTCGCCGCCGGCCTGCCCGCGGCGGCCGCGGACGCGCCGCCCGTCAAGGCCGATCCCAAGGCGGCGGCCATCGCCGACCAGGTGATGGACGCCCTCGGCGGTAAGAAGGCATGGGACGACACCCATTACCTCCGCTTCGACTTCGGCGTGGAGAAGGACGGGAAGTTCCAGGGCCGCTCCCACACGTGGGACAAGTGGACGGGTCGGTACCGGCTCGAGGGCAAGACCCCCGAGGGAAAGAGCTACGTCACGCTCATGAACGTCAACACCAAGGAGGGCTCGACCTGGATGGACGGCCGGAAGCTGGAGGGCGAGGAGGCCAAGAAGGCGCTGGACGGCGCCTACGGGGCCTGGATCAACGACACCTACTGGCTGCTCGTCCCCTACAAGCTCAAGGACCCGGGCGTGACCCTGAAGTACGGCGGCGAGGAGAAAGGCGCGGGCGGCACCTGGGACAAGCTGGTCCTCAGCTTCGACGGCGTGGGGCTCACGCCGAAGGACAAGTATTGGGTGTACGTCAACCGCGACAGCCATCTGGTGGATCGGTGGGATTACGTGCTCAAGGGCGAGAAGGCGCCGCCCACCCGCTGGGAATGGAAGAAGTGGGACCGCCACGGGAAGATGATGTACTCCACCGAGCGCGTGAACCCCAAGGAGGGGCGCAAGCTCCTGATGCCCGTGCACGACACGCCGGACACGGTGCCGGACACGGTGTTCACGTCCCCCGCGGCTCCTTGACAGGCGTCACGGCCGGGGCTATCGTCGCGGCGGTCTCCATCCAGCCATTTGCCGCCGCCTAGCCGGTGAAGCCGCCAGTGCGGAGAGGCGCCAGCCTTCCGACGTCCTCACGGAGGAACCTGAATGTCGCTGAAGCGTTTCCTCGGGACGGGGGCCCTGCTCGGCCTTGCCGTCATCGCGTTCCTGGCCGTCCCCAGCGCACCGGTCGCAACCGCCGCCGGGGCCCGTCCCGAGTGGGCGGCCAACACCACCGTCATCGAGGCTTGCAGTTGCCCGATGTTCTGCCCGTGCTACTTCAACACCAAGCCCGCTTCCCACTCTCACGGTGCCGGCCCCGCCGAGCATTACTGCCGCGCCAACCTGGCCCACCGGATCAACAAGGGACACTACGGCACGACCTCGCTCGACGGCGTGAAGTTCTGGGTCGCGAGCGACCTCGGCGGCGACTTTTCCCAGGGCAAGATGGATTGGACGGTACTCACCTTCGACAAGTCGACGACCCCGGCCCAGCGCGAGGCCATCCAGAAGATCGTCGGCTACCTGTTCCCCGTCACATGGAACTCGTTCAAGACCGCCGAGGGCAACATCGACACCTGGCGCTATGACAAAGACACCGCCGTGGCGACGCTCGACGGAGGCAAGACGGCCGAGGTTCGCCTGAAGCGCTTCGCGGGCATGACCCCGGAGCCTCTCGTCATCAAGAACCTCCCGTACTGGGGCGTGAAGCGACACGACGGCTTCGTCCTCATGCCGAACACCGTCGAGGCGTATCGCGTCGGGCCAAAGGCTTTCGAGTACAAAGGCTCCAACGGCTTCATGATCACCTGGGACATGAACTCGAACGACGTGGCCGCGCCCGCGAAGGGCCAGTAACCCCCGGGGTCAGGTCTGGTGTATGGGGTCTGCATAACCCATATCGCAGACCTGACCCTTCACTGACCCTCTCTAGCCGTTTCCGGGCTTTCCTCTCATCGGGCCTTTTCCGCTTTCCTGCGCCGATGTATACATCCAGGACAAGGAGACTTGCCTGAGCTTCGCTCGCCCCCCTGCCGCCGCGCTCGCCATCGTCGTGGCTGTGGCCGCGTCCGCCAACGCGGACGACCCGTGGGTCAGCACGAGAAGCGCACACTTCTCCGTCGTCTCCAACGCGGGGCCGAAGACAGCCGAATCCGTAGCGCTGCAGTTCGAGCGCGTTCGCGCCATGTTCAAGAAGCAGTGGCCCTGGGCCAGAGTAGACGCGGCCGAGCCGACCGTCATCTTCGCGGTCAAGGACGAGAAGACGATGCGGTCGCTGCTGCCGGCCTTCTGGCAGCGCAAGGACGGAGCCCGGCCGGGCGGGCTGTCTCTCGTCAGCCCCGATCGGATCACCCTCGTCGTCCGGACCGATATGGCCGATGACGAGAACCCGTTCGCCATCCTCTATCACGAGTACACGCACCGCCTGCTGGCGTTGAACTTCCCGTGGTTGCCGCTCTGGCTGAACGAAGGGCTCGCCGAGTTCTACGCCAGCAGCGTGATCGACGGCGACGACCTGACGCAGGGCAGGCCCCGGCCCGAGACGATCATGCTCCTGCGCTCGTCGAAGTTGCTTCCCCTGGAGACCCTCTTCGAGGTCGACCAGACGTCGCCGCACTACAACGAGCAGACGCGGGCCACGATCTTCTACGCGCAGTCGTGGGCGCTCGTGCACTACCTGATCCTCGGAGACAAGCAGGCCCACACGGCCCAGCTCAACGAGCTCGTCAGCCAGCTCCGTCGGGGCGTGCCGGATTCGGAGGCCCGCGCCGCGCTGGGCGACCTGAAGGCCCTCGACCGCGCCTTGGCGTCCTACGTGCGCAACTTCGTCTTCACCTATCGCAAGGCCAAAGACTATCTCGGCGAGACCGGGAGCGACATGCGCTCGCGCCCGCTGTCCGCCGCGGAGGCGGCGGCGGCACGCGGAGACTTCCTGGCCCGTACGGGGCAGATCGTGGAGGCGCGGGCGCTGCTCGACGAAGCGACCAAGCTGGACCCGTCGCTGCCGGAGTCCTACGAGACGCTAGCCGCATTGAGCCTCGGCCTGCAGAAGCCGGACGAGGCTCGCGCGCACGCGAAGAAGGCGATCGTGCTCACCACCACCAACTACTTCACGTGGTTTCTGGCCGGGGTGCTCGCGGCCACGGACGGGAAGCTCAGCGAGGACACGGAAAAGGCGCTTCGCCGATCGCTCGAGCTGAACCCCGACCATGCAGCGGCCGTGTTCACTCTCGCCACGTTGCTCGCCGACTCCGAGGAACATCGAAGCGAGAGTGCACGCTTGGCGGCGCGGATTCCCGACCTGGCCCCGACCAACTTCGTTCTGCAGCTCACCGCGGCGGAGACGCTCGTGAAGACCGACCACACCGAAGAGGCACGAGCGATCGCCGTACGCGTCGAAGCTCTGGCCCCCGCGGGCCCGCTGAAGGAGGCAGCGAAGAAGCTCCTCGCCCGGGCGCTGCCCAAAGATCCGGCGAAGCGCCTTGCGTTCCACCTCAAGGGATGCGGCGAAGGGAAGGCCGCCGACTGCACGGAAGCCGGCTCGCTCTACGCCCTCGACAAGGGGGTGGCGCGGGATTATCCACGCGCGGTGGAGCTTTACCGAAGAGCCTGCGATGCCGGGCACGCGATGGGCTGCGCGTGGCTGGGCTCGCAGTACGACAGCGGCCAGGGCGTCGCCAAGGACGAAGCCCGCGCGGCGACGCTGTACCAGCGTGCCTGCGAGGGCGGCTTCGCGTGGGCCTGTGCACACCTGGGTCTGCTGTACTTCGAAGGACGCGGCGTTGCCAAGGACGTTGCGAAGGCGGAGCCCTACCTCCTCAAAGGCTGCGACGGCGGAGAGGAATGGATCTGCTCCAAGCTCGCGTGGCTGCTCCTCGGAGGACGCGGCCTTCCCGAAGACCCTTCCCGGGCCGCGAAGCTATACCAGAAGGGCTGCGACGCGAAGGAATACGGCGGCTGCAGCGGCCTGGCCTGGATGTACGCCGAGGGAAAGGGACTGACGAAGGACGACGTGCGCGCGACGGAGCTGTACCGCAAGTCCTGCGAGCTCGGAGGCGCGAGCGCGTGCGCCACGGCCGGCTACCGGTACCAGAAGGCGCTCGGCGTTGGCGCCGACGAGTCCGCGGCCGCGTCCCTGTATCAACGAGGCTGCGATGGGAACGACGCGTATTCATGCGTGAACCTGGGCTTTCAGTACGCCAGCGGCGCGGGCGTTTCGAAGGATCCTGCCCGCGGGGCTGAGCTCTTCGTCAAGGCCTGCGACCTCGGCGACGGCCTGGCCTGCGAGTACGCGGGGCAGGCGTACGAGGCCGGCACAGGCGTCGGGTGCGACATGCCGCGGGCGACGTCCTACTTCGACAAGGCTTGCGCCGCCAAGACGAACCGGACGTGTGTCGGACTGGCCAAGGTGCTACTGGAGCACACCCATCCCGATTCCTCCCACGCGATCCAGGTCCTCAAGGACGGTTGCGATGCGGGCAGCGGAGAGAGCTGTTCGCTGCTCGCCGTCTGCCATGGGACAGGCACAGGCGTGCCGAGAGATCCCGCGAAGGCGATGGAGCTCTCCAAAAAGGCCTGCGAGCTGGGCTTCAAAGGGGCCTGTCCTTCCTCGGTCACGCCCGAGATGGCCAAGCAGGCCGTCGCCGGCGCCGGTCAAGAGTGCGATGGGGGCAAGCCGGCGTTTTGCGGCTATGCGGGAGCGGCCCTGCTCGAGGCCGGTGACTTCACAGCGGCGGCGGGCTTCTTCGGGCGAGGCTGCGAAGCTGGCGATCCGGCGAGCTGCGCACAGCTGGCCACCGCCCACCTCCTGGGTCGGGGGGCCCCTCGGGACTCGGCGCGCGCACGCCAGCTCTACAAGAAGGCCTGTCAGGCAGGCGACGCGTCCGCCTGCGATGCGCTCAAGCTGACGAGATAGTCCCGCGCCCGGCCAGCAGCACGGGCAAGGCCTCCAGGTCCGCGTTGCCACCGCTGACGATCACGCCGACGCGCTTGCCCTTCACCTCCACCTTTCCCGCCCACGCCGCCGCGAGGCCGAGGGCGCCCGTCGGCTCCACGACCAGCTTCATCCGCTCCCACACGAAGCGCAGGACGTCGAGGAGCTGATCGTCGGAGACGGTCACCATGTCGTCGACGTTGGCTCGGACGAGCGGGAAGGTGATCTGCCCCAGCGACGGCGTGCGCGCGCCGTCGGCGATGGTGCGGGGGTTGTGGACGGTCTGTAGGGTGCCGGTCTTGAAGGACCGGGTCGCGTCGTCGCCCAGCTCCGGCTCCACGCCGACGACCCGGCCGCGCGGGCTCAGCCTCCGCGCCGCCAGCGCGGACCCGGAGAGCAGCCCACCCCCGCCACACGGAACGAGGAGCAGGTCGAGAGCCCCTACCTCTTCGAGCAGCTCCTTGGCCGCGGTTCCCTGTCCGGCGATGACGTGGGGATGGTCGAAGGGTGGAATGAGCACCTGGCCCCCCTCGGCCTGGAGTCGCCGCGCGACGTCCTCGCGGTTCTCCTTCCCGGGCTCGTAGCTCACGACGCGGGCCCCGTAGCCTTCCGTCGCCCGGCGCTTGGCCGGCGGCGCGTCGGCCGGCATCACCACGGTGGCCGTGGTCCCCACCAGCCAGCTCGCCAGCGCGACCGCTTGCGCGTGGTTCCCCGACGAATAAGTGAGAACGCCCTTCTTGCGCTCCTCGGCGCCCAGTCGCGAGATGGCGTTGTAGGCGCCGCGGAACTTGAACGCGCCCATGCGCTGGAAGCTCTCGCACTTGAGGAAGACCCGGGCGCCCAGGCGCTCGTCCAGGGTCCGCGAGGTGACGACGGGGGTGCGGTTGGCGACGCCCGTGAGCCGCTCCGCGGCCGCCGCTATGTCGTCGAAGGTGACCAAGAAGCCCCCTCACCCCACCCTCTCCCCCTGTCGGGGGAGAGGGGTTGCTTACAGATAAGGTGCGTTCACGGGGTTTGCCTTGCGCGCGTCGAGCACCCCGTCCACCGCCAGCGCCATGTTGAGGTAGGCCGAGAAGTCCAGCAAACGGCCCTCGGTCGCCCCCTCCCGCGCGGAGGCGGCGAGCACCCTCCGCTCGCTATGGCGGACCTCCACTTGCAGGACGCCGTCGGTGAAGAGCCCGCGGTCGAGGTTCCGGTCCACCTCCAGGTGGTAGTCCACGCCGCGGATGCGCCCCCAGATGGCGTCGATCGTGTCCACGCGCTCGGCAAAGAACCCATCCCGGGCGGCCAGCGCCTTCCACGCCTCCAGCGAGCCGAAGAAGCGGGGCTTCTCGATGTACGGTCCGCCGTCCTCGGGGCAGAAGACGTCGCAGTTGCCGCACTCGTTGCAGAAGTCCTGGAAGTTCGCGATCTGGTGCGGCTTGCGCACCTCGAACAGGCCGCCCGGCACCGCCCGCACCGCGCCCTTCTCGTAGCGATAGCTCTGATACTCCCGGCGCAGGACGTTCGTCTCGTAGACGAAGTTGGCGTCGTTGGGGCAGACGGGCACGCACTTGTCGCAGTTGATGCAGTCGAAGAGCCAGAGCCGCGAGCCGATCTTGCGCGGGGGCTTGCGGTTGGCTTCGGCCCGGTAGCGGGGATCGCCGGTGGTCCGCTCCACCACGACCGGCGTGTTGAGGAGCGCGGCCATGCGCACCAACCCGTCGTAGAGCGCGGCGAGGCCGGCGCCGGCGAGAACGGCCGAGAGGTCCACCGCCTGCGACCGCAAGGACTCGGCGAGGGCGGCTCGGAGGGGGCCTTCGGGCACCGCCCGGCGCACGGCCTCTTCGCCCTGGCCGGCGGCCTTCACCACGTAGTCGCCCAGGCGGTGCACGCCGAGCGCCCGCATGCGCTCCTCGAGGTTCTCGGCGTACCTGGCCAGCCGCGCGTAGCCGCCGGGCCGCAGCAGGTCCGTGCAGGTCGTGATCGGCGTGAAGCCGAGCGCGGCACACTCGGGGTAGTTGCGCGCGTCCACCCCGGCCGAGAAGGAGATCGGAACCTCGGGCCGCGCCCGGCGGTACTTCTCGACGAGGTTCAGGGTGATGACGTGCAGCGGCTCGCCCGAGAGGTACATCACCGCCTCGGAGGCCGGGAAGAAGGGCCGGTGGTTCTCCACCACGAGCGTGTTCGAGAACTTCACCTGGAACGTTCGCCCCCGCGACCGCGCCAGCTCCGAGAGCCGGTCGGTGATCTCCAGCGCCTGCTCCCACTGCAGGTCCTTGTCGAAATCCTGGGGCCGTGTACGGACCTCTTGGTAGCCGAGCACGTCGTGGAGGAGGCCGTCCACGGTCTCCCGCCCCAGCAGCGTGGGATTGAGCTTGACCGTGACGTGCACGTCCATCTCGGTCAGGAGGAACCGCACGATGCCCTCGATCTCGTGCGCCGGACAGCCGTGGAACGTGGAGAGGGTGATCTGGTCGGAGAGCTTCGTGGTGAAGACGAGGTCGCGGAACCGCCCGAGGTCGGGCGGGATCTGCCGGCGCACCTCTTCCACTTCGCCCCGCGCGTCCTTCATCGACTCGATCCAGGCCCGGACCGGGGGCGAGCGGATGCCGGCCAGGTCGTAGCCCACGCTCATGTCGAGGATCGTGTCCTGCTTCAGGACGTCGGACGGCTGGCCGAGGAGGTTCGCCTGCCGGATCACGTCGAGCAGCATCGAGCCGGCCACGTACTCGCGCAGGCTCTGGTCCAGCCGCAGCTCCTGGCTCCACTCCACGTTGTAGCCCACGGTGGTGGCGTCGATGCACGGCCGCGGGATCACCAGCCGGTCGTTGATCTGGACGGTCTTCAGCTCCAGGATCCGGCTGCCGGCCAGCCACGCGAGCACGACGTTCTGCGCCATCTGGTCCTGCGGTCCCGCCGCGGGCCCCAGCGGGCTGGCGGCGCGGCGGCCGTGAAAGAGAACCGACGTATCGAGGTCCTCCGGCCCGTGCCAGAACTTGCGCGCGGGCAGGTCGAAGACCTTCCCCTCGCGCTCGTACTCGCGCAGCATCCGCCTCAGCAGCTTCGAGAACGATGCGGGTATCAGCTCCGCCACTTGCTCAGTGTGTCCGCGAATGGTAGAGCCGTATCGAGCCCACGATCGTGTCCACCGCGTCCGCATCCCGGCCCGCGTCGTCCTCCTCCCCGGAGTAGGAGACGAGGAGAGCCGTTTCGTCGTCGGTCACCGAGAAGTACCGCCAGCAGACACCTTCGCTGACCCGGGTATGCGAGAAGACGCGGCAGCCCGGCCCGAGGGCGCCCGCGATGTCGTCTTCCTCCGCCTCGATGCCCAGGGAGCACAGGAAGCGCAAGAGGAAGTCGGCGCGCCCGAAGCTGGCCTGCGGCCCGCCGATGTGGCGGGCACCCGAGACGTACACGACGCCGCCGCCGTGAGGGCTGCGCAGGGTGGTGACGCTGTCCTCGGTCTTCATGTCCCAGCCCTCGGGGACCTCAAGAGTGAACCAGCCACGGGCGTCGGCGAGCACGGGCATGGGGCGACGCCGCCTAGTCTACGACCTTCCCCGGCCGCGCGCCGGTGAGCTCACCGTCGCGGACCACCACCTCGCCGCCCACCAACACGTCACGGATCCCGGCCGGGAACTGGGCCGGCTCCTCGAACGTGGCGCGATCGGCCACGGTTTCGGGGTCGAAGACGACGAGGTTCGCCCGGTAGCCGGGGCGCACCAGGCCGCAGCCCTCGAAGCCGAACGCACGCGCGGCTTGGGACGTGAGCTTCCGTATGGCCTCGGGCAGGCTCACGAGCCTCTTCTCCCGCACGTAGCGCCCGAGGATGCGGGGATAGGTGCCGTAGGCGCGGGGATGGGGACGGCCGCCGAGGAGGCCGTCGGTGCAGGCATTGACCCACGGTCGGCCGAAGATCCTCTCGACGACACCCTCGTCCTGGGAGAAGGAGATCATCGCGACGCCCATGCGCTCTTCGAGGAGCAGATCGAAGGCGGCCTCGAAGGGATCCTGGCTCCGGAGACGCGCGATCTCCGCCACGCTTTTCCCGAGCCAGTCCGGGTGACGGCCCGAGGGGATGTCGGCGACGATGATGCCCTCCGGGCCGCTCCAGCTCCAGAAGTTGTCCCAGTCCGCGGGATCGGGATGGGTCATCGCCTCCCTCATGCGGGCTCGTGCCGCGCCGTCGCGCAGGCGGGCGAGGGTCGCTTCCGTGCCGCCGTCGTGGGCCGACGGGGGAAGAATTGCGCCCAGGAGGGTGCTCCCCGCGGCGTAGGGATACTGGTCCGCGGTGAAGCGAAGGCCCGCGGCCTGCGCGCGCTCGACGAGGCCGAGCACCTCGTCCACCCGGCCCCAGTTGTTCCGTCCCGCGAGCTTGAGGTGAGAGATGTGGACCGCGCATCCCGATTCGTGGGCGACCGTGATCATCTCTTCCACCGCGTCCCGGATGCGGTCGCTCTCGCTGCGCATGTGGACGACGAGCGGCCGCCGCGACTCGGCCAGCACCCGGCCGAGCGCCACCAGCTCCGCGGTGTCGGCGTAGCAGCAGGGCGGATAGATGAGGCCGGTGGACATGCCGCACGCCCCTTCCGCCAGGGCCAGCCGGAGCAGCGCCTGCATGGACGCGGTCTGCTCCGGGCCGGCTCGCTGGTCCTCGCCTCCCATCGCCCACTGCCGGATCGCGCCATGGGGGGCGAGGCAGGCCACGTCGGGAACGGGCCGCGCCGCGGCGACACGGCCGAGATAGCCGCCCACGCTGGACCAGTCCCACGCCACGCCGAAATCGCCGAGCAGGCCGGCCAGCTTCTGCTTCCACGCCGACCGATCCTCCTCCTTGACCGGCGCCACTGAGATGCCGTCCTGGCCGAAGACCTCCAGCGTGATCCCCTGCCGCACCTTCATGGGCAGAGCCGGATCGGCCAGGACCTTGACGTCGGAATGGCTGTGGGTGTCGATGAAGCCCGGGGACACGACGTGGCCCGCGCAGTCGATCTCCTCGGTGCCGGAAAGGCTCGGTTCCACCGCGACCAAGAGGCCGTCGCGCATGCCTACGTCGGCCCGCACGGCCGGGCCGCCGGAGCCGTCTATGACCACGCCGCCCTTGAGGACCCGATCGAGCATGCCGCGTACCTATCGGGGCGGCAACTGTCGACCGCTATCGAGTCTCGTCCAGCGTGCGTTCACAGCAGGTCCGCTTGGAGCCGTGCGATCTCTGCGGCGGTGACCCTCCTCTTCGGTGGCTTCAACGCCACCATTACCGGCAATCCCGAGGTCGGGTGACGCGCCATCTCGTAGCGACGTGACTGTGACACGGCCCGCATCGTCTGCATGGCTTACATCGTCTTACATCACGGACGGGGGTATCAACTCCGGGAGAGTCAGGGAGTCATCGAGGTCAGTCGCTCACAGCACGTCCTTGGCGATGTCGACGTACGTGTCCGGCCGGCGGTCCCGGTAGAACTGCCAATGGGCGCGCACCTTCTGGATCAGGTCCAGGTCGAGGTCGGCCACGACCAGCTCGTCCTTGTCGCGGCTTCCCTGCACGAGGATCTGCCCGTAGGGGTCGCAGAAGTAGGAAGAGCCGTAGAACTCGCCGAAGTTCCATGGCGCCTCGCGGCCCACGCGGTTGTTGGTGCCCACGAAGTAGCCGTTGGCGATGGCCATCGACGTCTGCTCGATCCGCCAGAGGTTGTCCGAGTGCCCGGTGGTGGTGGCCGAAGGGACGAAGACGATCTCGGCTCCGTGCAGCCCCAGCATCCGCCCCCCCTCGGGGAAGTGGCGGTCGTAGCAGATGTAGACGCCGATGGTGGCGTATCGCGTCTTGAACACGGGATAGCCGAGGTTGCCGGGCTTGAAATAGAACTTCTCCCAGAAGGCGGGCAGGCAGTGCGGGATGTGGTTCTTGCGGTACTTGCCGAGGTAGCTGCCGTCGGCGTCGATGACGGCGGCGGTGTTGTAGTAGACGCCGGTCGCCTCCTCCTCGTAGACCGGCACCACCATCGCCATCTCGTGCTGGCGGGCCTGCTCCTGCATGAGCTTGACCGTCGGACCGTCGGGCACGCGCTCGGTGAAGGCGTACCAGCGCGGATCCTGCTCGGCCGCGAAGTACGGTCCGTAGAACAGCTCCTGCAGGCTCAGGATCCGGACGCCCTTCGCCCCCGCCTCCGCGATCAGCTTCAGATGCTTGTCGATCATGGCCTGCCGGATCTCCGGCAGACTGGCCTCGGCCGGAGACTTGACGTTGCTGGCCTGGATCAACCCGCAGCGCACAATGCGTGACATGGGCCTTATTTAAGCACTCCCGACGCTCTCCATGCGCGACCATAAATCGCGGGCGGCGTTGCGGGCGCGGGCGAAGGCGTCGGCGGCGTCCACGGTGGCCAGCCGCCGGTCGCGCAGCACCCAGCGCCCGGCCACCATCACGGAGCGGACGTGGCTGCGGTCGATGCCGAAGAGCAGGTGGCCCCCGAGGTTGTCCCCGTGCAGCTCGGCGGGAGGACGATAGTCCAGGATCACGAGGTCCGCGGGCGCGCCGGCGTCCAGCTTGCCGAAGGGCAGCCCGAACAGGGCCGCGGCCAGCCGGTGGCCCCCCGCCACCATCTGCAGCGTGGCGGGAACGGCGTCGTCCCGCCCGGCCTCGCGCATCTTCAGGTACGCGGCGCGCATCTCGGCGAACATGTCCTCGTCCATGCCGTCGGTGCCGAGGGCGGCGCGGCGCAGCTCGGGCGTGGGCGCGTAGCCGACGGAATTGTTCATGTTCGAGCGCGGGTTGTGGGCGATCCAGCATCCCTTGGCGTGGACGACCTGCACCTCTGGGGGGCTCAGGTGCACGCAGTGAGCGAGGAGGGCCCGGGCGGCGAGCAGCCCGTGGCGATCCAGCCGCTCGGCCACCGTGCACCCGTGGCGGGCGCGACTGTCCTCGACGTCGGCCCGGTCCTCCGCGACGTGGATGTGCAGGCTGCTCCCCGTGTCGGCCACCGCCCGAGACAGGATCCCGAGGCTCTCGTCCCCGAGGGTGAAGCTGGCATGGGCGCCCACGAGCCCCCGCGTCAGCGCCGTGGAGCGCTCGTGGGCGAAGGTCACGTTTTCCTCGACGCCCAGGTCGCGGCCCTCGCGCCCATTGCGGTCGGTGACCTCATAGCAGAGCGCGGAGCGCAGGCCGACCTGCTCCAGCGCGCCCTGCAGCTCCCCGAGCGAGCCGCGGATGAAGGACGGGGAGGAGTGATGGTCGATGAGCAGCGTCGTGCCCGACCGGGCGGCCTCGATGGCCCCCACGAGCCCGGAGAGCCGGACCGACTCCGCGTCGAGGGCGCGGTCCAGCCTCCACCACACCCGCTGCAGGATCTCGACGAAGTTCCGCGGGGGGCTCGAAGGCGCCGGCATTCCGCGAGCGAGCGCGCTGTAGAGGTGGGTGTGGGCGTTGACGAGCCCCGGCATCACCACCGCCCCGTCCAGCTCCAGCACCTCCTCGCCGGAGCGCGGAGCGAGGGGCTGGCCGCGCTCGGCGATACGCTCGCCCTCGATACGCAGGTCGGCCTGGTCCACGCGGGGCGGATCGAAGGTGGCGAGGCGGGCGCCCTGGAGTAGCATCGAGGCCACCAGGAATTCTAGCGCGCGGGCGCGTAGAATCGAGTCATGGCGGAGGCAAACGTCAGCGCGCGCGAGGCCCGGGAAGTCGCGGAGGCCGCCCGCGAGTCCGAGTGGCGGGCGGAGAGCTTCGTCCGCGACCTCTTCGATGGGAAGCTCCGGCTCGATGTGATCGATCCCTACCCCAAGCCCGACCCCGAGGAAGAGGCACGGGCCCGGCCCTTCCTCGAGGCCCTGGAGACGCTCCTCCGCACCGTGGACGCCGACGAGATCGACCGCACGGGAAAGGTGCCCCCGCACGTCGTCGACGGCCTCCGGAAGCTGGGTGCGTTCGGGATCAAGATCCCGAAGGAATACGGTGGCCTGGGCTTCTCGCAGCACACCTACACGCGCGCCATCCGGCTCGTCTCCAGCGTCGACGGGTCGGTCACCGCGCTCCTCTCCGCCCACCAGTCGATCGGCGTGCCGCAGCCGCTGAAGCTCTTCGGCACCGAGGAGCAGAAGAAGCGCTACTTCCCGCGCCTGGCCAGGGGTGCCATTTCCGCCTTCGCCCTCACCGAGACCGGCGTGGGCTCCGACCCCGCCGCCATGGAAACGACCGCCGTCCCCACCGAGGACGGCCAAGCGTACATCCTGAACGGGGAGAAGCTGTGGTGCACCAACGGCACGGTGGCCGAGCTGCTGGTGGTGATGGCCCGCACGCCCTCGAAGATGGCGGGCGGCCGCGAGCGCCGGCAGATCACGGCGTTCATCGTGGAGACCGACTGGCCCGGCGTCGAAGTGGTCCGCCGCTGCGAGTTCATGGGCCTCAAGGCGATCGAGAACGGCGTGATCCGCTTCACCGACGTGCGGGTGCCGCGTGAGAACGTCCTCTGGAAGGAAGGCAACGGGCTCAAGCTCGCGCTCATCACGCTCAACACCGGCCGCCTGACGCTGCCGGCGTCCTCGGTGGCCGCGGGAAAGCTATGCTTGCAGATCGCCCGCACGTGGGCGGCCGAGCGCGTTCAATGGGGAGCCCCGGTCGGCAAGCACGACGCGGTGGCCCAGATGATCGGCGCCATGGCCGCCAGCACATTCGCCATGGAGGCGATCTCGGAGCTGTGCTCGCTCCTCGCCGACCGCCACGACTACGACATCCGGCTCGAGGCCGCCATCGCGAAGCTGTACAACTCCGAGGCGGGCTGGCGGATCGTCGACGACACGGTGCAGATCCGCGGCGGGCGCGGCTACGAGACCGCCCGGTCGCTGGCCGCGCGGGGCGAAGCCCCGATCCCGGTCGAGCGCATCATGCGCGACTTCCGCATCAACCTGATCTTCGAGGGCTCGAGCGAGATCATGCACCTGTTCATCGCGCGCGAGGCGGTGGACCGGCATCTCAAGGTCGCCGGCGATCTCGTCTCGCCCGATGCGCCCCTCGGCCGGAAGGCCGCGGCCGCGCTGCGGGCCGGCCTCTTCTACGCCACCTGGTACCCGGCGCGCTGGCTGGGCTGGGGGCACTGGCCGCGCTACGCGAGCTTCGGCCGCCTGGCGACGCACCTGCGCTACGTCGATCGCACATCGCGCCGGCTCGCCCGGAGCCTCTTCCACGCGATGGTGCGATTCGGGCCCAAGCTGGAGAAGCGCCAGGCCGTGCTTTTTCGTCTCGTCGACGTGGGCGCCGAGCTGTTCGCGATGGCCGCGGCCTGCTCCCGGGCCGAGATGCTCCGCCGCGAGCCGGGCCCGGAGGCGGCGGGCCCGGTGGAGATGGCCGACCTCTTCTGCCGGCAGGCCCGCCGCCGCATCGAGGAGTCGTTCCGCAGCCTGTTCCGCAACGACGACGTGCGCACGTATCGGGTCGCGCAGAACGTGCTGGCCGGCCAGCATCTGTGGCTCGAGCAGGGTCTCGTGCGCGAGGTCTTCGAGCAGGCGGTCGCGAAGCAGGAGGCGGAGGCGGTGGCCACTCCCCGCTGAACCCGCTGGCGCCCGCTCCCGGCCCCGCATAGAATCCCCCCCGAACACCCCTCCCGGGAGAGTTGCATGCGTCCTACCAGACAACTGGTGGTCATCTGGGCCGTCTGTCTCGCCGCCGGCTGCAAGGGGCGCCCGGCATCCGGTCCGGCCACGACGCGGCTCGCGGACCTCTACAAGCCCGAACTCGTGTCCGCGCGGGTGGCGCCGTCGCCTCCGCCGCCCCGCACGGAGTGGCGTTTCGACGGTCCGGCCCCGGCGGCCGCGCCGGGAGAGAAGCCGAAGAGCCCGGCCACGCGCGGCTGGGAGGCCTTCAACGGCGTGACCGGACTGGCCATCCGAGAGGGAAGGCTCATCGGTCGGACGACCGACGAACTGCCGCTGGTCCACTTCGAGCGCACGACCGGCATGGACGACGCCGACCCCGTCCAGGAGATCGAGGTCCGAATGCGCCTCTCCGAGGGCAGCCAGGTGGCGATGGGCTTTTCCAGCTCCGAGAAAGTGGATCCCAAGGTCTTCATGGGCTATGCGCGCACGTTCCCGCCGGCCTTCACCAGCCCCGCCGTGGCCGGAAGCGAAATGCGCACCTACACCCTGAAGACGACCTTCAACGGCGCCGGCACTCGCGTCCGCCACGTCTTCCTCCGGCCGGGAGACAAGCCGGGAGCGAGCTTCGAGGTCGAGTCGATCCGGCTCGTCCAGCGCCGGGAGCATCTGGCCGCGGTGGCCTCGGGCCTCGGTTGGCATGGGCTTTCGGAGATCTACCGGGAGACGCTCGTGACGCGCTCGCCGGAGTCGATGAAGTTCGACCTCCGGCTCCCCGCGCAGCCGCGCCTGGACGTGGCCCTGGGAACCGTCGAGGACGGGCCCGTGACGTTCCGGGTCTCGGTGCGACCGTCGGGCGGCGAAGAGGCAGCGGCCCTGGAACGAACGGTCACGCGGCCGCACCGGTGGGAGACGGTCCCGGTGGACCTCGCGCCGTATGCGGGAAAGCAGGTCGCACTCACCCTCTCGCTTGCCGCCGAGAAGCCGGGAACGATCGGCTTCTGGGGAAACCCGACCTTGCGCAGCGCCGGAGGGCGGCCGGCGGCGAGCGAGGGCAAGACGGTCGACGAGGCGCCGCAGGGCGTCATCGTCGTTTGGGCCGACACGCTGCGGCGCGACCACCTCGGCGCCTACGGATACAAGCGGCCCACGAGCCCCGTGATCGACCGGCTGGCGCGGGAGGGCGTGCTGTTTCGGGACTGCGTCGGACAGGCCTCGTGGACGAAGGTGGCCACGCCCTCGCTCATGACGTCCCTCTACCCCTCCTCCCATGGGGTGCAGGACTTCCCCGACCGGCTCACCGGCTCGGCGGTGACGCTGGCCGAGGTCTATCGCGAAGCCGGCTACGCCACGCTTTCGTTCTCGTCGATTCTCTTTACCGGGAAGTTCACGAACCTCCATCAGGGATTCGAGGTCGTCCACGAGGATTCCTCGCTGCCGGACCGCAACTCGAGCAAGACCGCCCGGGAGTACGTCGACCGGCTGCTGCCGTGGCTG
>Ga0210378_10000191_pt1 | contig 29681 bp, 23 predicted proteins | sample PLM1_60_b1redo_FD_155465 | JGI IMG/M metagenome (GOLD analysis project Ga0210378, IMG submission 155465) | Groundwater sediment microbial communities from an aquifer in East River, Colorado, USA - PLM1_60_b1 redo | ecosystem: Environmental > Terrestrial > Soil > Riparian zone | place: USA: East... | reverse complement strand
CACGGGTGAAAGCGGAGATGGCCCGCCACGGGCTCGCGCTGGCCACCTTCCCTTCCGACGAGCTCTTCATGGGCCGCGGCGGCGCCCACTGCATGACCTGCCCGCTCCTCGTGGGCTGAGCTCAGTCCTCCCACGGGAAGGCGCCTACCCGCTGCACCGTCGCGGCCGCTTCCCGCGCCCCCCGCACGAGGCCTCGTTCCACGTCGCTCGACGCGCAATACTCCCGCAAGAAGCCGGCGGCGAAGGTGTCGCCCGCGCCGGTCGTATCGACGATGCGGGAGACCTCCACCGCCGGACAGGCGAGGCGTCGCTCCCCGCCGAGAGCGACGCTCCCCTGCGCCCCGAGGGTCACGACGAGGAGCCGCCGGTGGCGCCGGGCGAGCCTCTCCAGCTCGTCGATGACGGCGCCCTCGCCTGCGGCGAGGCCGAAGAATCCGACATGGAACCGGTCACGGTAGCGCTCCACGATCCCGGTCCCGCCCGTGACGCCCGCCAGGTCGCCGAAGTCCACCGCCCGCAGTCCCGGCGACGGTGCGTCCATCACCGAGTCGAAGAAGCCTTCGATCTGGGAGTAGACGACGGCCATGAGCACGTCGCTGCGGGCGATGACCTCGCGCGCGCCGAGCCGGAACCCTCCCAGCACCCCCTGCTCGTAGCGAAAGAAGATCTTCTCGCCCGACGGGTCGCGGTCGATGTACTGGATGGACGTCGCGCCCTCCAGCTCCGCCTCGCAGGCGTCGAGCCCGAGGGCCGCGATGGCGCGGCGGACGAGGCCTGCTTCGTGGTCCGTGCCCAGGGCGGTGACGACTCCCACCATGTCGCTCGCGGGGAAGAGCCGGCGCGCGTGGGCCGCGAAGTTCAGCGTGATTCCCCCCGGCCGATCGCGGCCGAGGTTCAGGTAGCGGTCGACGCCGCAGTCCCCGACGGCGGTGACTCTCACCGGCCCGGATCGTACACTTCTCCTTGGTGAACCAGGGGTTCGAGTACCGCGAGCAGCTCGGGCCTGCGGCCGCCGGCCGGACGGTGCTGGGCTACCTGGCGGCGCGGTATCGCCACTCCAGCGAGGCGGAATGGCAGCGTCGGATCTGGGCCGGCGAGGTCCGCCTGGAAGACGCCTCGGCCCTCCCCTCGGACGTCCTCCGCGCCGGGCAGCGCCTCGTGTGGCACCGTCCGCCCTGGGAGGAGCCGGACGTTCCCCTGGCCTTCGCCGTCCTCCATCGCGACGCGCATCTCCTGGCCGTGGCCAAGCCCAGCGGGCTGCCGTCCGTTCCGAACGGCGGCTTCCTCACCCACACCCTGCTGCATCTGGTGCGGACGATGGTGCCGGAAGCGACGCCGCTGCACCGGCTGGGGCGGGGGACCTCGGGCCTCGTGCTCTTCGCGCGCACGACAGAGGCGCGCCGCTCGGTCGCGGCGGCCTGGCGCGACGGCCGGGTCGACAAGGTCTACCGGGCCCTCGTCACGGGGGTCCCACCCGCGACGCTCTCGATCGATACGCCCATCGGCCTCGTGGGCCATCCGCGCCTGGGGCGTGTCTACGCCGCCTCACGCGAGGGCCGGCCCGCGCTCACCCGGGTGCGTCTGATCGGGCCCGGCGACGGGGGCACGATCGTCGAGGCGACGATCCCCACCGGCCGTCCCCACCAGATCCGGATCCACCTGGCCGCGGCCGGCCATCCCCTCGTCGGCGATCCGCTCTACGTCGTGGGCGGCAGGCCCGGGCGGGAGCCCGGCCTCCCGGGCGACGGGGGCTACCGACTTCACGCCCATCGGCTGGCCCTCGCCCATCCCGCCACGGGCGGCCGTCTGGAGCTGGAGTGCGCGCCGCCTCCCGACCTGCGCGGCTGAAAGGGACCATGAGCGGATCGCGTCGTTCCTTCCTGAAGCAATGGGCCGTGGCGCCCGCGCTGGCGCTTTCGCCGCGCTCGCCCGCGGTCGCGCGCTCCTCCTTCGACCCGTGGGTCGAGGTCCGGTCCGATCACCTGCGGCACAACGTGGCGGAGATCCACCGCCGCGTCGGCGGGCGCCCGATCCTGGCCGTCATCAAGAACAACGGCTACGGCCTGGGCGTAGTTGCCGTCGCGCGCGCCATCGAGCGGGAGCCCGCCGTCGCCGGCTTCGCGGTCGTGAAGCTGCACGAGGCGGCGACGCTGCGCGACGCCGGCGTCCGCAAGCCCGTCCTCTGCATGGGACCGCTCGGCGAGAGCGACCTCGAGGAGGCGGTGGCGCGGGACATCCAGCCGATGGTCTACACGCCCGTCGGCCCTGCCCTGGAGCGCATCGCGGCGGAGCGCGGCCGGCCGGTCCCGATCCACGTCTGCGTCGACACGGGCATCGGCCGCGTCGGCGTGCCCCACCGCGAGGCGGCGCCGCTGCTGCGCGATCTCGGGCACCGGCGCGGCGTGAGGGTCGAAGGCACCATGATGACCTTCACCGAGGACGCGGAGTTCGACCGCGAGCAGCTGCGCCGGTTCGAGGCGCTCTGCGGCGGGCTGGCCGCCGAGGGCGTCACGCTGGGCCGCCGCCACGCCGCCTCGAGCTTCGCGCTCTTCCAGAACGACGGCGCGTTCCTGGACATGGTGCGGCCGGGGATGGCGATCTACGGCGTCTACTCGGAGGCGCCTTTCCGCGGCCTGGGCGTGATGGACCTCCGCCCCGCGGTTGCGCTGCGGGCGCGTGTCGCGTACGTCAAGCAGTTGCGCGCGGGCGACAGCGCCGGCTACAACCGGGCCTACGTCGCGAAGGAGGACGCCTGGGTCGCGACGCTGCCCGTCGGGCATGCCGACGGCCTGCCGCGCGCGGCGGCCAAGGGCGGCCGGGTGAGGATTGGCGGCCGACTGTTCCCGCTCGTGGCCACGGTCTCGGCCAGCCACTGCATCGCCGAGCTGGGCCGGGAGCCGCTCGCGCGCGCCGGCGACGTCGCCACGATCTTCGACTGGGAAGACGGCTCACGCCCCGAGGACCTCGCGGTCGGCTTCGGAGGGTCGGTCTACGATCTGCTCATGCACCTCGACCCCCTGCTGCCGCGCCGGATTCTATAGGCTCCACTGAAGACATCCCACCCGCCCTCCCCGTCGCGCGCGTCGCGTCTCGGCCTCGCCTACGGCATCGCCGCCTACGGTCTGTGGGGCTTCATTCCCATCTACATCAAGGCCGTGCGTGCCGCGCCGGTCCTCGAAGTGCTCTGCCATCGCGTCGTCTGGGCGCTGGCGTTCCTGCTGGTGCTTTCGTGGCGACAGGGACAGCTGGGCGCTGTCCGGTCCGGGCTGCGGTCCCGCCGGGCGTTGGCGATTCTTGCCGCGTCGACGACGCTGCTCGCCGTCAACTGGCTCGTCTACATCTGGGCCGTCGTCAACGGACGGCTGCTGGAGGGCAGCCTCGGCTACTACATCAACCCGCTCGTCAACGTGCTGCTCGGCGTCGTCATCCTCGGAGAGCGCCTCGAGCGCCCGGTCCAGATCGCGGTGGGGATCGCGGCCGCCGGCGTGCTCTGGCTGGCCCTACATCTCGGAGAATTCCCCTGGATCCCGCTGGTATTGGCGACGTCGTTCGGGCTGTACGGCCTGATGCGCAAGCTCGCGCCCGTCGGCGCGCTGGCCGGCCTGACCATCGAGACCGCCCTGCTCCTGCCCCTCACGGGCGGTTATCTCGCGTGGGCGATCGCCAGCGGTCGCGCCACGTTCCTGGCCGGGGACCCGTCGCTCGACGTGCTCCTCCTCCTCGCCGGTCCCGTCACCGCCGTGCCGCTGCTGTGCTTCGCGGCCGCCGCCCGGCGCCTCCCGCTGACGATGCTCGGGTTCCTGCAGTACCTCTCACCCACGCTGCAATTCCTCCTCGCCGTATTCGTGTACGGCGAGAGCTTCGACCGCACGCACGCCGTCGCCTTCGTGTTCATCTGGACGGCGGTGGCCGTCTTCGCCACGCACAACGCGCGGGGGCGCCGAGTCGCGCTTTGAGCTGCAGGAGGGGGCGGCTGCCCCATGCAGCCGCCCCCTTGCCGATGAGCCCCTGGTCAGGGAAGCGAGGTCAACGGCGGACCCTGGTCGGCAACGAGATCGCCGTGTTGTCGGCGGAAAGCGCGTCACGGCCGTTCACGATCGTCGCGATGGCCTGGAAGGTGACCTTGCCGATGGCGGCGTCGTCGCTGGTGAACGTGTAGTTGAAGTCGAAAGGTATCATCCGATTTCGCGAGGCCGGCGCTTCGTGAGTCAGCGTCCCCACGAGCTGGAAGCCGCCGAACTGTCCGGGCACGCTCTTCAGCAGCTGAATCTGGACCGTTTCGGTGTATCGCGTGTTGCGCAGGTCGACGGTGATGGCCCGTGTCTGCCCGGGGCTCGCCGAGCTCGGCGTCACGAACCTGGTGATGGCGACGTCGTGGGTCTTCACGTGGACGACCTGGGAGGACGAGGCGGTGCGGCCGTCGAAGGTCGTGACGGTGAGCTTTGCCGTGTAGTCCCCGTCGGCCGGGTAGCGGTGCAACACCGAGAAGCCGGTGTCGGTCGTCCCGTCACCGAAGCTCCAGGCCACCGTCTGGATGCCGATGTTCACGGGGTCGTATGACCCGTAGGCATAGAACTGGACGCTGTCGAACGTCGACGGATCGGAGGGGTTCCAGCCGAGGTTGGCCACCGGCGGCGGTGTCACGTCGAGCCGGAACGACATCGACACGGTGCCGCCAAACGCGGAGCCCCGGCCGGCCTGGATGCGATACGTCGTGCCCGCGGTCGCGATGAACGTCAGCATCCCCGACGACGTGGCTACCTCGGTGAGGTCGGCCAGCGAATCACCGGTATAGGCGGCCAGGAACGTTCCGGTGCAGCAGAGGTTGGCGTTGGCCGTGACCGATCCCGACTCGCTCGCCGTGAAGACGTACCACACGCTGGCCACCGGGAGGCCGATTTGATTCACCGGCTCGCCCGGCTCCGTGGTCGCCGCCGTCAGGTCGACGTTCTCGGTGAACGGCAGTCCGCCGATCGCTTTCGCGTCGGCGAAGTTGTCGTTCGGCGGCGGAGGAATCTCTCGCACGTTGAATTGCGCGTGAACCGAGCCATAGTAGTAGCTGCCGACCTGGAAGTAATAGGTCGTACCGGCGTTGGCAGTGAACGTCAGCGAACCCCCGAAGACGCAGCTCATGTACCCGAGGCCGCCGATACCACCGCCGTTGGACTGGTACGCGGTCAGGATCATCGGGCCCTGGCTTCCATTCAGATCGGCGCTTATGACGGTGGTGGTCGAGGGCGTGAACGTGTACCAGATGGTCTGAGGCTGGAAGATGCACGGTGTCGACTCGCCCGCCTCGGTCGTCGTGCCGCTGAGATCTCCGCTGTCGGTGAACGGCAGCGTCGAGATCACGTCGGCGTCCGCGAAATTATCGTTGGCGGGCGGGGACGAGAGCGCAGCCCTCGGTACGGCCAACACGAAAAGACCGCCGGCCAAAGCGACCAGCAGCCGACGCATCGTCACTTGAATCATTTCGTCTCCTCCGCGTGAAGGAGGACGCGCCGCCGGCACGCACCAGCGTCGCTGTGCAGTCGCTCCACGCTTTCGGTGCGTGCATTCAGCAGGGGCTGTGCCAGGCCATGCCGGCCGGGACCGCCTCGACAGAAGTCGTTGCCGAGCAGTCAGTCGTAGCCAGCGTCCGCCCACGCTCCTCGGCGCCTTGCCACCCGGGGCGCGCAGTCACTGAGCGGAGTGACTCGTGACTGCGCGGCCTCGCCAGGTTGTGGAGAGCGCTATAGAATCCCGGCCAACGACCAGGAAGAAGGTGGCGATGGAAGCCGGGGCGGCGTCTCTCGTCCGCAGGTTCCTGGGCGTGTCCTGCCTCGGGCTGGCGGCGGCCCTGGCCGCGGCGCAACCCGCCCCGGCCGACCTGCTGCTCGTCAATGGTCGCGTCTACACGTTCACCTGGGACGAGCCGTCGACCGACGGCACGCCCGCGGCCAACGCGCCGCGCTCCGCGGGCGCGTTCCGACCCGACGCCGAAGCGATCGCGATCCGCGGCGACCGCATCGTCTTCGTGGGCAGTGGCCGCGACACCCGGGCGCATCAGGGGCCGAAGACGCGGGTGATGGACCTCGGCGGGGCGACGGTCCTGCCGGGCCTCGTCGACTCGCACACGCACATCGTGGGCCTGGGCGAGGCGCAGAGCCAGGTCGACCTCGTCGGCGTGGCTTCCGAGGCCGACGCGGTCGAGCGCGTGGCGGCATTCGCGAAGGGCGTCCCGAAGGGCCAGTGGATCCTCGGGCGCGGCTGGGACGAGGGCGCCTGGGCCAACCACTATCCAACGAAGCAGCTCCTGAGCGAACGCGTGCGGGACCATCCCGTGGTCCTTTCCGGTCTGCACGGCTTCGCGGTGTGGGCGAACCGGCTCGCCCTCGAGCGCGCCGGCCTCACGCGCGCAACCGCGGCGCCGGAGGGCGGCGAGATCGTGGAGGACGCGAGCGGCGAGCCCACCGGCCTGCTCCTCAACCGTGCCACTTCCCTGCTCACGGACGCCGTGCCCGGGCCGACGGATGAGCAGTACAAGAGCTACGTCCTCGCGGGCCTGACCCGAATGGCTCGCGATGGCTACGTCGCGGTCCACGAGGCCGGCGCGGATCGGCGGCTCATGAGGGCGTTCCAATCGCTCGATGCCGAAGGACGGTTGCCGGTGCGCGTGTACGCGATGCTCTCGGTCCGTGACGCGGACCTCTGCCGGGAGTGGCTCCGTCGCGGCCCGGATCGCGACAACGGCCGCATGCTGACGACGCGGTCCGTGAAGGCCTTCTACGACGGCGCTCTGGGGTCGCGCGGGGCGCGGCTCCTCCAGGACTACTCGGACCGCCCCGGCCATCGCGGCGTCAGCGGCACGCAGTACGGCTTCGACCCGTCGCTCCTCGCGGAGCTGATGAAGGGCGGCTTCCAGGCCGCCATCCATGCCATCGGAGACGCGGGCAACCGCGAGACGCTCGACTTCATCGAGTCGGTGCTTCGGGCGCAGCCGGAGTCGCGCGCGCTGCGCCACCGCATCGAACACGCCCAGGTCGTCCACCCCGGCGACGTGGCGCGCTTCGCCCGGCTGGGCGTGATCGCCTCGATGGAGCCGCCGCACTGCGTCGAGGACAAGACGTGGGCGGAGGCGCGGCTCGGTCCCGTGCGCGTCAAGGGGGCCTACGCCTGGCGCACGCTGCGCAGGGCGGGGGCGAGACTCGCGTTCAACTCCGACCTCATCGGCTCCGATCACGACATCTTCTACGGCCTGCACGCCGCGATTACACGGCGAGACAAGGGCCTCGAGCCTCCGGGTGGCTGGTACGCCGAAGAGCGCATGACCCCTGAAGAAGCGGTGCGCGGTTACACGACGTGGAATGCCTACGCGGCCTCGTGGGAGAAAGACTCCGGAGTGCTCGCGCCCGGGCGGTGGGCGGACATCACGGTAATGGACATCGACCCCCTGGTCGTGGGCGCAACCGATCCGGGCAAGCTGCTGCCCGGCTCGATTCTTGCGACGATCGTGGGCGGCAAGGTGGCCTACGCCGCGGACGCCCTCGGCCAGGCGCGGAAATGAGGAGGCCGCGCATGGACCGAAGGACCTTCCTGGCGCAGACCGGCAAGACGCTGGCCCTGGGCTGGACCGCCACCGCCGCCGCGAGCGTGGAGCCGGCGGTCGCGGAGAGCCAGGCGACGGCCTCCCCCGGCTCGGCCCGCCAGGTGCTGGTGGTCGGGGCAGGCCTGGCCGGCCTCGCTGCCGCCTACGAGCTCAAGAAGGCGGGATACGCGGTCACCGTCCTCGAGGCGCGCACGCGACCCGGCGGCCGCGTCCTCACGTACCGCGACCCGTTCGCGGACGGGCTCTACGCCGAGATGGGCGCCGAGTACGTGGACGCGACCGACGAGTACGACCATCGCTTCTGCAAGGAGCTGGGCCTGAAGGTCATGACCGCGAAGCTCTACGACGCGATTTTCGTACGCGGCCAACGCTTCAAGATGGCCTCGTTCAAGGAGAACAAGGAGAAGCTCCCCTACGCGGGCACGGAGGGCGGGCGGCTGTTCGGCCAGGAGAGGACCTACCTCAAGCGCCTGCTGGCCCTCATCGCCGACCCGGAGAAGCTGCCGCCGGAGATCCTGAAGCTCGACAACCTGTCGGTCGTGGAGCTGCTGGTTCAGGAGGGCGCCCCGGAGGACATTGCCGCCCTCTTCACCTATACGCACGCCACCGAATCGACCGCGCGGCCGCACGAGATGTCGGCCCTGCACCTGGTGCGCAGCCACCGCCGGAGCTTCAGCGAGGACACCGACGAGGGACGCATCCTCGGCGGAAACGACCAGCTCCCCAAGGGCCTGGCCCGCGCGCTCTCCGGTCAGATCCTCTACAACCGTCCGGTGCGGAGGATCGTCCACGATCGCGACGGCGCGGAGGTGTTCTTCGAGGAGGGCGGGACGCTGCGCTCGCTGCGCGCGCCGCGGGTGGTGGTGGCGATCCCCTTCAAGGTGCTGCGCGACATCGAGGTCACGCCATCCTTCTCCCCCGCCAAGACGAAATGCATCGCGACGCTCGCCTACGGGCACGTGATGAAGCTCGCCATGCAGTACCAGCGCCGCTTCTGGGACGAGCCCGGGAGCCTCGGCCAGCGCGTCTTCACCGACACGATGCTCCGCCGCGTCTACCACTTCTCGATCGACCAGCCGGGCCCGCGGGGCATCCTGATGAGCTTCACCTCGGGCGCCGACGCGGAAGCGCTCGGGCGGATGAGCGATGCGGATCGCCTGCGCACGGCTCTTCAGGAGGCGACGAAGATCTGGCCCGAGGCCCCGCGTCACTTCGAAGGCGGCGCCGTCAAGTACTGGAACGAAGACGCATGGAGCCGCGGGAGCTACTCCTTCGAAGGCGTCGGCCAGGCCCGCGACTTCCTGCGGATCGCGGCCGCCGCGGAAGGGCGCGTGCACTTCGCCGGCGAGCACACCTCCGTCCACCGCGCCTCGATGAACGGCGCCCTCGAATCCGGCGTGCGGGCCGCCGCCGAGGTCCAGAACGCTGGGGGGGATTGAAGCCCGTGCGCCGATTCGATAGACGCTCGTTCCTCAAGGTCACGGGGGCGCCGGCCGCGATCCTCGCCCTGTCCAGGCGAGCGGGCGCGCAGGGGGGCAGCGAGGTCGTGGTGGTCGGCGCGGGAGCCTTCGGCGGGTGGACCGCCCTCTACTTGCGCGAGATGGGCCTCCCGGTCACGCTCATCGACGCCTACGGTCCCGGCAACTCCCGCGCCAGCTCCGGGGGCGAGACGCGCCAGATCCGCGCCGGCTACGAAGACCGCGAGATGTACACGCGGTGGGTGCTCGAAGCCTTCGGCCGCTGGAAGGCGCGGGAGGCGGAATGGGGACGGCGCCTCTTCTACGAGACGGGACGGCTGCTTCTCGCGCCCGAGTGGAACCACGGCCTCGAGACCACGAAGGCCGCGCTCGACAAGTACCGGGTCCCGAACGAAAGGCTCTCGCCGGGAGAGCTGCGGCGCCGCTACCCGCAGATGAACCCCGATGGCGTCGGCATGGCTCTCTTCGAGCCCACGACCGGCGTCCTCAAGGCGCGCGAAGGGTGCATGGCGGTGGCCGACGCCTTCCAGAAGAAGGGCGGCCGGTTCCGGATCGGCCGCGCGAGCCTCGGGCGCCGCGCCGGCTCGCGGCTCGCCGAGGTCGCCCTCGCCGACGGCACGATGGTCGCCGCATCCACGTTCGTCTTCGCCTGCGGGCCCTGGCTGGACAAGGTCTTCCCCGACGTGATGAAGGGGAAGCTCTTCGTCCCGCGCCGCGACGTCTTCTTCTTCGGCACGCCCCCGGGAGACGACCGCTTCAGCTACCCCCACTTCCCCAACTACTCCGAGGACGATTCGCTCGGCTACTACGGCTTCCCCAGCATCGACAACCGCGGCTTCAAGGTGTGCCCGGTCGGAGAGAAGACGGCCTTCGATCCCGACACCGACGAGCGGCTGGTCTCGCCCTACCAGGTGAAGCGCGCCCGCGACTACCTCGCCCTGCGCTTCCCCGCGCTCAAAGACCAGCCGGTCGTGGAGACCCGGGTGTGCCAGCTCGAGATGAGCGTCGACGAGCACTTCATCGTGGACCGGCACCCGGCGCTGGAGAACGTGTGGATCGTGGGCGGGGGCTCGGGGCACGGCTACAAGCACGGGCCGGTGATGGGCGAGTACGTCGCCCGGCGCGTCACGGGCCAGGACCAGCAGCCCGAGCTGGCGACCGTCTTCCGGCTGAAGCCGCAGACCTTCTCATGACCGCCAGACCGGTGCCGCGGCGGGCCATGCTCAAGGCCACCGGCCTCGCCGCGCTGGGCGCCGGCCTCTCGGCTTGCGCGAGCCGTGCGGCCCGCTCGCTCGTCTCGCCCGAGCCGCCGCGGCGCTTCGCGCGCGTGCACGTTTCGGAGGACCGGATCATCCGGACGGTCGTCGGCCTCCGTCCTTACCGGCCGTCGGGGTTCGTGGTCCGCGCGGAGAAGCTCGGCGACAAGACCGTCGTCCACAACTACGGCCACGGCGGCGGCGGGATCACGCTCTCGTGGGGCACGTCGGAGCTCGCCGTCGACGAGGCCTGGAAGACCGGCGAGAAGCACTTCGCCGTCCTGGGCTGCGGCGCGGTGGGCCTGGCCAGCGCGCGCCTCCTGCAGCAGCGCGGGGCCGAGGTGACGATCTACGCGAAGGACCTCCCGCCCCACACGACGTCGAACATCGCGGGGGGCCAGTGGTCTCCCACCTCCGTCATGGACCGCAACCGGCGCACGGCCCAGTCCGACGCGCTCCTCGCCCGCGCGTCGCGGCTGTCCCACCGCTCCTTCCAGCAGCTCGCCGCCGCCGAGTTCGGCATCCGCTGGCTCGAGAACTACATCCTCTCCGACGAGCCACTTCAGGATTGGTGGGAGCAGGACCTCGTGCGCGACCTCTATCCCGAGTCGCGCGAGCTGCGGCCGCACGAGCACCCGTTCCCCGCCCGCCACGCCCGCCGGTTCACCACCATGCTCATCGAGCCTCCGATCTACTTGAGCGCCATGCTGCGCGACGTGCGCCTCGCCGGCGGGCGGGTCGTCGTGCGGGAGCTGGTCAGCCGCGAGCAGGTGCAGGAGCTTCCCGAGCCCGTGGTCCTCAACTGCACGGGCCTCGGGGCCAAGGCCCTCTTCGGGGACGAGGAGCTCGAGCCCGTCAAGGGCCAGCTCACGTTCCTGCTGCCCCAGTCCGAGGTGGACTACATCACGATCCGCGGCGGTCTCTACATGTTCCCGCGCCGCGACGGAATCCTGCTCGGGGGGACCTTCGACCACGGCGTCTGGAGCCTGGACGTGGACGAGGCGGTGCGGCAGCGGATGGTGGCCGGCCACCGCACCTTTTTCGAGGGGATGCGCTAGACACAGGAGGATGGTCATGAGGCCAGGACCGCGACTCGCGCTCATCGGGCTGATGGGGCTGGGGGCCGTCGCCGCCGCGCACGCGGCCCGCGGAGAAGATCGAGGCCGGCCGGTGTCCCTCATCAAGATGCCGTATCGCGGCGAGCGCAACCTGGCCGACATCTCCGACGCTCCCGATTATCTCGAGTCGGGAGGCCTGGCGAAGCTCGTCGAGCAGCAGGGATGGCGGCTCCGGCCGACCTCGACCGTCGCGCTGTCGCCGGAGGAGCGCAAGGCCTACGGCGAGTGGAACCGGCTGGGCCTGGCCAACGGGCAGCTGGCGCGCATCGTCGGGGCCGAGCTCAAGGAGGGGGCCTTGCCGGTCGGCCTGCTCGCCAACTGCAGCGCGATCATGGGCATGCTCGGCGGCCTGCAGCGGTCCGGGCCGACGTCACGGCCGCTACGCGTGGGGCTCGTGTTCATCGACGCACACGGCGACTTCAACACCCCGGAGACGACCCTCAGCGGCATGCTGGGCGGCATGCCCGTCGCGATCTCCGCGGGAATGTGCCTGACCCGGCTCCGGCTCAAGTCGGGCCTCGACCCTGCTCTGCCCGAGCGGTACATCGTGCTCGCGGCCGCCCGCGACCTGGACCCGCTCGAGCAGGACCTGCTCGACCGCTCGGCGGTCGAGCGCTTGTCGGTCGCGGACATCAAGACGCGATCGCCGAGCATCGCCGCCCAGATGAAGAGGCTCGAGGGCCTCACCGACGTGATCTATGTCCACGTGGACATGGACGTGCTCGATCCGCCGGAGGTCTCGGGCCACCCCCTGACCGTGCCCGGCGGCCCCACGAGCGTGGAGCTGGCCGCGGCCCTCACCGAGATGTTTCGGCACCCGAAGGCGGCGGCCTTCGGCGTCGCCTCGACGCCGTCGGGCGACCAGGACCGGGACGGGCGGTCGCGCCAGGCCGCCTACAACCTGATCCTGGGTGCTTTGAAGGGCGTTCAGCAGCGAGGAGCGATCCGTTGAAGGAGTTTCCCTGACGTTCTCCCTTGGTTGATCGCAATCCTGGGCGCGGGCCCATCCTGCCGTGCGGCCGTGGAGTGGCAGGTCCACCGTCTGGCGCAACGTGATCCAGACGTTCTCTACTACGTCAACACGGAGGTCAAGGCCGTCGCCCTCACGATCGACGACGGCCCCGATCCCGTCACGACCGCGAAGATCCTTGATGTTCTCGACCGGAACGGTCGAGCATTCGACTCTCGCCGGACGGGTTCGAGAGGCAACTGGTGGAATCCGACGCGGTCCTTTCCACCTTTGCGCCGGTATGGTGGTTCCGCCCGGGATCGGGCCGGTTCGACGCCCGCATGCTGGCGACGCTCCAGCGACACGGTTACCGGTGCGCTCTCGGTTCGGTCTACCCATTCGATCCCCACATACGTTGGTCCTGGTTCTCCCGTCGTTTCATTCAGACGCTGTCCGACGTCCTGCCCGCGCTCAGGAAGCGCGGGCTTCGCGTCGTCACCCTGACGGAACTGACGAGGCTGGGCGAAGGGAGATAGGCCCTCCCCGTCGCTCATTTCGCCAGCGGGTCGGGGCGAAGCTGGAACTTCACCACCTTGCTGGTCGTGCCCTTGCCGCCTTCCATGTGGAACGGTGCCCGTGTGCTGACGGTGGACCACAACCCGCGGCCCTTCCACCCCGCGCCGGGATCGTCGATGCGGCCGTCCAGCCACTTCGTGTAGTAGCCCAGGGGATACGGCACGCGGAGCACGATCCATTCGCCGTCCTTCAGCACGAGCAGGCCTTCGGACGCGTTGCCGGTGTTGATCGGTACGTTCGGGCCGAGCCCGAGCGTGCCGAACCAATCCACCCACGTGTAGTAGCTGCTTTCCGCGCTCCCCGAGTCCGTTACGCCCTTGAGCTGCGGCAGCGGTTCGGGATAGAGCGTCCAACCCTCCGGGCAGTGTTTGCCGGTTGCGGTGGGACCGTTCAGAGGCCCTTTGCACTTGCGGCGATCGAAGCGGGCGAGATGCCCGCTCGCCAGCGCGGCCCAGACCACACCGTCGCGGTCGACGTCCATGCCCCGCGGCGAGAACCCGGGCGCCTTCGGGTCGTCGACCGGCGGCATGTACACCTCGGCCAGCGCGGTCTCGGGCGGATTCGCGCCGGGACTGAGCCGAACGACGGCGCCCGGGAAGCCCAGCACCGAGCCCCAGACCGAGCCGTCCGGCACCGGCGTGACCGAGTAGAAGCCGCCGCCGAACCGCTTGTCCTTCGTCGGGTCGAGGGGCTGGTCCGGCTCCACGTACGCATCGCGCTTGCCGTTGCCGTTCGTGTCCATGACGAGCGCGGTCCATCCTTGCGACCTCACCTCGTCGCCCGTCTCTTCGAACATCCTCGTATTGAGCCAGCCGACCACCTGGCCGCCGCCGCTCGTCCAGAGCGTCTGGTTGGCGTCCTCGGCGAACATCAGGTGGTGGGTGCTGAAGCACGTTCCGATGTGGGTGAGCTTCTTCGTCGCCGGGTCGTACATCGCGAGATGGCGGAATGATCTCGCCACCGGGAACAGCTTCGCCGAGGGATGGCTCGAGCCTTCCTTGCACACATCCGGGTTGTCCGGCGGGCGCACGGCGGAGGTGATCCACACGCGGCCCCTGTCGTCGATCATCGGGTTGTGGACGTTGTTCTTGCTGGTCCAGAGGACGTCGTCGACCCAGTAGGGCGAGGACTGCGGCATCTTCGGATCCGCCGGCGGTGTGTTCGGATCCCGCACCGTCAGCTCCACCCGGCTGGTCGTGTGGTGCGCAGGATCCAGCACCGGGAGGTAATCCGCGCTCAGCTCCAGCGCCCCGTAGATCGGCCCGTTCGCGTTGACGCGGGGATTACGCCGGTCGGTGGAGACCTCGTCGTGGAGGTAGGCCTTGGGGTCGGCCCAGTCCCACTCCGTGATCACGACGTTCCGCTCCTGGCCCCGCGGCCGCGGCGGGAGCGGCGGCAGCTCACCGGCGGCAATCCGGTCGGTCCAATCCGCGAACACCGTAAAGGCCCGCCCGCCGAGAGTGTTCGCGCCCGAGAGCATGTTGCCGCCGGCCTGTCCGGACAGGATCCGCCGCTGCCAGGCCACGGCGGAGGACTCGAACGAGCCGAGCGCGGCCGGGATCTCCCGCGTCGCCTTGTTTCCCAGCTGATGGCAGGCCCAGCAGCCGCCCGACTTCAGGTTCCTCAGCCATTCCGCCTGGCTGCTGATCTTCGGCGAGATACCGTTTGCCGCCGGCCCCCGGGCGGAGAACTCGCTCTTGTCCGGGACCCGCAGCAGTGAAAACCAGTAACCGGCCGGGTAGTACTCCGCCGCCGCGCGCGGGCTCGGCGCGGCCACCGCGGTGAGGTTCAGCGTCCGGCCGGGCGCGGCCGGGACCTTCGGTGAGTCCACGAGCCCGTAGCCGCGCACCCAGACGCTGTAGCTGGCCTTGGGAAGATCCGGTACGACGTAGCGGCCCCGGTCGTCGGTGACCACGATGCGGACGAACTTCGTGGGGAGATCCGTCGTCTCCGCGATCACCCAGACGCCGGCCTCGGGGCCGTGCGGTCCGGTGACGACGCCGCCGAGGTCGTCGTCGTCGATCGGGACGGCTTCTTTCGCAGCGGGAGCGGCGCCGAACCCGAACAGCGAGATGGCCAGGCCGGCCGCGAGGGCGGGACGCACGTTTCAGTATAATCTCGCGCGACCGTGTTCTTGCCCCCAGGATCCCGAGCGCTCGCCGCCGCCACGGCTCTCATCGTCGTCCAGGCCGCGCCCGGCCTGGCCAAGGAGCCGCCTGGCCGCACCACGCGCGACCGCATCTACAGCGCCGAGCAGGCCGAGCGCGGCAAGGAGGTCTACAAGAAGGCCTGCGCGCCGTGCCACGCGTTGGACTTCTACAGCGGTCAAGCCATGAAATCGTGGGACGGAGGCGCCCTCACCGACCTGTATGCCGCGATCTCCACCCTCATGCCCCAGGGCAACCCGGGCAGTCTCAAGCGGCGCGAGTACCTCGACATCCTGGCCTACATCCTGTCGCTCAACGGCATGCCGGCGGGCGCCGAGGAGCTGCCCGCCGGGGCCGCCGACCTCAAGCCGATCCGCATCAAATGGAGGACGAAGCCATGACCGAGCGCTCGTACCGCCGCCTTCCGCACCGGGCGGCGACCGTGGCCGTCGCGGCTCTTCTCGCGGCGGCGCCCGCCTCCGCCCAGCACAAGGGGACCGAGAACGGCGAGTGGCGCTACTGGGGCGGCGACGAGCGCAGCAGCCGCTACTCGCCTCTCGAACAGATCGACGCGAGCAACGCCGGCAAGCTCGAGGTGGCCTGGCGCTGGTACGCGGCGAACTACGGGCCCGAGCCGGACTTCATCTACCGCTGCACGCCGATCAAGGTCGGAAACCGGCTGTACGCGGTGGCCGGGCAGCGGCGCACGGTGGTGGCCATCGACCCTGCCACCGGCGAGACGCTCTGGATGTGGAGGATGAAGCAGGAGCCGCGCTGGGAGGCCTCGACCCGCAAGAACTACGGCAAGGGCGTGGCCTACGCCGAAGTGGAAGGCCGGGGCATCATCTACACGATCACGCCCGGCTACTTCCTCGCCGCCCTCGACGCCGAGACCGGACAGCCCCTCCCGTACTTCGGCCTCAACGGCATCGTGGACCTGCACCTCGGGCTGGGGAACTACCCCGTGGACGCCGACCGCGGGACGCTCGCTTCGGGCGACATCACCGCTTCCTCGGCGCCCATCGTCGTGAACGGCGTCGTGGTCGTCGGCAACTCGCACGACCGTGGCTACTACCCCGAGCGCAAGGAGAACATCCCGGGCCACGTCCGCGGCTACGACGCCAAGACGGGAAGGATGCTGTGGCGCTTCCACGTCCTGCCCCAGCCGGGAGAGTTCGGCCACGACACCTGGGAAGGCGACTCCTGGACCTACACGGGCAACATCTCGGCGTGGGCGCCGCTGTCGGCCGACTCGGAGCGGGGCCTGGTCTTCATTCCCACCGACACGCCGACCAACGACTACTACGGCGGCCACCGCCACGGGGCGAACCTCTACGGCACGAGCCTGATCGCGCTCGACGTGAAGACCGGCAAGCGCGTCTGGCACTTCCAGATGGTCCACCACGACGTCTGGAACTACGACAACCCCGATGCGCCGCACGTCGTCGACATCAACGTGGGCGGTCGGAAGGTCCCCGCGGTGGTCGCGGTGACCAAGCAGGGCTTCACCTACGTCTTCAACCGCGAATCGGGGGAGCCGGTGTGGCCGATCGAGGAGCGCCCGGTTCCCCAGTCGGATGCGCCCGACGAGAAGACCTGGCCCACGCAGCCATTCCCGACGAGGCCCGCGCCCTTCGAGCTCCAGGGGATCACGGAAAACGACCTCATCGACTACACGCCCGAGCTCCGGAAGCAGGCGCTCGAAATCGCGCGGCAGTACCGGATGGGTCCGCTCTTCACGCCGCCCTCGCTCTGGGACGCGCCGGATGGAACGAAAGGCGCCTTCAACGTGCCCGGCGCCAACGGCGGCGCCAACATCCCCGGGGGGGCGGCCGTGGACCCGGAGACGGGAATCCTCTACGTGGCCACCGAACGCGGGCACAGCGTGCTCTCGCTCATTCCTGGCAAACAGCGCGGCAAGACGATCGGGGGCGAGGACTCGAACATGAACTTCGTGTCGCGCGGGCCGGGCGGCATCCGCGGGCCGCAGGGCCTCCCGCTCTTCAAGCCGCCCTACGGGAGCATCGTGGCCATCGACCTCAATACCGGCGAGCACCTCTGGCGGGTGCCCGACGGCGACACGCCCGCGAGCGTGAAGAACCATCCGGCGCTGAAGGGCGTCAAGCTGCCCGTGACCGGCAAGCAGACCCACGCGACCGTGCTGGTGACGAAGTCGCTCTTCTTCTACGGGGAGGGGCGCGGGGCCGAGCCCTACCTGCACGTCCTCGACAAGAAGACCGGCCGCGAGCTGGCCCGCATCGAGCTGCCCGCCACCACCAACACCGCGCCCATGACCTACATGCACCAGGGGCGGCAGTACATCGTGCTCGCGGTGGCCGGCCCCGGGCACACGGCGGAGCTGGTGGCGCTGGCGCTGCCGGAGGCGACGAAGGCCGCCCCGCACGACAACACGGAGCGATGATGCGGCCGGCTCCGAGCGCGATCGGCGGATTCGCGGTCGTCCTGGCCACGGCCGTGGTCTCGGCGATCGGTGGGCCGACCGGATGGGCGCGCCAGGAACCGAGCGAGGACGAATCCAAGGTCCCGCCGTACGTCCTGCCGGACCCGCTCGTGCTCGCGGATGGCCGGAAGGTCGCCGACACCCGCACGTGGACCGAGAAGCGGCGCCCGGAGCTGCTGCGCCTTTTCGAGACGCACGTCTACGGACGTACGCCGTCGGGCGGCCCGAAGCCGCGATTCCAGGTCACGAGTACCGACTCGTCGGCGCTCGGCGGCCGGGCGACGCGGAAGGACGTCGCCATCACGTTCGGCGATGGCGCCGCCGCGCGACGCCTGGACCTGCTCGTCTATCTGCCCAACGCGGCGGGCGGCCCGGCGCCGGTGTTCCTGGGCCTGAACTTCCAACGCAACGACGCCGTCAAGTGGCCCGTCGAAACGATCGTCGACCGCGGCTATGGTGTCGCCACCGCCTTCTACGGCGACCTCTTCCCCGACCGCGCGGACGGCGCGGGCGAGAGCGTGCTGACACTCTTCCCCGCCGACCGGGGCCCGGAGGCCTGGGGCGCGATCGGCGTCTGGGCCTGGGCCGTGAGCCGCGCGCTCGACTACCTGGAGACGGACCGCGCCGTCGACGGGAAGCGCGTCGCGCTGCTGGGCCACTCGCGGCTCGGAAAGGCGGCGCTGTGGGCCGGCGCTCAGGATCCGCGCTTTGCGATGGTGATCTCGAACGAGTCGGGGGCCGGGGGCGCCGCGCTGAGCAAGCGCATCTACGGCGAGACCGTCGCCGCGATCACGAAGCGGTTCCCGCACTGGTTCTGCGCCAACTTCACGCGATACGCGGACCGCGAGGCCGCGCTGCCGGTGGACCAGCACGAGCTGCTGGCGCTCATCGCACCGCGGCCGCTTTACGTCGCGAGCGCCGTGGAGGATCGGTGGGCCGACCCGAAGGGCGAGTTCCTGGCTGCCCTCGCCGCCGACCCCGTCTACCGGCTGCTGGGAACGGACGGCCTTCCCGCGCGGGAGATGCCCGGCGTCGACACTCCGGTCCACGGCAGGATCGGCTACCACGTCAGGTCCGGCGGGCACGACCTCACCGACTACGACTGGCGGCAGTACCTCGCTTTCGCGGACAAGCACTTCCGTCGCGGGCGATGAAGCTCGACCTGCACACGCACTACTATCCGCCCGCGTACTTCGACCTCGTCCGCGATAGCGGGGGCGATTTCTCCTTCGACCGCGACCCCGCGGGGCGCACGATCATCAAGTACCGGGGCTCCCGCTTCTTCGGCATCACGCCGCCGATGAGCGACCCGGCCCGGCGGCTCGAGGACATGGACCGGGTGGGGATCGACGTCGAGGTGGTGTCGCTCTCCACGCCCAACGTCTTCTTCGTGGACGAGCGCCGCCAGCCCGAGGTCGCGCGAGAGGCGAACGATGCCTACGCGGATCTGGTGGCGCGCCATCCGCAGCGGTTCAAGGCCTTCGCCTCGATCCCCATGGACGCGCCCGACGCCGCGGTGGCCGAGCTCCACCGGACGATCGACGAGCTGAAGCTCAACGGCGTCATCCTCTTGAGCAACATCCGCGGCCGACCCCTGACCGCGCCCGCCTACCGGCCGTTTTTCGAAGAGGCCAACCGGATGAGGCTGTGCATTCTGCTCCATCCGATGCTGCCGGCGAACGCCGAGCCCTTCGGCGAGTACGTCCTCGGGCCACTCGTGGCCTTTCCCTTCGATACCACCCTGGCGGTGGCGCGCATGTGCTTCGACGGGATGCTGCGCGACCTGCCCGGCATCCGCTGGATCGTGGGCCACCTCGGGGGAGCGATCCCCTACCTGATGGAGCGGCTCGACAACGGCTTTCGCGACTTCGCCGAGTGCCGCGCGAAGATCGACGCCCTGCCCAGCACGTATCTGAAGAAGCTCTACTACGACACGGTGACGTTCAGCCCGTACGCGCTCAACATGGCGCGAGACCTGGTCGGGACGAGCCATATGGTCATGGGCAGCGACTACCCGCACCTGCTGGGGTCGATCGACCGCGCCGTCTCCTCGATCGAGGCGCTGACCATCCCCGAAGAGGAGAAGCAGCGGATCTTCAGCGGCACCGCCCTTTCCATCCTGAACAACGTTGAAAGCCCGCAGCCGTGAGGCAGCGAGCGCGCGATTCACTCGCGTGCGAGCGACTTGGGGGGGAGCGCGTATGCGCGCGGGGGGGTGCTTTCGTTTGATCGTACCCCCCCGGCTCATTCGAATGATCGGGCTTCCCGGGCTGACCGCGATCGCGGTCAACGGCGTCATCGGCTCCGGCATCTTCGTGCTCCCGGCGACGGTGGCAGGCCTGCTCGGCCCGGCCAGCCCCGTGGCGTACCTGCTCGCGGCCTTCGTGGCCGCTCTCGTCGTGGCCTGCTTCGCGGAGGCGGGAAGCCTGTTCGACCGGACGGGCGGACCCTACCTCTACGCCCGCGAGGCGTTCGGGCCGTTCGTGGGCTTCCAGGTGGGCTGGGCGTTCTTCCTGTCCCGACTGGCGGCGGGCGCGGCCATCGCCAATGCCTTTGCCGCGTATCTCGGCTACCTCTGGCCGCCGGCAGGTGGCGGCGCGGGCCGTGTCCTCGTCATCACGGTCCTGCTCGCGGCGCTGGCGGCCGTCAACGTCGCGGGCGTGCGCTACGGGGGCTGGACGGTGAACATGCTGACGGTGGCCAAGCTCATCCCGCTCCTCGTGTTCATCGGCGCGGGCCTTGTCTACGCGGATCCGGAGCGCTTTTCACTGCTGGCCCGGCCCGACTCGACCGGGCTCAGACGGGCCAGCCTGCTGCTCATCTTTGCTTTCGGCGGGTTCGAGAACGCGTCGGTGCCGGGGGACGAATCGAAGGACCCGAAGCGTCACCTGCCCGTCGCCCTGCTGGCGGCGATCGCCCTGACCACGGTGCTGTACGTCCTCATCCAGATCGTGGCCCTCGGAACCCTCCCCGGCCTGGAGAGCGATCCCACGCCCCTCGCTTCGGCCGCCCGCAACTTCCTGGGGCCGGCCGGCGCCCTGGGCATCGCGCTGGGGGCGGTCATTTCCACGGCGGGAAGCTCGAGCGCCCTGGCCCTCGTCGGCCCGCGGATCCTGTACGCCCTCGCCGAGGGCGGGCAGCTGCCGGCGGCGCTCGCCCGCGTTCACGCACGTCATTGCACGCCGCACGTCGCCGTCGTCGTGTTCACGCTCCTGGCATGGGCGGCGGCGCTGTCCGGGGACTTCGCCCGGCTCGCCGCCGTGAGCGCGGTCGCCCGCCTCGCCTTCAGTGCGGTGACGTGTCTCGCGGTACCGATGTTGCGTCGCAAGATGCCGGAGGCCGAAAGGCGCTTCCGCGTCCCGGGCGGCCTCCTCGTCCCGCTGGCGGCCGCCGGCCTCTCGCTGTGGCTGTTGAGCGGGGTGGATCGGGCGCAGGCGGCGGCGGGAGCGGCGGCGCTCGGCGTGGGGCTTTTCCTCTACCTCGCATTCGGCCGCGTGCGCTACAATCGACAGACCTAAGCCCGATCCGTCAGCGCCCGCAGAACGAGTCGTCGATCCGCCACGGGCGCCCACAGGAGGACTGCCATGCCGGTCTCCCGACGCTCGTTCCTGGGCGTACCATCGCCCGGAGCGGCCGCCTATTCCCCCGCCTTCGTGGCCGCCCGCGGCCGCGAGGCGTTCACGGCCGACCCCAGCTCGGCGGCCATGGCGCCCGACGCTTCGGGCGCCGCCATCAAGCTGTCCAGCAACGAAAACCCGCTCGGGCCCGGGCCGGCGGCCATGGACGCGCTGACGCGCGCCTTCGTGGACGCCGGGCGCTACCCTACCAACGCACGGCCGTCCATGGGCGACCTGCGCTCCGCGATCGCCCGCCGCGTGGGCGTGCAGCCCGAGAACGTGACGCTCGGCGCCGGCTCCGGAGAGCTGCTGCGCAGCGCGGTCCGCCTTTACGGATCTTCGTCGCGCCACCTCGTCACGGCCGCGCCTTCTTTCGAGCAGCCGGAGCGGATGGCGGAGCAGCTCGGTGTCGGCGTGCGCCGGATGCCCGTGGACAAGGACGGCCGGCTCGACCTCGAAGCGATGGCCCAGGCCGCACGCTGGGCGGGGCTGGTGTTCCTCTGCAACCCGAACAACCCCACGAGCACGCTCCACCCCGCCCGGACGGTGGCGGAGTTCGTGGCGCGCGTGCGCCGCGAGTCGCCGGACACGGCCATCCTGATCGACGAGGCCTATCACGACTACGTGACCGACCCGGGCTACGCGACCGCGGTGCCGCTCGCCCTCGAGCACCCGAACGTCTTCGTCACGCGCACGCTTTCCAAGGCCTACGGCATGGCGGGCATGCGCGTCGGCTACGCGGTCGGCCAGCCGCGCACCATGGACGGGTTCAACCGCTGGGCCATCACGTTCAACCAGAACTCCCTGGCCGTGGCGGCGGCGGTGGCCTCGCTCGGCGACCCCGCCCACATCGAGGCCGAGCGCGCGCGCAACACGGAGGCGCGCGCGTTCACGACCCGCTTCTTCAAGGACATGGGCTACAAGGTGATGGACTCGCAGGCCAACTTCCTGTTCGTCGAGATCGGCCGCTCGGCCAAGGGGTTCCAGGAGGACTGCGCCCGGCGCGGGATCCTGGTGGGACGCGAGTTTCCGCCGCTCGAGAAGACCCACGCGCGCGTCTCCATCGGCACGATCGACGAGATGCAGAAGGCGGGCGTCGTGATCGCCGAGGTGCTCGGCGCGAACCGGCCAGTCCCGGCCGGGTCGTCGAACGATTCCCGGCGCCCGCGGTGAGGGCCACCATGCCGCGCAAGGAGGCTGAAATGTCGTTCACACGCCGCGCGTTCGTGAAGGCGGTGGGGATCGGCGGAGCGACCCTGCTCGCGGCCCGCCGGGAGGCCTGGGCCACGCTCGTCCAGGCGCCGGGTGTGGCTCGGCCGCCCCGGCCGCTGCTCCTGCACAACAACGAGAACCCGCTTGGTCCGGGCGAGTCCGTCCTCGAGGCCGTGCGCGGTGCGCTGGGCCAGGGCGGCCCGGCGGGACGCTATGCGTACGACCTGGTTCCCGATCTCCACCGGGCCATCGCCGACCGGTTCGGCGTGAGCCCGGAGAACGTGGTGACCGGCTGCGGGTCCACGCAGGTCCTGCGCGTGGCGGTACAGGTGTTCACGTCCCCGGCGAAGCCGATGGTGGCGGGGCAACTCACCTACGAGGAGTGCGCGGGCTACGCCGATCTCGTCGGGGCGCCGGTGCGCGCGATCCCGCTCGACCGCGCGCTCCAGCTCGACCTGGGGGCCATGGCCGAGGCCGCCAGGGGCGCGGGGATGGTGTTCCTGAACAACCCCAACAACCCGACCGCCGCCCTCCTCTCCGGGGACGCCGTCGACGCGTTCATCGAGCGGGTGCATTCAGCCGCGCCCGACGCCATGGTCCTCATCGACGAGGCCTACCACGACTACGTGACCGACCCCGCCCACCGCACCCAGATCGCGCGCGCGGTCAAGGACCCGCGCGTCGTGGTGGCGCGGACGTTCTCCAAGGCGCACGGGATGGCCGGCATGCGGGTCGGCTACGCGATCGGCCACCCCGAAACGATCAAGCGCCTGGCCTGGGAAGGCCCGAACGCGCTGAACGTGGCCGGCATCGTGGCCGCCACCGCGTCCATCAAGGACCAGGCGCGGCTCGAGCGCGAGAAGGCCCGCAACACCGCGGCACGCCAGTACACGATCGACTGGTTCTCCCGGGCGGGCTTCACGGGCACCGACTCCCAGACCAACTTCGTCTTCATGGACATCAAGCGCCCGGCGAAGGGATTCCGCGACGCGTGCCGCGAGCAGGGCGTCCTCGTGGCCCGCGACTTCCCGCCCCTCGAGAAGAGCCACGTGCGGATCTCGATCGGCACGCTCGACGAGATGAAGCGGGCCACCGAGGTTTTCGGCCGGGTCCTCGGCGTCAAGGCGAAGGCGGCCTGAGATCCGATGCCCATCCGGACGGTCCTGGGGCTGGTCGTCCTGGCCCTTGGTTTCACGAGCGCCGCCCGCACGCAGCCGCCGAGGTCGACGGTACGCACGCCCCAATTCGAGAACGACTCCGTCCGCGTGTGGAAGACCAGCATCGCCCCGGGCCAACCCCTGACGATGCATCGTCACGAGAGCGGGCGCGTGATCGTCGCACTCACGGGGGGAACGCTCAGGATCGTGAAGGAATCGGGGGCCGCGCGGACCGTCACCTGGGAGGAGGGGAAGGCCTACTGGCTTCCGGCGGATCCTCCGGGCGAGAAACACGGCGACGTGAACGAAGGCCAGGAGCCGATCGAGGTCATGGTCGTGGAGCTGGTGCCCCGGACACCTTGACGGGGGCTCGCCCTCGCACCGGACCGCAACGGACCCGCACGCGCTCGGTGATGTCCCTCGACCGCGGCGGGTTCTCGCCGAGGCCCAGGCTGTGGAGCATCTCGTGGATCAGCGTCGCCTCGGCTTCCTCGGGGTGGCCGCTCGCGACCTCGACGAACGCGGTCGGGCAAATGAAGACGACTCGGCTGCCCGGCTCGGTGACGGCGAGGGTTGCCTTGCTGCTGCACGCCTTGAGGCCCCGGCCGTCGGAGAAGACGATCCACCGGAGATACCCTCGCGCCGACACGTCGCTGCCGTCCAGCACTTCTTTCAGCGCCCGCCCCGAAGCGTCGCGGAAGTCGGTCAGGACTTCCTGGCAGGCAGGATCCGCGAGGAGCCGATCCGCACCCGCGAGCGCCCGCTTCACCGCCTGAGCGACGTCGTTGTGCGGCACGCGAACCCGGAACGGTGCGGCCTCGGGGGTGCTGTCCGCCGCCCCCGCGGCTCGCGAGGCGGCAACCGAGCAGACCCACGTCATCAGGAAGGCGACGGACCAGAGCCCTGGCCACTTTCGACCGATGCTTTCCATTGGCGGCTCCTTCCGGTGAGCCGCCTGGCCAGGCGCGTCCGGGAATCACTCGTGTGAGAATGTCGGCGCCGACGGCGGGAGTTGGTCTCGGTACCGTTCGGGTTTCGTGACGGTTGCGTGAAACCGTGCGCGCGCGATTCGCCGAGTTCGTCTTCGACTCAGGAAGCCGCGAGCTGCGGGGCCGGGGCGGGCCCTGCCGCCTCTCGCCCAAGGCCTTCGAGTGCCTGGGAGCCCTGCTGGAACGGCGTCCCCAGGCCGTGCCCCGAGCGCACCTTCAGGACCGGCTCTGGCCGAAGACGTTCGTGGCGGACACCAGCCTGCGGCGCGTGATCGCCGAGATTCGCGCGGCCCTGGGCGACGACGAGCGCCGGCCGCGCTTCATCCGCACCGTGCGCGGCTTCGGCTACGCGTTCTGCGGCGCGGCGGAGGAGGAAGGCGCGGGCCGGCCCGCCGCTCCGGGCGCCGCGGCCTGCCGTCTGGAGTGGGACAAGCGGGAGATCCCCCTCCGCGAAGGCGAGAACATCCTCGGGCGCACGGACGACGCCGCCGTCTGGATCGACTCCCCCAACATCTCCCGCCGCCACGCGCGAATCGTCGTGTCTGGAGGGAAAGCGACGATCGAGGACCTGGGCAGCAAGAACGGGACCTCGGTTTCTGGCCGCCGCATCACCGGCCCCACGCCGCTGGAGGGCGGCGACCATATCGAGCTGGGTCCGGTAGTGATGACGTTTCGGGCCTTCCACACGACAGGCGCCACGGAAACGCAGCGGTCGCGCAGGTAGTGCGGCCGTATAATCGCGGCGGCTTCATTACAGGCGGCCCGCAATGCTCCCAGCCGGAACCCGTGTGGGCCCTTACGAGATCGTTTCCTGGCTCGGGGCTGGGGGCATGGGCGAGGTCTATCGCGCCCGCGACACGACGCTCGGCCGCGAGGTCGCCCTCAAGACGCTGCCCGAGGAGCTCGCGCGCCAGCCCGACCGTCTCGCGCGCCTCAAGCAGGAAGCCCGTATCCTCGCCTCCCTCAACCATCCCGGCATAGCGACGCTCCACGGCCTCGAGGAATCTGACGACGGCGTGCCCGTCCTCGTCATGGAGCTGGTCGAAGGCGAAGCGCTTTCGGACCGTCTGCGCCGCGGCCGGTTGCCGCTGCACGAGGCGGTGACGGTCGCCCATCAGATCGCGCTCGCGCTCGAGGCGGCCCACGACAAGGGCGTTCTGCACCGCGACCTCAAGCCCGCGAACATCCGGCTGGCCCGGGACGGCCGCGTCAAGCTCCTCGATTTCGGTCTCGCCAAGGCCGTGCTGAAAGCGGCCCTCGACTCGCGGTTCGATACGCACACCTCGCCCCAGAGCGAGGCGGGAGCGGTGTCGGGGACGGCGCCCTACCTGAGCCCCGAGCAGGCGCGGGGTCAGGAGGCGGACCGTCGCGGCGACATCTGGGCTTTCGGCTGCGTACTGTACGAGATGCTCGCCGGAAAGCGGGCCTTCGAGGGCGTGACCTTCTCCGACACGGTCGCGGCGGTGCTGGATCGCGAGCCGGATTGGAAGGCGCTGCCGCAGGAGACGCCATCCGCGCTCGTCCGGCTGCTGCGGCGCTCGCTCCAGAAAGAAAAGGACCGGCGCTTGCGCGACATCGGCGACGCGCGGCTGGAGCTGGAGGAGACCCTGGCGGCACCGGCTCCAGCGAGCGGCGAAGAAAGCGAGTCTGCCGTCATCGCCCGTCGACCCGGGACCTCGTGGCGGGGGCTTCTCGGATCACGTTCCCTCTGGTTCCTCGTCGGCGGCCTGGCGGTGGGGGCCGGCCTGGGGGTGTTCGGGACGTCCCGGCCGTTGGCCGAGCAGCCGGTCGTACGTTTGGCCATCCCGCTCCCTCCGCCGGAAACCGTCGACAATGCGGACGCGCCCGCAGTGGCCATCTCCCCCGATGGTAGGCAACTGGCCTACGTCGCCGCTCGCGCAGGCCGGCCGCAAGTCTACTTGCGCACAGTGGACCGGCTGGAGGCCAGGCCGATCCCCGGGACTGAAGGCGGCCATATGCCGTTCTTTTCCCCCGACGGCCTCTGGCTGGGCTTCGTCGTCGACGACGAGGGCAAGCTGAAGAAGGTCCCGCTCAGCGGCGGCGCGCCCACCACCCTGTGCGACGCGGGGGATGTTCGCGGCGCGAGCTGGAGTGCCGACGGCACTATCCTCTTCGCGCGCCATGGGACCTCCGGGCTCGATCGAGTGAGCGCTGCGGGCGGGAAGCCGGAGGTCCTCACGACACTCGACGTCCCCCGGCATGAGAGCAGCCATCGCTTTCCCGAGGTCCTGCCTGGTGGCCAGGCCGTCGTCTTCACGGTCAGGACCGACGAGACGCAGCCCTGGGACGACGCGCGCATCGAGGCCTTCTCGCTCAGAACGCATGAGCGCTCCGTCCTCATCACGGGCGGAAACAATGCCCGCTACACGGCTGGACACCTGATCTATCAACGGGCGGGGGCGTTGTGGGCGGCCCCCTTCGATCCGGTACGGCTCGAGGTGGCCGGGCCCTCGGTCCTGGTCCTCGAAGGCGTGTCGAGCTCGGCAGTATACGGAAGCGCCGACTTCGGCGTCTCGCGTGATGGGTCGCTCGTCTACGTTCCGGGGAAAGTGCGGGGCACCGACCGGCGGGTGGTGCGGGTGAATCGGGCGGGCAAGGCTCAGCCGCTGATGGAGTCCCGCGGTGCGTTCAGCACGCTCAGCCTTTCGCCGGATGGCCGCCGGCTGGCTCTTACGATCCAGGCGGCCAACGATCAGATCTGGGTCTACGACCTGGAACGCAGTACCTTGTCGCCTCAGACCTTGCGCTGGGAAAACAACTCGGCCATCTGGACCCCGGACGGCAGGCACCTCACGTTTTCATCGGACCGCGAGCGGCCGCCGAGCCTCTTCCGGCAGACGGCCGACGGGAGTGGCTCTGCGGAGAGGCTGACCACGAGCGCCCATGGGCCGACCGCCCAAGCGTGGTCGCCGGACGGAAAGACCCTCGTCTTCGTGGACGGATGGCCGAAGTTTGACCTCTGGCTTCTGACATTGGACGGCGAACGTAAGCCCAGACCGCTCTTTCACGGGCCCTTCAACGAGTCTCAGGCCAGGATCTCCCCAAACGGGCGCTGGCTTGCGTATGTGTCGGACGAATCGGGTCGCGAAGAAGTCTACGTGGTGCCGTTCCCGGGCTCCGGGGGCCGCTGGCCCATCTCGACGAACGGGGGCAGCCGACCGCGGTGGGCGAGGAACGGGCGCGAGCTCTTCTACCGGAATGGCGACCGGACCATGGCGGTGACGGTCGCCAGCGATGCGACCTTCAGCGCGACGAAACCACACATCCTCTTCGAAGCCAAGGCTGTCTCATACTTATGGCTGAGCTGGGACGTGACGCCGGACGGAGAGTTCCTGATGATCGAGCCCGGTGAGTCGGACACGCCGCCCACGCAGATCAACGTGGTGCTGAACTGGCTTCAAGAGGTCAGACCGCGTGTTGCCTCCAAGTAGCAAGCGGTCCCGCTCATAGCCGCGGCCGTATAATCGCGGCGGCTTCATTGCAGGCGGGCCGTGATGCTCCCAGCCGGAACGCGCGTGGGCCCTTACGAGATTGTTTCCTGGCTCGGGGCCGGAGGCATGGGCGAGGTCTATCGCGCCCGCGACACGACGCTAGACCGCGAGGTCGCCCTCAAGACACTGCCCGACGAGCTCGCGCGGCAGCCCGAACGCCTGGCGCGCCTCCGGGGGGAAGCCCGCATCCTCGCCTCTCTCAACCACCCCGGCATCGCCACCCTTCACGGTCTCGAGCAGTCCGACGGCGGCGTGCCCGTCCTGGTCATGGAGCTGGTCGAGGGTGAGGCGCTGACGGAGCGCCTGCGCCGTGGGCGCTTGCCGCCGGGGGAGGCGTTGAGGGTCGCTCATCAGATCGCGCTCGCGCTAGAAGCGGCCCACGAGAAGGGCGTCCTGCACCGTGATCTCAAGCCTGGGAACATCCGTGTCGGTCCCGACGGACGGGTCAAGCTGCTGGACTTCGGCCTGGCCAGGGCGGTCCGGACAGCGGCGGTCGACTCGCAGCTCGCCACTGAGGGCACACCCCGCAGTGAGGCAGGAGCTATGTTGGGGACCGCGCCCTACATGAGCCCCGAGCAGGCGAAGGGCCAGGAGGCAGACCGCCGCAGCGACATCTGGGCTTTCGGCTGTGTGCTGTACGAGATGCTGGCCGGAAAGCGCACCTTCGCGGGCGCGACCTTCTCCGAGACGGTGGCGTCGGTGCTGGATCGCGAGCCCGACTGGCAAGCACTGCCACGGGAGACGCCTCCGGCGGCGCTCCGGCTGCTGAAGCGCTGTCTCCAGAAGGAAAGGGACAAGCGCCTGCACGACGTCGCCGACGCGCGGCTGGAGCTGGAGGAGCTGCTGGCGGGACCGGCGCCTGGGGAAGCCCTCCGAGAGCCTCGCCGTCCCGCTTTTTGGCCAATGATCGCCCTTCTCGCCGCCGTTCTGGGCGGTTTCGTCTCCTGGGCGGTCCAACGTCCTCCATCCGTCCGGAGGGATGTCATGCGTCTCGCCCTGGAGGCCTCAGAAGGGTCACGTACGGGTGCCTCCGTGGGTGCCGCGAGTGCGCCGGTGTTATCCCCCGCCGGAGACCGCATCGTTTACAACACGCCGTCAGGTCTGGTGGTTCGGGAGCTGGACAAGTCGGCACGGCGCGTGATCCCGGGGACGGCGGGCTCTTACCGACCCTTCTTCTCACCCGACGGCAAGTGGCTCGGCTTCAACCGGAACGGCAGTCTCAAGAAGGTCTCGCTGACCGGGGGCGCTCCCCTCACAGTGTGCAACGGCGTGCCGCAATGCCACGGTGCCACCTGGTGTCCGGACGACACCATCGTGTTCACTCCCGACAACCATTCGGGTCTCTGGCAGGTGCCGGCCTCCGGCGGCGAGCCGCGCGAGTTGACGAAGCCCAACCGCGCCCGGGGGGAGAAGAGCCACCGCTGGCCGCACTGCCTCCCGGGAGGCAAGGCCGTCCTCTTCAGCGTGGGCACGAGTCGCCTAACCCGGTGGGACGACGCTAGGATCGAGGTCCTCCGTCTCCCGAGCGGGGAGCGCCGCACGATCCTGGAGGGCGGAACGAGCGCTGCCTATGTGGACTCCGGCCACCTCGTGTACCGGTGGGGGACGTCCATCCTCGCCG
>Ga0210378_10000190_pt1 | contig 29776 bp, 29 predicted proteins | sample PLM1_60_b1redo_FD_155465 | JGI IMG/M metagenome (GOLD analysis project Ga0210378, IMG submission 155465) | Groundwater sediment microbial communities from an aquifer in East River, Colorado, USA - PLM1_60_b1 redo | ecosystem: Environmental > Terrestrial > Soil > Riparian zone | place: USA: East... | reverse complement strand
TCCTCACCGACCGCCAGGGGCCGGTGCCACTCGTACGGTTCCTGCGGACGCTGCGGCACACCAAGGGGTTGCGATCCTCACCGACCGCCAGGGGCCGGTGCCACCCAAACCCGCGCCATCGTCCAAGGTCCTCGCGAGATTGTTGCGATCCTCACCGACCGCCAGGGGCCGGTGCCACGCTCGGCCTCGGCGGCGTCCAGCTTGGCCGCGTTGCGCTGGTTGCGATCCTCACCGACCGCCAGGGGCCGGTGCCACACTCCCTCCAAAATCCGGGGCCGCAGGGAGCTAGAGAGAGTTGCGATCCTCACCGACCGCCAGGGGCCGGTGCCACGCTCGTCGGGGGTGTGGGGGCAGTCCCAGCCGAGCTGGTTGCGATCCTCACCGACCGCCAGGGGCCGGTGCCACACCACCCCTGAGGCCGCCATCGCCCACGCCCGCCAGGTTGCGATCCTCACCGACCGCCAGGGGCCGGTGCCACACCACCCCTGAGGCCGCCATCGCCCACGCCCGCCAGGTTGCGATCCTCACCGACCGCCAGGGGCCGGTGCCACCCTGGAACACCTTGTCGCTCCGGCAGGTGCCCTCGTAGTTGCGATCCTCACCGACCGCCAGGGGCCGGTGCCACAGCTTGCCGAGGGGGTTGTAGTCATCCGAGGTACCTGTTGCGATCCTCACCGACCGCCAGGGGCCGGTGCCACCGGGGCGGCGTTCGCGGCGGTGCAGATCGGCCAGTTCCTGTTGCGATCCTCACCGACCGCCAGGGGCCGGTGCCACGCGAACGGGTCCAGGCCCATCCGCTTGGCGGTGCCGATGTTGCGATCCTCACCGACCGCCAGGGGCCGGTGCCACACGGTGTCGCAGTACCGGGACCGGAGCATCTCCCGGAGTTGCGATCCTCACCGACCGCCAGGGGCCGGTGCCACGGTTTATGACCAGCAGTGTATGGGCTGACGGGTCAGCATGACGCTGGCGAGGTTGCGACAAAGATGGTCATTCATGGTGATTCAAAGGTCCGGAACCCTCGGGTGAGTGGTGCTGACTCCGGGTTCCTAGATGACGATAGGACCTCGAGGTTCGACCTGGCGGGGGACTCCGAGGTGCTCGACCTCATCGAGCGCGCGGGATGGCAATCGGTACAGCCGGACACTGTCTTGAGTGGGGTCGATCACCCTCTGGAGCGCGGCGACCAGGCGGAGTTTGTCCGCCTCGCTACAGACAGATTCGAACACGGATTTCTGTACACGATGGCCGTATGCCTCGCAGATCCTGGCGACCTGACGGAGCCGCATCTGGCCCTGAGCCGAACTGGTATCGACGTCATACGCGACCAAGAGGTCCACGGTTCAGGCCACCGTCCACGGCAGGTAATGATCGAGGTCGGCCCGCAGGTGCCGCGCGAGCAGACGGGACTGGATCAGCGGCAAGAGCGCGGCGGGCACGTCGCGACCCAGTTGGGCATGGGGCCACGACCGTCCCAGGCTGCGCTGCCATGCGTTCAGCACTGAGCGCCTAGCGTCGTCGCTGAGCCTGACGGCACCGCCAGGCAGGCATTCGAAGTCCGCGTGCTGTAGCTCCCGGCGGTTGAGGAGGGTCAAGGCAAGCCGGTCGGCGAGCAGAGGCCTGAACTCCTCCATCAGGTCAAGGGCGAGCGCCGGCTTGCCCGGCCGAAGGCCGTGGAGGTAGCCGATGTAGGGGTCGAGCCCGACCTGTTCCAAGGCTCCGTGCACGGCCACGCGCAGCAGGCCGTACGAGAACGAGAGTAGGCAGTTGAGCGGATCGGTGGGCGGACGGCGCGATCGCGCAAACGAGGCGCCGGCGCCGGCGCACATCGTGGGGAAGACGGCGAAGTAGCCCCGGGCTGAGGTGCCTTCGATACCGAGAAGAGCCTCGACATCGGGAGCCCGGGGAATCCTGGCGAGTAGGTCCGCCTGCTGCCGAGCCGCGTCGCGCAGGAAGGCTTGCCGGTTACGTGCGGCGTCCCGGGCCGCGCGGAGTATCACCTGCCTGGCATTGTGGATCTTGCCGGCCACCATGCTCCGCGCTATCGCCAGGCGGCGTTCGGGGTCGTCGTGGGCTCGGTGCTGCGCACGGCGGAGCAGCGGGTTGCCAGCGGTTGGACCGGACAGCCGGGCCCGGAACCGGCCGAACCCGGTTAGCCAGCTCACGCTGCGCTGGTCGTCGGCGCACCGCAACAGGAGGTCGTCGGTGGCGGTGGCGCCGCTGAACAGCACGATGTGGTCGATGCGGCTGAGCGGGAGGATCCTCCGACCAGGCTGCTCAGGATGAAAGACACGGACGGTGTCGCCGTCCAGGTGCAGGCTGGTCCCTGGGGTCTGCACGTACAGGGTGTTGAGCAACTCAGTCACGCCAGGTCCCCAGGCTGCGCGGGCGGAACAAGTCCAAGCTGTGGCTGGCGCGGTGGGTCAGTTCCGGAAGGCAGTCGCCGCGCAGCGAGCAACGCCGGCACCTCCGGTCGTTCGGCGCAGGCGGAAGCCGGTCCTGGCCGAGCAGGACCCGCATCGCGTCAGCAGCCCGGCGCATGCGGTCGAGCAGCGGACCGGAGATCGGCACCTCATGGCGGCGGCGGTCTACCGCAGAGTAGACGTACCCGACCGGAACGTTGTACCCAGCCTCGGCCAGGCACGCCGCCTGCCCGGCGAGCTGCACGTCGGCTGGGCCGCCTGGCCGGTAGGTACCGACCTTGTACTCGATCGGGACTGCCGTGCTTCCTCGAACTTCCACCAGATCGCAGACCCCGTGCAGGCCGTACACGCGGCTGTAGACCGGGAGCGAGCGGACGACCGTGAGACCCTGGCGCCGGCGGACACGGGGCAGGTCCACGCCACGGTGGACGAGGTCGCCGCGGACGGTGTCGGCGCTGTCGGCCCAGGTCGCCTCGACGTGGATCAACGCGGCCTGGCGCTCGCAGTAGGCAACGTGCTCAAGGGCAGAGAGCGGGACGCTGGGCGGGTATTCCAGCCCAGCCCCGTCGGGGCCCGGTGAGACTCGCGTCACATCCAGAGGTCCACGACCTTCGTGAGGGTAACGCCCTGCGGCAGGCCGTCCTCGGCGATGACCCGCTGATAGTCGAGGTGGCTGCGCGGCGGCTTCTCTGTGTCGGTACGCAGGAGTTGGACCCGGCCGGTCAGGCTAGCGGCGGGGGCGGCGCCGAAGGCGTCCGGATGGCTGAAGACGTAAAGCCCGCAGAGCTTCATCTCCCCGCGGGCCGCCGAGCGGTCGTGGTCAAACATCGTCGTAAGGGCTGCCCAGAGGGTCTCCAGGTCGTCACGGGTGACACCGGTCTTAGCACCGCGGCTAGCCGCGTAGAAGGCGTGGGAGCGGTACAGGCCGTAGGGGATGGTCCATTTCGACCCGATCTCGGTCGTCTCCCCCTTGTCGATGTCCTCCTGGCGGGTCTGGGTCACCCGGGTGATGGCATGGTCGCTGGGCAGCACCGGGTCGATGCTTCGGGCGAAGGTAAACTGCAGCGGTCCGCGCACCTGGCCGGCGCCCCGCGCCTTGCTGGCGCTTTCCTTGTCCTCTCTGCCGGTGCTGAGCACCGCCCCGAACATGCGGATGTCGAAGTACCGCTCGCAGAGCAGCCGTTGGGCTTCGGCGGGCTCACCGCCGGCGGCGGAGCGCGCCTCCTGGATGCGGGTGTTGAGCGCGTGGCCGGCCTCCACGAAGATCCCATAGCGGGGATCGCGGGGCCGGATCTCCGGAACGACATCGCGGACCTTGCGCTTGAGCGCCACGTCGGTGACTAGGCCCTGGCCGGTCTCGTCGTCCGTGCGCGGCTGGTTGCCGGCGTCCGGATCGCCATTGGGGTTGCCGTCGGTGACATCGAACAGGAGCACGATGTCGTGACGGACGGACGGGTCGAGGTGGCTGCTCATGCGGGTGCTCCTTCCAGCTTGGAGGCCGTTCTGCTCACGCGTTCCGCCCGGGTAGCGGCGCGTTGCTGGTGGTAGCCGAGGATGAACGCGGCCTGATCGGCGAGGATCGCGCCGTGCGGCGGCCCGCCGGCCTCGGCGAGTTGCTCGAACAGCTCGTCCAGGCGCCGCTCGGCCGCCGCGGCCCACGCGGGCCGGTCCCGCCGAAGCCGCTTGAGCCAGGCACCGGCGTCCCGCCGCCCGGCCACGATCGCGACCGCAGGACTGGTTATGGCGCGAGCGAAGTATCGGTCGGTGAAGGTCGTGTTGAGCTGCTGGTCGCCTCGCGCCCGACTGGCGGACGCCTGGACGTCCTCGAGGGCCGCGAAGATCCGACCGGCGAGGTAGGCCGGCTGACGGTGCGCTGGGTTGAGCATAGGCATGAACGCCTCCGGGTTGGGGATGCCGGGCCGGCGCCGCAGCGCCAGGCGGATGAGAGCTGCGCGCTCGGTGTCAAGGCGGCCGTCGGCGCGCACACGGCGGACCATGTGCGCGAGGAGCTTGGCGGGCAGCGGCTTGGCCAGCAGCGCGGTCGACAGCAGCGCCCGGTGCACCCCGCTTGGCCGATCGGCACCCGGCGTGCCGAGCCTGGCGTAGTGGCCTGGCTGCTCGCCTCGCCCACGAACCCAGCGGCCGGTTGCGATCGCCAGCCGCCGCATGCCGACGTAGCGGACCTCGCCGGTCCACGAATCGACGATCTCGTGGTCTTCAAACCACTTGCGCAGACTGTTCTGGATGCGAGGCAGCGGCTGCTCGATCCACTCCCGCACCATCACGCGCGACACGTTGCCGCCGACCACCAAGGCGCAGAACACCAGCAGGTCCCAGCCGTCTGCAGGCCTCCTGCCTCGCGCGGCACTGCCAAGCATCGTGGCGACCTTCTCGGGCTGCGGGTCGTCGAGGGTTTCGAGGTCGAACTCCACCTCGCCGGTCACCCACCACGCGAGCCTCGCATCCTGGCCTGGCAGCGTCCAACTGGTCGTCCCGTCGAGCAGGCGCTCCAGAGCGCTCATGGCGAGCAGCCCGCAGGTCGTACAGATCGGGGTGTGGACCAGTTGGGTCTGCAAGGCGAATCCGTGGGCCGCCTTGTTGAAGCTGACCAACGATGCGGTATTGGTGGCCCCAGGGACGAGCCGGGTAGGGAGCTGCTGAGGGATGGTCTGGAGCAACCGCTCCCACCGACCACACGCCAGGCACAGCCCGCGCCGCGCGCTGCCCTTGCGCCCGCTCGCCTCGACGGCCCAGAAGCGCCGCGCCTCCTCTGTGTCGTGGACGAACCTTTCCTGGAAGCGGAACGCGACTCGCTGGCTGCCTGCCAGATCCGGCGGCCGGGCAAGGCCCGCTGCATGGCCACCGCAGAGGAAGGCGTGCAGCACCGCGGCGGCCAAGCTCGGCTCGGCCTCCTGCCAGCGGCTCACAAGCTCCCGAAAGGCCGCGTGGTAGGAAGTGGCCTTGGCATCCCGCGCCGATTCGGATGCCCAGCCGAGCGCGTATTCGGCGGTATCAACGGCGAGCATCGGCTTGCTCGCCGTCCCGGACCGCTGCACCGACGGCACCGCATGGACGACGCCGTTGCGGCGCGTAGGATCGCTAGAGTCGGCCAGGTCGGTGAGTTGCGGCGAGGCGGGCGTGCCGTCGGCGGCGAGCTCCACCACCCAGCGGACGAGCGCCGGCTGGTAGAAGGGCGGGAGCACGTCCGGGTCGGCACGCCCGTAGTCGACGAGCCTGGTGAGCAGCATCAATCCTCCGTTCCTGCTCCCAGCGGGCCCTCGATGCCACGTGGCGGGACGTGCAGCACGCCGTGCTCGAGCCGAGCCGTGAACCACTCCATGCGGATCGGCGGGCCGAAGTGGATCGTATGGAGCATCACACCGAAGTCCTCGGTCAGCTCGATCGGTGGGCTGTTGTCGGGCTTGCCGAACTCGGCGCTGAACTCGCGGGTGCCGAGGAATGGTTGCTGGAAGCAGGCGCCCCGCTCGACCCGGCGTCGGAACTGGTCGCGGTAGGCGGCAGCCAGCTTGCCGTCCTTCCCCGTCACCTCCACGTGGGCGTGGATGCGGTAAGCGACATCGCGCAGGCAGACGGCGTTGCGCTGATCCCGGTTGGCTGCCGTGTCCACCCGCTTGCCGCGCAACGCGTCCTCGACCGACACCACCGCGTGGGTCTCGTTCCGGCGTACGGTGAACTGGCGGATCGGCCTGAGCACCTCGATAGCGACGACCCGGTAGCGCATCTCGGGCTTCCAGTAGATCGCCTCTAGCACGCCGCGCGCCGCCGTCGGGGTCATCGTCGGATACGAGACCCGCTCGACCTTGAGTTCCGGCCGAGAAAAGAGCGCCGCCTCCCCGCTGACCTGGACGGCAAGCGGCGGGAAGCCCTCCGGGCTGGATGGCAATGCGAGCCGGTTCACAGCACGAACTCCTCGATGTTGGGGTCCAAGACGATGCCGGTGACTTGGTCGTACTCGCCGACCCACTCGGCGAGCCCACCGGGCTGGCCCAGGTCGCCGAGCACCGAGCGCAGCAACGCCGCCACGCTTGGCTTGCGCAGCGCCGAGCGGGAAACCGTGGTCACGAACGGCTGGAGTTCCCGGAGGGCGTCCATGTCGGGGTGCGACGCGGCGCGCAGCGCCTCGACCAGCTGCCGGATCCGGGCTTGCGTCTCGCCATCCTCGGCGCCCTCGGGGGTCACGACGGCGATGCCGTCGTCGGGAATCATGCGGAACGCCAGGCTGCGGTCGCGGATCAGCATGCCGTGATCGGTGACGGGGCCGTCGGTGACCGCGGGGAAGTCGAAGGCTCGACGCGCGGCCTGGATACGCTGCCCAACGTGGTCGCGGTGCTCGAGGTTGAGCCCACCGTAGACCGACCGATACCAGTCATGGAGCGCGCGGAGGTCGTCCGGGTCTGCCTTGTCCGGCCCGAAGTGGACCCGGGTGGCGTTGACCAGCATCGGGTATGCGGGCGGGTGGCCGGCGTCCGTCGGGTCGACGATCACCACCCGCCCCGGCTCCGCACGGTTGCCCTCCCGGTTGGCCCGACCCGCGGCCTGCAGCAACGAGTCGGCCGGCGCCAGCGCCCGGTACACAACCGGGAAGTCGACGTCCACCCCCGCCTCGATGAGCTGAGTGGAGACGAGCAAGACCGGCGTCCCGGAGGCGAGCCGGTCGCGGACCATGGCAAGGACCCTGCGGCGGTGGTCGGGGCACATGCGCTTGGACAGGTGCCATGCCACGCCGCCCGCATCGGAGTCCCGCCAACGCCGAAGCACCTTGACCGCGTCGGCGGTGGTGTTGACCACCACCATCGCCTGGTTGCAGCGGGCCGCCTCGTCGGCGAGCTCGTCCAACGTCGGGCTTGGGTTGGTACGCCACTCGAACCGCACCCGCGGCAGCGGGGAGCTCAAGGCTGTCGGCTCCCGCACGACCTCGGTGGCAGGCAACTCTTGGAACGGGCTCAGTTGCCAGAAGTCCGGCTGGGTCGCCGAGGCCAGCAGGACGGTCGCGCCGAAGTGGGTGACCAAGGTGCGCAGCGCGTCCAGGATCGGCACCAGAAGCCTGTGTGGCAGCGCCTGCACCTCGTCGAGGACGATCACGGAGCCCGCGAGCCGATGGACCCGGCGCATCGCCGCTGGTCTCCGGCCAAACAGCGCCTCGAACAGCCTCACGGTGGTGGTGACCACGAATGGAGCGTCCCAGTTCTCCGCGGCCAGCCGCGCCCACCGCCCGACGGGGTGGTCGTCGTCGAAGTCGACGCCGCTGTGGTGTTCCAGGACCACCGGCTCACCGCTGTCGACGTCCGGGTCCAGCAGCCGACGGTAGACCGCCGCGTTCTGCTCGGTGATGGTGAGGAACGGCACGGCGACGACCACCTGGCGCAGATCGTTGGTCGCGGCGTGGTGCAGCGCGAAGCCCGCGGATGCCAGGGTCTTACCGGAGCCGGTGGGCGCGGCCAGCCGGAAGATGCCTGGCGGCAAGTCCGCGGCGGCGAGGCATGCCCGGTAGACCACTTCCCTGACTGGGTCGACCGCGGACGGCCTGCGGTCGGCGAGCATCTGCGCCCGCGCCTGCTCGAAGCGGTCACGCAGGGCGGCGAAGCCGGCGGCTGGCCGTACGGCGGGCCCGGGCGCGCCGGCGAAGTGCGCGGCCGTATCGAGGTAGTCGGCGTCGCAAAGCGCGCTGAAGAGCAGCCGCAGCGCCACCTCCGCGACCAGCGGCTCGCGCCACGTCGCGGGCAGCTCGACGGCGTCGGTACCGGAGAGCTCTGGCAGGAGCCGGCGCAGCTCCCGCTCGGCATCGGCGTTGCGTTCCAGATCGGCGGCCGGGAGACTCCGCAGACGGTCGGAGACGTCGCCCAGGCGGCTGAGCCCGCCGTGGTGACCATCGATCGCCAGCGCGAGCTTGCCGAGCTTGCGCTCGGTCGCGAGCCGCACGCCGAGCGTCTTGTGGTCCGTGCCGACCCGCCCACCGCCGGCCTCAGCCCGCCGTAGGCCCTCTTGCCATATGCACGATGCCTTGCCCGCATCGTGCAGCAGCCCCAACCACCACGCGATCCGCTCCCCTCTGAACGGCTCCGCGAACCGCGCTGCTAGCTCGGCGGTCCCGCGCAGATGGTCGGCCAGCGGATGCCGTCGGCCTACAGCGTTCATACTATGTGCCCACAAACGTCCCAACTCCGCTTATCGGGCTATTGCTCACGATGCGGATGATGACGGGGGCATTCAACACCATCGCTGTGACAAGACCTCGGCGTCCGACGCGGCGTGCTTGGAGCACTCTGGCGGACGCGACCTACTCGTCGGCGCGAGCTTGGCGGGCTGTCGTGACAAGCCCAGCCCGCAGCGGCGCCCTGTCCCGCTTCGCCGAGTGAGGCTATCCGGTCGGGCGCCGACCGGGTCGGCACGTCAAGGGCATTTCGCACCGGAGTGGGAAGCGGGAGAATGGACGCCGGACAGCGATCGCGGCCGAGGTGGAGGGCATGCCGGAAGACCAGCAGCGACCCCGAGGGCGCCGGACGGTCCTGGCAGTGGCGGGCGCCCTCGCCGTGCTCGTCGTGACGGCGCTGCCGGCCGTGGCCGGGCCGTGGGTGGACCGCACCACCGGCAGCCTCCGCGGCGACCCGGTCTACGTCGACCCGTCGGCCAAGCCGACGCTGACGCCGGCGGCCGCCGCGCAGGTGCGGGCGAGGATCGCCGGGACGGGCACGCCGGTGTTCGTGGCGGTGCTGCCGCGCCAGGCCCTCGCCGAGGCGGGCGGCAGCGCCGGGCGGCTGGCGGCCCTGGTCGCCGGCTCGCTCGGCCGGCCGGGGACCTATCTGGTGGTGGCCGGCGGCCAGCAGGGGGCAGGCAGCGACACGCTCGGCCGTGGCGAGGCGGCGGCGCTGGCCGGGTCCGCGTTCCGGCAGCACCGGGGCGACCTGCGGGGGGCGGTGCTCGACTTCGTCGGGCGGGTCGACCGGGCGGCGGGCGCGCCGGCCACCACGGCGCCGGCGCCCCCGCAGCCGGCGCCGGGCCAGGACGCGGCCGCGCGCGAGACGGCGTTGCAGTTGGTGCTGGTCTTCGCCCTGCTCGCCGCCCTGGCCGTGTTCGCGAGCATCGCCGCCAAGCACCTCGGGGCGCGGCGCGGGGTCCGCCTCGGCCACGAGGTCGCCGAGGTGCGGGCGCTCGTCGAGGAGGACCTCCGTGCCCTCGGCGACGACCTGCGCGACCTGGACGTCGACCTGCAGGCGGTGGAGGCCGAGTACCCTCAGGCGGTCGACCAGCACACCCGGGCCTACGAGCAGCTGGAGCGGGCCAGCGTCGCGTTCGAGCAGGCCACCACCGTGGAGGAGATGGCCCCGGTGAGCTCGGCGCTGGAGTCCGGCCGCTTCGCGATGGACGCCGCCAGGACGATGTTCGAGGGGCGCGACCCGCCCCGCCGGCGGCCGCCCTGCTTCTTCGACACCAGGCATGGGGCCTCGGTCGACGACGTCGGCTGGGAGCCCCCGACCGGCCCGCCCCGGCCCGTGCCGGCCTGCTCGGCCTGCATGCAGACGATCGCCAGCGGCATGCAGCCGCAGCCGCGCCGGGTGCGGGCGGGCGGGCGCAGGGTGCCCTTCTACGAGGCGCCGCCCCACTTCGAGTCCTGGTTCGGCGGCTACTTCGGCGGCGCGGCGGCCGACCTGGTCGCCGGGTTCCCGCTCGGCAGGGCGCTCGACGACGGCTTCGTCGGCGGCCTCAACACCTTCGGCGGCGGGTACGGGTACCTGCCGGTCTCCTATGCCGACACCGGGATCCTGGACAGCGGCGGTGCCAATATGGGCGAGCGGGAATCCGATGCGGGCACCATCACGATCCAGGAGGACCCCGATGTCGACCAGTCGGCCGGCGAACGCTAGCAGGATGGCCCGGTGGCGGCTCGCCGCCCTCACCCTGGTCGCGCTCGTCCTGCTCGCGGTTCCGGCGGCCGCCGCCGGCTACGTGGAGGACGCCGCCGCGGGGCTTCGCAGCGTCCCGGTCTACGTGGACCAGAGGGCCGCCGCGATCGTCTCCGAGCAGGGCGCGAGCGAGCTGCAGGCCAGCGTGGCCAACGCCGGCACCCCGATCTTCATCGCGGTCCTGCCCGCCGCGGCCCGCCAGGAGGCCGGGGGCAGCACGGGCAGGCTGGCGCAGGCGATCGCCGGGCGGGTCGACCGGCCGGGGGCCTACATGGTGATCTCCGGGGACCAGTGGGCGGCCGGCAACGTCGGCGGCACCCTGCCCGCCGGCCGTGCCGCGGCGCTGGGGACGACGGCCTTCGCCGCCAACGGCCGCGACGCGCAGGCGGCCCTGCTGCAGTGGACCGGCGGGGTGGCGGCGGCGGCCCGTGAAGGCGGTCGGGCGCAGCCGGGTGGGGCGGCGCAGGGCGGCCCGGTGGACACGGTCGGCAGCGGCGACACCGGCGGCGGTAGGGGCGGGGCCGGCGGCACGATCGCCGGTGTCGCCGTCGTCGCGCTGCTGCTGGTCGGCGGGGGCGCGCTGGTGTTCGGGGTCAGGCGGCGACGCCGCGAGCGGGAGCGGGAGCTGGCGGAGGTCAAGACCGTCGCCCAGGAGGACCTGGTCGCCCTCGGCGAGGACATCGGTGCGCTGGACCTGGACACCCGCATGCCCGGCGCCGACCCCGAGGCGGTCCGCCACCACGCCGAGGCGGTCGACGCCTACCAGCGGGCGGCGCGGATCCTGGACCGGGCCACGCGCCCGCAGGACCTGGCCGGGATGAGCGCGGCGCTGGAGGCGGGGCGCTTCTCGATGGCGTCGGCCCGCGCGATCCTGGAGGGCAGGCCGCCGCCGGAGCGCCGGCCGCCGTGCTTCTTCGACCCGCGCCACGGACCGTCGACGGAGGACGTGGAGTGGACGCCGCCCGGGGGCATCCCGCGGACGGTGCCGGCCTGCGCCGCCGACGCCCAGCGGGTCCGCGACGGCGTCGACCCGGAGTCCCGCCAGGTGCTGACCGGCACCGGCGGGCGCGTCCCCTACTACAACGCGCCCGGCCACTACGCGCCCTTCCTCGGTGGCTACTTCGGCGGCTTCGGCGGCTTGGGCGGGCTGTTCACCGGGTTCCTGCTGGGTAGCGCCCTCGGCGGCTGGGGCTACCCGGTCTACGCCGGCGGCGGGGACGGCGGCGAAGGCGACGGCGGGAACGGCGGCGGCGACGGCGGCGGGGACGCGGGCGACGCCGGCGGCGACTGGGGCGGCGGCGACTGGGGTGGCGGCGGCGACTGGGGCGGTGGCGACGTCGGCGGTGGAGAGTGACCTCCGCCGGCCCGACGCCGGTCCGGTAGGCTGGCCGATCATCCCCGCTGACAAGGGAGCCAGCGCATGGTCAAGCTCGTCGCCATGTTCACCAAGCCCGACGACCCGGAGGCCTTCGACCGCGCCTACTTCGACGTCCACCTGCCGCTGAACGCCAAGACCCCCGGCCTGCGCCGCACCGAGGTGACCAGGGTCACCGGCGCCCCGCGCGGCGAGACCCCCTGGTACCTCGTCACCGAGATGTACTACGACGACGCTGCGGCGATGCAGGCCGCGTTCGCCAGCCCGGAGGCGGCCGAGGCCGGCAAGCAGCTGATGACCTTCGCCAAGGGCCTGGTGAGCATGTACACCGCGGTGGTCGTCGACGAACGGGGCCAGCCGGCATGAGCGGCCTGCAGGTCCGCCGGGACGGGGCCGCGACCTGGATCACCCTGAACCGGCCGGAGGCGCTCAACGCCCTCGACACCGCCGCCAAGGACGCCCTGGTCGCCGCCCTCCGCGAGGCCGCCGACGACGAGGCCGTGCGGGCGGTGGCGCTGACCGGCAGCGGCCGCGCCTTCTGCGTCGGCCAGGACCTGCGCGAGCTGGAGGGGGCCTACCGGGAGGGCAGGACGCCGGACTTCGCCGGTGAGCTGGAGCGGCACTACGCGCCGATCTGCCGGCTGCTCGCCGAGATGCCCAAGCCGACCGTTGCCGTGCTCAACGGGGTGGCGGCAGGGGCCGGGGTGTCGCTGGCGCTCGCCTGCGACCTGCGCCTGGCCAGCACGGCGGCGCGCTTCCGGCTGGCCTTCGCCGGCATCGCCCTGATCCCCGACGCCGGGTCGACCTGGAACCTGCCCAGGGTGGTGGGTCTGTCCAGGGCCATGGAGATCGCCCTGCTCGGCGACTGGGTCGAGGCCGACCAGGCCCTCCAGTTCGGCCTGGTCAACCGCGTGTGGCCGGCCGAGGACCTGGAGCGGCAGGCCGCCGGGACGGTCGCGGCCCTGGCCGCCGGGCCGACGCTGGCGTTCGCCCGCACCAAGGCGCTGCTCCGCGACCACCTGGCGGTCGATCTCGCCGAGGCCCTCGCCGGCGAGGCCAAGGCGCAGGCGGCGGCCGGCCACAGCAGCGACCACCAGGAAGGGGTCACCGCCTTCCTCGAGAAGCGCCCGCCGAGGTTCCAGGGAGCCTGACATGCCAAGCGACTACCAGCTCTTCATCGACGGCGAGCCCGGCGAGGCGGCCGGCGGCGAGACCTTCGAGACCGTCGACCCGTCCAGTGGCCAGGCCCACGCCACCGTGGCGAGGGCCCGCGCCGCGGACGTCGAGCGGGCCGTCGCCGCCGCCAGGGCCGCCTTCGAGGATGGCCGCTGGTCGGGCCTGCGACCCGAGAAGCGCGCCGCCGTTCTCCAGGCGGTCGCGGCCAAGCTCAAGGACCACGCCCAGCGCCTGATCGAGCTGGAGGTACGCGACTCCGGCGGGACCATCCGCAAGGCCAGGTCCTCCGACGTGGCCGGGGCCATGTTCACCTTCCGGACCTTCGCCGACTTCGCCGCCCGTATCCCCACCGAGCAGCCGCTGCCGTTCACCGTCGCCCCCGGACCGAGCCACAACTACCTTCGCCGCGAGCCGGTCGGCGTCTGCGCCGGGATCATCCCGTGGAACTTCCCGATCCAGAACGCGGCCTGGAAGCTCGCGCCCGCCCTGGCCGCGGGCAACACGATCGTGCTCAAGCCGGCCGAGCAGACCCCGTGCACCGCGGTGGAGCTGGCCAAGCTCTGCGCCGAGGCGGGCGTGCCCGACGGGGTCGTCAACGTCCTGCCCGGCTTCGGGCCGGAGGCCGGTGAGCCGCTGGTGGCCTCGCCCCAGGTCGACAAGGTCGCCTTCACCGGCTCCACCGAGGTCGGCAGGCGGGTCGCGGCGCTGGCGGCCGGCACGGTCAAGAAGGTCCTGCTGGAGCTGGGCGGCAAGTCGGCCAACGTCCTGCTCGACGACGCCGACCTCGACCTGGCCGTCGACGGCGCCGCCTACGCGATCTTCTTCCACCAGGGCCAGGTCTGCACCGCCGGCAGCCGGCTGCTGGTGGCGCGGCCGATCCACGACGAGGTGGTCGCCCGCCTGGTCGAGATCGCCGAGCGGATCAGGGTCGGCCCGGCGGCAGACCCCGCCAGCGACATGGGGCCGCTGGTCTCGGGCGAGCAGCTGGAGCGGGTGGAGCGCTACGTGCGGGTCGGCCAGCAGGAAGGCGCCAAGCTCGCCACCGGCGGGGAGCGGGTGGCCGTGCCCGGCCACGAGGGCGGCTTCTACTTCGCACCGACGGTCTTCACCGGCGTCGACCCGAGGTCCCGCATCGCCCAGGAGGAGATCTTCGGCCCGGTGCTGGCGGTCATCCCCTTCGACGACGACGACCAGGCGGTGGCGGTCGCCAACGACTCGCCGTACGGCCTGGCCGGCGCGGTCTGGAGCCGGGACTCCGGCCGGGCGGTCAAGGTGGCCGAGCGGCTGCGGACCGGGACCGTGTGGGTCAACGACTACCACCTGCTGAACCCGCGCTACCCGTTCGGCGGCTACAAGCAGTCGGGCGTCGGCCGCGAGCTGGGCGAGCAGGGCTATCTCGAGTACACGCAGGTCAAGCACGTCCACGTCGACATCACCCAGCAGCGGGCCAGGCACCGGTGGTTCGACGTGACCGTCCCGCGGCGCCGCCCGGAGGCCTGAGCCACCGCGCCGGGCGGCCGGGGTTGGTCGCCGGCTGCCCGCCAAAATAGTCATCTTGGGCCATGCGCGCGGCCCGGCCAGGGACGATCAGGCTCGTATGCGACGTGCCTGGCTGGCCTACCTGGCCGGTGGCGGGCTGCTTGCGGCCGGCTACTTCTTCCTGCCTGCGCTGCCGTCGGCCGTTGCCAAGGTCGTCGTCTACAGCCTGGTCGGCCTGTCGGCGGTGGCGGCGATCCTGGTCGGCGTCCGCCGCCACCGTCCCGCCAGCCCTTTGGTCTGGTACCTGCTCGCCGCCGGTCGGCTCTGCTATGTGGCCGCCGACGTGCTCTTCTTCACGCTGCAGCACGTCTTCCACGACAACCGCGTCCCGACCGTCGCCGACGCCTTCTACCTGCTCAGCTGCCCATTGGTGATGGCGGGCCTGCTGCTGATGGTCCGCCGGCGCAGCCCGGGCGGGGACCGCGCCGGGCTGATCGACGCGCTGATGGTCGCGGTGGGCGCCGCCCTGGTGTCATGGGTCTTCCTGATCGCCCCGTTCGTCGGCAACCCCGACCTGACGGCGGCCGGCCAGGTGACCGCCGCCGCCTACCCGGTGGCGGACCTCGCGGTCGCGGCCGTCGCCGTCCGGCTGGCGATCGCCGGCGGTGGCAGGACGGCGGCGTTCCGCCTGGTGGGCGCCGCCGTCCTCGGCAACCTGGCCAGCGACAGCCTCTACGTCGCGTTGCAGCTCCGAGGCGCCTACGTGGCCGGCGGTCCGCTGGACGGCGGCTGGCTGCTGGTGCACCTGCTGTGGGGCGCCGCTGCCCTGCACCCGTCGATGCGGCGGCTGACCGAGCCGAGCGCCGCCCCCGCCACCACCATCCGGCGAGGCCGGCTGGGGTTGCTCGCGGGCGCGGCGCTGATGCCGCCGGCGGTGCTGGCGGTGCAGTCGGCCAGCGGCCGGCCGGCCGACATCCCGCTGATCGTGGCCGGCTGGGTGGCGTTGCTGGTGCTGGTGGTCGCCCGCCTCGCGGGGCTCTTCCGGGTCCAGGAGCAGGCGGTGCGGCGCGAGCGGGTCCTGCGAGAGGCCTGCGCCGACCTGGTCACCGCCGCGTCCCTGGCGGACAGCGAGACCAGGATGCTGGCCGGCGTCCGCACCCTGCTCGCCGGCGTCCCGGCCCGCGCCGCGATCCTCCACCACGACGGCGAGGACGGGTTCCGCGTGGCGGCCGTGGCGGGCGCGGCGGTCCCGGAGGTCGATGGCGCCGGCGGCTACCGGCTCCCCTCGGGGGCGGTCGAACGCCTGCGTGGGCGGCAGACCGTCGAGCTGCGGCCCGATGCGGCGCCCGAGCTGGCCGCGGAGCTGGACCCGGCGGGGACCTGCGGCGTGGTGCTGCTCGACCCGCTGGTGGTCCAGAGCGGCCTGCAGGGGGCGCTGGCGGTGGCCAGCCTCCAACCCCTCCCGGTCGACCTCCGCGACGCCCTCGACACGCTCGGCTCCCAGCTCACCCTCTCGCTGGAGAGCGCGGTGCTCGCCAGGGACCTGCAGCGGCGGGAGAGCGAGGCGCGCTTCCGCTCGCTGGTGCAGAACGCCTCCGACGTGACCATGGTGCTCGGCGCCGACACCGTGGTGTCCTACGTGACACCGCCGGTGCAGCGGGTGCTCGGCTGGGACCCCGCCGAGCTGCTCGGCGTCGAGCTGGCCGACCTCGTCCACCCGGAGGAGGCCGCCTACGCGCGCGCCTTCTACGCCGAGATCGACGGCCGGCGCGACGGCGGCGAGAGCGTCGCCACCGTCGAATGGCGGGTGCGCCACCGGGACGGGTCGTGGCGGCAGTTCGAGGTGGTGAACGCGAGGCTGCTCGACGACGACGCCGTCCGGGGCATCGTCGCCACGCTGCGGGACGTGACCGAGCGCCGGGCCCTCGAGCGGGAGCTCGAGCATCAGGCGTTCCACGACCGGCTGACCGGGCTGGCCAACCGCGCGCTGTTCCGCGACCGCCTGGAGCACGCACTGGCCCGCCGGAACCGGAGCCAGCATCCCGTGGCCGTGCTCCTCCTCGACCTGGACGACTTCAAGGTGGTGAACGACTCCCTCGGCCACGCCGCCGGCGACCGGCTCCTGGTGATGGTCGCAGAGCGGCTGCGCGGCCGCCTGCGGGCGGCCGACACCACCGCCCGGCTGGGCGGCGACGAGTTTGCCGTCCTGCTGGACGACCCGGCCACGCCCGACGAGGCGACGCACGTGGCCGAACGGCTCATCGATGTGCTGGCCACTCCCTTCCAGCTCGACGGCAGGGAGCTGTTCGTCCGGGCCAGCATCGGCGTGGCGCTGGCGGCGGCGACCGGGCAGCCGGCCGACGAGCTGCTGCGCGACGCCGACATGGCGATGTACGCCGCCAAGGCGCGCAGCCGGGGCGGCTACCAGATCTTCCAGCCAGCGCTGCACGAAGCGGCCGTCGGCCGGCTCGCGCTCGGGGCCGACCTGCAACGGGGGATCGAGGAGGGCCAGTTCGCGCTCCGCTACCAGCCGATCCTGGAGCTTGCCAGCGGCCAGCTCGTTGGGCTGGAGGCGCTGCTGCGCTGGCGTCACCCGGAGCGCGGGTGGGTGGCGCCGCTCGACTTCATCCCCTCCGCCGAGGCCAGCGGGCAGATCGTACCGATCGGGCGCTTCGTGCTGCGGCAGGCGTGCCGCCAGGCGGTGGCGTGGCAGGCCCGGTTCCCGGCGCGGCCGCTGCGGATGACCGTGAACGTCTCGGCCCGCCAGCTCCAGGAGCCCGAGGTGGCCGACGACATCAAACGGGTGGTCGAGGACTGCGGCCTGGACCCGCGGCTGCTGGTGCTGGAGATCACCGAGAGCGTGCTCGTCCAGGACGTGGAGGCGATGGCGGCCAAGCTCCACGCCCTCACCGCCTTTGGCCTGCGGGTGGCGGTCGACGACTTCGGGACCGGGTACTCCTCGCTCAGCTACCTGCACCGCTTCCCGGTCCACGTGCTGAAGATCGACAAGTCGTTCACCGAACGGGTCGACGGGAGCTTCGACGAGTCGGCGCTGGCACGGGCGATCGTGCGGCTCGGCCAGGCGCTGCACCTGGAGACGGTCGCCGAGGGCGTCGAGACGGCATCGCAGCTCGCCGCGCTGCGTGAGCTCGGCTGCATGTTCGGCCAGGGCTACCACTTCGCGAAGCCGCTGGAGGCCGGCGAGGTCGAGGAGCTGCTGGAGGCGGGCGGGGTCTACGCCGAGTCCGGCGGCTGGCGCGTCCGCCCGTGAGGGTTCAACGGACCAGGGCGCGGTGCAGGCGCCAGGTCGCCACGGCGAGCAGGACGGCGGCGAAGCCGGCCAGGACCGCGAGCTTGCCGGCGATCCCGGCGAGGCCGGCGTCCTCGGAGATCAGGTCGATGAAGGCGTCCATCGCCCAGGCGTGGGGGAACAGGTGGCCGACGACCCGCATCGGCTCGGGCACGATCGCCAGCGGCCACATGCAGCCGCCGAGCATGCCGAGGGCGATGCCGACCGGCGGGCCGATCGAGGTGGCCTGCTCGGCGGTGCGCAGCACCGTCCCGAACAGCATGCCGGCCCCGGTCCCGACCATCGCGAACACCACCACCAGCAGCAGCGCGGCCGGCGGGTCGCCCCAGTCGACGCCGAACACCAGCCAGCCGACCACGAAGACGATCAGCCCCTGGAGCAGCGCCACCAGGAAACGGCCGAGGGTCTCGCCGAGCAGGATGGTCGACGCCGTGGTCGGGGCGGCGAGCATCCTGCTGGTGATGCCGAGCCGGCGCTCCTCGATCAGCGCGGCGGCCCCGGCCAGCGAGGTGATGAACACGAACAGGACCAGGTTGCTCGGCGCGGTGTAGTTGAAGCCGCTGGGCAGGGCGTCCTCCCGCCCGCCGATGGTGGTCGCCTCGACCCGGACCTGCTCCTGCTCCCCGCCGAGGGTCCGGGCGCGTGCCAGGGCGGCGTCGAAGGAGACCCCGGCGGTCCCGGCGGCGAACCTGGCCGCCTGCACGATGGCGGCCTGCCTGGTGACGGCCGCCGCCACGGCCGAGCGGACCGCCGCCGGCGCCGACCGGGTCTGGTCCACCACGAAGGTGACCTCGGCGTCGCGGCCGGCGCGCAGCGCCTGGTCGTAGCCGGCCGGCAGCACCACCCCGGCGGCGACCACCCCGCGCCGCACCGCCTTGCGGAGCCCGTCCAGGTCGTCGTAGGCGCGCGGCTCCAGCGCCGGCGAGGTCGCCAGGTCGGCCTGGAGCTCGGCGCCGAGCGGCCCGGCGCCCCGGTCGAGGACGCCGACGGGCAGCCGGTCCGACCCGGAATCGGCGACGGTGATGCCGATCACCAGGATGATCACCACCGGCAGCAGCACCACGAAGAAGAGCGCGAGCCGGTCCCTCGCCAGCCGCCGCAAGGTGACCCCCGCCATCGCCAGGACCCTCATCCGACCACCAGCCGGCGGGCGCGGACCAGCGCGACCGCGCCGGTCGCAAGGCCGAAGGCGGCCGTGACGGCGACCGGCGCCGCCACCGTCTCCAGGCCGCCGCCGTCGGCGACCAGGTCCACGAAGCCGCGCAGGGCCCAGCCGTTCGGGGTCAGCAGGCTGAGCCGCTGCAGCAGGTCGGGGAGCTGAGCGAGGTAGATGAAGTTGCCGCCGAGCAGCGCCAGCGTGAACACCACCAGCGAGCTGTAGCCGTCGGCCTGCTCGTCGGTCCGGGCCAGGGTGACGACCATGGCGGTGATGCCGATGGCGGCGAGCACGCTGCTCACCGTCAGGGCGACCACCGCCAGCGGATCGCCCCAGTCGGCACCGAACACCAGGCTGGTGGCCAGCCACATGACCAGCACGCTCGTGACCCCGAGCACGAACGCGGCCAGGGCCTTGCCGGCGATCACCGCGCCAGGGGGCGCCGCCGAGGCCAGCAGGCGGCGCAGCGTCCCCTGCCGGCGCTCGATCAGGATGCTGCGGGCACCGAAGGAGACGGTGAAGAACAGGAAGAAGATCGCCATCGACGGCCCGAAGTAGTTGGCCGGCTTGATCTCGCGGGCGCCGACGCCGCCGTCCACGAGCCGGACGGGAAGCTGGCGGCCGGCCGCCTGCTCCCCCAGCCGGTTCGCCTCCGCCTGGGTTGGGGCCCGGCCGGCGGCGTCCAAGGCGGTGCGCACCGACAGGCCGGTGGCGGCGAGCTGGGCGGCGTACCCCTCCGCCAGCGACCGGGCGACCTGGCCGGCGACGGGACTCGCGCCCGCCTCCAGCACCGTGACCGTGGCGGACCCGCCCCGCTGCACCGAGGCCGAGAAGCCGGCCGGGATCAGGAAGGCGGCGTCGGCGTCGCCCCGGTCGACCAGGTCGCGGGCCTCGGCGGCATCGACCCGGCGCAGCGTGACCACGTCGGCCAGGCCGGGGCCGGCGAGCACGCCGTCGACGAACCGGGTGGCCAGCGGGCCGCGGTCGTCGTCGACGACCGCGTAGGTGGCGCTGAAGCGGAACCCGTCACCACTGCCGAACGCCAGGCCGATGATGGCGGCCAGCAGGAACGGCGCCACGAACGCGATCACCAGCCCGGAGCGGTCGCGGAGCCGCTGGCGCAGGTCCTTGGCGGCGATCAGCAGGGTGGCACGCAGCATCGGTCAGTCCCGCAGCGCCTTGCCGGTCAGGTGCAGGAAGACGGCTTCCAGGTCGGGCTCGACCACCTCGACGCTGGCGACCTCGACCCCGGCGCCGTCCGCCAGCTCGAGCAGCTTGGGCAGCAGGCGCCGGCCGTCCCGCGCGACCAGGTGGAGCCCGCCGGCGACGACGGTCGCCTCGTCGACGCCGTCCAACGTCCGCCGGCACGCCGCCGCCAGGCCGACCAGGTCGCCGCTGGCGGTCAGCTCGATGCGGTCGCGCTCGCCGATCCGGGCCACCAGCTCGCGGCGGGTGCCCTCGGCGATCAGGCGGCCCTGGTCGATGATCCCGACCCGGTCGCAGAGCCGCTCGGCCTCCTCCATGTAGTGGGTGGTGTAGAGCACCCCGACGCCCTCGCCCCCGAGCGCCTCGACGTTCTCGAGGATGGCGTTGCGGCTCTGCGGGTCGACCCCGACCGTCGGCTCGTCCAGCACCAGCAGCCTCGGCCTGTGCAGCAGCCCGGCGCCGATGTTGAGGCGGCGCTGCATCCCTCCGGAGTAGTCGGCGACCTTGTCGCGGGCGCGGTCGGCGAGCCCGACCAGCTCGAGCACGGCGTCCACCCGGGCCGCCAGGTCGCGGCCGGAGAGGCCCTGCATCCGGCCCCAGAAGCGGAGGTTCTCGCCACCGCTCAGGTCCGGGTAGAGGGCGATGTCCTGCGGGACGTAGCCGATGGCCGCCTTGACCGCCCCCGGGTCGCGGTCCAGCGAGGCCCCGGCCACCGTCACCTCGCCGCCGTCGCGGCGCAGCAGCCCACAGATCATCGAGATGGTGGTGGTCTTGCCGGCGCCGTTCGGCCCGAGCAGCCCGTAGGTCTCGCCGGGGTCGACCCGGAAGCCGATGCCGTCGACGGCCAGGCGTTGCCCGAAGCGCCGGCGCAGGTCGCGGCAGACGAGGACCGGCTCGGCCGCGCCCGCCGCCTCCCCGTCGGTTCCTGTGGCGGTCCCGGCCGTCGCCATCGGCCGTCCCTCCGTCCCTTCTCGGTGACCTGCGCACGCCAGCCTATCGGTTCGGCCCGCCACCGAAATCCACCGAACGGCCGATGGGCGCCTCGGCCGGTCGGCCGGTTCGGCGGTCAGTGGGAGGGCTCGCGGCCGTGCCCGCGGGCCAGCGCGACCGCGGCGGCCACCAGCTCGCCGTTGCCACGCGCCGTGCTGCCGTCCGCGAGCACGAGCGTGTCCTCCAGCCCGACGCGGACGTGATGGCCCGTGTCGAAGGCCCGCGCCAGCACCGCCCAGGTCGGACGCCCGCTGCCATGATGGAACCGCGGCACGGCCACGCCGGCACCGTCGAGGACCGCGTCGATCGCCGCCGCGAGCTCGAGCTGCTCCGCGTCGCCAGCGCCGTCGACCTCCACGAGCAGCCGCTCCGCCCGAGGCGCCAGGCCCGACGCGACCAGCAGCCGCGCGTCCTCGACCGCCCCCAGCCCCGGCTCGATCCCGATCCCGCGCGCGAGCAGCGCCTCGCACACCTCGGCCGCGTCCGCCTCGGAGAGGTTGACCGAGGCGAAATCGGGTGGCACCGTCCACGACCGGATCAGCTCGAGCCGCTCAGAAGGCTCGGATACGACCCACGCGCCGGTGGTGACCCCGACGCGCATGCCAGGGCACGCCCGGCGGATCGCCGTCAGGATCGCCGCCCCGGTCCGCGCGTCCATCGACTCGACGCCGTCGCCGCGTCGCGGGTGGACGTGGAGCAGCCCAGCGCCGGCGGCGACGGCCGCCCGTGCCTCGCGGGCGAACTCCTCCGGGCGCCACAGGGAGCGCGGGATGCTCGGAGGGCGGCCTGGCGCCGTTGATGCACGCCTTGACGGTCACCTCCGACGCCATGCGCCGTCCTCCCAACGGTAGCCTTGCCCCATGACCCACGAGGAGCGTCTCGAGCTGGCCCAGAGGCTAACCGCCGCGCTGCTGCGGCGCCACGGAGAGGAGGCGATCGTCGCCGTCGGCGTGCACGGCTCGGTGGCCAGGGGCGACGACGGCGACGAGTCCGACCTCGACCTCGCCGTCATCACCGCGGGGCCCGAGGTCGAGGTGCCCGACCGGTTCCTCCGCCACCGGGGCACGGTGGTGGACCTCGGCGCCATCACCGCCGACGCCTACCTCGGGGAGGCCGGCCACATCGGGCCGGCATGGCCGCTCGCCGCCGACCAGTACGTCAACCACCTCGCCCTGCACGACCCGGGCGAGTTCTTCCACAAGCTCAGGCACGTCCACGAGGCGGCCGTCGAGCAGAGCCCACCAGAGGCGTTCCGGGCGGCGGCCGGCTACGACCTGGTGCAGCTCGTCTCCTGGGAGGGCAAGGCGCGCGACGCCGAGCTCGCCGGCGACATCACGGTGGCGACCCTGGCGGTCAAGGAGGCCGCGGTCCTGGCCATGCTGGTGGTCGGGTTGCACAGCCGCACCGCCTACCGGAACCTGGCCCACGCCGTGCGGGCCACCGCGGTCACCGAGGCCGCCGGGCCCGACTTCCCGGCGGCCTACCGGCGGTTGCTCGACCCCACCGTGGAGCCGGCCGGTCAGGTGCTGGCCCTCGGCCGGGTGCTGGACGCGCTGCTCGTCCTGGCCAGGCGGAAGGGGATCCCGTTCGAGACCGACGACCTCGACGGGTTCCTGTAACGGCCAGGAGGGTCAGCCGGCGTTCGGCGGCCCGTCGGAGGTGGCGGCGGAGGCCTCGGCGCCTCGATCGGGGGCGGCGGCCCCCTGCTCGACCCGGCGGCCGTGGCGGTAGACCAGCTCGGTGCCGAGCAGGTTCCCGAGCCACAGGATGAGCACACCGCACACGCTGAGGATCACCGGGCCGACCGGGCTGGCGGTCACGTCCAGGTCGCGGCCGCGCAGGATGGCGTTGGCCAGGAACAGGCCGGAGGTGACGAGCTGGGCGGTCATGTGCAGCACGGCCAGGCGCCAGGTTCGGCTGCCGCCGTCGATCGGCAGGAAGTCGGCGAACCCGGCCGCCGCCGCCACCACCGACATCGCCAGCCCGATCACGATCAACGCGAAGGCGCCCCTGACGAACGGGTTGCCGTCGGCGGCGAGGTGGGAGAGCCCGTCGAACAGCAGGCTGGTCGGGTACAGCGCGCTCGGGTAGTGGACGAGCCAGGGATGCAGGGGACGCCCTTTGCCGCCTTGCAGCAGGTTGGCCATCTCGCGTCCTCCGGGATCGGCGTGGTCGGCGGCCGATGCTACCTCGGGCCGGTGCGCGGCCTGGGCTTGGACTCCACCATCCTGGCCAGCCGGCGCAGGCTGCGGCGGAGCATGAGCCGGAACGCCGGCCCGACCACCGCGAAGCCGAGCCGGCCGGCCGCCCCGAGCGGCAGGTCGAGGTCCTCCGACCAGACGAACCAGGCGCCTCCGGGGGCCGGCTCGACCAGGAACGTGCCCGTGCCCCGGAGGACCCGGCCGTGGTGGCGGACGTCGATGCGGCGCGGCGGCTCCCAGCGGGTGACCTCCATCGGGTCGCTGAACCCGACGCCGGCGACCTTGGTGACCGCCACCAGCCGCTCCCCGACCCGGTGCGGGCCGCCGCCGGCGGTCACCGTGGTGAACGCCACCCAGGCCGACTGGCCCTCCCAGTCGGCGACGGCCGCGAACACCGCCTCGGGCGGCGCCGCGACCGCGACCCGCTCCTCCAGGTGGATGCGCACGGTTGCTCCTTTCCCCACCGGGGATCGTCTACCATCGCCCGCATGTTGCGCACGTTCGGGCGGCGCACCTTCGACTTCGGCCGGCGGGTCGCGGTCATGGCGATCGTCAACCGGACCCCCGACTCGTTCTACGACCGCGGCGCGACCTTCGGGTTCGACGCCGCGATGGCCGCCGCCGAGCGCGCCCTTGCAGAGGGCGCCGACTGGCTGGACGTCGGCGGGGTCAAGGCCGGGCCAGGACCACCCGTGCCCGAGGACGAGGAGCTCGACCGGGTGCTGCCCGTGGTGGAGGCCGTGCGGGCGCGCACCGACGCGGTCATCTCGGTCGACACCTTCCGGTCCGGGGTGGCCAGGCGCGCCCTGGCGGCCGGCGCCGACGTGGTCAACGACCCATCCGGCCTGCACGACCCCGAGGTGGCCGAGGCGGCCGCCGAAGCGGGCGCCGGCCTGGTCGTGGTCCACACCGGCGGGACGCCGCGGACCAGGCCGCACCGTCCCGCCTACGTCGACGTGGCCGCCGAGGTGGGCGGGTTCCTGGCCGACCGGGCGGCCGTGGCCCGGCAGCGGGGAGTTCCGGCGGAGCGGCTGATCGTCGACCCCGGCCACGACTTCCACAAGAACACCTTCCACTCCCTGGAGCTGACCCGCCGCCTCGACGAGCTGACCGGCCTCGGCTACCCGCTGCTGGTCGCCCTGTCCAACAAGGACTTCGTCGGCGAGACCCTCGACGTGCCCCTCGACGAGCGGCTGGAGGGCAGCCTGGCCGCGACCGTGGTCAGCGTGCTCAAGGGCGCCAGCATCGTGCGGGTCCACGAGGTCCAGGCGACCGTGCGGGCCGTGCGCATGACCGAGGCGATCCTCGGCTGGCGACGGCCCGCGGTCACCCGCAGGGGCCTTGCCTGAGCCTCAGCCGCCCGCATCGCCGATGCGCCGCCCGAGCAGGCGGGCGTGGTCGACCTTGAGGCAACGGTCCTCGACGTAGACCAGCCCGCCGGCCTCGGCGACCGTGCGCGCCTCGGCGCTGCGGATGCCGGCCTGGAGCCAGAGGGCGCGCGCCCCCACCGCGACCGCCTCCCTGGCCACCTCCGGCGTGTACTCGGGACGGCGGAAGACGTCGACGATGTCGACCGGCTCGGGCAGCTCGTCGAGGGACGGCAGCACCGGCACCCCGAACACCTCCGGCGACGGGCACCTCGGGTTGACCCCGAACAGACGGTAGCCCTGGTGGTGGAGGTACCAGGCGACCTGGTTGGAGGGCCGCTCGGGGTTGGCAGACAGGCCGACCACGGCGATCACCTTCGTCTCGCGCAGCAGCTCGCGGAGCTCGGCGTCGTTCATGGCCGCCGCTCGCCCGGCCCGGTCCCCGGCTCATCGGCGCGGCGGTGCTGCCGCGGCGCCACCGGCCTGCCGTACTCGTCCCGCTCGGGCCCGAACTGGCGCTCGCCGACCCGGCCGAGCAGGCGGCCCAGCCGCACGAGCCCTGCGACCTGCTCGACACGCCCCTCAGGGGTCGAAGCGATGCCCAGCACGCGGCGCCGCCGCGCCGGGGACCTGGACCTCGCCGGCCGCTCGGATGCGGGTCGGGATGGGGGCAGCAGCACCCGCAGCGCGCCCGCGTGGATCCTGAACTCGATCGGGGTGTGGAGCACGACCGGCTCGCCGTCGATGCCGACCTCCAGCGTGCCGCCGGGCGAGTCGACCTCGAAGCTCGTGGTGACCCAGCGCGCCCAGCCTTCCCCCGCCTGGTAGCGGCCGTTGAGCAGGTTCTCGAGCGCCCGGCCGATCTCCTGCCCCTCGGTCCTCCGCAGCGCCGACACCTCCAGCAGCCCTGCGTCCAGGCGCGGGCGCCCGCCGAAGCCGCTCAGCGGGTAGGCGTTGTTGCTGACGAACAGGACCAGCACCTGGTCCCAGGCGTTGCCGGAGCCGTCACGGAAGCTGGCGTGGACCGGCAGGGCGTCGCGCTCGAGCATGCTCTCGAGCACGCCGTCGATCGCCCCCAGCCGGTCGTCGCGGTAGCCGGGCTCGTGCACCAGCGCGGCGTAGACGCCGATGGAGGCGTTGTTGAGGAACAGCCGCTCCCCCACCGTGGCGACGTCCACGCGCCGCTCCGGGCCGGCGACGAACGCCTCGATCGCGGCGACCGGGTCGGCGCGGTCCAGCCCCAGGTCGCGCGCGAAATGGTTGCGGGTGCCGGCCGGGACGCAGACGAACGGCAGCTCGGCCTCGATCACGACCGTGGCGACCGCCGCCAGCGAGCCGTCCCCGCCCGCCACGCCGAGCACGTCCGCGCCGTCGGCGACCGCCGCGCGGGCCAGCACGACGAGCTCGGCGGGAGTTGCCGCCTCGCGCACCTCGACGCCGTACCGGCCGGCGGCCTCCAGGAGCTGGTCGCGGACCAGCTGGACGCTCCCGGAACGCGGGTTGAGCACCAGCACCGGCTTCCGGAAGCTGCGGACCTGCGCCGCCGGGACCTGCGAGGCCAGCTCGCGCCGGGCCGCCACCACCTCGGGGGTGGGCTGGACGCCGCCGACGACGGTGTCGACGGCGTCCGCGCTGAGCGCCCTGCGGGCCGCGGGCACGAGCACCGGCAGCAGCAGCACCCCGGTCAGCAACCCGCGCCACTGTTGCCCGCCCACCCCGAGCAGGTTGGGCGCGATCGCGGCCAGGTCACCGAGCAGGCAGATCACCGCGCTGCGCCGCCGCGTCGCCGAGCGCGTGAGCACGGCGATCGCTCCGGCGGCCACGGCGGCCACCAGGTGCAACGGCAGGCTCAGCACCACGTGCACCCACCCGTGGGTCGTGACGGTCAGCAGGGCGAGGCCGAGCGCCGACAGCGCGGTGAGCGCGAACAGCCATCGGGCGACGAAGCGATCGAACAACTCGATCCAGATGGGCGCAGCCGGTCGCGGAGTCTCCATGCCGACCATGTTGCAAGCCTTCGGCGACCAGCTCAACCGGTGCTGCCGCGGCGGCGGCCTGCTCGGTGTGGCAGGGTGGTGCGACCCGCCCGATCGTCGAAGTCGAAGAGGATGACGTTCCATGGCCCAGCCACAGAGATATGTGTTCGTCTGCCTGAATCAGCGGCCGGCAGGGCACCCGAAGGGGTCGTGCCTGGACCGGGGCGCCGACGAGGTGTTCAACGCGCTGCGCGAGGAGCAGGGCAGGCGGCTGCTCACCGACGTGAAGGTGGTGGCCAGCGGCTGCATGGAGGGGTGCCTGGCGGGTCCGGTCCTGCTGGTGGTGCCGGACAACGTCTGGTACGGCGGGGTCACCGAGGCCGACGTGCCCGCCTTGGTCGAGCGGCATCTGGCCGGCGGGGAGCCGGTCGAGATGCTGCGGATCGGCCCGGAGGACTTCACCGCGTAGGCGGCGCCGGCAGAGGATTAACCAAGCTCGAACCTGGGGCAAGGACTCCGCCAACGTCGACGAGCGAGGATGGCAGGGACCGCGAGGCGGCTATCGACTCGATGAGGTGAACCGATGCGGGGACTCGGCAGGCGGACGGGCTGGCTTGGCTGGGTGGTGGCCGGGGTGCTGCTGCTCTCGGCCGGCGGGGTGGCGCTGGCGGCGCAGGGCTCGCCCTCGACCACCTCGACCACGCAGGCGCCGGGGACGACGGCCGACAAGGCGAGGGCCGGGTTCCTGGGGCGAGGCGCCGGCTGGCGGCACGGCCTGGCCCGCCGCGCCCTGCACGGCGAGCTGACGCTGCAGACCAAGGACGGCGTCAAGACCGTGGTGGTCGCCCGCGGCGAGGTCACCGACCTGGCCGACGACAGCATCACCATCAAGAGCTCCGACGGCGTGTCGACGTCCTTCCGGATCGACGGGGACACCCGGTTCGGGTTCCTGCGCGAGCCCGATCCCAGGGCGGAGCTGAAGGTGGGCGACACCGTCTGGGCGGCCGGCACCAAGTCGGGCGACACCACCACCGCCACCAGGATCGTCTCCGCCAAGGACCTGCCCGAGCGGGCCGCCGGCAAGGCGACCCCGTAGGGCCTGCGGCCTCAGCTCCAGCTCGAGGCGAGCATGGCGCAGACCAGGACGAGCAGGAAGAAGCCGATGGCGAGCCAGGCCGCGCGCAGCGCGTGCCTGGCCACCGGCACCGGGCGCAGGGCCAGCAGCCGCCGCCCGCAGTCGCACAGGCCGGGATCGAACGCCACCCGGTGGCCTTCGGTGCAGGCGAACCGGGGCCGGGCGCGCACGTCGTAGCCGCAGCCGTCGCAGGCGGCGGTGAGCCCCGGGTTCTCGTGACCGCAGCGCGGGCAGACCCGCAGGGACGCCAGCTCCCACGCGAGCACGCCGGCGCTGAGCGCCGCCAGACCGCCGAAGATCGCGAAGGTGACCAGGCCGGAGCCGACCGTGTCGTGCAGCGCCATGGTGAACAGCGCGCTGGCGAGCGCGGACGCCACCAGCGCCACCCCGACGGCGAGCAGCGTCGAGCGGACCGCCAGCGGACGCTGGCTCTGGCTCGATCGAAACGACCTCACGACTCCTCAGGCTACCCGGTCACCGGTCCGATGGTGAACCGGACGCAGAGTCACTAGCCTGGTGGCGACGGCGCGGGGGCGCGGAGGTGGCATGGCGGCGGCGGACAGCGAGAAGACCCAATGGCGGGAGCTGTACCACGAGGTGGTCGCGACCAACGTGTGCACCGGCTGCGCCGCCTGCGTGATGGCCTGCCCGCGGGACGTGCTGGAGTACGACCACACCGACAGCTACCAGCCGTTCAACGTGGAGCTGTCGACCGCCTTCGACGACTGCGTGCACGGGCAGCGGGGCTGCGACATCTGCACCAGGGCCTGTCCCCGGTTCCGCGACTGGGAGCTCGACTGCGACCAGGCGCTGTTCGGCCGCGCCAGGCGGCCCGAGGAGGTGACCGGGATCCGGCGCGGCGTCTTCCTGGTCCGCGCGACCGAGCCGCAGGTGCTGGCGGCCGGCCAGGACGGCGGGCTGGTGTCGGCGCTGCTGATCTGGGGGCTGGAGACGGGCCGGATCGAGGGGGCGCTCACCTCGCGGCTGTCGACCACCCGACGGTGGGACTGCGAGCCGTTCCTGGCCACCAGCCGGGCCGAGGTCCTGGAGGCGGCCGGGTCCCGCTACACCTATGCCGCCAACCCGCTGGCCATGAAGGAGGCGGAGCGGCGGGGGCTCAAGCGCCTGGCCCTGGTCGGCATGAGCTGCCAGGCGTCGATCAACGGGACGTTGCTCGCCCGCCGGCTCAACAAGTACGCGCGCCGGATCGAGCTGACCATCGGCCTGCTCTGCTCCAAGTCGTTCGAGTACGAGGGGATGCGCCGGCTGATCGTCGAGGAGTACGGCGTCCCGCTCGAGGACATCGCCAAGGTCAACATCAAGGGCAAGTTCCAGGTGTGGCGGCGCTCCACCGGCGAGGAGGTCGACATCCCGCTGAAGCAGATGCAGGAGGTGACCCGGGCCGGCTGTGTGCTCTGCCCCGACTTCGCGGCCGAGCACGCCGACATCGCCACCGGCGGCCTCGGCCAGCTGGACGGCTGGACGCTGACGGTGGTCCGCACCCAGCGGGGCGAGGACTGGATGCAGGCCGCCGAGGCGGCGGGGGTGATCACCGTCCGGCCCGGGGAGGAGGACCCGGCCGCCCTGGCGCTGATGACCAAGCTCGCCGTCCGCTCGCGCCAGCGCTGGCCGGCAGAGCTCGGCGACGGGCGCGGCGCGCCCAGGATGCTCCCGGTGGTGCAGGCTACATAGCCCTTTCTTCCTATGTCCCACCGGCGTGGGCGATTTGCATCGATCCGGCCGTGAATTGTTAAGCTTCCGCGTCGCCCGAGTCGGCTTCGGTCGGCCATCTGGGGGAGGGGGAGCTTGGCGACCAATCCTGAGGAGCGTCCTGAGGAGCAGCAGCGCCGCGAGCTCGAGGAGATCCGTCGCAAGTTTGCCGAGGTGGGCGCCCGCCTCGGCTCGGCGTTCGAGCCTGCCTCCCCCGATGAGGGCGACCAGCTGCCATCGGCTCCGCCGCTCGATCAGCCGGCGCGGCCTCGCTGGCAGTGGCTCGCCGCGATCGCGCTGATCTTCGTGCTAGGGGCCGGGTTCGGCTATCTGCTGCCCCGGTCGGGCGC
>Ga0210378_10000189_pt1 | contig 29869 bp, 30 predicted proteins | sample PLM1_60_b1redo_FD_155465 | JGI IMG/M metagenome (GOLD analysis project Ga0210378, IMG submission 155465) | Groundwater sediment microbial communities from an aquifer in East River, Colorado, USA - PLM1_60_b1 redo | ecosystem: Environmental > Terrestrial > Soil > Riparian zone | place: USA: East... | reverse complement strand
CAGCTCATCGACCTGCTCCGCCAGGTCGCCCTGGTCGCCGAGGAGGCAGACCTCGCGGCCGCCGCCAGGGCCGCGGTCGACGCCTGCCAACGCGGCGTGGTCGCCTACTCCGGCCTGCTATGAGGCGGTGAGCCGGCCGTGGGCCGGCCGGCTACGATAGCGCCCGGCCGCCACCACCCAGCCGCCCAGGAGCGTCCCGTGACCTCGCCGATGCCCGCCACCGACCCCGGCCGCGCCGCGCTGCTGCCGTACGGGCCGCCCTATCTGATCGGCGACCCCGCGGCCGCCCGCCGGGACCTGACCGAGCTGCGCCGCGCCCTCGCCCGCTCCGGCGTGGTCGCCGAGGCGGCGGTCGCCCGGCCGGTCGAGCGGGCCGGGGCGATCGCCGCCAGGGCGCTGGAGCGCGGGCACCGGCTGCTGGTCGCGGTCGGCTCCGACCTGGTCGCCCACGCCGTGCTGCGGGCGCTGGTCGGGCCGACCGGCCCGCGCTGGCCGGACGCGGTGCTCGGCCTCGCCGGGCTCGGCCGCCAGGACCTGGCGGCCACCTTCGGGCTGCCCGACGACCCCGCGCGGCTCGCCCGCCACCTGCTCGGACCCGAGCTGTTCCTGGCCGACGTCGGCCGCGCCAGCTGGCGCGGCCCGGATGGCGCCGAGCGGGTCGGCGTGTTCGCCAACTGCGCCGAGCTCGGCTACCCCGCGGAGGTCTCCAGCCGCACCCCGGGCGCGGCCGGCCGGGTCGGCCGGCTCGTCGCCGCCCTCGGTGGCCTGCGCGCCAGCCGCTCGACCCCGGCCCGGCTGGAGCTGGACCACGCCGCCGTCGAGCTGCGGCTGGCCGGCCTGGTCGTGGCCAACGGCCAGTTCTCGATGGGCCGCATGAAGGTCGCCCCGCGTGCCCTGCCCGACGACGGCCGCATGTCGGTGATCGCCTTCCAGGGCGAGCCGCTCGGCATCTACGCCCGCTCCAAGAACCTCTACTACGGCGACCACGTCCCACACCCGACGATCCGGGAGTACCAGTCCCGCCGGGTCTCGGTCGACACCGCCGAGCCGGTCACCCTCGCGCTGGACGGCTGGCGCGCCGCCGGCGGCCCACCCGTCACCGTCGAGGTCCTCGAAGGCGTCCTGCGGGTCAAGGTCTGAGCGTAGGATCAGAGCCATGACGACCGTCGGCGCGCGCACCGAGCGGCTGGCGCGGGCCCGCAAGGAGCTGGGCGAGCGCGGCGTCGACGCGCTGCTGCTCGGGCCCTCCGCCGACCTCCGCTATCTGACCGGCTACCAGGCGCCGCTGCTGGAGCGGATGACCCTGCTGGTGCTTCCCGCCGCCGGCGACGCGCGGCTGGTGGTCCCCGCGCTCGAGGCGCCGCTGGCCCGCGACCACCTCGGCGCCCTCGACCTCGAGGTGACCGCCTGGCAGGAGACCGACGACCCGGTCGGGCTGGTCCGTGCCGCCCTTGACGCCGCCGGCGCCACCGCCGGCCGCCTCGCGGTCGGCGACCAGCTCTGGAGCACCTTCCTGCTGCGCCTCCAGGCGGCCCTGCCCGACGCCGGCTTCGTGGCCGCCTCCACGGTCACCAGGCAGCTCCGCATGCGCAAGGACCCCGACGAGGTCGAGGCACTGGCCCGGGTGGCGGCCGCGATCGACCGGGTCGTCGACGGCCTGGACGGGCTGCGCTGGGCCGGCCGGACCGAGCTGGAGCTGGCCGGCGAGATCCAGGCGGCCATCCGCGACGGCCACGACGAGGAGTGCTTCACCATCGTCGGCGCCGGCCCCAACGCCGCCAGCCCCCACCACGTCGCCTCCAGGCGCGTCATCCAGCCGGGCGACGCGGTGGTGGTCGACATCGGCGGCCGGCTGGACGGCTACTGCTCCGACACCACCCGCACGCTGGTCGTCGGCGAGCCGCCCGCCGGCTTCCAGGAGGCGTACGCGGTGCTGCACGCCGCCCAGCTCGCCGGCTGCGGTGCGGTCGGGCCCGGCGTGCCCGCCGAGGCGGTCGACGCCGCCTGCCGCGACGTGATCGGCGCCGCCGGCTACGGCGAGCACTTCATCCACCGGACCGGCCACGGCATCGGCCTGGAGGAGCACGAGGACCCCTACATCGTGGCCGGCAACCAGGAGCCCCTGGAGCCGGGCATGACGTTCTCGGTCGAGCCGGGGATCTACCTGCCCGGCCGCTTCGGGGCGCGGATCGAGGACATCGTGGTCTGCACCGACCAGGGCGGCCGCCGCCTCAACCTGACCTCCCGGGAGCTGCGGATCGTGGACGGCTAGGGTGCCCACCAGGGGTGACCGTCGGCTCCGCCTGACCCGTGGCACGGAGGCGTGGTGCCCGCGGTGCGACGAGCTGCGGGCGGCCCGGCCCGGGACGGCCTGCCCGGTCTGCGGGCGGGCCGGCCTGCTGGCCCTGCCGGCCCAGCCCGGCCAGCCCAGAGCCACCCTGCGCGGCCGGGCGAGCAGGCGGCTGCGAGGGCTGCTGCCGGCGACGCGCATCGGCGCCGTCGCGGTGCTGGTGCTCGCGACCGTCGCCGGCGCGTTCGCGGCCGGGCGGCTGACCCGCTCGACCCAGGCGGCCACGGCGGCACCGCCGACCACCACCGTGCTCGCCTTCGGCGAGGACGGCCCGATCACCGGCCGGCGCGACCTCGGCTGGCGGGCCAGCGACCACGGGATCACGGTGACCCTGCGCGGCGTGACCGTCGGCGTCGGCTTCACCCGGCTGGAGCTGACCGTCGCCGGCCTCCAACGCCGCCTCCCGGGCGTCAACGCCCTGGACGGCCTGCGGGTCCAGGACTCGGCCGGCAACGACCTGCTCCCCGGCGGGGAGATCGCCCACATCAACACCACCACCCGCGACCCCGGCCCCGGCGGCTCGGTCGACACCGACGTGGTGCTCGACCGGGCCATCGACCACCGGGCGCTGGCGCGGGTCCAGGTGCGCGGGCTGACGATCGCCGACAACGTCAACGAGCGCCTCGACGGGGTCCTGGTCGACCCCGAGCTGCAGCGCAACCTGACCGAGGACGGCAGGTTCCTCCAGACGCGCCCGAGCTGCCCGAGCTGCCGGGTGAAGGTCGACTGCCTCCAGTGCCGCACCGTCCGGGTGGCCGGGACCGCCTACCACCGGGACCAGGTGCTGCTGTGGCTGGAGCCGGTCGGCCCGACCGAACGGTCGGGCCGCGACGCCACCGTGCAGGGGGTGGTCGCCTTCGGCGGCGGTGACGGGCTGGAGCTGACCTCCTGGACCGACGGCCTCGACGGCGACCGCGGCGCCGTGGTCGCCTTCAGCGCCAACGAGCTGGCCAACAGGACCACCGACGCCGACACCGGCAAGGGCACGATGGCCTTCGACCTCGCCGTCTTCGTCCAGGCCGAGCAGCCCGTCCGCGGCCGCTGGGTGATCACCCAGCCGGGGTCGTCGCCATGAGGGCCTGGTGCCCCCGCTGCGACGCCGACCGCCCGGGCGAGACCACCTGCCCGGTGTGCGGGACCCTGCTGGCCACCCTCGAGGCGTCGCCGCCCGCGCCCGAACCGGACGAACCGCCGCCCACCGACGAGCCGGTCCAGCCGCCGGCGCCGTCCAGGCTGCGGGTGGCGCTGCTGGTCACCGTCCTGGTCCTCGGCGGCCTCGCGTTCGTCGCCGGCCACAGCGGCACCCGGCCGGCGGCGCCGGCCGCGCCGGCGACCACCACACCGGCGACCACCGCACCAGAGTCCGACGACCTCCGCCAGCTCGGCTGGCGGGCCGGGCCCAACGACGGCGTCACCGTCACCGCCGTCTCGATCCGGCGCATCGTCACCCCCGACCGGGAGACCAGCGCCGAGCTGACCCTCCGGGTCGAGGGGCTGCCGACCGGTCAGCGCCTGTTCGCGCTGCGCGGGCTGCGCCTGCTCGACGTCGGCGGCGGGGTGTTCTCCACCCCGGAGGAGGAGGAGATCGGCGACCAGGCCGGGACGCCAGCGACCCCGACCGGGGACCCGGCCACCTACACGATCCTCACCGCCCCGGCACCCCGGCTCCAGACGCTCGCCAAGGTCGAGGTCGGCGGCCTGATCGTGGCCCGTCCGCGCACCGCCAGGATCGAGCTGGACGTCGGCGGCCCCTGGCCGGCAAGGCCGCCGCTGCGGTCCGCCGACCCGGGGTCGCGGGATGCCCTCACGGTCACGGTTCCCAAGGGATCCGTCCTCGGGGCTGGCGGGCGACTGCCGCTGCGGCTGGCCGCGGTGCTCGTCGGCGCCGGCCGGGCGGTGGTGGCGCTGGACGCCAGGGAGGCGTTCCAGAACCTCCCCGGCGGGACGCTCCCCGTCGGCGCCGAGTTGCGGGCGGGCGACCGGGTGCTGTGCAGCCGCACGGTCGTGCTGCGCAGCGGCGACATTCGAACGATGTTCGGGATGGTGCTCGCCTGCCCGACCCAACGGGTCCCCCGGCTCACGGTCGCGGTCGGCGCCGGCGTCCAGGCGCTCCCGCTCGACGTCGCCCTCGAGCAGTAGCGCTCGACCACTACCAGGCACGGAGGTGCCATGACCGAGGAGCCGACCGCCAGGGAGCGCGCCTCCCGCCGCGACCAGCCGCTGGTGCAGCGGGCCATCGTCGCCGACGCGCTGATCGACCCCGACGAGCGGGCGCGGATCGGGTTCGACCCCGCCCCCGACGCGGCCATGCCGGTGGTGGTCGAGCTGAACCTCCGCCACCACGAAGGCCTGCCGGGTGCCCGCCGCGACTTCCTCCGCCGCTACCACGACACGCTGCCCGGCAAGCCCGAGCCGGAGCCGGTCACCGACACCTACTTCCGCTGCCTGCTGACCATCGCCGAGATCCTGCTGCTGGTCGGCGCCGACCAGGACGAGGACAAGGCCGCCAACCGGGCCATCTACCGGGTCTGGCCCGACTTCCCCGTCCACCCGCTCATCGACGCCTCCAGCGCGACCGTCAAGGCGGACGCGGCCAGGCGCTCCTACGACGCCGCCGGCCGCGGGATCACCTGGGCGGTGGTCGACTCCGGCATCGACGAGCACCACCTCCACTTCCGTCACCACGCCACCCTCGAGGGCGACGTCGCCGACCTGCACCGCGACTTCACCCAGCCGGGCGAGCCCAAGCGCGGCGACGCCCTGGTCGACGGCCTCGGCCATGGCACCCACGTGGCCGGCGTGATCGCCGGCGGCCTCCCGGCCCGGCTGCGGCGCGGCGCCAGCCTGCGGGTCGTCGAGCGGGTCTTCGACCCCGCCCACCCGGCGATCCCCAGCATCCAGGACCGCACGGTGCGCCAGCCCGAGACGCTGGCCGGCATCGCCCGCGAGTGCAAGCTGGTCAGCCTCAAGGTCCTCGACGACCGCGGCAACGGCCACTCGATGAACGTGGTCCGCGCGCTGGACTACGTCCGCCGCGACATCAACGGCTACGGCAAGCTGCTCCGCGTCCACGGGGTCAACCTCAGCCTCGGCTACGAGTTCGATCCCAAGTGGTTCGCGTGCGGGCAGAGCCCGATCTGCACCGAGGTCGACCGCCTGGTCCGCTCCGGGGTGGTGGTGGTCGTGGCCGCCGGCAACACCGGCTACGGCAGCCTCACCTCCCTGCAGCGCCAGACCAACGTCGGCCTCACCATGACCATCAACGACCCGGGCAACGCCCAGCTCGCCATCACCGTCGGCGCCACCCACCGCGACATGCCGCACACCTACGGGGTGTCGTACTTCTCCTCCAAGGGCCCCACCGGCGACGGCCGGCTCAAGCCCGACCTGGTCGCGCCCGGGGAGCGGATCACCTCCTGCGCCGCCGGCAAGGCGCTGGCCAGCGCCTTCCCAGGTGAGCAGCCGCCGGACCCGAACAAGACCACGGTCTACGTCGAGGACTCCGGCACCAGCATGGCCGCCCCGCACGTGTCCGGGGTGATCGCCGGCTTCCTGTCCATCCGGCGTGAGTTCGTCGGCAGGCCCGAAGAGATCAAGCGGATCTTCCTGGACTCGGCGACCTCCCTCGGCCGCGAGCGGTACTTCGAGGGCCACGGCCTGGTCGACCTCATGCGCGCGATCCAGTCGGTGTGACCGGCCATCAGCGCTTCCATCCAGAGGGACAGGGCGAACGCCAATCTGGGTACGCTTCAGGCGACGGCAACCGACGCTGCGCAGGGCATCACGCTCAGCGGTCGCGCGCGCCGAGTGGTGCGGCCCGCGCCGAGCGGTGCGCTTCACGCGTTGGTTGATCGGCGCGGCCGCGATCTTGGCGGACCTACGGTCCGCGCCGCCTGCGGCGGCAATCTAAGCCTGGCCTGGTTGCCACGCAGGGTAGTAAGGCATGCCAGAGGCTATCGCGGACGCCAGGGCGGTCAGCCCTCATCGGCGCCCGAGGGTGGGCACTCCGGGCTGGGGCAGCCGCAGCACGGGCACGGGGACGCGCCACATAGGCAGCCGCAGCATGAGCACGCGATGGCGCTCACCTCCTCTCCTCGACAAAGGCGGTCTCACACCACTTGCTGGTCGCGGTCGGGTCGTGGCAGACGGCAGCCGGATACCGCTCGACCACCCGCGTCAGCTCGGCCCGAACCGCTTGGAGCTCGGCGACCTGAGCCTCGATCTCAGCCATCCGCGCCCGCAGCAACGCCTCGCTGTGGCCGCAGGGGCACAGGCCCTGGTCGCAGATAGCCAGCAGCTCCCCGATCTCCCGCAGCCGCAGGCCGACCCGCCGGGCGCTCTTGATGAACCGCAGCCGCATGATCGCGTCCTTGTGGTACTGGCGGTAGCCGGCGGCGGTGCGCTCGGGCGCCGGGAGCAGCCCCAGGCGCTCGTAGTAGCGCACGGTGGCGGCGCTCAGGCCGACCTCGGCGCCCAGGTTGGAGACGGTCAGGCTCATGCTTCGTACGGTAGACCTTGAAGTCGGCTTGAAGGTCAAGCCGGAGCGTCCTGCTGGCGGCTGGTTGCTTGGGTGGGGAAGACTGCCGCCATGACCGATGCCACGGCCAAGCAGCGGGAGCGTTGGCTGGGTCCGGGGGTGGCTGGAATCGGGACGGCCAGCTTCCTGGCCGACGTCGGCCACGAGATCCCCACGCCCTGCTCCCGAACCTGCTGACCTCCACCCTGGGCGCGCCCGCCTCGGCGCTGGGGCTCATCGAGGGCTTGTCGGACGGGCTGGCCGGAGCGGCCCGGCTGGCCGGCGGTGCCCTGGCCGATGACCCGCACCGACGCCGAACCCTGGCGGTTGGCGGCTACACGACCACCGCCGTGCTGTCCGGGCTGATCGGCGCCGCCACCGCCGTCTGGCAGGTCGGGGTGCTGCGGGCCGGGGCCTGGGCCGCCCGCGGGCTGCGCGTTCCCGCCCGCAACGCCTGCTGGCCGCCATCGTGCCGCCCGCCGTCTACGGGCGGGCGTACGGGTTCGAGCGGGCCATGGACAACCTCGGCGCCATCGCCGGCCCACTGCTCGCCCTGGCCCTGGTCGGCCTGGTCGGTGCCCGCACCGCCATCGCCCTGTCGATCATCCCCGGGCTGCTCGCCGCCCTGGCGATCGTGTACGCCATCCGTCACGCCCCCCGCACCGAACAGCGCCGGCGGCAACCGCTGCGGCTGCGGGTCCGGCCGGTACTGGCCGGCGGCTGGGCCGGCTCATGATCGGCATCTCGGCGTTTGAGTTCGGCAACGTGGCCGCCACCCTGCTCATTCTGCGCGCCACCGAGCTGCTGGCACCTGGTCGCAGCCAGGACCACGCGACCCAGCTTGCCCTCGGCCTGTACGTCGCCTACAACCTGGCCGCCGCCCTGGCCAGCGTCCCCGCCGGCCGCCTAGGGGACCGGCGCGGCGCCGTCTTGGTCCTAGCCTTCGGCGTTGGGCTGTTCGGGCTGGCCTACGCGGGCTTTGCGGTCGGCGTCACGAGCGTTCTGCTCCTGGCGCCGTGGTTTGTGGCGGCCGGGGTGGCGATCGGGTGTGTGGGAGACGGCCGAGCACGCCGCTGTCGCCGCCCTTGCCCCCGTCGAGCTGCGCGGGTCGGTGTTCGGGTTGCTGGCGGCGGTGCAGAGCTTTGGCAACCTGGCCGCCAGCGCCATCGCCGGCCTGCTGTGGACGGCCGTCTCGCCGCGGGTAGCCTTCGGCTACCTCGTGGCCTGGATGCTGTTCGCCCTGATCGGGCTGCTCGCCGCCGGTGGCTGGCGGCCCTGACTCCATGCGGTCTGTGCCAACCGCCGCCGGTCGATGCTCCGGCGCGACGTGGACGGTCGCTCGGCACCTGTCCCGGCTGATCAGCGCCACGTCCGCGGTGATCTGATACCGACCGCATCGCCACCCAAGGTGATTCCAGCGTCAGGAAGCTACCCGTGCTAACGTATCGGCGCTTAGACATATATGCGAAAGGTGATGCATCGTGCCTTCGACGCAACTCCGCGCCACCCTGTTCCACGGCTTCAGCGACCACAGCCGCCTGGCCATCCTGGAACAGCTCCTCGAAGGCCCCCGCCGAGTCAGCGACATCGTCCAGGCCACCGGCCTCGCGCAGCCCAACGTGTCGGCGCATCTGGCGTGCCTGTGGGACTGCGGCCTGGTCGCCCGCCAACGCCACGGCCGCGAGGTCCACTACCGCCTGGTTCCCGGGGTGGCCGAGATCCTGGTCGCTGCCGACCGGGTGCTCGCGGTGGCCGGCGAGACGGTCGGGGCCTGCCCCCGCTACGGCTCCGGTACCCCCGCCAAGCAGAGCGCATGACCCAAGCCCTGCCGCTGGAGCGCCGGCGGGTGCTGCACCGCCGCGGCCTGCGGCTGGAGTACTTCACCGTCGGCTGGAACGTCATCGAGGGGCTGGTGGCGGTCGGTGCCGGCGTTGTGGCCGGCAGCGTCGCCCTGGTCGGCTTCGGCGTGGACTCCAGCATCGAGGTCATCAGCGCGGTGGGGTTGCTGTGGCGGCTGCGCACGGCCGGCCCCTCCGCCAGCGTGGCCGAGGCGCGCGGCGCCGAACGGCGCGCCCTGTACATCGTGGCGGCCACCTTCTTCCTGCTGGCCGCCTACATTGCCGTCGAGGCCGGCACGGCACTGCTCGGCCGCGAGGAGCCAGACCGTTCCACCGTCGGGCTGGTGCTCTCGGTGCTGTCGCTTGGGGTCATGCCGGTGCTGGCCTACAGCAAGCAGCGCACCGGCCGCCAGCTCGGCAGCCGGGCGCTGGTGGCCGACGCGATCGAGACCTGGGTGTGCTCCTACCTGTCGTTGGCGCTGCTGGCCGGCGTCGGCCTGCACGAGCTGTTCGGCTGGTGGTGGGCCGACCCCGCCGGCGCCCTGGCGATGGTGCCCGTGATCGTCTGGCAGGGCTGGGAAACCCTCGGCGAGGCCCGCGACCACGAGGATGCGGACGCCACCTGAGGCGTCAGCCGGCCCACGTGTGACGGAGACCCTCGGCGCAGCGGAGGCCATGCTCGTAGACTGACGCCCTGCTGACTCGCCTGTTGGGCAGGGAGGCGGTTGCCGATGAGCCGGTTGGGCAAGGTCGCGCTGGTGCTGCTGGTGCTGGCCTTGGTGCTGGTGGGCCTACCGGTCGGGATGCCGATGGCGTCGTGCCCCCAGTGCGTGCTGCCGGCCGGGGCCTTGTGCCTGCTGGTGGCGTTGCTGGCCGCGGTCGCCGCGGTCGTGGTGGCGGATCGCACCGGCGGGCGGGTTGGCTTGCTTCCGGTCCGGTTGCATGCCCGACTGTGGGCCCGCCGGGTGGACCGGCCTCCTCAACTGCTGTCGCAGCTCGTCTAGCCGGATGTCGGCTCGGCGGATGGGCGGTACTGGCGCCCACGGCGAGCTGGCCTGGCGGTAGGCAGTCCTGCCCGATGGGGAGGAGGAGGCATGCCCACAGTCGTGATGTGGCTGCCCGTGATGGTCTGCATGCTGCTGATGCTGGCCTGCTGTGGCGGCCTGCTGCTGCTGCGGCGGTCCCAGGATGGCCGCGTACGTTCTCAGCGGCGAGCGCCGAGACCCGAAGACCGCGTGGCAGGGTTGGCGGATGATGGCGCAAAGGAGCGCATCGATGGGTAACGTGGCGACACGACACCCGCGCGTATCGCCGGTGTGGGCTCGCCGGCGGACCGTCATGGGGACCCGGCCGGCTGGCTGGCGGGCGGCCCGGTGGCTGGTCGGCGGGCTGCTGGTCGCGCTGGTGGTGGCCGGCTGTGGCAGCGACCAGCCGGCCGCACCGTCGGCGCACATCGTCGATGACCCTGGGGTGGTGCACGTCCATGGGCTGGGAATCAACCCCGCCGACGGCGCGTTGTATGCGGCCACCCACACCGGCCTGTTCACCGTCCGCGACGGCGCCGCCAGCAGGGTGGCCGACCGCTACCAGGACACCATGGGCTTCACCGTGGTCGGCGCCGACCACTTCCTCGGCAGCGGCCACCCCGACGTTCGCGACAAGCAGCTCTACCAGCCGGGTCGCCGGCCGCTGCTGGGGCTGATCGAGAGCCGTGACGCCGGCCGGAGCTGGCAGCCGCTGTCGCTGCTTGGGGAGGCCGACTTCCACGCCCTGCAGGTGGCCCACGGCCGCGTCTACGGCTATGACGCCACCGGCGGCCGGTTCATGGTCTCAAGCGACCGCCGCCAATGGCAGGTGCGGTCCAAGCTCGCGCTGGCCGGGTTTGCGGTCAGCCCGGATGATCCGGAGCTGGTGGTGGCCGCCACCGAGCGGGGTCTTGCCCGCAGCAGCGACGGGGGCCGCCGCTGGCAGCCGATCCGTGGGCCAGCCGCGCTGCTGCTGGACTGGAAGCGCCTGGATGGGCTGTGGGCGATGACGGATGACGGGCAGGTATGGCGGAGCGACGATGCCGGAGGAAGCTGGGTGCAGCGCGGCAAGCTGAACGGTCAACCCGAGGCGTTGCTGGCCCACGGGGCGGACCTGTATGTGGCGGTGGCGCAGCTCGGCGTCGTGACCTCGGCCGACCAGGGCCGGACCTGGCGGGTGCTGTACCAGCCAGCCCTGCCGGCCGGCTAGCAGCCCAGGCTGGCGGCCCGAGGGCTCGATGGCGATGCTGCTTCGTGTCGTGGTGGCGCTGTCGCTGCTGGGCGCCGCGGTGATCTGCGGCTAGCCGTCACCTGTCACGAGTCCGGCCATGTGCCCGTCTGGATGACACGTCGTCCACACCTTCGCGCCGAGGTTGGCAGTATGCTTCCGGCGGCCGAAGCGGCCCCACGCGTGGCCGCTTGCTGCACGGCTTGACCGTGGCCACAAGCCACCGCAGCACCAGGAGCGCCCATGCCGCAGCTCAGCGCCGACGCCCGCGACCTCAACTGGCTCATCAGCAACTTCGCCAAGCGCACCCCCGGTGCCGCCCACGCCATGGTCGTCTCGGCCGACGGGCTGCCGATCGCGGTCTCCGAACGTCTGGACCGGCCGATGGCCGACCAGCTCGCCGCGATCGCCTCAGGGGTGGCCAGCCTCAGTCAGGGCGCCGCCCGCTACTTCGACGCCGGGACCGTCAAGCAGACCGTGGTGGAGATGCAGCGCGGCTTCCTGTTCGTGATGGCGATCAGCGACGGCTCCTGCCTGACGGTGCTGGCCGCCGGCTCCTGCGATGTGGGTGGGGTCGGCTACGAGATGGCGACCCTGGTCGGCCGCGCCGGCGAGGTCCTCACCCCCAGCCTGCGGGCCGAGCTCCAAGCCGCCCTGCCCGGATGAGCGTCCGACGCCCCGCCCGGTGCGGCACCGCATGACGATCCCGACGAGCAGCCGGCGTCTGGCCGCCGACGGGTCCGCCCGTAGCCGATGATCGGTGGGCGCACCCGGCCCACTCGCGACGACCTGGAGATCGAGGCGCTGGTCTCCACACCGCCACGCATCCGATCTCCCATCCACGGGAAGACATCAGCCTCACAGGGATGGATGGCTCGAGGCAGACGGGAGTGTTGCGGCGACCTCGGCCGCACGCGTCGGGTGGCCTGGCGGTGGCCACCCCGGCGGCGTAGACGCCAAGCCGAAGCCCACCGCCGGGGCTGGCGGTCGGACCGCTCAGGCGGATGGACCGCGGTGGCTGGAGCCGAACGCCTTCCACACCACCTCGCTGCGTGCCTGTGCGCCTTAGGGTGTCGTCAGAGGTAGGCGAGGGCTTCGCGGACGGTGAGGCGGGAGGCGCGGGTTGCTGCGGCGTCGGTGGCGAGTGCGGCGCCGAGGATGGCGAGGACAGTCCAGATGCCGGCGGCGAGCATCGAGACCCGGAAGGGCAGCGGCGCGGAAAAGAACAGATTGCCGAGCCCGGCACCGAGGACCGCGGTGAGTGCAAGCGCCGGGATGGCCGCCACCAGGAGGCTGGCGAGGGCGAGGAAGACGCCTTCGGCGGTGACGATGCGGCGGACTGCCTTGGGGCGTGCGCCGATGGCGTGCATGACGCCGAACTCTCGGGTCCGATCCAGGATGTTGGTGCTCATGGTGGAGGCCAGGCCGATGCCGCCGACCACGCCCATGGCGACGGCGATCGCCAGCACGATGGTGACGATGGGTCCCATGTGGCCTTCGCTGATGGCTTCGCTGCGGCTGACCGAGGCCGCGGATCCCACCTTGAATCCCGCGCCGGTGAGGGTCTTGTTGACGGCGTCGGCGACCTCGGTGCGGGTCTGCTCGTCGTGGCGGTCGGTGGCGATGCGCAGCTGGTTGACCCGCGGTGGCTGGCCGGTGGCGGCGGCGAACCCCTCGGCGGTGGCGTACACGCCGCCACCGCCCATCCGTTCTTCGACGAGGCCGACGACCCGCCAGGTGGTGGGGCGCCCACCAGCGAGCAGTTGCACGGTGTCGCCGGCGCCGATGCCGGGGACGGTGTTGTTGCGGGTGATCTGGTTGAGCACGACCGCCCCGGTTTCATCCGGGTTCAGCCAGCGGCCTTCCAGCAGCTTGGGAGGTGGGAGCATGGTGGTGCCTGCGGGAATCGCGGTCACCGACACGCGGCCGTGTCCCTGGTCGGGATAGGTGCGGGTGACGGGGATCTGGCCTGGCCCGGCGACGCCCGTCGGGGTGACGTTCAAACCCTCGACCCGGCTGACGTCCGGCAGCTGTCCCACCAGGGTGGTGACCTTGTCCAGCGAGGCCGGGCTGGCCAGTTGCACGTCGACGTCCCAGGTGCGCTGCTGCTTCTGCTCGTCGGCGATCGCCTCCACGCCGACGCTGAGGGACATCCCGGCGACGAACACCACGCCCGCACTGGCCAGCAGGCCCACCGACAGCCAGAAGCGGGCGGGACGCCGGATGGTGTTGCGCAGCGCCATCAGCAGCCCACGGTCCAGCCGACGAAGGCGACCAAGCCGGGCCAGGACACCGGTCGCCGCGCTCGGCTTGGCGCCACCGCCATGGTGGTCGATCGCCGCCCGTACGGTGGTGCGGCTGGTCTTGACCAGCGGGAGCAGCGCCAGCAACGGCGGCAGGACCAGACCGACGGCAAGGACCACCACATAGGCCCACCAGGGAGCCGCGAGGCTGACAGGCTGGATGCCGAGGAACCCGAGGAAAGTTCCGACCGCGACGCGGCCGATCAGGATCACGGGGGCCAACGCGAGCAGGGTGGCCGCGGCGGCCACCAGCAGCGTCATCGCCAGGTACAGCCGCCCGATGCGGCCCGACCTGGCACCGATCGCCTTCATGATGCCGATCTGGGGGATCTGCTGGGTGAACAGGTTGTTGAGCATGTTGGCGACCAGGATCGCGCTGAGCAGCACCGCGGCCGCCCCGCCGGCCAGCAGCGACAGCAGCAAGGCGTCGGCCTGCCATTGGTGGGGGTGCGCATAGGGCTTGGGCACCTGGATCTCGCGGATCGCCAGGCCGTAGTCGCGCTGCAGCCAGTTGCCGACGTCGCCGGCGACGGCCACCACGGTGTCGCGGTCTCGGCTGGGCGTGGTCTGCCCCGGGTCGACGACCTGGAGCTTCAACTGGTCCAGGACAGTCCGTCCCCCGGGCCCAGGCAGCGAGCTCGTGGACAGGTAGCCGCGCCCGGTCTGCTCCTGGGGTGAGGGCGAGAGGCTGGGGTCATACACGGTACCGGCCACCCGCAGCCGCACCGGTTCCCCGCTTGGTGTCTCCAGGGTCACGGTGTCACCGACCGCCACCTCCAGCAGGGTGAGCGAGTCACCTCCGAGGAAGATCTCCCCGGGCGACGGTGGCCAGCTGCCCTCCTGCCGTAGGTCGAACTTCGCCATCCGCATCGGGTCGTCTGGCGTCGCCACGAACACCTGTAGCGGGATCTCCCGCGGTTGGCCGTTGACCTGGACCTCACCGGTGAACTGGGTGCGCCCGGTCGCCTCGATGACCCCCGGCCGCCTGCGCGCCTGGGCCGCGATCGCCGCCATCTGCTCGGCGTCGATGGCCTTCTCCAGCAGGATCGTCGCCGACGCCGGCTCGGTGCTCATGTACGCCCGGCTGGTCTCCCTGCCGGTGGCGGCCCAGGCAGCCAGCACCCCGCCGAACACCGTCAGGCTGACCGCGATCGCGATCACCATCAGCGCCAGCCGGGGCCAGGTCGCCCGCAGGTCCCGGCGCAGCTTGACCGTCAGCATGCTGCTCACGCCGTCACCCCCGTCCGCTCATCGTCGACGACCCGGCCATCCTGTAGGGCCACCTCTCGACCGACGATCGACCGGATATCGCGTTCGTGGGTGACCACCACGATGGTCCGACCTTCGGTGTTCAGGCCGGCGAACAGCGCCAACACGGCCTCGGCGGTGGCGGAGTCGAGGTTGCCGGTCGGCTCGTCGGCCAGCAGCAGCGGTGGGTCGTTGGCCAGCGCCCGGGCGATCGCTGCGCGTTGCTGCTGGCCGCCCGACAGCGTGGCGGGCAGCTTGTCGGCCTGGTCCCCGACGCCGACTTGGTCCAGGAGCTGCTGGGCCCGATCGCGCCGGTCGCTGACCGGGATCTTCTTGGCGAAGTCCATCGGCAGCATCACGTTCTCGACGACGGTCAGCGTCGGCAGCAGCTGGAAGAACTGGAACACCAGCCCGACGTGTTGTCCCCGCCAGCCGGCCAGTCCCGACTCCGACAACGAACCAAGATCGGCACCCGCGACCCATACGGTCCCGGAGGTGGGCCGGTCGATCCCGGCGAGCAGATTCAGCAAGGTCGTCTTGCCGCTGCCTGACCGCCCAACGACCGCGACGAACTCGCCCTGCGCGACCTCGAGGCTGAGGTGATCAACGGCGACGACCTCGCCGGCGCCGAGCGGGTAGGTCTTGACGACGTCGCTGACCTGGATCGCATGTTCCACGGTGGACTACCTCCGCTTCGGGTCCCGGACCCATTTGGACAGCCTGGTTATGGATTGGCGGCAAAGAGTGTTGGTGAGTCCCTATCTCCAGCACGAGCACCGTGCGCTGCTCGTGCTGCTTGCGCCCCCCGTATGGGCTCATTCCCCGCGGCTCCTACACCGCCAGCGACCGCGCCGAGCCAGCCGACCGAGGACGTGACCTGCGCGGTGACCGCGAAGCTGCGGGGTGGCATGCTCATCACGGTGTGTGGCCCCCTGCGGGCGGTGTGTGGCCACCAACGCCACCGGACCCGATGACGCTGGAGGGCGGGGTCTGGCCACCAGGATCACCGGACGGTGCGTGGCGACGAGGGCCGTGGCCACCACCGCCGATGAGCAGCATGACGACAACCAGCAGGACCAAGACGATGACGATGATCCCAGAAACCTTCACCCACCGTGGCATGCCTTCGCCGCGGTCGGGCCCCACGCCGGTGTCGTCGCCGGTGTTGGGGGAGCGGGGTGGGTCAGCCATGTGCGTGTCCTCCTCTGTCGCGCTCGGGTAGGGGCCGTTCAGCCATCGGCGTTGCCCTCGGTCGCGCCTGCCGGCTGGCTCGGCAGTTGCTCCCCCGCGCCCCGGGGCGGTGTCCAGGTCACCGTCAGCTGATCGCGTCTGCCGACCTGCTCGAGTTTTTCAGCGACGCGCTGTTCAAGCCGGTGCAGGCCTTCCTCGTCGGGGGCCTCGGCGCGCAGGGTCAGCACGCCCGGGTCGGCCCGTAGGGTGCATCGGCCCCAGTCGAAGCTGATCACCCCGCGGTCGTCGGACCATTCGACGTGCGCCTGTATCTGCGGGTGTGCCCGCCCCACCTTGTTGATGTGTTGGCAGAGTTGGACGAGGTACCGGCTGGAGCGCTCGGTCGCCACGCTGGCCTCGGCGATCAGCATCGCTTCTTCGTCTCCTCCTGTGACTTGTGTTCTCGGGCACGCCCGCTCGCCGCCACGCTACGGAGGCCCGGGGCAGCGGCGAAACGCCCTGCGGGGGGAACTTCTCCGTCCCCATTTTGTGGAGGCGGGTCCTCCCACGGGGGGATTCCCGGCAGCGCCCGCGGAGGTACCCTCGCAGGATGTTCATGTTCATGTCCTCGACGGCCACCGCCCGCCGGCGCTCGGCAGCCCGGCCAAGCTCAGCAGCGCTGCTCGACGTCGCCGTGGCGGCGGCCGCGCTTGCCGGGTCACTGGCGCTGCTCCGACACGGCGGCATCGGCCCTTCCCGCCCCGGGTCGGGGGAGCTGGATCTGGTCGGTGTCGTGCTCGCGGCGTGTTCGACGGTGCCGCTGCTTGCCTGGCGGCGCTTCCCGCTGGGGGTGTTCGCAGTGACCGCGGCGGCGGGCGTGCTGCTGGCCGGCCTGGGCTATCGGATCGACCTGCTGCTCGGCCCCGCGGCCGCGCTGTACCTGCTCGCCGCCAGCCGCCAGCCGCAGACCCCGTGGACGCGGCGCGCCACCCTCACCGTCGTCGGGCTGCTGCTGGCGTACCTGGCCGCGGCTGCCGCGGCGCAGGGGACCTTCCCCGCAAGCGAGCTCCTGCACACGGGGCTGGCCTGGGCGGTCGCCTGGTTCGCCGGCGAGCGAACCCGCCTGCGGCGCGAGCACATCGCCGAGTTGGGAGAGCGCGCCCTGCGCGCCGAGCGGGACACCGAGCGCGAGCGGCTGCTCGCCGCCGCCCAGGAGCGCGCCCGGATCGCCCGCGATCTCCACGACTCCGCCGGCCACGCGATCAGCGTGATCGCGGTGCGCGCCGGCGCCGCCCGGCTGCGGCACCGCCAGGACCCCGATCGCTCGCTGCCGGTCCTGGAGGCGATCGAGGAGCTGGCACGGCAGACGGCCGCGGAGATCGACCAGCTCGTCGGCACGCTACGCGAGGGGGCCTCGGCCAGCGGGGTGGTGGAGGCGCCGCCCGGGCTTGCCTCGCTCGACACGTTGATGGCCCACCATCATGCGGCGGGGCTGGAGGTCACGCTCGACACCGCGGGCGCGCCGCGGCCACTTGGCGCCGCCGCCGATCAGGCCGCCTACCGGATCCTGCAGGAGGCGCTTACCAACGCGGCCCGCCACGGAGCCGGCAGCGCCCGCATCCAGCTGGCGTTCGGCGAGGTGGCGGTCGAGCTCGCCGTCACCAACCCCGTGCCCGCCGATAGCGGACCGCGGTCCGGCGGGGGACACGGGCTGATCGGCATGCGGGAGCGCGCGACCCTGCTGGGCGGCAGCCTCGACGCCGAACGCGCCAACGGGGCGTTTCGCGTCCGCGCCCGGATTCCCTACGGAGGTCACCGGGCGTGACGCGGGTGCTGATCGCCGACGATGACGACCTGATGCGTGCCGGGCTCGTCGAGCTCCTCACCGCCGACCCCCAGATCCAGATCATCGGCCAGGCATCGACCGGACGCCAAGCCGTCGAGCAAACCCGCCGGCTCGCGCCCGATGTAGTCCTGATGGACGTTCGCATGCCCGACCTGGACGGGATCAGCGCCACCCGAGCGCTGTCGCGGGCGGCCCCGGCAGCCAGGGTCCTGATCCTCACGACCTTCGAGCAGGACGACTACGTCTTCGGCGCCCTGCGCGCCGGCGCCTCAGGCTTCCTGCTCAAGCGCACCCGGCCCGAGGAGCTGATCGCGGCGGTGCACACGATCGCCGCCGGCGAGGCACTGCTGTCGCCGTCTGTCACCCGGCGCGTGATCGACCGCATGGCCCAGCAGCCGACTCCCGAGCTTGCCGATCAGGCCAAGCTCGATGGGCTCACACCGCGCGAGCGAGAGGTGCTCACGCTGATCGCGCGGGGCCTGTCGAACCGCGAGATCGCCGCCGCGCTCGCCGTGGAGGAATCGACGATCAGAACCCACGTGAAGCGCATCCTGATGAAGCTCGACCTTCGCGACCGGGTCCAGGCCGTGATCTTCGCCTACGAAACCGGCGTGAACCGCCCTGCGGTAGGCGCCAAGCCACCACGTCCGCACGGCCATGCCACGAGCTAACTAGCAACCCGGCGAGGTCGGTAGCCCAACCACCGCCAGGCGAACCCGGCTCGGCCCACTTGGGCCCACCGGGCGCACCTGCTGCGTCCTGCACGCCGGCGGGCGCCAACGCGTGTGCGTCCTGCCCGGAACACGAGCCCGCCCGCGCTGGGCGTGCTCACAAGGACCGCAAGGATGCTGGCCGGGGATGCGGCGACCTCACCCGGGCCGGGTCCGCGTCGCCGGCCGCGTGGCCTGCTGCCAGTAGCGGGTGGCCGATCCGGTCGCCAGCGCAGACGGTTATGCCCGGATGGTCACCGGCGTGCCGAGCGGCAGGGTCTCGGCCAGGCTGGTGATGGCCTGGTTGTCCAAGCGGACGCAGCCGTTGGACACTCGGTTGCCGAGGTCGCTGGGGTCAGTGGTGCCGTGCAGGGCGATCTGCCCGTCGCCGGTGCCGAACTGCTCCAGCACCTCCGAGTAGCCCGACAGCCCCAGCGCCCAGGCGCCGTAGACGGCGGAGATCTGTGGCGGGCGCAGCTTCACGGTGATGTAGAACCGCCCCGTGGGGGTGGGCGTGAACGAGCGGCCGATCCCCACCCGCCAGCTCCTGAGGGGGCGCCCGTCGCGCAGCAGGCGCGCGGTCCGGGCGGAGAGGCTGACCTCGACCTCGTAGTCCACCGGGTGCAGGCGCACCTGCTCGCGGCGGATCCAGCCGACCGACCCGTTGGGTCGGCGCGGCAGCAGCACCTTGAGCCAGGTGTCGCCGGCGGCGTCCCGGTAGGCCTGGGTGACCAGGAACGGGGTCGGGCTGCCCCAGGGGGTCGTCTGGGGGAACAGCCCCACGACCCGGCCGCCGACCGGCTTGGCGTGGGCGGCCAGGTCGGTGGTCGCCACCGCCACGTAGGCGGATGCGTCGCCCAGGCAGATCCGGCCCGGCTGGGGAGCGGCCGGGGCGGCCGGCGCGACCGTGGTGGCCGGCGCGGCTGGGTCTGAGGCGGTCGACTGCCCGCAGCCGGCCACGGCCAGGACCGCAGCGAGCAGGGCCGCCAGCAGGGCGGCCAACCGGCCCACGGGAATCTTCAGCTGCGACATCTGGGACAGGATAGGTCGCTGGCGGCCCGGCGGCGGCCACAACCTGCAGCAGCGAGCTTCTGCGGGCACGCTCATGACCCGCTCATGGACCAGGGTGCCGTGGCGCTCGGCGTTGTGGTGCAGGCCTCCGGGTGGACACCGGACGCTGCGACGGCGTCAGCGGGTCGCAGTGGGCGCGGGCGGCATGCGAGCCGCCAGCCGCTCGACGATGCGGAGCTTGGCAGGTTCCCGCCGCTGGATCTGAGACCCTTCGGCGTGCACCTGCTGCAGCGGGCGGCATCGAAGATGCTCCCCGCCCAGCGGGATGGTGGCCCGCTCCAGCAGCCGCTGGATGGCCCGCCCCACCGTGGCGCCGGCCATGGTCCAGTAGTAGCAGCCGGCCACCCGGCCGCAGCACCCGCTGCATCTCGGCGATCGCACGCCGCTGGTCGGGGATAGCGCACAGCAACAGGGTGCAGACCTAGGTCTCGGCGGCGGCGGGCCTGGATCGAGGCTTGGCCGGAGGGGTAGGGCCCTGCGGCTGCTGGGCGTCGGGCAGGCGGAGGCGCCGGAGGGTGAGGGCGTTGACGGCCACGATGAGGCTGGAGCCGGACATCGACAGCGCCGCGATCTCGGGTCGCAGCACCAGCCCGAAGGCGGGCTCGAACACCCCGGCGGCGATCGGCAGGGCGACCGCGTTGTAGCCGATCGCCCAGCCGAGGTTCTGGCGCATCTTGCGCAGCGTGCCCCGGCCAATCTGCAGCGCCACCGGGACATCCAGCGGGTCGGACCGCATCAGCACCACGTCGGCGGTCTCGATCGCCACGTCGGTCCCCGCGCCGATCGCGATCCCCAGGTCGGCCTGGGCCAGCGCCGGGGCGTCATTGACCCCATCACCCACCATCGCGACCCGCCGTCCAGCCCGCTGCAGCTCGGCTACCTTGGCCGCCTTGTCGCCCGGCAGCACCTCGGCGATCACGCTGTCGATGCCGAGCTCGGCGGCGATGCGCTCGGCGGTGGCGCGGTTGTCACCGGTCAGCATCACCACCTCGACGCCGGCCTGGTGCAGCGCCCGGATCGCGGCCACCGAGGTCTCCCGGGGGGCGTCGGCGATGCCGAACAACCCCAGCGGGCGACCGTCGACGGCCGCCGCCACCACCGTGCGCCCGTCGCCGGCCAGCTCCTGTCGGCGGGCCGCCAGTGCACCGAGTTGCACGCCCTCGCGCTCCAGCAGCCGCAGGTTGCCCACTGCCACCCGCCGGCCGTCCACGGTTGCCACCGCCCCGTGGCCGGGGACGTTCTCGAAGCCGTCGGCGCGGGCCTCGTCAGTTCCGGCCTGCTCGGCCCGGTGGACGATCGCCTCGGCCAGCGGGTGCTCCGACTCGAGTTCCACGGCAGCCACCAGCCGCAGCAGCTCGGCCTCGGTTACCCCCTCGGCGGTGACCAGGTCGGTGACCTCCGGTTCGCCCTTGGTGAGCGTGCCGGTCTTGTCCATGACCACGGTCTGGATGCGCGCCGCGGTCTCCAGCGCGATCGCGTGCTTGAACAGGATTCCCCGCTTGGCGCCCAGCCCGGTCCCGATCATGATCGCGGTCGGGGTGGCCAGCCCGAGCGCGTCCGGGCAGGTGATGACGACCACGGTGATGGCGAACAGCAGCGCGTCGGTCAGCGGCCGCTCGGTAAGAAGCGCCCAGGCCGCGAACGTCAGCCCGCCGCCGACCAGGGCCACCAGCACCAGCCAGAACGCCGCCCGATCGGCCAGGCGCTGGCCGGGCGCCTTGGAGTTCTGCGCCTGCTGGACCAGCTTGACGATCTGCGCCAGGGCGGTGTCGGCGCCGACCTTGGTGGCCCGTACCCGCAGGGTGCCGTTCTTGTTGATGGTGGCGCCGATCACCGGCGAGCCTGGCTGCTTGTGGACGGGCAGGCTCTCGCCGGTCACCACCGACTCGTCGACCTCGCTGTTGCCGTCTGTGACCACGCCGTCGGTGGCGATCTTGGCGCCCGGGCGGACCAGCAGCAGATCGCCCACCACTACCTCGGCGGTGGGCACCTCGACCGGCTCGCCGTCGCGCAGCACCAGCGCCCGTGGCGGGGCCAGATCCAGTAGCGTGCGGATGGCGTCGTTGGCGCCGCCGCGCGCGCGCATCTCGAACCAATGGCCCAGCAGCACGAACGCGGCCAGGACGCTGGCGGCCTCGTAGAACACCTCACCGCCGCCGGTCAGGGTGACGGCCACCGAGTAGCCCCAGCCGGCGCCGACCGCGACCGCGACCAGCACCATCATGTCCAGGGTGCGGGCGCGCAGGGCGCGCACCGCGCCGTCGAAGAAGATCCAGCAGGAGTAGAAGATCACCGGCAGGCTGAGCAGCAGCGACCAGACGTCGTCGCGCAGCCCCAACGGCGCCGCCACCTCGAAGCCGAGCACCTCCCGGCCGATCGGGGACCACAGCAGGATCGGCACCGAGAACACCGCCGCGACCAGAAACCGGTTGCGCATGTCGGCCACCATGGCCGCCATCGACATCGCCCCATGCCCGCCGTGGCCCATCAGCTCGTGCGGCGACCGCCCCGCTTCCTCGGCGGGGGCGACCCCATGCCCGGCATGCGGGTCCACAGACCCAGCGGCCGCGGCGCGCCCGTCTGGCGGGTCGGGCTCCATAAGCGGATCGCAGATGTGCTCCGGCACCGACTGGCCGGCGCAGTGCAACCCGCAGTCCTCGACCCAGCGGCGAAGCTCCGCCAGCGACGTCCTGGCGGCGTCGTAGGTGACCGTCGCGGTCTGGGCGACCGGGTTGGCCTCCACCCGCTCCACCCCGGGCCGACGGCCGAGCACGGCCTCAACCACCGCCTTCTCCGAGGCCCGCAGCATCGGATGGACGTCGAGGGTCGCGGTGACCCGCTTGGCCTCCTGCATGGTTGATCCCTCCATCCCCGCCTCGCAAGCTACGACGCATTGTATGAGTCAGTTGGTTCGGCCTCCCCAGTGCGGCAGGGCTGCTCCGCCCTCCAGGACGACACGACGTCGTAGTAGCTCATACTCGTGGAACTCGGACGCATTGCCCTTATATACCCTTGGGGGGTATAGTGCGGTGCGAACGCGGCTTCCACGGGGTGGCAGAGGAGTGCGTGTGATGGTGACCGAGACGATCTCTGTTCCCGAGATCCACTGCGACCACTGCAAGGCCTCGATCGAGGGGGCACTGGAGCCCATCGCCGGTGTCGAGCGCGCCACGGTCGACATCCCGGCCAGGGCCGTGAGCGTGACCTATGACGAGGCGTCGGTCGGTCGGGACCGCCTGGTCGAGGCCATCGAGCAGCAGGGCTACGAGGTTCCCGCGTCGTGAGGCGAGCCCGGTGACCGACACCACCCGCGAGCGCGCGGTCCCAGCCGCCGGCAGACCGCTCGACTTCGAGGTCGAGGGCATGACCTGTGGCTCCTGCGCCGTGCGGATCCAGCGGGTGCTCGGCAGGCAGCCCGGTGTGGCCAGCGCCGAGGTGAACTTCGCCACCAACAAGGCCAGGGTCGCCCCGGACGGCGCGGTCGCCGTGGGCGACCTGCAGGCCGCGGTGGAGCGCATCGGCTACCGGATCAGCCCCGTCACGGGCGGCGCGCCGGGCGACGGCACGGCCTCCGCCGAGGCGCGGGCCGAGGCCGCGTGGCGCCGGCGCGTGCTGGTCGCTTTGCCGCTGGCGCTGGCGGTGGTCGCCTTGGCCATGCTGCCCGGTGGGGCGATGGACGAGACCTGGGGTCGGCTGGCCGCCTTCGCGCTGGCCACGCCGGTCCAGTTCTGGGTCGGCTGGCCGTTCCTGCGCGAGGCCGCCCGGCGGGCCCGCCGTCGCGCCGCCAACATGGACACCCTGATCGCGATGGGCACGCTGGCGGCCTACGGGTTCAGTGTGTGGCAGCTGGTCTCCGGCGGCATGGACCTCTACTTCGAGGCGGCCGCCGTGATCATCACGTTCCTGGTGCTGGGCCGGTTCTTCGAGGCCCGGGCCAAGGGCCGGGCCGGCCATGCCATCCGGGCGCTGCTGGAGCTCGGCGCCAAGCAGGCCCGGGTGGTCCGCGACGGCGAGGAGGTCCTGGTCCCCGTCGAGCAGGTGGCCGTGGGCGATCTGCTGCGGGTCCGCCCGGGCGAGAAGGTGCCGACCGACGGTGAGGTCGTCGCGGGTGCCAGCGCGGTCGACGAGTCCATGCTCACCGGCGAGTCGGTGCCGGTCGACAAGACGGTCGGTGACCGGGTGACGGGCGCGACCGTCAACAGCAGCGGGGTGCTCACCGTGCGGGCCACCCGGGTCGGCGCCGAGACCGCGCTGGCCCATATCGTGCGGCTGGTGGAGGACGCCCAGGCGTCCAAGGGCCAGATCCAGCGCCTCGCCGACCGGGTGGCCGGCGTGTTCGTCCCGGTGGTGATCGGCATCGCCGTGGTGACCTTCGCCGCCTGGACGGTAGTGGGTGGCGACCCGCGGCAGGGCCTGGTCGCGGCCGTGGCGGTGCTGATCATCGCCTGCCCGTGCGCGCTCGGGCTGGCCACGCCCACCGCGATCATGGTCGGCACCGGCCGGGGCGCGGAGCTCGGCGTGCTGATCAAGAGCGTGGAGGTGCTGGAGCGGACCCGGCGGATCACCACCGTGGTGTTCGACAAGACCGGCACCTTGACCCGCGGGAAGATGGCCCTCACCGACGCGGTCCCGGCCGCCGGGCTCGAGGAGTCCGAGCTGCTCCGCCGCGCCGGCGCGGTCGAGGCCGACAGCGAGCATCCGATCGGCCGGGCGATCACGGCCTTGGCCCGCGAGCGGGCCGGCGTGCTCCCCGAAGCCGTCGGCTTCCAGGCGTTAGCAGGCCGTGGCGCGCGCGCCGAGGTCGACGGCACCACGGTCTGGGTCGGCCGCCGCAAGCTCATGGCCGACGCCGGCGTGCTGGTCCCGGGCGCGCTGGAGGACGCCGCGGAGCGGCTGGAGCAGGTCGGGAAGACCGTCGTGCTCGCCGGCTGGGGCGGTGAGGTCCGCGGGGTGCTCGCGGTCGCCGACACCCTCAAGGACGACGCGCCAGAGCTGGTCGGCCGCCTGCATGCCATGGGCTTGGAGGTGGCGATGCTGACCGGGGACAACGCCCCAACCGCGGAGGCGATCGCACGGCGGGTCGGGATCGACCGGGTGCTGGCCGAGGTGCTGCCCGCCGACAAGGTGGGCGAGGTGGCCCGCCTGCAGGCGCAGGGGCGGGTCGTTGCCATGGTGGGCGACGGGGTCAACGACGCGCCCGCGCTGGTTCGCGCCGACCTGGGCATCGCCATCGGCACCGGCACCGACGTCGCGATCCAGGCCAGCGACCTCACCCTGCTCCGCGGCGAGCTGGCGGGGGTGGCCACCGCCATCGGGCTGTCGCGGCGCACCTACCGGACGATCGTGCAGAACCTCGGCTGGGCGTTCGGCTACAACCTGGCCGCGATCCCGCTGGCCGCCCTCGGCCTGCTCAACCCGATCCTCGCCGGTGCCGCGATGGCGCTGTCCAGCGTCAGCGTGGTCGGCAACTCCCTGCGCCTGCGCCGCTTCGGCCGCGCTGGGAGCTAACCGCCGTCTCCCCGCTGCGCCACCGTGGCGCGGCGCCTCCTCGAGCCGAGCTGGTCGCCGCGTGGCGGCTAGCCGGTGGGCCTGCTGAACCCCACGATGTCGCCCTGCCAGGCGGACTGGCGCTTGACGGTGCTGCCGGTGTGGGTGGCCGCCACCTGCATCCCGCCGCCGACGTAGATGGCCACGTGCGAGATGGGGCTGTTGCGGAAGATGAGGTCGCCGGGCTGCAGCTCGCTTTGGGTCACGCGCCGGCCGACGCCGAACTGCGCACGGCTGGAGTGAGGCAGCGAGATGCCAGCCTGCGCCCAGGCCATCATCGTCAACCCGGAGCAGTCGAAGGCGACCGGGCCGGCGGCGCCCCACGCGTACGGCTTACCCAGCTGCGCGTAGGCATAGCGGATGACCGCCGCGACACTGCCCTGGACCGGTGCGGGTGGCGCGGCCGGAGGGGCCGCTGGCGGTGGGGCGGCAGCGGCGGCGCGGGCGGCTGCGGTCCGCCGCCGCTCGGCTGCGTGGAGCTGCGCAAGCGTCTGTCGGATCTGCGACACCAGCTGCTCGATCCGTGCCTTGCTTGCGGCCAGCTGGTCCACGATGGCGGCTTGCCGCTGTTCGACGGCGGCCAGCTCGCCGGCGCGTGCCCCTGCCGCGTGCTGGATCGCGTTGGCGGTGCGCAGCTGATCGCCGTCTCGTGCCGCCAGCAGGTCCAACAGCTGCGCGCGTTCCAGCACCTGGGTCGGGTTCTGCGCCCCAAGCAGGACCGTGACCTGGGTCGCCGGCCCATGGGTGTAGGCCACCACCGCTTGCGCGGCGATCCCAGCGCGCGCGTGCGCCAGCTGCGCCTGGACCTGCTCCAGTTGCGCCTGCACCGTCCGGATCGCGGCGCGGGTCTGCCGCAGCGCCAACCGAGCCTGGAGATAGTCCTCGACCTGCTGGTCGGCCTGCGCGTTGAGGTGCTCCAGGCGCCGCCGCAGCTCGGCGTTGGCTGGGCTGGCATCGGCCGGTCGCTCGGCCGCCACCAGCCACGTGGGCGCCACCAAGGCGACCAGCAGCAGGCCGACCAGCAGGCGAGCAACCTCATGGCGGAGCAACGGCCGTCCAACACCGGTCAAGGCTGAAGCCTCCTGCGTTCCGGTTCAGGCGGCCGTCGAACAGCCGAACGCTCCGGTGGGGGCCGGAGGACCACCAGCCTTCGGCGGCCGTGGCGTCACAGATGCCAGCTCAGGTCCGACAATGCCGCTCATACTGGAGTGGGGGATGTGCGGCGCGCCGAACCTTATACGACGCGCTGTCGGAATTGCAATCCGGGCAGGTCGTGGCCGACCCGGTCGTGCCGCCACCCTCCTTGAGCTCCAACGCAGCCACCAGCAGGAGCGCCAGCAGCAACGATCCACCAAGGCGTGCGGCACTGCCAGCCGGCTGCTGCGACAGATCGTCGGAGCAAGCTCCCAACGCGCCCGACGGTCGCAGCGCCAGCCGTGCCGGTGGCCGGGGTGGGTGGCGCTGGTGGTGGTCAGGCGGTCGGTCGGACCGCGCCGATGGAGTCGGCCAGGACCATCGGCTGGATGCGCACCACGGCGCCGGTGTCGGGAGCCGCGATGATGTTGCCGGCGCCGAGGTACCTGCCGACGTGGTAGCTCGTCTGCGTCGGACAGGACTGGGCGCGGAACACCAGATCACCGGGCTGTAGTCGGCGGTGTTCTAGACGCGGGCGCCGGCGTACCACTGCTGGCGGGAGGTTCGGGGCAGCTGGATGCCGGCCTCCCGGTAGGCGCGCTGCATCAGCCCCGCAGTCGTAGCAGTTGTCGCCCGCGGCGCCCCATACGGCGTGCCGAGCTGGAGGTAGGCAACCAGCAGCGCGACCGCTGTGGCGTCCTGGGTGGGCGGCGGCGCTGTGGGCCCCGCGCCAACGCCGAGCGCAGCTCCGGGGGCCGCGGGCCTCGTCGGTGGAGGTGATCGTCAGCACCTTGTCACCTACACCAGTCGGCGTGGTTGTCGGCCAACACCGCCCCGGCGCAGGTCGCCGCCCTGCCGCCGCCGTTGCGGCACAGGTAGTTGGCGGCGGTGACGGTGGCGTCGACCGGGTTACAGACATCGCTGACCGGTCACAGTCCCCGTCGACGGCGTCGGCGCCGAAGGTGTTGCCCGTATTGCCGCCGATGCCGATCTGCATCGGCCCGGCGGCGCCGGCGGCCGAGGTCACCCCAGGTGCCCGAAGCCAGCCGTGGTTTGCCTGGACCTTGCCGATGCGGCAAGCACCGACCATTGCAGGCCGGGGCGGGTGTCGGCCCCTGACCGGTACAGGGCCAGGGAGGCGGTGGGAGTCACCGGCGGCGAGCCCGCTTGGCGCGCTGCCGCCGACCACGCCCACCGGCAGGGCGCCGAGCAGCCCCATCAGGACCGCAGCCACAAGCGGAAACCCGATCAGCAGCGTCGTCATCGCCGGATCCTGCCGGCCGACCACGATCCCGACCGCGGCCGTGCCGGCCTGGCCGGTCTGCCCATGCCATCCGCCGTACGACACCGCGTCGTAGCAAACAGTCATGCAGCGGCGGCATCGTCGTCGCCGCTACCAGCGCATTGGGTCGCACGCGGCCCATCCCGGCGGCGCGTCGCCGTTGCCTGGTCGTGGTGGCGGCCACCCACCGGGGCGTCGGCCGCCAGGAGTGGCGGTCAGTGCGGTGGGCAGAGCCCAGCCAGCGCATGCAGGACGCTCACCTGCCCCAGGATGCCGCCCAGCGTCACCGCCGCGGCGCCCAGCAGCAGCCCGGCCGGCCCATACACCAGCGCCCTGCGGACCACTGCCCGGCCGCCGGTGGGGTCGGCTTGCAGGGCTTCCAGGCGCTCGGCGACGGTCCCGGGGGTGGTAAACGCAGCGACCTCCGGCATGGCGGCCAGCTCCGCCAGCCGCAGCAACGCCGCATGCACGCTGGCCCGGCTGGTGGCGTCACCACCCGCCGCCTCCTCATCAGCCCACCGCTCCACCGCACACCGCAGCGCCCCGGTCGCGCCTCGGACCAGGGGCAGCAGACCCAGACTCCGCTCGACGGTTCGGGCCAGCAGCAGGTACCGCTGGTGGCGGTGGTCGACGTGGGCGACCTCGTGGCGCAGCACCGCCGCAAGCTCCTGGTCCGACAGCGCGGCGATCAGCCCGTGGGACATCACCACCTGGCCGGACCGGCCCGCGGTGCTGAACGCGACCGGTTCCCCGCTGGGCAGTACCACCAGCTCGTGGCCGCCCACCTTCGCGTGCCAGCCAATGCCCGGCTCCACCCTGACCATCCGCCCGCGGTGGCGGGCGGCCAGTACCGACCGGCCGGCCAGCAGCGCGACCGCGGTGGCGGCCCCCCCGGCCGCAACGCCCAGGTAAGGACCGCCCGGCGCCACTGGGCCCAGCGCGTGCTCGCACAGCTCGGCGACGCTCTCCAGGCCAGCCGCGCGGAGCATGGTGGGGGCCGCCTGCAGCAGCAGGCTCGCCTCCACCACGACCCATCCGACTGCCAGCAGGCCAGCGCACGCCTTGGCCCACTCCGAGGGGGGCAGCCGGCGTCCCAGCGGTCGCGCGAAGGCGGGGACGACCAGCAGGCCCAGCCCGCACAGCAGCAGCAGCAGCGTCATACCGACTTGTAGCGGTTGAGCAGCCGGCGAAGCTGCGCGCGGTCACCGGGATCCATGGCGTCGACGAAGTGGCTGAACACCGCCGACCGGTCCCTGGCCTCGGTCAGGACCTGCTCCATGCGCTCGGCCACATGCTGCTCGCGGCTTTGGACCGGATGGTAGGCGTAGGCCCGCCCGTCACGGTGGCGTTCCACCCGGCCCTTGTGCCACAACCGCACCAGGATGGTCATCACGGTGGTGTAGGCGAGTTCCGGGTCGCCAAGCCGCGCATGCACCTCGCCAGGGGTCAGCCAGCCGCCCCGATCCCACAGGACGTCCATGACCGCACGTTCCAACTCACCCGTCGACCGCTTGGTCATCCGACCCCTTTGCCACCACACCGCCTGCGCGGCAAGAGCCTACCGCGGGCGCGGGCGAGGCGGCGGGTCAGGTGGTGGCGTGGGGGGAGGACGCCAAGGGGTCGCGTCCTCCCCCCATCGCCCGGTCATCGGATCGGGATGGCCTCCCACTCCTGCTGCCACACCTTGAACTGGTCGATCTCACCCTGCTGGGCGTCGATGATCTGCTGGGCGAGCCGCTTGACCTCCGGCAGCGAGCCGTCGCGCAGCGCGGTGTTGGCCATGTCGATGGCGCCCTGATGGTGGGCGGTCATCATGTCGACAAACGCCAGGTCGAAGGCCTGGTTCTTGATGGCCATGAGCTGGCCCATGTCGGCCTCGCTCATCATGCCCGGCATCTGCATGGCGCCATGGTCGGTGCCCGTGGGGGTCGCCGGCTTGTCCCAGCTCTTGAGCCACCCCTGCATCAGGGTGATCTCCTGACCCTGGCCGACGGTGATGGCATCGGCCAGGGTGCGCAGCTGCGGCCGCTTGGTGTGGGTGTCGACCAGCTTGGCCATGTCGATGGCCTGCTGGTGGTGGGGGATCATGTTCTGGGCGAAGGTGATGTCGGCGTCGTTGGGCGCCGCGGTGGCTGCTCCGCTGCCCTGCTGTTGTGTGCCCTGGTCGCAGGCGGTCAGCAGGACGGCAGCGAGCAGCCCGAGCACGATCCGTCGCATGCGGTGATCCTCTGATCTCCATGAGCGGATTGGGGATGTTCGGGCTGCGTGGTCGGCTCACGTCAGGGAGATACACAGCTCCGCCAGGGACGGTGTTCGGGCGCCTGCCAGCTCTGGCCGGACCGGCTGACGGATGGCGGTGGGCAGCTGCGGTCCGCCGGTGGCCAGCCGGACCTGGCGTCCCGGCAGCAGCAGCAGCAACCCGGCCAGCACGGCCAGGCACGCCACCGTCATGGCCATCCCGGCATCGTCGTGTCCCCCGGGCAGCGGGGGAACCGGCAACGGCGAGGCCGAGGAGCTGGCATGCACGCCCATATGGGACACGCCCATGGGGGCGTCGTGGCTGCGGCTGTGCCCGGCCAGCATGAACACATGGAGGGCGAC
>Ga0210378_10000185_pt1 | contig 30199 bp, 26 predicted proteins | sample PLM1_60_b1redo_FD_155465 | JGI IMG/M metagenome (GOLD analysis project Ga0210378, IMG submission 155465) | Groundwater sediment microbial communities from an aquifer in East River, Colorado, USA - PLM1_60_b1 redo | ecosystem: Environmental > Terrestrial > Soil > Riparian zone | place: USA: East... | reverse complement strand
CGGCCGCCCCGAGAGCAAGGACCCCACCGGCAGCCAGGGCTGGTCCGAGGACGGCGTCGTGCCGCGTGCCGTGCGGGCCATCCGCGACGAGTGCAAGGAGCTGCTGGTCGTCACCGACGTGTGCCTCTGTGAGTACACCTCCCACGGCCACTGCGGTGTGGTGGAGGGCACGGAGGTCGAGAACGATCCAACCCTCGAGCTGCTGGGGAAGATGGCGCTCGCCCACGCGCGGGCGGGAGCACACGTGGTGGCGCCCTCGGACATGATGGACGGGCGGGTGAGGGCGATCCGCCAGGCCCTGGACGGTGAAGGCTTCGCCGACGTCGCCATCCTCTCTTATGCGGCGAAGTACGCTTCCGGCTTCTACGGCCCGTTCCGGGAGGCGGCCGACTCCGCGCCCCAGTTCGGCGACCGCCGCGGTTACCAGATGGACCCCGCCAACGTGAGGGAGGCGCTGCGCGAGGTGCGCCTCGACATGGAGGAGGGCGCGGACATCGTCATGGTGAAGCCGGCGCTTCCCTACCTCGACGTGATCCGGGCCGTGCGCGAGGCGTGCGACCGTCCCGTTGCCGCCTACAACGTCTCGGGCGAGTACGCGATGGTCAAGGCCGCCGCACAGCGAGGCTGGATCGACGAGGAGCGGGTCGTGAAGGAGACGCTCACTTCGATCGCCCGCGCCGGGGCCGACATCATCCTGACGTATCACGCCAAAGACTTCGTCCGCTGGCGTTGACCCGATCCGAAGAGCTGTTCGCGAGGGCGCAGCGCGTCATTCCCGGCGGGGTGAACTCCCCGGTACGCGCGTTCAAGGCGGTGGGCGGCAGCCCGCCGTTCATCGTGTGGGGCGAGGGCGCGCGCGTCCGGGACGCCGACGGCCGCACCTACATCGACTACCTCGCGTCGTGGGGACCGCTGATCCTCGGCCACACGCATCCCGAAGTGGTGCAGGCGGTGCGGGCGGCCGCCCTCCTCGGCACCTCGTACGGCGCGCCGTGCCCCGCGGAGGTGGAGCTGGCCGAGCGCGTGAACCGCCTGGTGCCGTCGATGGAGAAGGTCCGCTTCGTGTCCTCGGGAACCGAAGCCGCGATGAGCGCGCTGCGCCTGGCGCGCGGGTTCACCGGCCGCAACAAGATCCTCAAGTTCGAGGGCTGCTATCACGGGCACGCCGACAGCCTGCTCGTGGCCGCCGGCTCCGGGGTCGCCACCCTCTGCATTCCCGGCTCGCCGGGCGTGCCGCCCGGCACCGTGGCCGACACGCTCACCGCCCCGTACAACGACGTGCGCGCCGTAGAAGAGGTCGTCTCCGTCCACGGCCGCGATCTGGCCGCGATCATCGTGGAGCCGGTGGCCGGGAACATGGGCTGCGTGCCTCCCGCCTCCGGCTACCTCGAGAGCCTCCGCGAGATCACGCGGCGCGCGGGCGCGCTGCTCGTCTTCGACGAGGTGATCACCGGCTTCCGCCTGGGCCTCGGCGGCGCCCAGGGGCAGTATCGGATCACGCCCGATCTCACGTGCCTGGGCAAGATCATCGGCGGCGGCCTGCCGGTGGGGGCCTACGGGGGGCGGGCCGAGATCATGAGCCACGTCGCGCCCGAGGGGCCCGTCTATCAGGCCGGCACGCTGTCGGGCAACCCTCTCGCCATGGCCGCCGGCTGCGCGGCGCTCGACGCGCTGCAGGCCACCGGCGTCTACCCGCGGCTGGCCGCGCTCACGAGCAGGCTCACCGACGGACTGGCGTCGGCCGCGAAAGCGGCGCCGGTCGAGGTCACGATCAACCGCGTGGCCTCGATGTTCACGATGTTCTTCTGTCGCGGGCCGGTGACCGATTACGCGAGCGCCAAGGCCTCCGACACCGCCCGCTTCGCGCGGTTCTTCCACGGCATGCTGCGCCGCGGCGTCTATCTTCCCCCGGCCCAGTTCGAAGCCGCCTTCGTCAGCCTGGCTCACACGGAGCTCGACGTGGACAACACGCTGCGTGCCGCGCGCGAGGCGCTCGCCGAGTGAGCATCTTTGCGGTTGCGTTCCTGATCGTCGCGGCGGTGCCCATCACCGAGATGCGCGTCGTCTACCGGGTCCCCGGCATGGACGCGGTCCAGGTCCGCCGGAACCTCGTCTACCGCACCGTGGGGGAGACGCGCCTGGAGCTCGACGTGTACTCGCCGTCCGCCGCCCCGAGCGGCGCGCGGCGTCCGGTGGTGCTCCTCGTTCACGGCGGACCGGTGCCGGCGGGCGCCCGGCCCAAGGACTGGGGCGTGTTCGTGTCCTACGGGCAGATGCTGGCCGCCTCGGGCTTCACGGCGGTGACCTTCCATCACCGGTTCCATGGGCCCGGCGCGCTGGCCGACGCGGCCGGCGACGTCGCCGCGGCGGTCGGGTACGTCCGTGAGCGTGCGGACGAGCTGGGGATCGACCGCGATCGGATCGGGCTGTGGGCGTTCTCCGGCGGGGGGCCGTTCCTGAGCGCGCCGCTGCGCGAGCGATGGCCGTTCGTCCGCGGCCTCGTGGCCTACTACGCGAGTTCTCCCCCCTTCTCTATCTCGCGGGCGAGAAGGTGCCGCCGCTCTTCGTCGCGCGCGCCGGGCAGGACAACCCCGGGTTGAACGCGACGATCGACCGGTTCGTCCAGGAAGCGGTCGCGCGCAACGCCCCGCTCGAGCTCATGACGCATCCGACCGGCCGGCACGGCTTCGACGTCCTCGACGACGACGACCGCTCGCGCGAGATCATCGCGCGGACGCTCGACTTCCTGAAGCACCACCTGCCGCGTCCTTGAGGTGGAGCTGGCCGCAGGCGGCCAGGATGTCCTGGCCCCGCGGGCGGCGGACCGACACGGTGACGTGGGCGTCGGCCAGGATGCCCCTGAAGGCGTCCACCGCTTCGGGCGTGGGCGCATCGAAGGGGATCTCGGCCGCAGGGTTGAGGGGGATGAGGTTCACCTTGGCCCGCGTGCCGCGGAGCAGGCGAGCGAGCTGGCGCGCGTGCGTGGTCGAGTCGTTCACCCCCTTGAGAAGGACGTACTCGTAGGTCACCCGGCCGCCGTGAGGAATCGGGTAGCGCTGCGCGGCCGCCACCACGTCCTCCAGCCGGTACTTCTCCTCGATGGGCATGAGCTGCCGCCGCAGGCCGGGCTCCGGCGCGTGGAGGCTGATGGCCAGGTTCGGCCGCACCGGCTCCGCCATGAGCTTTTCGAGGGCGGGCAGGATCCCCACCGTGGACAGCGTCAGCTTCTTGGGCGGCACCGCGAAGCCCTCGGGGTCCATGAAGACTCGCAGCGCGTGGACCGTGGCCTCGTAGTTGAGCAGCGGCTCCCCCATCCCCATCACCACGATGTTCCAGGCATTCTCTGTCTTTCGCTCGCGCGGCGCTTCCTCCATCACCGTCGCGACCTGGCCCAGGATCTCCCACGGCTTCAGGTTACGTCTGTAGCCGGCAATGCCGGTGAGGCAGAACGCGCACTTGAGAGGGCAGCCGGCCTGCGTGGAGATGCAGATCGTCCGCCGGCGCTCCTCGGGGATGAACACGGACTCGATGGTGGCTCCGTCGTCCAGGCGGAAGAGGTACTTGATCGTGCCGTCGCGGGACACGTCGCGCGAGGCGACCTCGGGCCAGCGCACCTCGAAGGCGGATCCGAGGCGCGCGCGGAGCGGCTTGCCGAAGTCCGTCATCGCCGCGAGGTCCCGGACCCGCCGCCGATAGAGCCACACGTAGAGCTGGCGGGCGCGGTAGGCCGGCTCGCCGAGCTCGGCCATCACGGCCTCGAGGCCGGCTCGGTCGAGCCCGAAGAGATTACGCTTCATCTTTGGGATCTTATGCTGGGGGTGCTAGCGGCGCACCCCCAGACCCCCGCTCGCTCCGCGGGAGTGAATCCCGCTTCGCTCGCAGCTGTGGCTTATATAATCTTGCGGTGCCCGTCGAGGTGAAGGTGGACGGCGCGGGGGACCTGCCCGAGTATTCTTCCGACGGAGCGGCGGGCGCGGACCTTCGCGCCCGCGAGGCCGTCGTCCTCGCCCCCGGAGGCCGAGCCGCGGTGGCGACCGGACTGCACGTCGAGATTCCCGCCGGCCACGTGGGGCTCGTTTGGCCGCGCAGCGGCCTCGCCGTTCGGCACGGCATCGACACCCTGGCCGGCGTCATCGACAGCGATTACCGCGGCGAGGTGCGGGTCGTGCTCGTCAACCACGGGGACGCGGAGTTCCGAATCGAGCCCGGAGACCGCATCGGACAGCTCCTCGTCCAGAGAGTCGAGCGGGCGTCGTTCGCGAAGGCGGAGTCCCTGGCCGCAACGTCCCGCGGAGAGGGCAGCTTCGGGTCCACGGGCCGCTGAGGACTGCCCGCGACGCATTCACCGGCCACTGAATCAAGAGGCTGCACATGAGAACGCTGTTCGTCCTGCCCCTCCTGCTCGCCGGAGCCGCCGCCGAGGCTCAGCCCGTGGCCTCCAGTGGCCCGGCCGACCTGATGCCGGTGCCGGCGGAGGCGGTGTGGCAGAGCGGGCGGTTGGTGCTGGACGGCTCGGTCAGCTCCGCCGGTCCCGAGGACGCTCGCGTGAGGGCGGCCTTGGACCGGTACCGGGCCCGGCTGCGCGCCCTCGGAATACGGTGGCCGTCGGGGCGGCCGAAGGGCACGACGCTGGTGCTGCGCTGGCAGAGCGCCGGCCTTCCCGTGCAGGCGGTCGGGGAGGACGAGTCGTACACGCTCACGGTCACGGCGCGGCAGGCCGTCCTCGAAGCTCCGACGCCGCTCGGAATCCTGTGGGGGCTGGAGACGCTCCTTCAGCTCGCGCGGCCCGACGGGGGCACGGTCTCGGTGCCCGCGGTGGTGATCAAGGACCGCCCGCGCTTTCCCTGGCGCGGCCTGCTCGTCGACGTCTGCCGGCGCTGGCAGCCGATGGAGGTCGTCAAGCGGACGCTCGACGGCATGTCGTCGGTGAAGATGAACGTCCTCCACTGGCACCTGTCCGAGGACCAGGGCTTCCGGATCGAGAGCAAGCGCTTCCCCAAGCTCCACGAGATGGGTTCGGACGGGAAGTACTACACGCAGGAGCAGGTCAAGGAGGTGATCGCGTACGCGCGCGACCGGGGGATCCGCGTGATGCCGGAGTTCGACATCCCGGGGCACACCACCGCGTGGATGGTCGGCTACCCCGAGCTCGGCAGCCGCCCGGGGCCATACCAGATCGTGCGCACGTGGGGGATCTTCGACGACGCTCTCGACCCGACCCGCGACGAGGTCTACACCTTCCTCGACGGCCTGCTCGGCGAGATGGCCGGCCTCTTCCCCGACGCGCACCTGCACATCGGAGGCGACGAGGTGAACGGCCGCTCCTGGAACCAGAACCCTCGCATCCAGGACTTCATGTACCGGAACGGGCTGCGCGACAACCACGACCTCCAGACCTCCTTCAACAAGCGCGTGTACGAGATCGTCAAGCGGCACGGCAAGCGCATGGTCGGGTGGGACGAGGTGCTTCATCCCGACCTGCCGAGGGACATCATGGTCGAGTCCTGGCGCGGGCCGGAAGCCCTGGCCGAAGCCGCGCGCCTCGGCTACGACGGCATCCTCGCCAACGGCTATTACCTCGACCTCAACCTTTCCACCGCCAGCCATTACCTGTCGGATCCCATTTCCCCTGGGTCGGACCTGCCCGAGGAGGCCCGTCGCCACGTCCTCGGCGGAGAGGCGTGCATGTGGGCGGAGTTCGTCTCCCCGGAGACGATCGACTCCCGGCTCTGGCCCCGGGCGGCCGCGGTGGCCGAGCGGTTGTGGTCGCCGGCGTCGGTGAGGGACCTGGACGACATGCACCGGCGGCTCGAGACCGAGAGCCAGCGGCTCGAGACGCTCGGCCTGAGCCACCGCTCCGGCTACGTGCCGATGCTGCAGAAGCTCGTTGGCAGCGCGCCCGTGGAGGCGCTGAAGACGCTGGCCGACCTCGTGGAGCCGGTGAAGCACTACGCGCGGGGACAGGTCCGCGACTACCGCAGCGACACTCCCCTCGACCGCCTGGTCGACGCGGCGCGGCCCGAGAGCGAGACGGCGCGGCGCTTCCGCCGGCAAGTCGATTTCTACCTGAAGAACGGACCCGACGCCGCTCAGGCCGCCGAGCTGAGAGCCGCGCTGACGCGCTGGCGGGACAACCACGCCGCGCTGGAGCCGATCCTGAACGAGTGGCCGCGCGCGGCGGAGGCGCGCGTGCACTCGCGCGATCTGACGGCGATCAGCCGGCGGGGGCTGGAAGCGCTCGACCACCTCGCCTCGGGCCGCTCGGCACCCGCGCCGTGGGTGGAAGAGGCGAACGACGACCTGGCCGTCGCCCCGAAGCCGAGCGCATCCGAGCTGGAGCTGGCGGTCGTGCCCGCGGTGCGGAAGCTCGTCCTGGCCGCCGCCCAGCTCGACAGGCTCCCGTCGCTCGGCGCGGCAGCGTGGAATGCGCAGCTGGACGAGCAACTGCAGCCGCCCCGCCGGCACTGAAACCCACATGCCATAATTCCCTCAACGCATGTCGACGCCAGCGGCGCCTCCGGCGGTCCCTCCCCCCGAGCGCCGCCACTTCCCCCGGCGCTGGCGGCGCGCGCGCCGCGCGCTCTACGGCCTGCTGGGCTTCATGGCCCTCGGCGCGATCGCGTATTTCGGCCTGCGCAAGGTCGAGCCGCCGCAGCTCCACCTCGTGATGCCCTCCCACGCGCGTACCGGCGACGTGGTGATCCTTTCCGGGAACGGGTTCGCGCTCCGTCCCGAGAAGAACATGGTCTACGTGGGGGACTACGCGGCGCGGGTGCTGGAGGCGACGCCGAACCGGCTCCTCATCGAGGTGCCCTACATGTCCCTGGAACCCGGCGAGCGGAAGAAGGCTCGGGTCCGGGTCCAGATCGGCCCCACCCAGAGCCAGGAGGTGGAGATGACGGTCGATCCCACCGCCGAGCCCGAGCCCGGCTCCGACGCGCCCGAGGACGACGCGCCGCCCTAGGAGCGTGTCCCGGTAAACGACTGAGGACACGCTCCTAAGGAGTCCGTCTGCAGATTGCCGGGACGGACTCCTACTGCCCGGCTTGCGCTTGTGTCGGCGGCAAGGAACCCACGGGGAGCTGTCGGTCCGCGGCGTCGCCCTTCGCGAACCAGCCCGCGTCGCGTGACCGCCCGCGCGAGTCGACCACGAAGTACTCGAACCGGTCACGGGTGAGCCGCACGTAGAGGAGGTGGAGGAATCCGCCTCCGGTCGCGAGGTAGCCGGGAGCCGGCTGGAAACCGTAGACGCGCCGCCCGCCGCCCCCGCTCACGAAGTAGCGGACACCCGCCTGGGGGACCATCCGCGCGTAGAAGTGGTTGTGGGCCGCGAACACGGCGTCCACCGAATGCCTGGCGATGAGGGGTTCGATCAGGTTCTTGAGGGCGACCTCGGGCACGCGGCCGTCGCCGAAGCCCATGAAGCCGTTCTTGGCGGTGGGGGAATGTGGCGGGTGGTGCATGGCCAGCACCTTCCACCGGGCGCGCGACGCGCCGAGGGCGCGATCCAGCCACTCGACCTGGACCCGGTCGGGGCGGAGCGGGTTCTTGCTCTGCGTACCCGCGAGCGTATTGGAGTCGAGGACGAAGACCTCCAGCAAGGGCGTCGGGCCGGAGTCGCTCACGACCGAGTAGTAGCGGTGCTGGGACGTGTACCCGAAGGGCCCGTGACCGAGGTGCTCCTCCACGTCGCAGCCGCGCCCGTTGATGCGGTACGCGCCGGAGGTGGCGGGCAGCGGGTCGGTGCCGGCCCCCTCGCATTCCTGGACGTCGTGGTTGCCGAGCGCCGAATGGATCACCACTCCCCGCAGCAGGAGAGGCCGGTAGACCTCGTCGAAGCGGGGGCGGATGTAGGCGCCCCGGCCGTCGCTGTAGATGTTGTCGCCGAGCAGGAACAGGTAACGGGGCAGGAAGCGCAGGATCTGGTCGCGGACCGCCGCCTGGTTGGAGTCGCCGGTGCCGCTGTCGCCGATGAAGACCATGCGCACGTCGGCCTCTTGGGCCCCGGTGCGCATGACCAGGACACCCGACACCGCGAGCAGGCCGGCGGCCACGGCGAGGCTTCGCCGGGTCGACAGGAACGGGATCAGGGCTCGGCGCACCCCCCATCATCGCCCAGCCCGGCCCCGCGGGGGAAGGGTGGGGCGCGGACCGGGGGCTCGACCGGGGGAGCTTGCGGGGCTGCGATCTGTCCGACTATCTGTGGTCATTCATGGACAATCGCGTCATTTCATGACGTTGAGCGCCTAGTCAGGCCAGCAGGGGATCTACCATACGGCTTGGCGGTGGTTCCAAGCGGGCACGCTTTCGGTCCCGGCGGGGCAGACGGCGAGCGGGGTCATCCTGGTGAACAGGGCGCGGCTGCCCCCAGCGCGGCAGGGCTGTACGCGCGCCCGTCCCCTTCTCGGACCACAAGCAGGACCTTGACGGGCAGATCGGCCCGCTCGTCGCCTATGCCAAAGCGTGCAGGCTGGCTGTCTCCCCCGCGGTGTCCGAGATCGGCTCCGGTCTCACGGGCCGCCGACCGTAGCCCCTCCCGGCTGGCGCTAGCGGACCCCTCAGTGCAGACGATGGTGATAGAGCATCGGGACAAGCTGACGCGCTTCGGCGGCGGTAGGTCGTGGCCGCCTTGCCGGTGCTCAGCGCGAAGCCGGGCCAGCAAGGGCCTTGGCCATGATCAAGGCGAAGTGATCGCACAACAGGCATTCCGCTACGAGCTGGCCCCGAAGGTGGGCCAGCGCCTGTTGCTGGCCAAGCACGCCGGCTGTGCCCGCTTCGCCTGGAACTGGGCCCTCGGCGAGCGGATTCAACGATATCGGGAGCGCGAGTCCAAGCAGCGCTTCACCAATGCCATCGAGCAGCACCGGGAGCTGAACGCACGGAAGGGCAGGGAGTGGCCCTGGATGTACGAGGTCAGCAAGTGCGCACCCCAGGAGGCGCTGCGGGACCTCGACCGTGCCTTTCGAAACTTCGTCCGGGCGCGGCGGTCGGGCCGCCATTGCGGCTTCCCCCGCTTCAAGCGGAAGGGTGCCGATGATGCTTTTCGGCTCACGGGGTCGATTCGCGTGGTGGCGCGTGCGATACAGCTCCCGCGTCTGGGTGCGATTCGGACAAAAGAGGGAACGGAGAGGTTCCGAGGCCGGATCCACTCGGCCACGGTACGGAGGGAGGCGGACCGCTGGTACGTCTCCCTCACGGTGGAGGTGGAGCGGCCAGAGCCGGCGCCCATCCTTGGCCCCGTGGTCGGCGTCGACCTCGGGCTCAATTCGTTCGCGGCGATCTCCGACGGCGAGCGGGAGCTGGCGGTGGCGGCCCCGAAGCCTCTGAGCCGCTGCTTGAGGCGGCTGCGCCGGCGGTCAAGAGTGCACAGCCGCAAGACGCGCGGCTCAGCCAACCGGCGCAGGTCCGCGGTGCAGCTGGCGCGCTTGCACCGCCGGATTCGGAACATGCGCACGGATTTCCTGCACAAGTTGAGCACCACGCTGGCGAAAACCAAGTCGGTGGTGGTGCTCGAGGACCTCAACGTGAGCGGGATGGTGAGGAACGGGCACCTGGCTCGTCACATCGCCGATGCGGGGTGGGGCGCCTTCCGAAGGATGCTGGAGTATAAGAGCCGCTGGTACGGCTCGATGGTCGTCGTTGCCCCGCGTTTCCTCCCCTCCAGCAAGACGTGCTCGGAGTGCGGCCACGTGCTCGAGTCGCTGGCGCTGTCGGTGAGGCAATGGGTTTGTCCTGCGTGCGGGGTCGAGCACGATCGGGACGGCAACGCGGCGAGGAACCTCGTCGCCTGGTATCGACTCTCTACCGGGAGTTCCCCGGGAAGTGACGCCTGTGGAGAGCCCTCTGGCGGGGCGGAGGCCGAGGCCTCCGTTAGTCACGGCTCGGCGAAGCAGGAATCAGCCGTGGAAGGTTTGTCCATTGGCTGAGGAACGGCTAAGATCGAAGGTTCGCGATGGAGCTCGACCGCGTCATCATCACTGGCGCCCGCCAGCACAACCTGAAGAACGTCACCGTAGAGATCCCCAAGAAGAAGCTGGTGATCCTCACCGGCGTGTCGGGATCGGGCAAGTCGTCCCTCGCCTTCGACACCCTCTACGCGGAGGGTCAGCGCCGCTACATCGAGAGCCTCAACGCCTACGCCCGGCAGTTCCTCGGCCAGATGGACAAGCCGCTCTACGACTCCATCCGCGGCCTCGCCCCCACGATCTCCATCGAGCAGAAGGCCGCCAGCGCGAACCCCCGCTCCACAGTCGGGACCATCACCGAGATCCACGACTACCTCCGCGTGCTGTGGGCGCGGGTGGGCCGCCTGACCTGCCACCAGTGCGGGCGCCCCGTCTCGCAGCAGTCCTCACAGCAGATCGTGGAGGAGATCGCGACGCTGCCGGCGGGAACCAAGTTCCTGCTCCTCGCGCCGCTCGTCAAGGAGCGCAAGGGCGAGCACCGCGACGTGCTGGAGCAGGTCCGCAAGGCGGGCTTCTCGCGCGTGCGCTTGGACGGCGTCGTGGTCTCGCTCGAGGACGACATCCGGCTCGACAAGAAGAAGAAGCACTCAATCGACGCGGTCGTGGACCGGCTGATCGCCAAGGAGGGGATGAGCCAGCGCCTGACCGACTCGGTGGAGACGGCGCTGCGCTACGGCCAGGGCGTGGTGGTGGTGGCCCCCGAGGGCCAGCCCGAGAAGGTCATGTCCCAGCACCGGGCCTGCCACTACTGCGGGATCTCGTTCCCGGAGCTCTCGCCGCAGCTGTTCTCGTTCAACTCCCCCCAGGGCATGTGCCCCGAGTGCTCCGGCCTCGGCACCCGCATGGAGATGGACCCGGAGCTGGTCGTCCCCAATCCCGACCTCACGATCAACGAGGGGGCGGTGAAGCCGCTGGGCGCGGTCGGCGAGGGCACGGGCTGGGGCACCGACCTCGTGCGCGCGGTGGCCCGCGAGCGCGGCATCGACCTCAACAAGGCCTGGCGGCAGCTCCCCGCACCCCACCGCAAGGTGATCCTCTACGGCACCGGCGGCGAGCGCGTTCGCGTACAGGTCAAGGGCTCGTGGGGGGCGGGCGCATTCCGGATGCGCTACGAGGGCGCGATCAACTCGATGATGCGCCGGATGCGGGAGACGCAGTCGGAGGACATGCGCGAGTACTACCAGCGCTTCCTCTCCAACCGCCCCTGCTCCGCGTGCGGGGGCCGCCGCGTGCGCAACGAGGCGCTCGGCGTCCGGATCGCCGGCAAGAACATCGCCGAGGCCACTGCTCTCAGCGTCGAGGCGGCGCTGGAGTACTTCGACACCCTGGGGCTGAAGGGCAGCGAGGCCACCATCGCCGCCGAGCTGCTGAAGGAGATCCGCTCGCGCCTGCGCTTCCTGAGGGACGTGGGGCTCGGCTATCTGACCCTCGACCGGCCGGCGCCCTCGCTCTCGGGTGGCGAGGGCCAGCGCATCCGCCTGGCGAGCCAGATCGGCAGCGAGCTGACCGGCGTCATCTACGTACTCGACGAGCCGTCGATCGGCCTCCACCAGCGCGACAACCGCAAGCTGCTCGCCGCCCTCAAGCACCTGCGCGACATCGGCAACACGGTGGTGGTCGTGGAGCACGACCGCGAGGCCATGGAGGAGGCGGACTGGATCGTGGACTTCGGCCCCGGCGCGGGCCGCCACGGCGGGCACGTGGTGGCCGCGGGAACCCCGAAGCAGATCCGCGAGTCCAAGGAGAGCCTCACCGGGCGCTACCTGACCGGGGAGCTGGAGATCCCGCTGCCGCCCGGGCGCCGGCCCACCGACGGGCGGAAGATCACCGTCCTCGGCGCGCGGGAGAACAACCTCAAGGACGTGACCGTGGACTTCCCGCTCGGCCAGTTCGTGGCCGTGACCGGCGTCTCGGGAGCGGGCAAGAGCACGCTCGTCAACCAGATCCTCTACCCGGCGGCGGCGCGGGCCCTCTACAAGAGCGACGTGCCCGTCGGCGCGCACGAGAAGCTCGTGGGCCTCGACCAGATCGACAAGGTCATCGACATCGACCAGAGTCCCATCGGGCGGACGCCGCGCAGCAACCCCGCGACCTACACGAAGCTGTTCGACTGCATCCGGGACTTCTTCGCCCTGCTGCCCGAGGCGCGGATGCACGGCTACACGCCCGGCCGCTTCTCGTTCAACGTCAAGGGGGGCCGCTGCGAGGCGTGCGAGGGCGACGGCGTGAAGCGGGTGGAGATGCACTTCCTGCCCGACGTCTACGTGCCGTGCGAGGTGTGCCGCGGCAAGCGCTTCAACGAGGCGACGCTGCAGGTGAAGTACAACGGGCTGTCGATCGCCGACGTCCTCGACCTCACGGTGGACGAGGCCCTCCAGCTCTTCAAGAACCACCCCCAGGTCCGGCGGGCCCTGGAGACGCTCGCCGACGTGGGCCTCGGCTACATCGCCCTCGGCCAGTCCTCCCCCACGCTGTCCGGAGGCGAGGCGCAGCGCGTGAAGCTCTCGCGCGAGCTGTCCAAGCGCTCCACCGGGCGCACGCTCTACATCCTCGACGAGCCCACCACGGGCCTGCACTTCGACGACATCAAGAAGCTGCTGCGGGTGCTCGACCGCCTGGTCGAGGGCGGCAACACCGTCGTCGTCATCGAGCACAACCTGGACGTGATCAAGACCGCCGACCACATCATCGACATCGGGCCCGACGGCGGCGACGCCGGTGGGCGCATCGTGGCCATCGGCACGCCGGAGCAGGTGGCCGCCGTGCCCAGCTCGTACACCGGACGCTTCCTCGCCGACCTGCTGCCCAAGGCCCCGACCCGCCGCGCCGCTCGCTAGAGCGAACCCACTGCGCTAGAATCCCCACAAAATGCGGCGCCACCTGTGGTAACAGCCCTTCCCTCCCCCTACGTGGGGAGGGACAGGGTGGGGGGCCATTGAATGACCGTCCGCTGCGTGGGCTGCGGGCGCAGCATTCCGCTTCCGGAAGACAAGGTCACGCACCCCAGGCTCAGGGTCAAGTGCCGGTGCGGGGCGACGTTCCTGGCGGCGGAGGCGCCACGGGTCGGCGACATCGCCGGGCCCGCCGTCGCGGCCGTCGCTCCGGCTCCGGTGGCTCCTGCCGCGAGACCCCCGATTCCGCCGCCCCCGCCGGTACCGAGAGCCGCCGCCGCGCCGCCGGCGGTCCGGCCGATCAGCTGGCGCCGCTGCGTGAACCACGCCGTCCGCTCGGTCAGCGTCTGCCCCGCGTGCGTCAAGGGTTACTGCGAGCCCTGCGCGAGCGGCCAGTCGGTGCAGAACGCCGTCATCTGCCCGGCGTGCGACGGGCTGTGCGTGCGCGCGGCTCAGTACGAGGAGTCGCAGACCCGGGGGCAGCAGCAGGCGCGCTCGCTGATGCAGGAGCTGGGCACGATCGTGGCTTATCCGCTGCGCGATCCCATCGGCCTCGTGATGCTGGCGCTCTTCACGTGGGTCTTCGCGGTCGCGGCCAAGCTGGCCCTGTTCGGCGGGTTCGTGGGTGTCATCTTCTCCCAGGGCGTGCTCCTCTCGTATTGCTTCTTCGCAGTGTCGCGCGTCGCCAGCGGCAACCTGCGCGACTTCACGCCCGACTTCCGCGGCATCTCGGACCTCACCGACCCGCTGCGCCTCGGCCTGGCCGTCCTCATCATCAGTTGGGGACCGATGCTCGCGATGATGTTCCTGGTGCCGGGCGTGAGCCTCTTCGGCACGGGCGTCTCGAGCGGTCCCGCGTTACCGGTGGCCCACGCGCAGGAACAGCCTCCGCCGTCGCCGGAGGCGGAGGCGGAGGAGCCGCAGGAGCCGGAGGCGAGCGCCGAGCAGAAGGATGACCCGGAAGCCGCCGCGTCCGCCGGGGAAGCGGCGGAGGACTACGAGGCCCCGCCGTCGCGGGCCGCAGCCGCGGGCACCGTCGCGCTGTTCGCCCTCGCGCTGCTGTGGAAGCTCATCTACACGCCCGTCGCCTTGACGGTGGCCGCTCTCTCCCGCAGCTTCTTCAAGATCCTGAACCCCTTGCTCGGAGTCGACACGATCCGCAAGATGGGCGGGATCTACTGGCAGGCGCTGGTGATCTACTCCATCTTCGCTGGCCTCCAGTGGCTGCTGGGCCTGGCCCTGGGCTTCATCCCGATCGCGGGCGGTATCGCGCTCGCGTTCGTGGACGCGTACGCCTTCCTCGCCATCGGCTGCACCCTCGGTCTGGCGGTGTTCAAGAGGTCCAAAGAGCTGGGCTGGGACTAGGGAACCAGGAACTCGTCGCGCGGGAAGAGGTCGTGATTCAGATCGACATCGGCGTCGTCCACCGGGGGTAGGCGCTCGCCGGTTCGCAGGTGCCGGAGCACCAGGCGGGCCATCCCCTCACCCAGGTAGTCCACGACCTCCTTCGTCCCGAGGCGCGCGATCCAGGCGTCGCGGTCGATGGCGACGCGCTCGTTGCTCCCGACGAGGATGCTCCCCTCGAAGCGCATCACGTGCGGAAACGCCTGCCGGAACGTGGCCTCGACGCGGGGCGTGGGCGCCCAGGAGCACATGAGACCGCCGGTGTTCAGGCGGCGGCCGCACAGGCGGAAGAACTCGCGCGAGTAGACCGTCCCGCTGTAAGCCACGTCCCGCTGCAGCGCATCCGCCTCGATGACGTCGTAGAGGCGTCCACCGTGCTCGAGCGCGTTGCGTCCGTCCGCAACCTCAATGCGCACGCGCGGGTCGGACAGGAGGCGGCGGAGCTCGTCGAGCCGGCCCGCGTCCGCGGGCGATGCGACCAGCTCGCGCAGGAGCTTCGGCTGGGGCCCCGCGATCTCGAAGACCGTGACCCGGGCCGTCTCCGGGCGGCACGCGGCGCCCCACGCGGTGTCGCCCGATCCCAGGCCCACGATCGCGACGTCGGCGGGCGCCGGATGGATGATGGACGGCATCGCGCCGAGACGCGTGTGCGTCCCGCCGAAGGGCAGCCAACTGTGGCTCCGGCCGCCCACGAAGACGCGCCAGTGGCGCGGGCCCTCGGGCAGCACCGCGACGACGCCGGTCGCGTCCTCGCTCGCCAGCGCGCGTTCTTGTGTTCGGCCGTGCAGCCGGAGCCACAGCTCCGTCCGCGTCGGCAGGATCAGGGCCAGGCCTCCGAGAGCCAGCGCCCACGCGATGAAGGCGCGCGCACCGAAGCGGGTCGCGCCCACCGCCGCGAAGGCGATTCCGGCGAAGAGCAGCGCGCGCAGCGTGCCGGGGCTGCCGAGCAGGTCCAGCAGCAGCAGGCCCACGGCCAGGCTGCCCCCGACGCCGCCCGCGATGTTGGCGGCCTGGAGCGACCCCGCCTTGCGGCCGCTCGTGCGGGGGTCGTCCTGCACGGCCCGCTGCAGTATGGGAAACGAAGCCCCCATGAGCAGCGTGGAGGGACCGAAGAGGAACGCGGGGAGCAGAACGTAGAGACGGACGAGTGACGCGTTCCACTCCCGCCCGAGGCCCACTGGGAGGGCCTGACGCCAGTGCGTCATGTACCAGGAATAGAAAGGCAACTCCGGCGGCAGCTTGACCAGCAGGACGACGGCGGCCGCCGAGTAGGCGAGCAGGGCGCACTGGCAGATCAGGAACGCCCGCAGCGGATGCTTCAACCGGGGCACGTAGGGAGCGGCGATCAGGCTGCCCAGCGCGCAGCCGAACAGGTACAGCGCCAGCACGGTGCCGAACATGAACGCGGTCGACTTCGCCGCCACCTCCACCAGCCGGAACCAGACGATCTCGAGCCCGAGCGCGCAGAACCCGCTGAGCGCGTAAAGCAGGAGCCACAGCCGGAGCGATCCCTCCGGCTCCGCGGCCGGGCCGGGCCTGTCTCCGGCGCTCACCGTCGTGACCTCCGTGCCGCGAACGGCCAGCGCCGCGACGGCCGACGCGAACAGGTTGCTCGCCGCCGCCACCCACGTGGCCCCGCGTAGCCCTCCCAGCGGGATGAGCAGCCACGGTGTGGCCAGCGCGCCCACGCCCGCGCCCAGGACGTTCAATCCGTAGAGGAAGCCCACCGTGCGTCCCGCCACGTCGACGCGGTCCACGAGCGCTCGGACCAGGAACGGGAGCGACATGCCCATGAGGGTGGTGGGCACGAGCAGGCCCAGCAGGTGGAGGACGGTCGCCCGCCAGAGGGGGTGGTAGAGCCAGGACGCCCGGAGGTACAGCCAGTCGTAGTAGATCCAGCAGCTCGCCGCGCCGAAGGTCGCCAGGCCCAGCTCGATCAGGGCGAAAGCGCGGAGGGCGCGCCGAGGAGTAACGCGGGCGCTCAGCCACGCCCCGAGCTGACTGCCGCCGCCCAGCCCCGCCATGAACGAGGCCACGATCACCGCGATCGAGTAGATCCCGATGCCGCTGTGCAGGGCCAGGATGCGCTGCCAGCTCTCCTGGTAGACGAGAGCCGCCGCGCCGCTCGCGAAGAACGCGGCGCCCGCCAGGGCCACCCGCGTGGTTCGTTCGTCCAGCCTCACCGGCCGACCTCCGCCAGCGCGTCGAGGATCACCCCCGCGGCCAGCCGGTGCCCTTCAGCGGTCAGGTGCAGGTTGCCGTCGAGCGAGTAGCGCGAGAACGTGTCGGCGGTGAGCCCGCGTGCCTCGAGGCGCGGCCGCAGGTCCACGACGTTCACGGTGCTCAGCTCGGGAGCTTCCATGAAGCGCCGTGCCCGGCGCGAGGGGCGGATGAAGTCGCGCAGGCTCGGGTAGAGCAGCGCCACGAACCGCGCGCCCCGCCTCCGCACCTCCTCGTCCATCCGCCGCACGAGGGCGAAGGTGACCGCGAAGGCCGGCTCTCCCGGCTCGGCCTCGGCCCGCCCGGCCAGCTCGCGCTGGTAGCGGGCGCGGTCGACGCGGGTCAGGTCGAGCAGCCCGTTGAAGAGGGCCGAGCGCTGGGAGAGCAGGAGGGCCAGCCGGCGGGGCCGCGAGAGCCGGACGTGGTCGGCCACGAGCGCCAGCCGGCCGTCCTCGAGGCGGAAGTACGGCTTGGGGTAGACGCCGTCGTAGATCGACTTCGCGGCCGCGTTGTCGAGGAGGTCGTTGGCGAGGCACACGTTGAGTACCACCACGTCGGGCGAGTAGGCGAGCCCCTCGCGCTCGAGCTTGAGCAGCTCCTGGTCGGTCCCGTAGCCCTGCACGCCCAGGTTCACCACCTCGAGCTGCGGGTCGAGGGCTTCCAGGACCGCCGAGAACGTCTCCCCGTCGCGCACCCCGTAGCCGAAGGTAATGGAGTCGCCGAGCATGACGATGCGCTTCCGGCCGTCGGTGCGGGCCGTGGGCACCTCGCGGCCGCGGTAGCCGAGACGGTTGATGGTCGTCGCCCTCCCCGCCAGCGTGTAGCGGAAGGAGGGCCGCGGCGTCCAGCCGTAGACGGGCGAATAGGTGTGGAGGTAGGCGAGGTCGTCGAGCGAGATCCGCTCCAGGTACCGCGGGTTCAGCCGGCGGAGGGCCAGCTCCCCGGCGAGAAGGACCAGGCCGAGCGCGAGCAGCGAGCCCAGAGCGAGCAGGAGGTTCGCCGCCAGCCCGCGCGCGCTACTCGGGCTCACGGAGCGCTGGGAGCGCCTTCTATCAGCGCGGCCGCGAGCAGGGGCACGAGGATCTCGTGGTGGCCGGTGAGGCTGTAACCGCGGCCGACGCCGCGCGTGGGCCGCTCCACGACGTTGGTGTTCGGCCGGTAGGACTGGATGAAGTCCAGGTTCGCGGTGGCGAAGTCGGTGAGCGGGTGGCCGAGGTTTCGGGCCAGCGTGACCGCCTTCAGGAACACTTCGGGCAGCATGACCGCGGACCCGACGTTGAGGTACACGCCTCCCCCGCCCAGGCGCGCGACCTCCGCCGCGAAGAGGCGGAAGTCCAGGTGGGTGGCGCGCCCGAGGGCGCCGGGGTCGCAGGCCGGATGCATGTGCACGATGTCCGTGCCCACCGCCACGTGCACGGTGGCCGGCAGCCCGAGCCGCGCGGCGGCGGCGAGCAGGCTGAGGTCCAGGTGCGGAGGCTTGCGCGCGAGGAGATAGCGCCCCACCGCCGCCCCCAGGCCGAGGCCATCGCGGTCCCCTTCGACGATGGCGCGATTGACCTCTTCCCCCGTCTCGCGGGCCATGCCGAACTCCCCGGAGCCCAGCCCGGCCGAGACGTCCTCCGAGGTCTGCCCGGCCACCGCCAGCTCGAAGTCGTGGACCACCCCCGCGCCGTTCAGGGCGATGCCGCTCACGAGGCCCTTTTCCATCAGGTCGACGAGGACCGGCGACAGGCCGACCTTGAGCACGTGGGCGCCGAGGCCCCAGAGGATCGGTTTGCCGAGCGAGCGCGCGCGCAGCACGTCGGCGGCGAGGTCGCGGAGCGCCCGGCCCCCCAGGATGCGTGGCAGCGCGTCGAGCAGATCCTTGACGCGCGCTCCCTGCGGCAGGGGGCGGGCGAAGTCCGCCCGCGTCACCTTGCTCTTGCGGCTGGCGAGCGGATAGGTACGCACGCCCCTGAGGTCGAGAGGGTCTCGGGGACCGCTCATCCGCGCGGCATCGCCTCCTCGACGACCTGGCAGAGCACGTGGACGACCATCGCGTGCACCTCCTGGATGCGCGGGGTCTCGGCGTGGGGCACGTCGACGAGGTACTCCACCAGCCCCGCGAGGCGCCCGCCCCCGTTGCCGGTCAGGCCGACCGTGACGAGGCCGCGCTCGCGCGCCAGCTGCAGGGCCTGCACCACGTTCGGGGACCGGCCGGAGGTCGTGATGCCCACCGCGACGTCTCCCGGGCGGCCGTGTGCCTCGACCTGGCGGCGGAAGACCGCCTCGTAGCCCATGTCGTTGCCGATGGCCGTGACCACCGAAGGGTCCGTGGTGAGGGCGATCGCCGAGAGCGCGGCCCGGTCGCGCAAGAAGCGGCCCACCAACTCTCCCGCGAGGTGCTGGGCGTCGGCGGCCGACCCGCCGTTGCCGAAGGCGAGGACGCGGCCGCCGCCGCGGAGACACTCCGCGATGCGGCCGCCGACCTTCACGAGCAGGCCGGCGTTGGCCTCGAAGAAGCGCTGCTTCAGGGCTACGCTGTCGGCCACGAGGAGCCGGATCGCCTGCTCGTCCATGTCGGGTTGATTATAGACGTGGGGTTTCAGATCAGCGTCTGCTTCAGCGGCCGCAGGATCCGCACGACGTCCCGGATGTCGTCCGCGTCGATAGGACCCGCCTCGGGGTCGCGGAAGTACAGCAGGCCGGAGCGGCCCCCGACGAGCTTCCGGTAGGGCGGCTCGCCCGCCCCGCGGCCGGCGCGCACGGCCACGAACGACGCATCTTCGCCGGCGCGCGCGCACAGCGGGACGAGGGCCTGGCGCACGTCCTCCCGCGCGAGGAAGCCCCGGAGCCACTCCGTGTCAGTCGAGCGGAAGGTGAGGGCACAATCGATGGCGACGTGCCCGGACGGCACGAACGACTCCGAGTCGTGGACCGGAGTCTCCCGCGGCAGGATCGCCAGCTCGCGGGTGTGCTCGAAGGGCAGGAACAGGAGCGAGCCGGCGGCGTCCACGTGGTCGCCGCCCACCTCGCCCGCCAACATGCTTGGCGAGAGCCACCCGCGGGCGGGATCGATGGGGACCGCCCGCCACGTTCCCTCGCCCATCTCCTTCAGCTCGTCGGCCAGGAACGACGCCTCGATCCGGCTGCGCATGCGGCCGAGCACGAACAGGACGACGGCCACGGCAGCGATGCCGAGAAGGAGCAGGAGCATGCTTAGGAGCGTGTCCCGGTAATCATGGAGGACACGCTCCTAAAATGAGAGACCAATTGAGCCTACCACGTTACGTTCTCCTCGGGACCGGCGGGCCGCTTTAGGAGTCCGTCTCCGCATTACCGGACGGACTCCTAGAGCTGACGGATGTGGACGGTGAGGAGAATGGAGAGCACGGAGGGGTCGTCGACGCTGACCTGGAACACCGTCCCCTCGGGCACACCGGCGGGGATGCGCACGGGCACGGGCAGGCGCCGCTCGATCGTTCCCTCTCCCCCGCAGCGATCGCAGTCGAAGACGTAGCCGCCGGTGCCTTCGCAGGTGGGGCAGGCGGCGGTGAGAGGCACGTCGAGCGGAAGGACACCGCCCATTCGGGCCTCCTGCGGGGTGAGCAGGATCTCGCCGCTGAGGCTTCCGGGCCGGATGGGCCGGCGCAGATCGCCGCGCGCCGGGCTGCGCACGAAAGACCAGGCCAGGGGGCCGAACTGGCTGGCCTGGGCGAGGGTCTCGTCGTAGCGGCGACGCCGCTCGGTGTCGGCCAGCGTCTCGTAGGCGGCCTGCAGGTCCTGGAATGCCTCGGGCCCGCGGCCACCCCGGTCCGGGTGGAGCTCCTTCGCGAGCCGGCGGTAGGCCCGCTTGATCGCCGCGGTGCTGGCGTCCCGCGCGACGCCGAGAACGCGGTAGTAATCCTTGGGCTTCTCCATCCCGAGTACACCATAGGTCGTGGCCGGAAGGCCTGTCAAGTCTTGACAGCCCCTCCCCCGATTCACGTATGATCCAAGACCTCCGCACAAAACGCGACACGCCACGAGAAGGAGCGGATAGACATGTTTCCCGACATCGACTCCACCCTCCAGTCGGTCTTCCGTTGGTTCCACATCTTCTTCGGCATCGTCTGGATCGGCCACCTGTACTTCTTCAACTTCGTCAACCTGCCCTTCCAGGGCGGACTGGACAAGGAGCTGAAGCCGAAGGTCAATCCACCCTTGATGCTCCGCGCCCTCTACTTCTTCCGTTGGGGCGCGATGTGGACCTTCCTCTTCGGCCTCGCCCTCTTCGCGCTGATCTACTGGCCGCGCGGCGGGAACCTCTTCGACGCCGAGGGCCACATGAGCGAGCGCGGCATGTGGATCCTCTTCGGCGGTCTGCTGGGCACGATCATGTGGTTCAACGTGTGGTTCGTCATCTGGCCCCGGCAGAAGAAGATCCTGGGCGCGATGCTGGGCGGACCCGCGGCCCCGCCGACGGCGGCGCCCCAGGCCGCGCTGGCCTCGAAGATCAACACCTACCTGTCGGGCCCGATGCTGTGGGGCATGATCGCCGGATCCCACGTGAACATCTGGCCGATGACGTGGGGCACGCTGATCCTCGCCATCGTGCTCGCCGTGGGGCTGATCCACGGCCTGTACGCGGCGTCGCGCAAGGTCCCGACGACGCTGGCCTGAAGCTACCGCTCTAAGCCACAGCTGCGAGCGGAGCGGGATTCATTCCCGCGGAGCGAGCGGGGGGTCTGGGGGGTGCGCCGCTAGCACCCCCCAGATCAATGAGGTGGCGACGGCCACCAGTGCGAAGGCGGAGATGGCGAGACCCGCGACCACGGAAACCGGGCGGTAGACGAGGTCGATGGTGTGCCGCCCGGCGGGTGTCGGCACCGCACGGAACGCGACGTTCGCGCGCAGGACCCGCGCCGGCTGGCCATCGATCGTGGCCTGCCAGCCCGGGTCATAGGTGTCCACCGTCACCACGGCGCCCGGCTCGTTGAGATCGACGTCCAGCCGCATGTGATCCGGCCGCAGCTCCAGGATGCGGCACCGGCCCGCAAACGAAGCGCTGACCGGGCGGGGCTCTGACGCCTCGGTCAGCAGAACCTCGCGCCGGGGGTCGAACTGCAGCAGGGTCTCGACGATTTCGGCGTGCCCGCGCGCGGTCCGCACTCCCGATACGACGAAGGCGCGCGGTAGCGGATCCGGTATTCGGTACACTCGTATCGGCTCCAGGAACACGTCTCTCAGCTCGGCCTCACGAACCAGACCCTCGAAGCCCTGGGTGTGCAGAGCCACCACGCGGCTCACGGCTCCCAGCTGGAGCAGCCGGACCAGCTCGGGCGAGCCATGGAAGAACCAGAGCAATCGCACCAGGGCGTCGAGATAGTCGGGGTGGAAGCTCATCCAGTCGGCCTCGTAGCTGCCCTCGAGCCCCCAGACCGCGGCCTGCGGCGGATGCAGGTACTCGCGCAGGGCCAGCACGTCCTGCCAGGGCACCGGCCAGGAGGAGCGCGGGCGGGGCATGAGGTAGGGGCTCTCGTGGCCCAGGAGCTTGGCGCTCATGCCCGGCACCGTGTAGTCGGTAACGTAGAGTCTCGAACCGTCGGCGGCGCGCAGGTGCTCGAGAATCGGGGGGGTCGCCGTGAAGAAGTTCCGCGGCACCGTGGGATTCAGGCCTTGCGCGGCGAATACCAGCTCCCCTACCGCGAACGCCGCCAACAGCGGCGCGGTCACGGACCCCCGGTTCACGAGTCTCTGCCCCTGCATGACGGCCAACACTCCGAGGACGGCGAGAAAACCGACGCCCAGAGAACGAACCGCCGGAGCGAGCACGTCCGGGGCGGCGCCGGGAGGCAGCACCAGGACGGCTCCCCACCTCTCCGGCGCGAAGAACGCGACGAAGGCCAGGCCGCCGATGAGCGCTCCTCCGAAAAGGAGCGCGGCATTCAGGGCACGCCGAAAGCCGGGCCGCCAGGCGTGGGCGCCCTCACGCCAGGCGTCGTAGCCGAGCGCCGCGAGCAGGGCCCAGGCCAGGGCGGCCAAGACCACCGCCTTGACCGGGTATCGGAAAGCCTTCAGGGGCGGCAACAGCGCGACCGCGACACGATAGAACGGCGTGTGGCCGCCCAGGGCTCCCAGAATGGCAAGAAGCACCAACACCAAGAGCGCGCCGGCCGCGAACCGATGGCGGCCGGCCAGCGCGGCCCCGACCAGGGCGAACGCGGGCAGCCCCAGGTACACCGACGGCAGATAGGCCTCGCGCGAGCCGTACAGCGCCGCGCGAACCGGCGACTGCAAAGGAAGGTCGCCGAAGCGCACCGGGACGAGCAGCTCCAGCAGACCGACCGGATGGATGGACCAGAAGCCGCGTACCTCCTCGGCCAGGCCGGCGCGCGCGGAGCGCCGCGCCAGTTCGAGGGAGGGCAGCCATTGCCCGGCCGAGAGCCCAAGGGCGAGCAGCGTCGCCAGCGCAGCGGTGGCCATCACACGGCGCGTCGCCGCGCCGCTCGGCGGCCAGCGGGCACGGCGCAGCCCCAGGGCGACGCTCGCGACCGATGCGAGCAGTCCCATCTCCGGGGAGCCGGCCAGGACGGACATCGCGAGCGCGGCGCTCCACCAGACGACATGCGCGGCGCGACGCGACGACAGCGCGTAGTCGCCGGCGAGAACGATCCACGGCATCCACGCCACTCCGGCCAGGTGGTTCCAGAGGCTGACCAGCGAGAGCAGCGGTCCCGATGCGACTCCAACCAGCGCCCCGACCAGCGAGCCGGCACGGGACGCGCCAAGGTGGCGGGCCAGGGCGTAGATCCCCGCTCCGCCCAGAAACACATGGAACAGGACGTACAGCCGGTAGTACGTCCAGGGCGGCAGGACCAGCAGCAGCCACGTCGGCGGATAGAGGACCTGGGCGTTCGGCGTGGCGAGCAGCGGCGCCCCGAACGAGGAGAACGGGTTCCAGAGCGGCCAGGAGCCGGCCGCGACGACGCGCACGAACGCCTCGGCCTGTGGGCGCCAGAGCCCCCATATGTCCCGCTCGTAGAAGAACCGCCCTCGGAATGCCGCATCGCGGAACAGGAACAGCACCAGGAACGCGAGCACCGCGAGCGCGACGAGATCCGGCCGGGGACGGCGGGCGGAGGGACGGTCGATCAGCTTCATCGGCCGGCGCATGGTACACCGCGCGACGCCGCGGCGACTTGCAAGCCACGAGCTGCGAGCGGAGCGGGATTCATTCCCGCGGAGCGAGCGGGGGTTCAAGGGGGTGCGACGCAGCACCCCCTTGCTTGACGAAGTTCAGGGCGGAGAAGCGCCCCCGGCTGAACCAGGTCAGGAAGCCCTCGGGCCCCACCGCGCGGCGGGCTACTTCACGCGAAGGCAGTCCCTGGGCGAGCAGCTCGCGCACGCGTTCCCGCATCGTGCTCAGGCCTTCCGCCTTGCGGCGCAGCGCGGCCGGCCCGTCCCGCACGGGACCGCGGTGGGCGCAAAACACGCGGCGGAGCGGCAGCCGGCTCACGGTCTCCAGCGACGCGATGAGGGACGTCAGGTCCTCGTCGTCCCGCAGGTACCGCAGCCGCTCGGCGAGGAACAGGTCGCCGGTGAATAGCCACCCGCGCTCGCGCTCGAAGAAGCAGACGTGGTCGGGGCTGTGCCCGGGGGTGGAGATGACCTCGAAGCGAAGGTCTCCGGACGCCACCTCGGCGCCGAGAGGCTCCGCGCGGACGCGAGGCGGACGTCCCCAGGCGATGCGCCGGTAGGCTTCCTGCGGGAATCCATCGGCGAGCAAAGGCACTCCCGCGGGATGGATCCTCGCCACGAGACCCCGGCGCCGGACCAGCAGATCCGCCGCCCCCATGTGGTCTTCGTGATGGTGGGTGACGAGGAGCGCGTCCACCCGGCGGCCCTCGAGGGCACGGAGGAGCTCGGGGGCCGTGGCCGGCGGCCCGCAGTCGACGAGGACGCTACGCGCCAGGTACGCGCCGCCCCAGTAGAGCGGCCGACCGGCGAGCGTGCGCGCGAGGCGGAAGAACGTGACCTCACGGTCGTCGGCGTCGGGCTCGACGCGGATCACGGGGTGCGTCGCTGGTGCCGGATCTCCACGAAGGCGGCGCCCCCGATCAGGGCCAGCGCCAGCCCGACCAGCGGCCACCGCAGACGGGGCATCCACGCCCGATCGCCCTCCACCACGACGACCGCGACGCCCGCCGCGGCGTTGGCCACCTCGCCACCAACCGTCTCGGCCAGCACCACCACCCCCTGCCGCGAGGGCCGCGGCGCCCCCCCGCGCACCAAGCGCAGCTCGGCGGTCGGCGACCCGAAGGCGGGCACGTCCACTTCCGGATCCGGGCCGAGCGGCTGGAGGCCGCGAGGCGTGAGCATCCGCAGGCGCACGCGGTGCGGGCGCAGGTCCGCGCTCTCGAGTCGGACCCGCACCGCCGCCGACGTGTCCAGACGGACGTCGGGAACGCTGAGGCGCACGGCGGGGGGCGGGTTCGCCCCCAGCGCCAGCAACAGGTAGCCGCGCTGGCTCACGGTGTCGCCGGGAGCATTGGAACGCGCGTACTGCACGTGGAGGGCGAGCGGGTAGACGCCGGGCGGCACCGTACCGACGTCGAAGGGGAAGACGGCGCTGCCACCGACCTGCGGCGGCAGCTCCTCTTCTAGATGGGAGACCTGGCGCTGCCCGCGCAGCTCGGCCTCGATGCTCACGCCGCGGGCCGGCGCGTCCCCGAGGTTGGCGAGATCGACCCTCACCTCCACCCGGGGCGGGCCGGATTGCAGCGCGCCCGAGATCTCCAGGCGCACCTCCGCCGCGGCCGGAGCGGCGAAAGCGAGGACCGCGACGACGCTACTTGCGGACCACCGGCACAAACGAGACTCCGCCGCCCTGGAAGGATTCGGGCAGCTTCTTGCCCTGGTCCTTGTGGGTCGCGTAGACCGTGATCGCCGCCCGCTTCGCCGGATCCTTCTCGTCGGGCGGGAACTCGCACACGCCCTCGGGCTGGATGGCCATTTGGAACGTGCTCGTCCGCGTGGGCTCGTACTGGTCGTCCACGGCCTGGACGTAGTACTCAAGGGTCTTGACCTTGCCCGCCCGCGGCGCGGGGAGCGTCGCGCAGAAGTTCAGGCCACCGAAGGTCATGTCCACGAAGCTGTAGAACTTCTCGCCGGCGGAGCGGAAGTAGATGCGGGTCTTGGCGACCTGCCCGTCGTCGGTGACGGTGGCGCAGAGCGTAAGCGGCTGATCGGGCACCGTGCACGGCGCCGGCTGGTGCTCGACGCTCGGCGGCTCCGCCCCCGCCGTCCCCGCCGCCAGCCACGCGACCGTACCGAGGATCGCCAGCCTTTCTATCGCCGCCCCCGCCCTCACTTCCAGGTCACCTGGTTCTTGTACGTCTCTCCCCGCACCGTCCGGACCGTCACCTCCATCGACCAGGCGGTAGTGTCCTCCCTCCAGACGTCGCGGGTGCTCATGAGCAGCGCCTGCTGCTGCGGGGCCACGTCCTTGGTCTGCGCCGGCACGGGGGCGGTGACGCCCTTCCCGTTGATGCGCGGGGTCACGAGCATCTCGCGGACCTGGATGGGAGCCTTGCCCCCGTTGAAGAGGTAGACCCTGACAGTGTAGTTCTCGTTCGGCTTCACGCGCTCGGGATCGATGTCGAAGACGATTTTGCCCGGAAGCTCGGCCGCCTGGCTTCCCTTCTTCGCGTCGACCCCCGGGGTGTCTTCGAAGCCTTCGGGCACGTTGCCGCCCGTGCGCGTCTCGACACTCTGGGCCGACGTCTTGGCCGAGACGAAGCTGCGGCCCGGCACCGCCGCCCGGCCTCCGCCCCCGCCGGCGGAGGCCAGGGCGCGGGCCTGGACGGCGGTGCTCTTGCCCATGATCGCGCGCTGGTTCTGGCCATCAAGCTTGAGGACCTCGTCGAAGCTACGGATGGCGTCGTCGTAGTTGGCGGCGCTGAGCGCGGCGTCGGCCTGGCCCAGGAGGCCGTTGACCTGCGCCACCTTCTGCTGCAGCGCCGCGCGCTCGGCCTGCTGCTGCGTGGCGTGCTCGGCCTGCTGCTTCGCCTGCTGGATCCGGCCGATGAGGCTCGGGCCGCGCGGGTCCCACCGGGCCACCGCATACCCGGCCTCGGCCTCGCTCATGGCACGGTCGAGCTGCCCCTGGCGGAGGGCGGTCTCCGCGGCGGCGAAGCGGGCTTCGGCCTGCTGTCCCTTGAGGGCGTTCTCGATGAGGCTCTTGGCCTGCGTGTCGTTGGTGTCGGCGGCCAGCGCCTTCTGGGCCTGGGCGATGGCCTGGTCGTAGTCGTTGCGCGCGAAGGCGGCCTGGGCCGCCTTCATCGCGTCGCTCCGCGTGGGGCCCTTGGACAGCGTGGGGATCGGGGCCAGCGTGGGCGTGGGGGGAGCCACGGCGAGCGTGGTGCTCGGCGGGACGGTGCTCACCGTCTCGGCGAGCGTGGTCGGCACCGGCACCGTCGCTTCGGTCGTCTTCGCCTGCTGCCGGTTGACGTAGATGTAGCCCGCCGTACCCACGAGCGCGAGGGCCATCGCACCGAGCACCGCGTACAGGACGGGGCTCCCTCCGGAGGGGGCGGGCTCCCGGCGGACGACGGTGGGCTGCATGCGGGTCGCGGGTCCGCGCTGCACGGTGGAGCTCAGCACGGTCGGCGTCCGCGTACCGCTCGCCGTCCGCGTGCCGGCGGCCACGACGGTGGGGCCCGCCCCCCGCACGGTCCCGGTGCCCGAGCGCGCCGCGGTCGGCGCCTGCGTCTTCCGCCCGGTGCGCCCGAGGTCCATGGTGGCCAAAGGCATGTCGCCCTCGTCCGCCGGCACGAGCGTCGCCCCCGGCGCATCGGTGAGCGGCTGGGGGGGCGACGACGGCGGCGGCTCCAGGTCGACGAGCTGCTCGAGCACGTGATCGCCGCCGCCGCCCGTGCTGCTCCACGCCTTCAGGTACTCGCGCAGCGCGACCGCGAAGTCGTAGGCGGTCTGGTACCGGTCTTCCAGCCCCTTCGCGAGCGCCCTCTGCAGGATGGGGCTCAGCGCGTCGTACTCCGGCCCCTGCGGGAGGAGGCCGTAGTTCACCTCCTCGTGGGTGATCTTGTAGAAGATCGCCATCAGGTTGTCGGAGTGGAAGGGCCGGCGGCCGGCGAGCAGCTCGTAGAGCATGCAGCCGACGCTGAAGAGGTCGCTCCGTCCGTCGACCTTGGCCCCCTTCACCTGCTCGGGGGACATGTAGTCGGCGGTGCCCACGATGTTGCCGGTGCCGGTCATGGAGGCGGTGGTCAGGCGGGCCACGCCGAAGTCCATGATCTTCACCGTGCCGTCCTGGTTGATGAAGACGTTCGCGGGCTTGATGTCGCGGTGGACGATGCCCGCCTGGTGGGCGTGGGCGAGGCCGGCCAGCACCTGCACGATGATCAACACCTTGCGGTCGAGCGTCATCGGGGGCGGCGTCCGCATCGCCTTTTGCAGGTCCTGGCCCTTGAGCAGCTCCATCGCGATGTACGGGGAGCCGTCGATGTGGGTGCCGAGGTCGAAGACCGTCACCACGTTGGGGTGGGTCATCTTGGCCACGGCCTTGGCTTCCCGCGAGAAGCGCTGGATGAGCTCGGGGTCGTCGGCGATCTGCGACACCATGACCTTGAGCGCCACGTCGCGCTCGAGGACCGTGTCATGGGCTAGGTACACCATGCCCATCGCCCCCTTGCCGATCGCGCGGACGATCTCGTACTTGCCGATCCGCCCGGAAAGCTCCTTGACGAGGGGGGCGGACTTCGGCTCCGGCTGATCGGTCATGGGCAGGGGGACGGACGGGGGGGGCTCATAGCGAGCGAAGGACAGATTAGAGACAACCCCCCGGGGGTGTCAAGGAAGGGGGCGAGTGAGCGTTCTCACCGCGCTCGGTTCGTCTTGCCCGTCACCGCGAAGTGGTCCCGCCGGTTGCGGGCCCAGCACTCCTCGGTCGAGTCCTGGCAGACGGGGACCTCCTTGCCGTAGGAGACGGTCTTCAGGCGGTCGGCGGCCACGCCGAGCGAGGTGAGGTAGTCGTAGGCCGCCCTGGCGCGGCGCTCCCCCAGGGCCAGGTTGTACTCCACCGAGCCCCGCTCGTCGCAGTGACCCTCGACCGTGATCCTCAGGAAGTCGAATTTCTTGAGGGTCTCGGCGTTGCGGCTGAGGATCTGGCGATCGCCCTCCCGCAGCTCGGCCTTGTCGTAATCGAAGTGGATGTCGGCGAGCAGACCCATCTTCTCGATCTCGTCGCTCGCCGTCTGGCGCAGCCGTTCGTAGTCGTCGACGACCGGGCTCACTTCGGGCGTGGGCGGCGGCGGCGCCGGGGGCGGCGTGGCGGGGGCGACGGGAGCGGGGGGCGGTGGAGCCGGGGGCAAAGGTTGTGGTTTCTTGTGGCAGGCGGGCAGGCCGATCGCCATCGCCAGGAGGAGGGCCAGGCTCGTCCGTCTCATGCTGCCTCCGTATTGAGCTGGGGGGTGCTAGGGGCGCACCCCCCAGGATCCAAGGTGCGACGCTCGCGCGTCGCGTCGTATATGCGGGGTTGGCGCTCGTCTCGCTTCGCTCGACCTCGCGCCCCCCGCGCCCCCCGCTCGCTCCGTGGAAGTGAATCCCGGGCAAGAGGGGGTCAGGGCTTCTTTTCGCTCTCGTCGTTCTTGATGCCCTTCTTGAAGTTGCGGATTCCCTCCCCCAGCCCACGGCCGAGCTCGGGGATGCGGCTGGTGCCGAAGATCAGGACGACGATGAACAGGATGAGGAGGAGTTCCGGTAGACCGAGACCGAACATGATTCCCTCCAGGGGAAAGCGCCCGCGGCGGCTGGCCCTCAGCGGCCGGCGTCGCTGACGCCCGAATGATACCGCAGAGTCAAGCCGGCCCGATGACCAGCAGTGGGACCGTATTGAGACTTCCGCGGCGATACCCCGCCGGGTCCACGACGCAGGTCCGATAGCCGGCGGCGCACACCACCCGCTCCACCTCGGCGCGAGTGGCCGCGTCGAGGCGCCCCATCTCGGCATGGGCGATCTCCAGCCGGGCGGTGTCGCCGAGGTGGCGGACCCGCAGCTCGCGGAAGCCGAGGGCGCGCACCGCCTCCTCCGCCCGCTCGACCTGCCGCAAGATCTCCGGCGTCACCGAGGTTCCCCGCGGCACCCGGGAGGAGAGACACGGCGAGGCCGGCAGGTCCCACGTGGGCAGTCCCATCTCGCGGGACAGCTCGCGCACGTCGGCCTTCGTCATCTCCGCTTCGACGAGGGGACTGCGCACTCCCGCCTCCGCCGCCGCGCGGTGGCCGGGGCGGACGTCCGACAGGTCGTCCACGATCGAGCCGTAGGCCACGTGGCGGTAACCGCCCGCCGCGGCCAGGGGCAACAGATGGCGGAACAGCTCGCTCTTGCAGTGGTAGCAGCGGTCGGCGTCGTTGCGGGCGTAGAGCGGGTTCTCCACCTCGCCGGTGAAAACGACCCGGTGGGCGAAGCCGAAGCCACGCGCGAGGGCGAGGGCGGTCTCCCGCTGCGCCGACGCGAGGGATGCCGAGTCGGCGGTCACGGCCAGCGCGCGGTCGCCGAGCACGCGGTGGGCGCGGACGGCCAGGTACGCGCTGTCCACTCCCCCGCTGAAGGCCACCGCCACCGAGCCCATCTCGTGCAGGATGGCGTCGAGCCTGCGCTGCTTGTCGGCCGCTAGCGGCACGCTCATTCATCGACCCCCCACCCTGTCCCTCCCCACGTAGGGGGAGGGGAGGGCTCAC
>Ga0210378_10000184_pt1 | contig 30222 bp, 30 predicted proteins | sample PLM1_60_b1redo_FD_155465 | JGI IMG/M metagenome (GOLD analysis project Ga0210378, IMG submission 155465) | Groundwater sediment microbial communities from an aquifer in East River, Colorado, USA - PLM1_60_b1 redo | ecosystem: Environmental > Terrestrial > Soil > Riparian zone | place: USA: East... | reverse complement strand
TGGCCGCCACGGTCCGCCGCCACGACCAAGCCATCCGCCGCCTCAGCCAACCAAGCCGCAACCAGCCACGGAGCCCCGACCAAAATTAGCCGGATAACCCCAAGGCAGAGGCAAGCAGGAGCGGCTCAACCGGGTCATCCGCGAGCGGTTCCTGCTGGAGGCCGAGCACACCGGCATCGCCGCACTCGACGAGCTCAACGACCGCTTCGCTGCCTGGGCGGAGTCCGTGCTCAACTGCCGGGTCCATGCCGAGACCGGCCAGACCCCCCTCGCCCGGTTCCTGGCCGGCGGGCCAGGTCGCGCCGCCGACCCTGTCCTGCTGCACGAGGCGTTCCGCTGGTCAGCGGTGCGGGTGGTCGCCAAGACCGCCACCATCAGCCTGGCCGGCAACCGCTACCAAGTCGACCCTGCCCTGGTCGGCCGCCGCGTCGAGTTGCGCTACGACCCCGAGGACCTCACCCAGCTCACCGTGTTCGTCGAAGGCGCCGCCGCCGGGATCGCGACCCCCTTGGTCATCGGCCGCCACACCCACCCGCAGGTGCCCCAAGCCGCCCGCCCAGCACCCGAGCCGACCGGGATCGACTATCTCGGCCTGGTCCAAGCCGCCCACGAGGACACCACCATCGGCCATATCGCCTACCGCGACCTGCCCCTGCCCGGCCTGGAGCTGGAATCGCTGCAGCCCGCCGAGGACGACGGCGACCACGACGATCACGGCCAAGCGGGGTGAGGCGATGCCCGCCATGACCATGACGACCCCGTGGGTGGCGCATTTCGGGTTCTCGCGCACCCCGTTCACCAAGGCCATCGCCGCCCGCGACCTCTTCGCCCGCGACGCCCACGCCGAAGCCGTCGCCCGCATCGCCTTCTGTGTGGCCGAAGCTGCCCTCGGCGTGGTCTGCGGCGAGGTCGGCGCCGGCAAGACCGTCGCCGTCCGCGCCGCCGTCTCCCAGCTCGACCAGACCCGCCACCTGCTGATCTACGTCCCCAATCCCGCCTTTGGGACCAGAGGCTTGTACGTGGCGATCGTCTCCGCGCTCGGCGCCAATCCCCGCTTCCACTGTGATGATCTCCCCGTGGTGGTCGGGGCGAGAGCCTGACCCGCGCTTCCACCGGCCTCGTGCCCTTGCCTTGACCTGTCGGCTCGAGCCGCGACCACCACAGGCACGCCAACCGGACGAACGTGACCTGATAGGAGCCTGTTGCCCAGACCCATCACAGTGCTGTCCGCCCGGCCGGCGCGCGTGCCATCCACCCACCCCGTCAAGGACAGGAGACGGCCATCACCAGCATGGCACACACCAGCGCGCCACGGATCACCGTCGGGGTCGACACCCACCTCGACCTCCACGTCGCCCACGCAGGCGACCAGCTCGGCCGCTGCGTGGCCACCACCAGCATCCCCACCACCCCCACCGGCTACCAGGACGTCCTCGCCTGGGCGCAGGAGCTCGGCGAGGTCGAGGCCTGGGGGGTGGAGGGCACCGGCTCCTACGGCGCTGGGCTGGCCCGCTACCTTGCCGCCCAGGGCCAGGTCGTGCTGGAGGTCAACCGCCCCGACCGGTCCGCCCGCCGCCGCCACGGCAAGTCCGACCCGGTCGACGCCCAGGCCGCCGCCCGGGCCGTCCAGGCCGGCGCGGTGACCACCATGCCCAAGGCCGGCAACGGCCATGTGGAGATGATCCGCTCGCTGCGGGTCGCCCGCTCGACCGCGATGCGGGCGCGCACCCAGGCGGTCAACGCCCTCAAAGCGCTGCTGGTCACCGCCCCCTGTGAGCTCCGCGAGCAGCTCCGCGGCCTCCCAGCCGCTGCGCTGGTGCGCACCGCGGCCGGGCTGGAGCCGGGCAAGATCACCAGCCCGCTGGCCGCTGCGATGCTGGCGCTGCGCACCCTCGCCGGACGCCACCAGGCCCTGTCGGCAGAGATCAAGACCCTCACCGCCGAGCTCGACCGGCTCACCAGCACCGCGGCGCCCAAGCTGGTGGCGCTGTTCGGCGTCGGCCCCGACGCAGCCGGCGCGCTGCTGGTCGCCGCCGGCGACAACCCCGGCCGGCTGCGCAGCGACGCCGCGTTCTCCATGCTGTGCGGCGCCTCCCCGATCGAGGCGTCCTCGGGAAAGACCACCCGCCACCGGCTCAACCGTGGCGGCGACCGCCAGGCCAACGCCGCGCTCTACCGGATCGTGCTGTCGCGGCTGCGCTACGACCAGCAGACCAAGGACTACATGGCGCGGCGCATCACCGAAGGCAAGTCCAAGAAGGAGGCCATCCGCTGCCTGAAGCGCTACGTCGCCCGGGAGGTGTTCGCAGCGCTCCAGCAGATGAGCCAGGACACCCCCACCTCAGCGACTTGACATCCATAGGAGCGTCAAGGCCGAGGTCATGCGCCAAGCCACCAACCTGCTCGCCGCCGAAGAAGCCGAACGCCACCGCCGCGTCGTCATCGTGATCGACGAGGCGCACCTGCTGTCACCCGAGCAACTCGAAGAACTACGCCTGCTCACCAACGCCGAACTCGACTCCGCCAGCCCCTTTGCCGGGATCCTGGTCGGCCAGCCCACCCTGGCCCGCAAGCTCCGCCTGGGCGTGTTCGCCGCCCTCGACCAGCGCATCGCCACCCGCTACACCCAAAGCCCATGGACCTGGCCGAATCCGCCGCCTACCTACGCCACCACCTCACCCTCGTCGGTCGCACCGACCCCCTGTTCGCCGACGACGCCGTGGCCCGGCTCCACCGGGTCGCCGGTGGGCTCCCCCGCAAGCTCAACAACGCCGCCACCGCCGCGCTCATCGCGGCCGCGGCCGAGGGCAAAGCCCTGGTCGACGACGCCTGCGCCAAACGGGCAGCCGCCGAGCTCACCCGCGACTGACCCTACCCGCCAGCGCCAACAGCCATGCCCTGCAGCTACCTGCAGCGCCGACCCCGACCGGTCGGCGCTGCAGCATCTCCACCAAACCCTCTGCGCTCATCGAGCACTGCCGGACCATGCCCACGCATTCCTGCCAAACCATCATCAGAAAGCCCTGCCGGCAACACACCTCGGGCGGCACTACAGATGCTGACCCAGGCGCTCAAGCAACTCAGCGATGAAATCGACGACGCCGACCAGAATCGTCACGGGACTGCCGTGCAACTCCGGGAGGCCACGCAGCAGCTCGAAGGAGCCCGGGCGGCCGGCGCGCCCTACTTCGCCGGCATCGGTGACACTCTGCCTACCGACCTCGCCGACTTGGTGTGGGACGACCGGGAGGCGCAGACGTTCGCCGCCTGGCTTGGCGAGCACCCAGGCACCCAGGTGCTCTGCCGGGACCGGGCCGGTGCCTACGCCGACGGCGCCCGCACCGGCGCGCCGCAGGCCACCCAGGTCGCTGACCGCTGGCACCTGTGGCACAACCTCGCCGAGCACGTTGAGAAGACGGTGCTTGGCCACCGTGGCTGCCTGCGGGAACCCCTCCCCGAGACGCCGACCCTCCCGCCGCCCGTCGAGCCGAGCACGATGGCAGCACCGGCACCACCGGAGAAGAAGATCGTGACCAGGACCACCCAGCGCTCCACGCAGGTCCAGGACCTGCGCGCACAAGGCCAGACGATCTCGGCCATCGCCCGCAGCCTGCACCTGGACATCCAGACCGTGCGCCGCTTTGCCCACGCCACCAGCCTGGACCAACTGCTGGCCAAGACGGTGGAGCGGGCCAGCGTCCTGGACGCCTTTCACGCCCTACCTGCAGCAGCGCTGGATGAAGGGCTGCACCGACGCCGCCGTGCTGACCCAAGAGCTCAAGGCGCAGGGGTATGCCGGCAGCGGCCAGACCGTGCGCCGCTCCCTGCGACCCTTCCGCCAGGGGCGTCCCACACCGCCACCGGGCCCGGCCGCCCCGACCGTGCGTGAGGTCACCAGCTGGGTCATGCGCCGCCCTGACGCGCTGGACACCGGGGAGCAGGCTAGGTTGAAGGACGTCCTCGCCCGCTGTTCACACCTGGACGCGGCCACCGCGCACGTGGCTGCGTTCGCCCAGATGCTGACCGGGCTGCACGGTGACCGGCTCGACGCCTGGGTCGCAGCAGTCCACGCCGACGACCTCCCCGACCTGCACTCCTTTATCACCGGCGTCCGGCGTGACCATCAGGCCGTGACCAACGGCCTGACCCTGCCCTACAGCTCCGGACCTGTCGAAGGCAACGTCAACCGCAGCAAGCTGCTCAAACGCCAGCTGTACGGCCGCGCCAACCTCGACCTACTCCGTAAACGCATCCTCCTTGCATCCTGAACCCGTCACTTGCCGAGCCGATCGCGGCGGCCACGCTCCCGCCATCCCCAGCACGCACCTGCTCTCCAGATGAGGTCGTCCGCGGACACCCGGGCCCGCTTCGCCGATCGAGCAAACAGCCAAACGGCCACAGGCCGCCACCGCTTCCCTTCGGCCGCTCGCCCGGCCACGCTGGTGCCCCACCAGCCACCAGGAAGGACATGGTGATCGTCAGAGCCTGGCACGCCACCGCCACAACCGAGGGCGCAGACGCCTACCACGAGCACTTCACCCACTCGGTCCTGCCCGAACTCCAACGCATCGACGGCTACCAGGGCGCCTACCTCCTCCGGCGCGGCCACGACGGCCACGTCGAGCTGCAGGTGCTCACCCTGTGGGACTCGCTGGAGGCGATCAGACGGTTCGCCGGAGCGAACCTGGACAACGCCGTCGTCGAACCCGATGCCCAGGCGGCACTGGCCACCCACGACACCACCGTCACCCACCACACCGTCGTCATGGACACCATCGGCGCGGACGCCCGCACCGGCCAGTGAGTCGACCGCAGCCGAGTCCATCACGAGATGTGGGCCAGAACCAAATTCCGCGATCCTTGACACCAGCGCCAGACCGACCGGTACGCCTGCCCCTATAGGGGAGATCCCGCGTCGGGCGGGTGGGTGGTCGCCGGCCCCCGGCCTCCCGGGCCCCCGCTCCAGCGCGGAGCGGCCTTCCTGTACGGCCGAGGTTGAGCCGGTTGCAGATGCCCAGCTGGGAGAAGTGCCGCCGTGGCGCCGCCTGACCACCGTCAGCCCCCTCCCGTGGGCGGCAACTCCCTCTTGACGCGAGCGCCGCCATCCTCCACTCTTGGAACGGTCCAAGTTGGAACGGTCCAAGTATTCCCCGCAGCACCAGAGGAGAAGGGCGATGGCTCGTACGGAGATGTTGATCGGTGGGCGGTGGCGGCCGGCCTCGGGGTCGGGGCAGAGCGAGGACGTGACCTCGCCGTATGACGGCTCGGTGGTGGGCACGGTCCCGGTTGCCGGCGCCGACGACGTCGAGGCTGCGCTTAGCGCTGCGGAGCGCGGCGCCCGGACCTGGCGCCACACGCCGGCTCACGAGCGGATGCGGATCCTCTTGCGGGCGGCGGAGCTTGCCGACGAGCGTGCGGCCGAGATCGCCAGGACGATCAGCGGCGAGACGGGCAAGACCATCACCGAGGCCACCACCGAGGCGTCTTCACCGGGGATGTGGCCGGCGCGGTCCGGGCCATGCGCGAGATCGACGCCGGCAGCATCCACATCAACTGGACCCCACTGTGGCGGGCCGACCTGATGCCGTACGGCGGCCTCAAGGGCAGCGGCATCGGCAAGGAAGGACCACGCGCCGCCGTGGCCGAGATGACCGAGACCAAGACGATCGTGCTCCACGGCCGGCCCTGGTAGCCACGGCCGAACCCGACCAGCAGCACAGCAGGAGGCTGACACCATGCCAACCGACACCGTGCGACTCACTGTCGCCCAGGCCATCGTCACCTATCTCTCCAAGCAGTACTCGGTCGCCGACGGGCAGCGCCGCCGGCTCATCCCGGCAGCGCTCGGCATCTTCGGCCACGGCAACGTGGCCGGCCTCGGGCAGGCGCTGGACCAGCTCAGCGACGCCCTCCCCTTCATCCAGGGCCGCAACGAGCAGGCCCTGGTGCACGTGGCCACGGCCTATGCCAAGGCATCGCGGCGGCACGCCACCCTGGCCGTCACCGCCTCCATCGGCCCGGGCGCGCTCAACATGGTCACCGGCGCCGGGCTGGCCACCGTCAACCGCCTGCCGGTGCTGCTGCTGCCCGGCGACGCCTACGCCACCCGCCGCCAGGGCCCGGTCCTACAGCAGCTCCAGCACCCGACCGAGGCCGACACCTCCGTCAACGACGCCTTCCGGCCCCTGGCCCGCTTCTTCGACCGCATCAGCCGTCCCGAGCAGCTCCTGACCGCCCTGCCGGCGGCCATGCGCGTGCTCACCGACCCGGTCGACACCGGCGCCGTCGTCCTCGCCCTCCCCCAGGACATCCAGTCGCACGCCTACGACTACCCGGCCGAGCTGTTCGCCGAGCGGGACTGGACGATCCGCCGCCCACCCCCCGACCCCGACGAGGTCGATACGGTGGCACAACTGCTCGCCAAGGCACAACGACCGCTCATCATCGCCGGCGGCGGGGTCGTCTACTCCGGCGCCACCCCGGAACTGGAGGCGCTGGCCGCCTCGGCCGGGATCCCGGTGGCCGAGACCTTCGCCGGCAAGGGCGCCGTCCAGCAACGCGCCTGGTGGCAGCTGGGCGGCATCGGCCTGGAGGGCACCCCGATCACCAACGACCTGGCCCGCGAGGCCGACCTGGTCCTGACCGTCGGATCGCGCCTGACCGACTTCGCGACCGCCTCCCAGTCGCTGTTCCAGCACCCCCAGGTCCGCTTCGCCGGCATCAACGTCAACCCCTACGACGCGGGGCGGCTGGGCGCCACCGGGATCGTGGCCGACGCCAAACGCGCCCTGGCCGCACTGGCCGAGGCCGTCCAGCGCGCCGGCACCAGCAGCCCGGCCGACTGGCAGGAGCGGGTCCGGGCCCGCAACCGCCAGTGGCAGACCGAGCGCGCGGCCGCCCTCGACCCCGACACGCCCTTCGACCTCTCGGCCTTGGAGCCCGACTCAGACGTCGTGACCGACACCGACGCCGTGCTCACCCAGGGCCAGATCATCGGGCTGCTCCAGGAGCACGCCCGGGCCGGCGACGTCATCATCGCCGCCGCCGGCGGCCCGCCCGGCGACCTGCAGAAGGTCTGGGACGCCACCGACGGCCGCTTCACCCACCTCGAGTTCGGGTTCTCCTGCATGGGCTACGAGCTGCCGGCCGCGATCGGGGTGCGCCTGGCCGAACCCGACCCCGCCAAGCGGATCATCTCGTTCCTGGGCGACGGCACCTTCCTGATGGCCCCCACCGAGCTGGTCACCGCCGCCCAGGAGGGCCTGCCGATCACCATCGTGATCCCAGAGAACCGTGGCTACCAGGTCATCCACCGCCTGCAGTTGCTGCGCAGCGGCCGCGAGTTCGGCAACGAGTTCCGCTACCGCGACGGCAGCCTCGACCTGACCGGCTCCGGTGAGGGCATCGGCGCCAAGCCGCCGCGCCTGGAGGGCGACTACCTCGACGTGGACCTGGTGAAGGTGGCCGAGGGCCTTGGCGCCCTCGCCGTCCGGGCGACCACCGCCGACGAGGTGCGGGAGGCCCTGGCCACCACCCGCGACCACAGCGGTCCGGTGGTGATCGTGGTCCCCGCGATCCCCCACGCCGACCTGCCCGGCGCCGGCGTGTGGTGGGACGTCGCCCCCGCCGAAGTCGCCGAGCAGGAGGCGGTGGCCCGGCTCCGGGCCGAGTACGAGGACGGCCTGGCCACCCAGCGGTGGCACGGATGAGGGCCGCGACCGGCACCGTCCCGGCCGGACCGTCCCCGCTGGACCGGGGCCGACTGCGGGCGCGGCTGGCCGCCGGCGAGGCGACCCTCGGCACCTTCGTGGGGGCGGCCTCGCCGGTCACCGCCGAGGCCTGCGCCGCCGCCGGGGTCGACTGGCTGGTGCTGGACCTGGAGCACGGGTCGGGCGGCGAGGAGCAGGTCCGCGACGTGATCCCGGCCGCCGGCGCCTACGGCGTCCCGACCCTGGTCCGGGTCGAGTCCGGCGCCCGCATCCGCATCGGCCGGGTCCTCGACCTGGGCGCGGCCGGGGTGATGCTGCCCCGCATGGACACCGCCGAGGAGGTCCGCGAGGCCATCCGGCACCTGCGCTACCCGCCCCACGGCGACCGCGGCGTGGCCACCTACAACCGGGCCTGCCGCTTCGGCCTCGACTCCGGCGCCCTCGGGCGCGCCCACCACGAGATCCTCGGCGTGGTCCAGATCGAGTCGGCGTCCGCTGTCGAGCAGGTTGAGCAGATCGCCGCCATCGACGGGGTCGATGTGCTGTTCGTCGGCCCCCAGGACCTCAGCCACAACCTCGGTGTGCCCTTCGACCTGCAGTCCCCCACCTACCTGGCGGCGCTCCAGCGGGTCCGCAGCGCCGCCGAGCGGCACGGCAAGGCGTGCGGGCTGCTGGTCGGCGACGGCGCCGCCGCGGCCGCCCGCCACGCCGAAGGCTGGAGGTTCGTGGCCATTGGTTCCGACGCCACCCTGCTGGCCGCCGCCGTCGCCGCCGAACTCGCGCGGGCACGACCCTCCACCCCTGACACACGGGGAGGTCAGACATGACCAGCACCACAACCAATAGCGGCATCCCCAGCAGCGCCACCAGCGACGTCGGCGTGGGGCTGATCAGCGTCGGCTGGATGGGCAAGCTCCACAGCCGCGCCTACCTGGCCCTGCCGTGGGTCTATCCGGAGCTGGGGCTGCGGCCCCGGCTGGTCCACGCCGCCGACACCGCCGCCGACCGCGTCACCTACGCCCGCGACGTCCTCGGCTACGCCACGGCCAGCACCCACTACCGTGACGTCCTGGCCGACCCGGACGTGGACGTGGTCTCGATCTGCGCACCCAACGTCGTGCACCACGAGATCGGCGTGGCCGCCGCCGAGGCGGGCAAGCCCTTCTGGATCGAGAAGCCGGTCGGACGCGACGCGCGGGAGACCGGCGAGGTCGCCGCGGCCGCCCGAACGGCCGGGATCGTCACCGCCGTCGGCTACAACTACCGCCACGCCCCGGCCGTGGAGCATGCCCGCGAGCTGGTCGCCCAGGGTGCGCTGGGGCGCGTCACCAACGTCCGCGCCGTGTTCTTCACCGGCTACGCCGCCGAGCCCAAGGGGGCGCTGTCGTGGCGCTTCCGCCGGGACCTGGCCGGCAGCGGCGCCCTGGGCGACCTGCTCAGCCACGTCGTGGACCTGGTCAGCTACCTCGTCGGCCCCGTCGCCGAGGTCAGCGCGCTGACCAGCACCGTCTACGCCGAGCGGCCGATCCTGCCGATGGGCGCCGGCACCCACTTCGCGGTCGTCGACGACGGCGAGCTGGGCACGGTGGAGAACGAGGACTACGCCGCCGCGCTGGTGCGCTTGGCGCCGGGCGCGCGGGGGCCGGGGGCGGTGGGGACGCTGGAGGCGTCGCGCACGATCGTGGGGCCGCAGTGCGGGCTGGGCTTGGAGCTGTACGGCACCGACGGCTCGGCCACCTGGGGCTTCGAGCGCATGAACGAGCTACGGGTGTGCCTGGGTCGCGGCGGCCCCCACCAGGGCTACACCACGGTGCTGGGCAACGCCCACCTGGGCGACTACGCCCGCTTCCAGCCCGGCCCGGGCATCGGGATGGGCTATGACGACCTCAAGGTCATCGAGGCCAAGAAGTTCCTGGTCGCGGTGGCCGGCGGGGAGCGCCGCAACGCCACCGTCGAGGACGCCCACGCCGTGGCCGAGGTCATCGCCGCCGCCGCCGCCTCCGCCGCCAGCGGCACCTGGCAGCAGGTGCCCGAGGTCCCCGGCGCGACCTTCGGCGGCGCGCCGGCGCCCGCGCAGGGCCCGACCGGTGGCTGAGGAGGTCGCCGGCCCGCCGCGCCGGCCGACGATCCGCGACGTCGCCGAGCGCGCCGGGGTGTCCAAGTCGCTGGTGTCGCTGGTCATGCGCGGGGAGCCGTTGGTCCGCGATGACAAGCGCCGGCGCGTCCAGCAGGCGGCCGCCGAACTGGGGTACCGGACCAACTGGGCCGCCCGCTCGCTGTCGGCGGTGCGGTCGGGCACGGTCGGGGTGCTGGCCGCCGACCTGCGCAACCCCTGGTCGATGGACATCGTCGAGGCCGTCGGCCAGGTGCTGGAGGAGGCCCGGCTGACCACGCTGCTGACCAGCGCCGTGCTGCCCTCCAGCGCCGGCGGCCAGCACCAGCTAGACGTGGGGGTGATCGGGGCCCTGCGGGACCTGCGGGTCGACGGCCTGCTGGTGGTCGGGTCGGTCCCTGACCGGGCCCGGCTGGCCGAGGTGGTCGGCGACCTGCCCGTGGTCGTCGTCGGCGCCCGGGCCGAGGGCCTGGCCAGGCCCGACGTGGTCCGCAGCGACGACGCCGCCGGCATGGAGCTGGTGGTCGATCACCTGGTCGAGCGCGGCCACCGCTGGATCGCGCACCTGGGCGGTGCCGGCGGGGCCGTGGCAACCGAGCGGGCCGCCGGCTACCGCACGGCGATGACCCGCCATGGGCCCGCCAACGAGATCGTGGTCCAGGCGTGCGACTTCAGCGAGGATGGCGGCTACGCCGCCGCAGCGGCGCTGCTGGACGGCGGCCATCCGCGCCGCCGCCCGGTCACGGCGCTGGCGGCGGTCAACGACTTGGCCGCAGTCGGGGCCATGTCGGCCGCGGCCGACGCCGGGCTCGACCTGCCGGGCGGGCTGGCCGTCACCGGCTACGACGACACCTTCCTGGCCGAGCTGCGGCAGATCTCGCTGACCTCGGTAAACACCGACAGCGCCGGCATCGGCGAGCTGGCCGCCCGCTGCCTGCTGGCTCGGATCGCCGACCCCGACCGTCCCGGCGCCGAGCACCTCGTGGCGCCCCGACTGGTCATCCGGGCCAGCAGCGCCCAGCCGGTCCCCCTGCCGCAGGAGGCGGACCGGTGAGCGGCCGCCGGCCGGTGGTCGTCGCACTCGGCACCGTCGACCCGACCCTGGTCACCGACATCCTTGGCGACACCGTCGAGTTCGTGGCCCACCCCGGCCCGGAGGATCTGGCCAACGCCGAGGGGGCGATCGTGCGCGCCGACGCGGTCGTGGACGCCGCCCTGCTGGCGCGCGCCCCCCGGCTGCGGGTGCTGGCCCGCACCGGCGTCGGGGTGGACCTGGTCGACGTGCAGGAAGCCAGCGCCCGGGGCATCGCCGTCGTCATCACCCCGGGCAGCGGCACCCGGGCCGTCGCCGAAGGGGTGCTCGCGCATGCGCTGCACCTGGTCAAGCGGCTGGCACCGCTGACCCGGCTGGTCCGTGAGGGCCGCTGGGCCGAGCGGGCCGGCGTCGCCGTCGGCGACCTGGACGGGGCCACCATCGGGATCATCGGCTATGGGCGCATCGGCCGGCGGGTCGGCGAGCTGGCCGCCGCGTTCGGCATGCGGGTGCTCGCGCACGACCCGGTCAGCCCGCCACCGGCCGGGGTCGGCTGCCCGGACCTGGGCGAGCTGGCTGGGGCCAGCGACGTGCTGACCCTGCACGCGCCCCTGACCGAGGCCACCTACCACCTGGTCGACGCCGGCTTCCTGGGCCGGATCCGGCCGGGGGCGATCCTGATCAACTGCGGACGCGGGGGCCTGCTCGACCTGGACGCCGCCCTCGCCGCCCTGGAATCAGGGCGGCTGGGCGGGATTGGCCTGGACGTCTTCGACCCCGAACCACCCCCCCACCACCCGCTGTTTGACCACCCCAACGTCGTCCTCACCCCCCACTTGATGGGCCTGACCCGCCGGGCCACGGCCGCCACCTTCGCCGCCGCCGCCCGAGGCGTCACCGATGTGCTCGCCGGCCGCCGCCCGGCGGCGCTGGCCAACCCCGACTGGAATCCGGTCGGCGCCGCAACCGCCGAGGAGGCGTGATGACACTGCTCAGCGACAAGGTCGTCCTGGTCAGCGGGGGCACCCAGGGGGTGGGCGCCGGGGTCGCCCGGGCCGCGGCCCGCGAGGGCGCCGCCGTCGCCGTCATTGGCCGGCGCCGCGAACCCGGCGAGGCGTTGGCCGCCGAGCTGGTGGCCGCCGGCGCGACGGCGCGGTTCGTGCAGGCCGACGTGGCCGACGTCACCCAGGCCACCGGCTCGGTGGCGACCGTGGTGGCCGAGCTGGGCCGGGTCGACTGCCTGGTCAACGCGGCCGGGCTGACCTCCCGGGGCACCCTGCTGGACACCACCCCCGAGCTGTTCGACGCCCACATCGCCGTCAACCTGCGAGCACCGTTCTTCCTGATGCAGGCGGCCGTCAAGGAGATGCTGGCCCGCCGGGCGCCCGGCACGATCGTCAACGTCATCTCCTCCTCCGAGCTGGGCGGCCAGCCGTACCTGGCGCCGTACGTGGCCGCCAAGGCCGGCTTGGCCGGCCTGACCCGCAACGCCGCCCACGCTCACCGCTGGGACCGGATCCGCATCAACGGCCTGGACATCGGCTGGACCGAGACCGAGGGTGAGGACGCCACCCAGCGCACCTTCCATGCCGCCGACGACACCTGGAGGGAACGGGCGGCAAGGGCCCTCCCGATGGGCAAGCTCGGCCAGGTCGACGAGATCGCCGACTTCGTGGTGTTCCTGCTGTCGGACCGCAGCGGCGTCGTCACCGGGTCGGTCATCGACTGGGACCAGAACGTCTTCGGCGGTCTGGACTGAAAGGAGGCTCCCCACCATGCGTCTTGGGCTCATCGGGTTGGGTCGGATCGGCGCGTTCCACGCCCGCACGCTGACCGACCTCCCGGTCGTGGACTCGCTGGTCGTCACCGACGCCGTCCCGACCTTGACCGCCGAGGTCGCCGCCCGGCTCGGCGCCGAGCCGGTCGACACGCCGACGGCGCTGCTGGCCTCGGGGGTCGACGGCGTCGTCGTGGCGGCGGCGACCGACGCCCACCCATCGCTCATCCTGGCCGTGGTCGAGGCCGGCCTGCCCGTGTTCTGCGAGAAGCCGGTCGCCCGCACGATGGCTGAGGGCCTCGAGGTGCAGCGGCGGGTGGAGGCGGCCGGCGTCCCGGTCCACATCGGCTACCAGCGCCGCTTCGACGCCGCCTTCCAGGCGGCCCGCACCGCCGTGGCCAGCGGCGAGCTCGGATGGCTGCACACGGTGCGGGCGACCACCCTGGACCCGGCACCGCCGCCGGCCGCCTATGTGGCCGTCTCTGGTGGCATCTTCCGCGACTGCAGCGTGCACGACTTCGACAGCATCCGGTGGGTGACCGGCCGGGAGGTCCTTGAGGTCTACGCCACCGGCGCCAACCGCGGTGATGAGCTGTTCGCCCGGGCCGGCGACGTGGACACCTCCGCGGCCGTGCTCACCCTGGATGACGGCACCCTGGTCCTGGTGTCCAACACCCGCTACAACCCGCGCGGCTACGACGTGCGCCTGGAGCTGCACGGCTCCAAGGACAGCATCGCCGTCGGCCTCGAGGACCACCTGCCGCTGCGCTCGGTTGAACCGGGCGCCACCTTTCCCTCCGGGGAGCCCTACCAGTTCTTCATGGACCGGTTCCTGCCCGCCTACCGGGCCGAGCTCGAGGCCTTCACCGAGGTTGTCGCGCGGCGGCGACCCTCACCGTGCACGGTCGCCGACGCGCTGGAGGCCGGCTGGATCGCCGAAGCCTGTACCACGTCCCTGCAGCTGCACCGACCGGTACGCATGGAAGAGGTGCGCCCATGACCACAACCAATCCGCCGGCCGCCGAGGCCAGGATCGCCGGCGCCCCCATCTCCTGGGGAGTGTGCGAGGTGCCCGGCTGGGGCTACCAGCTGGGACCCGACCGGGTGCTGGCCGAGATGCGCCAGGTCGGCCTCACCGCGACCGAGCTCGGCCCCGACGGGTTCCTGCCCGCCCAACCCGACGCCATGACGCGGGTCCTGGACCACCACGGCCCGCAGGCCGTCGGCGGGTTCACCCCCCTACTGCTGCATGTCGCCTCCCACGACCCCGTGCCCGAGGTCGAACGCCTGCTACAGGGCTATGACGCCACCGGCGCGGGGGTCCTGGTGCTGTCGGCGGTCACCGGCGCCGAGGGCTATGACGCCCGCCCGGTGCTCGATGACGACGGCTGGATGGTGCTGCTGACCAACCTCGACCGGCTGGCCGAGCTGGCCGCGAGCCGAGGCATCCGGGCGGTACTGCATCCCCACGTCGGCACCATGATCGAGACCGGCAAGGAGGTGCAGCAGGTCCTGGACGGCTCCTGGATCTCCCTGTGCCTGGACACCGGCCATTTGCTCATCGGCGGCACCGACCCCGCCGAGCTGGCCAGACAGGCGCCCGAGCGGATCGCCCACACCCATTTCAAGGACGTCGACGCCCGCCTCGCCGGGCGGGTCCAGGACGGCCGGCTGACCTGCACCCAAGGGGTGCGCGAGGGGATGTACCGCCCTCTCGGGTCGGGAGATGTGGACGTGCCGGCCATCGTCGGATTCCTGCGCGCCCGCGGCTACAACGGCTGGTACGTGCTGGAACAAGGCACCATCCTGACCGAGGAGCCACGCGGTGACGGCCCCGTGGCTGACGTGTGGGCCAGCGCCGAGTACCTGCGGTCGGTCCTTCGCGGGACCCGATGATGGGCGGCCAGTCGCCGGAACCGGTGCGGATCGGCGTCCTGGGCGCGGCCCGGATCGCCGCGCTCGCCCTCGTCGACCCTGCCCACACCACCGGCGACCGCCTCGTCGCGGTCGCCGCCCGCGACCGGCGCCGCGCAGAGGCCTTCGCCGCGACCCACGGCGTCGAACGGGTGCTGGACACCTACGCCGAGGTGGTGGCCGACCCCGAGGTCGAGGTCGTCTACAACCCGCTCGCCAACGGCCTCCACGGCCCCTGGAACCTGGCCGCGATCGCCGCCGGCAAGCACGTGCTGACCGAGAAACCCTCGGCCAGCAACGCCGAGGAGGCCCGCGAGGTCCGCGACGCCGCCACCGCGGTCGGCGTGACCCTGCTGGAGGGCTTCCACTACCTCTACCACCCGGTGACCCGCCGCCTACACGAGCTGCTGGCCACCGGCGAGCTGGGCGAGCTCCGCCAGGTCGAGGTGGACATAGTCATCCCCGCCCCCGCCGACGACGACCCGCGCTGGTCGCTGGAGCTCGCCGGCGGCGCGCTGATGGACCTAGGCTGCTACAGCCTCCACGCCCACCAGATGCTGGCCCCCTGGGCCGGCGGCCCGCCCCGGGTGGTCGCCGCCCGCGGCGGCGAGCGGGCCGGCCACCCCGGCGTCGACGAGTGGCTCGAGGCCGACCTCGAGTTCCCGGGCGGAGCCACCGGCAGCGCCCGCTGCAACATGGCCGGCGAGGGCGTCCGCATGACCTGCCGGATCGTCGGCGACCGGGGTGAGGCAACGGCGGCCAACTTCGCCCTGCCCACCATGGACGACCGGATCACCGTCATCACCCCCGGCGGCCGGCGGGTCGAGCGCCTCGGCACCCGCCCCACCTACACCTACCAGCTGGAGGCGCTCCGGGCGCACCTCCGCGACGGCGCCCCACTGCCCATCGACGCCGACGACGCCCTGGCGACCATGGAGCTAATCGACGCCTGCTACCGCGCCGCCGCCTTCCAGCCCCGCCCACGGACACCGCGGATGCAACCATCCCAGGGCCTGGCCGCAGATCCGCCCGGGTCCCCTCCATCCTGCTGAGCAGCCGCTTCACAATCCTTCGTGGCTGCGACATACCGCTCTCCCCTGCCACAACCGTCGAGTTCCCGTCGAGAGCTCATGTCAGTAATCAACTTCGACCTGCGGGCCCGTGTCATGCGGCAGCTACTGGGACACGACCGCGGACCGACGCTTCCCGCGTGCGGCCCATCCCGGCGCTTGGCAGGGGAGGCGGCTCGATGGCTGACCCAACAGCCTCCCCGACCGGTGTGGGAGACGCTGGCCTGGCGGCAGCCTTGTCGGGGCTAGCGGAGGCGGCGGGGCTGCTCGGCGCGCCCGAGGTCGCCGACCAGGCCAGCGAGGCGGCCCGCCGGCTCCTCGCCCTGACGCTTGAGGTGGCGGTGGTCGGGGAGTTCAAGCGGGGGAAGTCGAGCCTGATCAACGCGCTACTTGGCCAGGAGGTGCTCCCGGTCGGCGTGTTGCCGCTGACCGCGGTGCCGACCATTCTCGAGCGCGGGGTGCCCGGCTGCGTGGTCGACTTCGCCGACGGCCGCCGCGAGGCGCAAGACCTGGAGCAGGTGGGCCGGTTCGTGGCCGAGGATGCCAACCCGGGCAACGCCCTGGGCGTCGCCCGGGTCGTGGTGCGACTACCGGCGCCCCTGCTCGACCAGGGGGTGCGCCTGGTGGACACGCCCGGGGTCGGCTCGATCCACACCCACAACACGCTGGCGACCGACGCCTACCTGCCCAACCTCGACGCTGCGGTGCTGGTGGTGTCGGCCGACCCGCCGATCTCCGAAGCGGAGCGGGCATTTCTCACGCAGGTGTCGGAGTATGCGGTGCGCCTGTTCGTGGTGCTCAACAAGGCGGACTACCTCGCCCCCGACGACCTTGCCCGCGCCGTGGGGTTCACTGAGCGGGTCGCGCGGCAGGTGGTGCCGGACTGGCCGGGCCCGGTCTACGCGCTCTCGGCCCGACCCGGGGTGGGTGACCCGGCGGGGCTGGGCCGGTTCCGCGAGGACCTGGCCCGGTTCTTGCGGGCGGGGCGGGCGGCCACGGTGACCGACTCGGCGCGACGCGTGGCGTGCCGGGCGTTGGCCGCGCTGCGATTGACCCTTGCTCTGGAGCGCCGGGCGGCGGCGCTGCCGATCCAGGAGCTCGACCACGCCCAGCAGCGGTGCAGCGCGGCTGCCGAGCGGCTCGCCGAGGAGGCGGCGGCCGACACGACGCTGCTCACCGCAGCCGTCCAGCGCGGCCTGGACGCGCTCGACGAGGTCGTGGCCAGGAGCCGGGACGCGCTGACGGACCGCGCCGAGCTGCTGACGGTCGAGGCGGCCGCTCGCTACCCGGACCTTGGGCCTGGGCTGCTGCTCAGGGTCCTCGGGACGGAACGGGCGGCACTGCTTGAGCGGGTGTGCCGCGAGACTGTTGAACAGGCCGGGGCGGCCGCGGTGGCCGCCTACCGGCGAGCCGCGCAGGGGGTCGCCGAGCGGGCGGCCACCCGAGCCGAGCAGCTCCAGGCGGAGGCGGCAAGCGCGTTCGGCGTGCCACTGCCCCTGTTCGTGTCACCCGAGGCCGACCTCGGCGTCGCCCGGGTCAGCTTCGCCTCCCCATGGGTTGCGCTGCTCGCCGACCAGCTCGCACCGGCGGTGTGGCGGCTGCTCGGGGCCGCGACGGCCCGGGCGCGCGCCGTCGCCAAGGCCCGGGCGCTGGCCGCCGACGAGACCGAGATGGTCCTCGGGCGCCTCCGGGGGGCAACGTCGGAGCAGCTCGGCGAGGCCGCCCGGCAGCTCGGCGCCCGGCTGCGACGCCATCACGCGGCGCTGGCAGCAGGCATCACCGCTGCGGTGGACCGGGGCCGCGCGCTGCACCCGGCGGCCAAGGATCGGCGGGACGCACGGGTCGCCGAGCTCGCGCGGACCGCCGACCTGCTCGACCAGACCGCGACGCTGCTCCAGGCGACGCCGGGGATGCCGGTGGAGACGACCTCAGAACGCCGACCAGCTGGGCGCCCGACGTGATCCAGCCGGCCACCCCCGCCGCCCGACGCTCCAACGTCGTCCTGCTCGGCTGGGCCGCGTTCTGGAGCGGCATGGCCCAGGAGATGATCTACCCCCTGCTGCCGGTCTTCGTGGTGGTCGCGCTGGGCGCGTCCAAGACGAAGCTCGGGGCCGTCGAGGGGGCGCTCGCGGTCGGGGTGACCGTGGCCCGACTCGCGACCGGCCGGGCGGTCGACCGCGGCGGCTCGCCGCTGCGGCTCACCCGCGCCTCCTACGCCCTGTCGCTGCTGGCCCGCCCCCTGCTCGCCCTCGCCCCGTCGGTCGCGGCGGTCGGTGCGCTCCGGGTCGTTGACGGGCTCGGGAAGGGCGGCAAGGACGCCCCCCGTGATGTGCTCGTCGCCGCCGACGCCGAGGCGGGCCGGGCGGGCCGGTCGTTCGGGCTGCAGCGGATGCTCGACACCCTTGGGTCGGTCGTCGGCCCGCTGGTCGCCGGCGCGGTCCTGCTCGTCGTCGGACGGGGCGAGTCCGGCCTGCGGGTGGCGTTCGCCCTCGCGGCGCTGCCCGCGGTCGGCGCCGCCGTGCAGCTCGCCCGCGCCCACGACGCCCCGCCAGCCACCCCGGCATCCGGGGCGCGGCGGGCCCGGCTGCCGCGCCCGTTCTGGGTGCTGCTCGGGGCGCTGACCGTGTTCGGGCTGGCCAACTCGAGCGACACGCTGCTGCTGCTGCGGGCCCGCTCGGCGGGGCTGAGCGCGCCGGCGCTGGCGTTCCTGTACGCCGCGTTCAACCTCGCCTACGCGCTGCTGGCTCTGCCCGCCGGGGCGCTGTCGGACCGGGTCGGGCGCCGGCCGCTGCTGCTGGTCGCCTGGTCGACGTATGTGCTCGCCTACGCGGGGTTCGCGGTCGCGACCCGCTCCTGGCAGGTCGTGGGGCTGTTCCTGCTCTACGGCGTCTACTACGCCGCCGGCGAGGGGACGGTGAAGGCGTGGATCACCACCCTGGTCCCCGTCGACCGGCGCGGCGCCGCCTATGGGCTCGCGGCCGCAGCGTCCGGGCTGCTCGTGCTCCCGGCCAGCGTGCTCGCCGGGGCGCTGTGGGACCGGGTCGGGCCGCGGGCGGCGTTCCTGACCGGCAGCCTCATCGCGCTGGCGGCCCTTGCGGTCCTTGCCTTCGTGCCGACCGTGCGGACCCGGCCGGCGGCGCCCACCCGACCGGGCAGCGCGACGGAAGGATAGCGGTAGGTCCCCATGGTGGCCTCGGGACGGCAAGCCAACCCAACGAAAGGGCCGTGTTCGCTCCAGCGCGACCAGGCAGACTCGGAGCTGACCCGGGCCGCAGCGGCCTCGACGAGAGCCTGCTGTCGCTCCGGGACTGGTGGCGATGGCGCTGCGCCACCCGGATCGAGCGGGCCACGCCGCGGCTGCCGCCGGCGGTCTGGCCGGAGGGCCGCGTCCGCCGTGGGCGGGCCGTGCTGTTCCCTAACCTGCTCAGCTACGCGCAGTGGGCCTCGGTGTCGGTGTACGGCCCGGAGCTGCACGCGCTGCGGCTGGAGGAGTTCACCCCGGAGCTGGTGGGCGACAACCTGGGCGTCCAGGTGGCGTTCCTCCGCGCGGTCGCCCGGCGCGATCCGGCGGCGGCCTGGACGTCGGTGAACGCCAACCACCTGGTCCCCTCGGGTGGGTCGCTGTTCCACCCCCATCTGCAGGGCGGCGCGAACCCGGCGCCGAGCACCTTCCAGCGGCTGCTCGCCGACACCCCGCCCGGGCGGTTCGCCGCCTACCTGGCCACGGAGCGGCGCCTCGGCCAGCGTCACCTGGGCTCGACCGGCCGGGTGGAGTGGCTGGCCGCGTTCGCCCCCGTCGGGCCGGGTGAGCTGCGCGCGCTGGTGCCCGGGGTGGCGGCGCCGGCCGAGCTGGACGACGAGCTGGTCGCCGAGCTCGGCGCTGGAGTGTCCACCGCGCTCGGGCTGTACGCGGAGCTCGGCTTCGAGAGCTTCAACCTGGCCTTGTACGGGCTGCCGCCCGGTCATCCGCTCCTGCTGCGGATGGTGTGCCGTCAGAACCCCCGGCCGTTCTACCGCTCCGACGTCATGTACCTCGAGCGGCTCCACTGGGAGGCCGCGGTCGACCTCAGCCCCGAGGAGGTCGCCGAGCACGCGCGCAGCCGATTCGGTCGGTAGCAGCTACGTCCGGCCGTGGGTGTCGACCTGGTCGATCCGGCCGTTCGCGTCCCACAGGTGCAGCACCTGGTCCGCGTGGTGGAAGTGGCCCGGGTGGGCGCGCGAGTTGTGCATGGCCGCGTGGACGTACTCGGCCTGGGCGTCCAGGCGCTCGAACAGGTCGCTGTCGGCGAGCTGGGCGCCGTGCGCCGCGTGGATGTGGGCCAGCAGCGCCTCGCCGGCCAGCCGCTTGCCGCGCACCCTTCAACCCTCCAGGTCCGCGAGGCGAAGGCCGCCCACGACCAGGTCCGGCCCGGCCGAGCGGAACGCCGGGACCGTCTCGCAGGTGACCAGGCCGCCCTCGTCGGTCAGCTCGTCCGCGATGGCGAACCAGCGCCGGATTCGCGACGGCGTGTCCACGACCACGGTGACGACCGGGACCCGGCGGCGCAGCGCAAGCAGCCCGTCGCCGTGCGGCCGGTGGTCACCGTGGTAGCCCCAGATCCCGCGCAGCGCGGTCGCGCCGCTGGCTCCCGCCTCGCGGAGCCGGCGCACGAGCGTCAGGTACAGGGGGTGGCCGCCGTGCTGGGCTGCCTCGCCAGCGTAGATCATCAGCTTCTGCCACAGCCCGAGGCCCGCCGGATCGGCGTCCGGCAGTCGCTCGGGTTCCGCCAGCAGCCGGCCGTCCCGCTTGCAGACGCGGATGCGCTCGAGGGTGAGGAGCGGTTGCTCGAGCAGGGCGCCGAGCTCGGGAAGAGCGTTGGCGATCGCATCGCCGGTCCCGACCGAGGTCACCATCAGCGGCACGCCTGTGTTGCTGTGGAAGAACCGGGCCCGCTGCCGCTGTCCGTGCGCGGTCCCGTCCACGCCGAGGAGCACGGTCGCGCCCGCCACACCGTGCCGGTATAGCAGGTCGACGACGGCCTGGAAGGCGGGCCGGCCACCCGCAGACTTGCCCCGGCCGACATAGACGGTGAGCTTGGTCGCCTCGGCGACGCCCTCGGGGAGGCGCACCTCGCCGACCTCACCGGTGAGCATCCGCGCCCGCTCGAGGGTAACGAGGCCAAGGCCGACGAGGGCGGTCACCTCGGGCAGGGCCCGCTCGATCCGCGGCCTGCTGTCCACAGCGACCGTAACGACCGGGAGGTCCTCGGAGAGGCTGAGCAGCCGCTGGGTCTGCAGCCGCTGCCGAGATCCGAAGCCCTCCATCCCGCGCAGCACCACACTGGTCTGGAAGCCGTGGCGTGCGTAGCAGTCGAGCAGCGCGTCGGCCAGGAACCACCGGCCGGCGCGGTCGTGTTCGGCGAAGTAGGTCGTGAGCTTGAGACAGTCCTCGTTCACAGGGCCGCTCCCAGGGCGCGGCCGGCGGCGACCGCCGCCACGCCCGCCACTAGGCTGACAACCAGGTTTGCGGCGGCGAGCCGCACCTCGCCGTCCTCGCCCAAGCGGTGGGATTCGAGCATCCAGGTCGAGAACGTCGTGTACGACCCGAGCGTGGCCGTGCCAGCCAGCAGCAGCGCCCGGCCGCCGACCCCCGCACCTACCAGCAGGCCGAGGAGGAACGCGCCGGTCGCATTCACCACCAACGTGCCCACTGGGAACTGCCGCCCGGCCCGGGCCGACACGGCCGCGTCAAGCAGAAACCGCCCGAGCGCCCCAGCCCCCCCGAGCAGCCCCACCCCCACCCAGACGAGCGCCGTCATCTGAGCGTCCGCACCTGCCGAACCACCGCGGTCGCAGCCCACACGGCCACCAGTCCCACGCCCAGACTGGCCAGCGCATACGCGGCGGCCAGGGCGACGCGGCCGCCCTCGAGCATCCGCAGCAGCTCCACCTGCATCGTCGAGAAGGTCGTGAACGCCCCGCACAGTCCGGTGCCGAGCAGCGGCCGCCGGTAGGCCGAGAGCGGCAGGCGCTCCTGCAAGCGGGTCACCAGGTAGCCAAGCAGCAAGGTCCCGGCGACGTTGGCCGCAAACGTCGTCCACGGCCACGCGCCCGCCCGAGCCGGCGCGACCTGGACGAGCAGGACGCGAGCCAGGGCCCCGAGCGCGCCACCAGCGAAGATCGCCGCCAACTCCCGCCAGTCAATCTTTGGCATGGCTCACCTCGCACGTACCGTTGTGAGGAGCCATCAGCCTTGGCGGCGGTCGCAGCGAGCCCCATCGCTGCCAGCGGGAACGCTGGACGGTCAAGGATAAGCAATGGGACCGACCCTTTGAAGCGCCGATCGGAGAGTTTGATGGTGTCCCAACTCGCCGCGCTTCTGAGCGGCGTCTGGGCCGCGCGTCCTGCCCGGTGAGATCGAGACCAGGCCCTCGGGCGGCCTCGCGGTCGCGTGCAGGTCGTCAAGCCGGTCACGGAGTTTGGTGTGTCTGTCTCGGGATACAGGGTGACCTCACTGGCAGTGGACGCCAGCTTCGTCGCCACCTCGCGCATCGTCACGCTGCTCGCCATCCACGTCTGCCCTGGCGAGGCGAAGGGTTACGGTACTGAGTGCATTCGTGCTGGTCAGGGTAGCTGGAAGGGCGGATGGAGAAGCGCAAGAGCGGGGGCTGCTGAGCGTGGTGCCGGTCTGGATGGCAGGGTGCGCGCGTGTACGCCTGGCGTGGATTTGCGGCTTGCGCGTGATGCGATACGGTTGCCCCCGAGTGCCGTTGACCGGCGACGGCACGACCGGTCCCAGGCAGGCTCGCGTGCGTGTTCGGCTCATCCACCTCCGTCCCGGTCGCCCCGGCGCCTTGGTGACTGCGGCCACCAGCGGCCCCTGGGCCGCCTGGCGCAAGCCCGAGCAGGGCTGGGGCTGGTGGGTGGTCTTCGCCCTGCTCGTTGTGGCCGTCGTCGTCACCGCTTGGGAGCCTTCACGCGGGTCAAGCGACCATTCCCCCGTTGCGCTCGGGATCGCCGTTGTACGGCTGCTCGGCCCCAACCGTGAGACGAGCGCCGTCCAGCCCGGGTGGTGGAGCCGGGCTGGCGCTGCGCGCTCAGGTGCACGTGTGCCTGGACGATAAAGCGCTCATGGACCGCTCCTGGTGGCGCCGGTATCTGGTCGTGAGTGCGGCCGTGACGGCGGGCTTCTTCCTGCTGCCGACCGGCGGGCGCGGCCAGGCTGTCGTCCAGGTCGCGCTCAACGCAGGGGCGCTCGCCGCGATCGTGGGTGGGGTGCTGGCGCACCGGCCGGAGGGGCGGGCGGCTTGGTGGACGCTGGCTGTCGGGGAGGCGCTGTATGTGGCGGCGGGCGTGGTGTTTTTCGCTTACCCGCCGTTCGCGCATGCCGTGCTGCCGTTCCCGTCGGTCGCCGACGCCCTGTACCTGGGCGCCTACGCGGTCCTGGCGGTCGGCGTCGCGCTGCTCGCCCGCCGGGGCGCCGGGCGCGACCCGGGCGGGCTGATCGACGTCGCGATCGTCACTGTCGGCGCGGGGCTGGTGTCGTTTGTGTTCGTGATCGCTCCGAACGCCACCAGCTCGAGCGTGTCGGAGCTTGAGCGGGCCGTGGCGGTCGCCTACCCGGTGCTGGACGTGCTGCTGCTGGCCGTCGCCGCTCGTCTGGCGGTCGGCGGGCTGGGCACGCCGGCCCAGCGGCTGCTCGGCTTGTGGCTGGCGAGCCAGCTCGCCGCCGACGCCTGGTACGCCGCCACCGTGCTCCACGGCACGTTCCACCTCGGTCACCCCGTCACCGCCGGCTGGCTGCTGTCGTTCGGCTTCCTCGGCGCGGCGGCGCTGCACCCGTCGATGCGGACGCTGGCCACCCCGCGGGCTGGCCGGGAGCGGGGTGGGCGGCGGGCCCGGCTGGCGGTGCTGGCCGGGGCGAGCCTGCTCGCCCCAGGCTTACTCGTGGCGACCGCGGTGCGCCATGGTGAGAGCGACACCAGCGTCATCGCCATCGGCGTGGCCTCGGCGCTGATCTTCCTGCTGGTGATCGCCCGGATCAGGCGGCTGATGGTGGACGTGCGGGTGCTCGAGGCGGCCGAGGCGCGCCTGCGGGCCAGCGAGGCCGGGCTCGAGGAAGCCCAGCGCCTCGCCCAGCTTGGGAGCTGGACCTGGGACCTCGCCACCGGTGAGGTCACCTGGTCGGATGAGCTGTTTCGCATCTTCGGCCAGCCGCCGGACGAGGCCGGTGCGAGCTTCGAGGCGTTTGAGGATCAGCTGCATCCTTGCGACCGCGAGTGGGTGCTCGAGTTGGTGCGCGCTGCCGCGGCCGGGGACGCCCAGCTCGATTACGAGTGCCGGATCGTCCGGCCCGACGGTGCCGTGCGGGTCATCTATGTCCATGGCGAGCTGACGACTGACACCGCGGGCCGGGCGGTGCGGATGGTTGGCACCGTCCAGGACGTCACCGAGCGCAACCACGCCCAGCAGAGCATCCAGCGGCTGGCCGCGATCGTGGCGTCGTCTAGTGACGCGATCCTCAGCATCGCGCCCGACCGGACTGTCACCTCCTGGAACACCGGAGCCGAGCGGCTGCTCGGCTGGTCGGCCGCCGAGATCGTCGGCCGACCGCTCACGACCTTGTGGCCGCCGGAGCGACTGGCCAGTGACGAGCCCATGCTCGAGCGCGCGCTGGGCGGCGAGGTCGTCGCCGACTTCGAGACCGTTCGGCTACGCCGGGACGGCACCCGGGTCGCGGTGGCGCTCACCTGGTCGCCCATCAAGGATGACGCTGGCCGGGTCGCTGGTGTCTCGATGATCGCCCGGGACGTCACCGAGCGTAAACGGCTCGAGGAGCAGCTCGTGCGCCAGGCGCTTCACGACCCGCTGACTGGGTTGGCCAACCGCGTGCTGTTTCGGGACCGGCTCGCCCACGCGCTCGACCGGGTCGCCCGCGAGGGCGAGCGGCTCGCCGTGCTCATCCTCGACCTGGATGACTTCAAGCTCGTCAACGACGCGCTTGGCCACGCGACCGGTGACCGGCTGCTGGCCGAGGTCGCAGAGCGCCTGCGGCGCGGCGTGCGCGCCAGCGACACCGTCGCCCGTCTGGGTGGGGACGAGTTCGCCGTCCTGCTCGAGGCGGTCCAGCCCGGCGAGCCCACCGCAACCGCCGAGCGGCTGCTCGCCACCCTCGACGACCCGGTCGAGCTGGACGGCACCCGTGTCCGTGCGCCAGCCAGCGTCGGCATCGTCGAGAGCACCGGCCAGGCCGAGGCAGGCGTGCTGCTGCGCAACGCCGACGTCGCCATGTACGCGGCGAAGGCAACGGGGAAGAGCACCTGGGCGCTGTTCGACACGAGCATGCAAGCGGCGGTGGCCGACCGCCTCGAGCTGGACGCCGAGCTGCGCCACGCGGTCGAGGGCGGCCAGTTCGAGCTGCACTACCAGCCGATCGTCGCGCTCCCCGACGGCGAGCTGGTCGGCTACGAGGCGCTGCTGCGCTGGCGCCACCCTGAACGCGGCCTCATCGGCCCCGACCGGTTCATCCCCCTGCTTGAGGCATCCGGGCTTATCATCCCCGTCGGCTGGTGGGTCCTGCGCGAGGCCTGCGCCCAGGTCGCGGCTTGGCGGGCCCGCACCGGCCGGCCGCTCACCATCAGCGTCAACGTCTCCCCCCGCCAGCTCTACGAGGCCGATATCGCCGACCAGGTCACCGCCGCGCTGGCCGCCACTGGGCTGCCACCCGACGCGCTCGTGGTCGAAATCACCGAGGGGGTCATGATCGCCGATACCGAGGGGACCATCGCCAAGCTCCACGCCGTCAAGGCGCTCGGGGTCCGGGTGGCGGTGGACGACTTCGGCAGTGGCTACTCCTCGCTGCGCTACCTGCACATCTTCCCGGTCGACATCCTCAAGATCGACCAGTCGTTCGTCGCCACCATGCACGACGGGCCCGAGCAGTCGGCGCTCGCCAGGGCCATCGTCATGATCGGCCACGCGCTGCGCCTGGTGGTCGTGGCCGAGGGGATCGAGACCGCCGAGCAGCTCGAGCAGCTCCGCGAGCTCGGCTGCCAGTACGGCCAGGGCTACCACTTCGCCCGGCCCGAGCCGCCCGCCGCGGTCGAGGCTCGCCTCGCCACCCTCGCCCAGCCCCTCGAAGCAATGCGCGGCGGCTGATCCTCCGCCGACCTCTGAGGTCGAGGTGCGGACAAATCGCGGGCTGGGAAGGGGAGGTCCAGCGCCGCCTCGGACCCGTCGTCAGGCCGTCTATGACGACCACGGACCGTAGTCGCCGCACCTCGTCCAGGGCCGACGAATAGTCATCGCGCTTGTTCAGTCCTCCCCTGACGATATGCCGCGCAGCCACGCGGCCAGTGCAGGAACATGGCACCAGCCCGCGTCCCTGCACTGGCTCCGGTCGACACCGACGGGTCAGCCTCGCAGCGGCCTGCCGCCTGGTCGATCAGACGGTCGAGCGCGGCCGCGGCCCTCAACACAAAGTGCACCCGGCCAGACCGCGGCCCGACACTCCCCCACTGGCCTTCCCACGACCTCCGCCGGCGTCGCCCCCATCCAGTCCGACTGGGGCCGACCGCCGAGCGGCTCACGGGCAGGGCGGACACGGGACGCGGCGGACGCACAAGGCGGACACGACAGGGCGGACGGGTTGGAATCGCGTGCCCGCACGCTGCAGACTCCGGGCACGGCCTAACCACCTTGGCGGGAAAGCTCGTCCACCTCGCCGTCGGTGAGCGGCACGAGCGGCGCGGCCAGGTTCTCAAGTAGGTGCTCGACTGACGAGGTGCCCGGGATCGGCAGCATCGCCGGGGAGCGCCGCAGCAGCCAGGCGAGCGCGACCTGCCCAGTGCTCGCCCGGTGGCGCTCGGCGATCCGGTCAAGCAGCCCGCCCGACGCGGCCAGGTCGCCGGCAGCGATCGGCGCCCAGGGCAGGAACGCAAGCCCGTGCCGCTCGCAGTGGTCGACCATCGACTCGCTGCGCCGGTCGGTGAGGTTATAACGGTTCTGGACGGTCACGATCGGGAGCACCTTCTGCGCCCGCTCAAGTTGCGTGACGTCGACGTTCGACAGGCCCACGTGGCGGATCTTGCCCTCGGCACGCAGGTCGGCGAGCGCGCCCAGCGACTCCTCCAGCGGCACGTTGGGGTCGACGCGGTGGAGCTGGTACAGGTCGATACGCTCCAGGCGCAGACGGCGCAGGCTCCCCTCGCATGCCCGCCGCAGGTGCTCGGGCCGGCCGTTCGGCACCCACCGGCCCGGACCGGGGCGGGTCAGCCCGCCCTTCGTCGCGATCACGAGCCCCTCCGGGTACGGGGAGAGGGTCTCGCCGATCAGCTGCTCGCTGACATCCGGCCCGTAGGAGTCAGCCGTGTCAATGAAGTTCACCCCGAGCCGCACCGCGCGGACCAGGACCTCCCCGGCACCCTCAAGGTCGGCGGGCTCCCCCCAGATGCCACGGCCGGTGAGCCGCATCGCCCCAAACCCCAGGCGGCGCACGCGCAGGTCGCCCCCGAGCTTCAGAGAGCCGGTAGTCTCGTCGTTCAGCGGGTGGTTCAGGGCAAGCACGGGTAGGCCTCCTCGCGGGTCGTCACGCCATGGTGCACCGACCAGGGTCAGCTCGCCGCGAGCAACTCCATGATGTGCTCGACCATGAAGCCGCGCTCGTGGCGGTCGGCGAGCCGGCGGAACGCGTCCAGCAGGGCGTCGGTGACCTCGAGCGGGACCACGCCGAGCACCTCAGAGCGGCTGATGGCAAGCGGTGGCGTGCCGGGCACGAACCAGTGGTGCAGCAGCTCGATGCCGACCTCGTTGACGCTGCGGCGGCCCCTCGTCCATGCCGCCACCTCGTGCGCGAAGAACGCCCGGTTGAGGTCGGCGAGGGCGTCCACGCGGGTCTTCTCGGAGCGCTCGGCAACGTCGTCGTCGTCGAACAGCCGCGACGCCGGGACGCGCCCGGCGTGCTCGAAGAACTCGCCGCTGTCGTAGGCGAGCAGGTCGCCGTCACGGCTGGCCACGGCGGTCGCCCGGCGCAGCGGGCCGCCCGGCTCCTCGCAGAGGAGCCCGGCCAGGAACAACGGGTCGCGTTGGAAATGAAGCGCGTTGACCAGCTCGGCCAGCCTCGGGTGCTGGACGAACGGCTCGGTCGGCTCGGGTGGCTGGGTCATGGGAGCGCTCCTGGTCGCCGAGAGCGGATGCGTACAGGGGGCAACGTGGCATCGGGCCTCCTGGATGGGAAGGCTAGTCACGGCCAGCGGCGGGGGCTCCGTTGGCGCCTTGGTCCACCGCCGCCGGCATCTCGGCGGCGGGAACTGTGGGCGGTGCCGGTGACGGGGGCGGGGTGGTGGCCGCGGCGGCCTCCCGGGCCAGGAACGCGCCCAGCTCGCCGATGGTGCTCATCAGCGGCGCCGGGAACACCACCGTGGTGTTCTTGTCCACCCCGATCTCCACCAGGCTCTGCAGGTTGCGCAGCTGCAACGCCAGCGGGTGGGCCATCATGCGGGTGGGCTGGTTGCCCAGCCGGCCCCCCAGGCTCCCCCACGGCACGGTGGTCGAACAGCAACCCCTTGGTGATGGGCCAGCTGGGCATGGTGTTCCCTTCTTGGCTGGAGGCCAGCCCGTCCCGGTCGGTCCCACCCTCTTGCTGGGCAGCCTGACGAGCCGACCATGCACCCAACGATGGCGCACCAGCGGCCTGGTGTCGTCGCAGCCAGCCCCCAAGCTGGCGTCCCGCCAGCCGGCATCCTGGCCTACCCGCTAGCTGGCAGCGGCGTCGGCGAGGTCTTCGAGGCGGGCGCGGATCTCGGGGCTGCGCAGGGCGGCCAGGGCGTCGCGTTCGACCTGGCGGGCCCGCTCGCGGCTGAAGCCCATCACCGCGCCGACCTCCTCCAAGGTCCGCGGGGTGCCGGAGTCCAGTCCGAACCGCAACACCAGCACCTGCCGCTCCCGCTCCGGCAACCCGGCCAACACCTGCTCCAACGCCTCCCGACCGACCGCCTCCACCGCCAGCTCATCGGGCCCGACCGCGCTGTCGTCCTCCAGGAAGTCCTGCAGGGCGGCGCCGTCGTCGCCGATCGGGGTGTCCAGCGAGGTGATCGCCTGGGCGGTGTCCTTCAACCGGCCCACCTTGTCGGCCGGCATGTCCAACTCGGCCGCCAACTCCTCATCGGACGGCTCCCGCCCCAGGGTCTCGTGCAGCCGGGTCTGGGTGCGCCGCAACCGGCCCACCTGCTCATCCACATGCACCGGCAGCCGGATCGCCCGCGCCCCCCGGTCGGCCGCCCCTCGGGCGATCGCCTGGCGGATCCACCAGGTCGCGTAGGTGGAGAACTTGAACCCCTTGCGCCAGTCGAACTTCTCCACCGCCCGCAGCAGCCCCAGGTTGCCCTCCTGGACCAGGTCGCCCAACGGCAGGCCGGTGGCCGAGAACCGCCGGGCGATCGACACCACCAGCCGCAGGTTGGACTCGATCATCTTGCGGCGGGCCCACTCCCCCCGCCCGGCGACCTGCTCCAGTCCGGGCCGGGCCGGGTCGGCCGGGTCGAGCTCGGCGAGCTTGAGCTGGGCGTCCAGGCCAGCCTCGTAGGCCTGGGACAGCTCGATCTCGTCCTGCTTGGTCAGCAGCGGATGCCGACCGACCTCATCCAGATACAACCGGAACAGATCCAGCTCCGCCGCCGTCGTGCGCTTGCGTTCCACGCCCAGCATGCTCGTCACGTCCGTCGGCGCCGCGACCCTCCCCGGTCCCGGGTGCCGCTGCGCTACTGGCTCGTGGGCGGTTCCGCCGTCGCGGTCTCCGTCGCGCTGTCCGGCTTCGGCCCCGGTTTGCCGTCGCCGCCGTCGTTGTCCTGGGGGAGCTTGGTCACCTCGGCCAGCACCGGACCTGGAGGGGCGCCGGTGGGCGGCGCGACCGTGGTGGTCGGCGCCGGTCGGGCCGCGGCGAGCGTCTGGCGCGCCTTGCTCGCCTGCTCCTTGGCCGCCTTCACGGCTTGGCGGCCGCGCTCGGAGACGGCCAGCCAGCCAGCCAGCAGGCCAAGACCGACCAGCGGTCGCCACCACGGCCTGCGCGCTGCGTTGCGACGCTGCTTGCGTCGGTGCCGGGACATCACGTCCACCTCCCGCCCCCACCCCCGCTGATCGGGTTGCGTTGCTGTTTCCCCTGTTCGGGACGAGTGAAACGAACCGCGGGCCCGATGGCGTGGCGCCAGCCAGGCAAGCTGCCACTGCCTCGCACCCGCAGACCCGCATCGACGCGGCCCTCCTGCCCGACCTGCCATCGCCTGCCCGACCTGCCATCGCTCTGCGGCTGGCCGGCCGCGCCGACGAGCGCGATCACGCGCACCGACCTGACGGACCTGACAAGGCTGTCCCTCCAACCGTCGACGTGGCGGGTCCCGGTCGTAGGTATCGGCTGGGTTGTGCGGTCAGGCGGCTCGTTGTGGTGCCAGTGCGGGGCTGGGATCGGGCTGCGCGTGGCGGGCTGGGATGCCGACGACCAGTGGGAGTGGCGGGCGGGCCGGTGCCCCGGGCCAGCTGGGCGGCTGCTGGTCGCCGGTGCCGGGCTGGTTGGCGGGGCCGCTGAGCCCGTAGCCCACGGCCGGCCGCGACCAGGCCCGTGCTCGGGCTGCCGG
>Ga0210378_10000183_pt1 | contig 30295 bp, 33 predicted proteins | sample PLM1_60_b1redo_FD_155465 | JGI IMG/M metagenome (GOLD analysis project Ga0210378, IMG submission 155465) | Groundwater sediment microbial communities from an aquifer in East River, Colorado, USA - PLM1_60_b1 redo | ecosystem: Environmental > Terrestrial > Soil > Riparian zone | place: USA: East... | reverse complement strand
GATGCAATGGGACGGAGCCGGCCGAGTTCCGGCGGGGGATAACCGAGCAACGTGCGCTTGGGCTCTTACGGAGTGATGCGAGAGCAGCTGCAAGCGAGCTAGCGCGAAGCGTGCGTCAGCCGCTCGTCCAGCACCAGTTCGATGCGCTCGTCAGCTTCGTCTTCAACGTCGGCGCCGGTGCGTTCCGGGGATCGACGCTCCTTCGGGAACTGAACGCAGGTCACTACGACGCGGTGCCCGCCCAACTGAACCGCTGGGTCTACGGGGGCGGAGGTCAGCCGCTCCCGGGACTCGTGCGAAGGCGGAGAGCTGAGGGCGTGCTCTTCGCCGAAGGCAACTACTCTTGAAGAAGGCCGAAGAGCTCCTTGGCCTGCTGCTAAGCCTTGCCTGACCGCCCCTGCTAGCTCGAGGCGGCCTTTGAGACTAGTTCGGCGGCCTGCTCGATTGAGAGAGCGTCTGTGTTGATGATGAGGTCGTAGTGCGTCGGCAACTCTTCGTCGACGTCGTAGAAGCGTTTCAGGTAGTCGCGGCGGCCGGCGTCCGAATTCTTCACGGCACGCGCCGCCCGGGCGTCATCGAGCCCCTCTGCTTTGCCGACGCGGGCTGCGCGAGTGTTAGGCGAGGCCGTGACGAGGACACGGAGTGCCTCCGGCCCCTGCGTGACCCCATAGGAGGCAGCGTGCGCGACGATCACTGCATTGCCGCGCGCCGCTGTCTGCTCGATCGTCTCGCGGATCAATGCGCGGATGTCGTCGCTGCTCAGCACCACACCGATTCGAGCCGGAATGCTGGCGCCTAGCTCGCTGCCGCCGGGAGCCATCGCTTCGAGCACGCGGACGACGAGCGACTTCCGTCGCTCTTCGTCCGCCACGTCATCGGGACCGATCCCTCCTCTCGCCGCCGCCCGGGCGACGATTTCGTCGTCGATGTAGAGGGAACCGAGCCGCTCGGAGACGAGTCGGCCGACCTCTTCGCCGCCCGCGCCTGTTGAATGGGAGATGCACACGACTCTGCACGTCACGTGCTCGACGCTACGAGGCGGGGCCGATGGCGTCAAGCGCTAATGGGATTTTCGCCGCCGGGGCACTCACACCCGAGGTTTGCGCACTGCCAAGTTCAGTGGAGCGTACCGGGATCGAACCGGTGACCTCCGCCTTGCAAAGGCGGCGCTCTCCCAGCTGAGCTAACGCCCCGTAGACCCCGAAGTGTAGAGATGGACCCGGCGAAGTAGTCAGCGGGCGGAGCCGGGCTTTGCCCGAGCGCAGCCCTCCACTGATACCACCTAGGCGTAAAGGAGGGGGCACACGGGGGAACCACGGGTTCCCCCGTGACGAACTAGGCCGCCCGCTCTAGTCGCTCTTCGAGCCGAGCCCGCTTGATGATGCGGTCGCGATCGCCGAAGCGTTGCCGCACGCGAGCCTCGCGATGCTCTACCCAGAGAGTCGCGATCTGGGCCTCGAGCTCCTTCAGCTCGGCCGCGAGCACGACGTCATGGCCGTTCGCAAGTGCGTGGTACAGCTCGGCACGCCGCTCAGTGGCGCGCTCGATCTCGAGCTTTATGTCTTCAATTGTCCTCACGCCTACATAAACGTCGAAGACGCGCACGACATTCCTAGTTCCAACGGCCGAAGAAGAAGACGAGCAGGACGCACGCGCCCACGATGCCGGCCACGATCGCGACCACGTTGAGGAACGTGACCACTTACTCGTAGCCGAGCTCGCCGATACGGGCCTCGTCGATCCCGAAGTAGTGCGCGAGCTCGTGAAGGACCGTGATGCGGATCTGGCGCCGGAGCTCGTCCGAATCGGGGAACGCCTCCTCCAGCGGCAGGCGGTAGATCGTGATCGTCGCCGGCGGGCTCGACCCGAACGACGACCGCTCCGTGCGCGGCACTCCGTGGAAGGAGCCGAACAGCCCTGGCTCGCCCGGATGCTCGTCCTCGACGACCACGGCGACGTTCTCGAGGCCGCGCGCGAGGTCCGGGGGCACCGAGTCGAGTGCCGCCCGCACCTCTTCCTCGAACTCCTCGCCCATCAGTACCTGGGGCGCAGCGGTCGTCCTCCGGCGGCGAACAGGCGCACCGTCAGCAGGCCGAAGGCGAAACCGCCGACGTGGGCGAAGAATGCAACACCGCCTCCGGCCTCCGGGGAGGCCAGGGAGAGCCCGCCCGACCACAGCTGGAACACGAACCAGAAGCCCAGAAAGAGGAACGCCGGCACCTCGATCAGGAAGAAGAAGACGATCGTCAGCACTCGCGCCGTTGGCAGGAGCAGCAGATAGGCGCCGAGCACGCCGGACACCGCCCCGCTGGCGCCGAGGTTCGGGATCGCCGTGTCGACACCCGATGCGGTCGAGAGAGTGACGATCGTCTGCAGCGCCGTCGCGGCGAACCCCGCCAAGAAATAGAACACGAGAAACCGGACCTTGCCCATCGCGTCCTCGACGTTGTTGCCGAAGATCCAGAGGAACAGCATGTTGCCGAGCAGGTGCAGCCAGCCCCCGTGCATGAACATCGACGTGACGGCGGTGACGGGCCAGTCCTCGCCTGTCGCCGTGCCCGGCGGGCAGGTGTCCGTGACCTCACACGGCTGGTAGGCGAGCTCCAGCGTCGAGCCTTGGAGGTCGGGGAGCTGGTAGAAGATCCAGACGGCGGCGTTCGCCGCGATCAGGAGCAGCGTGACCAGCGGGAAGCTCCTCGTCGGGACGTTGTCCTTGAGCGGAAGCACTAACGGATGGTCAGCGCCATCAGCGCCTTCTGTGCATGCAGGCGGTTCTCGGCCTCGTCCCACACGGCCGACTGGGGCCCGTAGAGCACGTCCTCGGTGATCTCCTCGCCGTAGTGCGCCGGTAGGCAATGGAGGACGATCGCGTCGTGGTCGGCGAGCTCGAGGAGGTCGCTGTCGATGCGGTAATCAGCGAGGTCGCTCCGCCGCTTTTCCGCCTCGTCCTCCTGGCCCATACTCGTCCAGACGTCCGTGTAGACAACCTCGGCGTCATGCGCAGCCTCCCGCGGGTCGGAGACGAGCTCCACGGTGCCGCCCATCTGCACAGCGGCGCGGCGTGCGGCCGTGACGGCGGTGCTGTCCGGCTCGTAGCCAGGCGGCGTCGCCGCCACGAAGCGCATCCCGAAGCGGGCCGCGCCCACCATCAGCGAGACGCACACGTTGTTGCCGTCGCCAAGATAGGCGAGGCGGACCCCCGAGAGGCGGCCCAGCTTCTCGCGAATCGTCATCAGGTCGGCGAGCGCCTGACACGGATGTGCGTAGTCCGTGAGCCCGTTGATGACCGGGATGTCCGCGTGCTCGGCGAGCTCCTCGACGTCGTCCTGCGCGAACGTGCGAATCATGATCGCGTCGAGATAGCGCGAGAGGACGACGGCGGTATCCCTAATCGTCTCCCCGCGGCCGAGCTGGAGGTCGTTCGCCGCGAGGTAGAGACCGCGGCCGCCGAGCTGGGCGATCCCGACCTCGAACGAGACGCGCGTCCGCGTCGAGGGCTTCTGGAAGATCATCCCGAGCGTGCGCCCGGCGAGCAGCTCGTGCGGCTCTCGCTGCTGCTGGAGCTCCTTCAGGCGGTCGCCCAGGTCGAGCACGGTCTTCAGCTCTTCCGTGTTCCAGCTGCCGAGGCGCGTGAAGTCGCGTCCCTTGAGGTGTTGAGGAACCTCGATCATCGCGCGAGGCCGCATGCTAGCGCGATCGAACTTGGCACCCTCGCTATGGAGCCGCCGCTTCGAACCCCGCTTCGTCGAGCAGCGCCCGCAGCCGTTGCAGGCCGGTGAACATCCGGCTCTTGATCGTGCCGAGCGGCTCGCCCAGCCGTTCGGCGAGCTCGGACTGCGTGTAACCGCCGTAGTAGGCGAGCTCGATCGCCTCGCGCTGCTCGGGGGGGAGTCTTCGGAGCGCGTCCTGGACGATCTCGCGCTTCGACCGCCGTTCGACGTCTTCGTCCGCGCCGGGGCCGGCCGGCTCTGGTGCGGCCTCCTCGGGCTCTGTGCGCCGGCGCTCCTCGCGCCGGACGAGATCGACTGCTCGGCGGTGGACGAACGTCAGCACCCAGGTGCTCGCCTTCGCGCGACCGGCCTCGAAGCGCTCGGCCGAGCGCCAGACGTTGAGGAAAGCGTCCTGCACCGCGTCTTCGGCTAGGGCCGAGTCCCGGAGCACGCGCAGCGCCAGACCGTAGGCAATGCGGCCGAACCGGTCGTAGAGCTCGGCGAGCGCCGCCTCGTCGGAGCGGGCGACGGCCTCGAGCAGGGCCTCGTCGGAGAGTTGGGCGGCTTGGCTCGTCACGGTCTCACGCTCGACGGTTCTGCTCACGGCCCCAAACTCGAGTGACAGCTCCGCCATCGGTCACACAGCCTCCGAACGGACGACGATGGAGCCGGTCGGCCGGGTCGCGCCGCCCTTGCGCTCCAGCGTCACCGCGACCTGGGTGCCGGGGCGCACCTTCCTCTCGAGCAGCACCGGCGGACAGCCTCCTCCGCCGCGGAAAAGTCCTGCCGGGCGGGGTGTCTCGCCCTCGATGACCCAGGCCTCGTACGTCTTGTCCTTCGGCGCGAGCTGCAGACCGCAGACGACGAGGGCAGCCTCGCCGTCGGGTGCCACGAGCAACCCGCCCTCGGCGTCGGCGAGCTGGGTTACCTCTGCTCCGCCGCCCAGGAGCTGAAACGCGCGGGCGTAGCCGGCATTTGCGCTCCGCTCGCGGTCGAGGTCCCGAGAGAGCGAGCTCGCCCAGAGACCGACGCCGATCGCCACCACGGCGGCGGCGGCCGCGGCGGCGGCGGTTGCCGGGAGGAGCCAGCGGCGCCGCGGGAACTGAACCACCTTGCCGTTCTCGGCACGCGCGGCTTCCAGGATCCGCTCGCGCAGCGCGGGCGGCGGCGCAGCACTCTCCGCGTAGGCCAGAGCAGTGCTTGCCTCCTCGAGCTCCGCGAGCTGGGCCCGGCAGTCCGCGCAGTCGGCAAGGTGGCGCTCGAACTCAACGCGCTCTTCGTCGTCGAGCGCGCCCAGCGCGTACGGGGCAACTAGGTCGTGAGGTTCCTGGCTCATCACGGGTTTCGGCGCTAATGGTAGGGAGCGCGGTCAGGCGGCGTGTTGCCGCGCGACCCCGCTCCAGAGGAGCGAAAAGTGAGGATTGATGTCGAGAGCGCGGCGGAAGAGCTTCCGGGCCTCGGCGTGGTTGCCGACACAGCGCTCCGCCATCGCGCGGTGGAACACCCAGCTCGCGTCGCGCGTTCCGAGGCGAAGCGCACGCCGCGCATAGGTCAGCCCCTCTAGGCACCGACCGTTTCGGACGAGCGCCCACCCGAGGGCGTCGTCGCCGACGACACTCGGCCGGTCTCGGTACCCGCGTCGGGCGAGAGCGAGGCCTTCGCCGAGGCGAATCCCGCGGTCGATCTGGAACGTGGCCAGGTCGAGGCTCATGTGGACGCCGTATCTGCTCTCGTACCGGAGGTACTTGAACGCGTCACGGTAGGCGTGCCGGGCGAAGGCTCGTTGTCCCGTCAGCCGATACAGATCGCCGAGCGATTCGGCGGCAGACGCCGACTTGCCGACGCGTTTCATCAGCACGATCGCCTGGGTAAGGCGCCCACGAGCAGCGTCGACATGTCCGAGCCCTTCGAGTGCCGGTCCGTATGCCGGTGAGACAGCGAGCGCTGCGCGGAAGCGTCGCGCCGCCACAGCCGTCTTGCCCTGCGAGAGGGCGAGCTTTCCGAGGTGTGCGAGCACCCAGGCCGTGCGCTCCCGGTGCCCGGCTGCCGACTCGAGCGCGAGGCGCATTGCCTCTTCCGCCTCCTGCGGCCTACCGATCAGCTCCCGTGCGTATGAGACTCGTGCGTACGCAGAGGAGCTCGGGCGAAGTTGCGCCATGCGGTCGAAGGCCGCGAATGCGCCTTCGTACCGACCGAGCTCGACCATGGCGTCGCCGATGACTCCGTAGTGCAGCGCGGAGTACGGCGCGAGCCTTGCCGCGCGCCGGCCATACGCGAGCGCACCACGGAAGTTGTGGCGCGCCAGGGCGAGTGAGCCAAGCGCGCCCACCGTCGTCGCATTACGAGGATCGAGAACCAGCGCCCGCCGCAGAGCCCGCTCCGAGCGCGGGTAGTAGGCGGCATCTCCCGTCTCGCGCGTGAGCTGCTGGTACGCGAGCCCGAGCTCGAGGTAGGCACGGGCGTCCTTCGAGTCGCGTCGCGTCGTCTTCTCGAGCGAGGCGACGAGAGCAGCGGTGCCGTTGGGGGACGAGCTTGCCTCTGCGCTCTCCGCGGGATCGCGGAGCGCGTTGCCGGTGAGTGAGATGGTGGCGGCCAGCGCCGCCACCATCCCTGCGATTGCGAGTCGCTTGCGCATCTCGCTACGGGTTGTCGTGTTGCCTGTTGCGCCCGTCGGCTGGCGTCCCGAGGAACGGGAAGCTCGGCGAGAGGGCCTGGTCGTCCGTGTTGACGCCGTCTCCGATGCGCGCCCCGACGTAGTTGGGGCCGCCGACGACGCGCACGGCGATATCGGTCACGTCGTCCTTCGGCCGGCGGCCGTTTGGCCAGCCAGCGAAGTCCGGTGTGTCGGCGAGCACGGTCATTCGCCGCTGCGCCGCGAGGGGGGTCGGCGCCACGCCCAGGTTCAGCCGCATGAGCTCGGACAGCCTCTGGTCGCTCGGCTCGTACTTGAGCAGCAGGTTGACGAGATCCTCCCGGTCACTGGTTCCCGCCGGCACGCCGAAGACGAGCTGGAGGGACAGGGCGAGGCGCGGGTTGAGGTAGTAGTCGCGGAACCGTTGCTCCTCCTCGGGCTCCCGTGTGTTCCACTCGTCCTTGTCCTCGGTGCCGATGATCGTCTCGTTGATCAGCGGGTTGGCGAGGCGCTGGACCTGCGTGACGCGGCCACCGTCGCCTCGACCTTTGAGGCCGAGCCGGTCTGCGACCTGCGCCCGCGGGCGACCGGTGCTCGCATAGGCGCCGATCGTGGACGAGCCGCCCGTGATCATCATGGCGGGCACCTCGAGCGCGATCGTCGAGACGTTGAACCCGGAGAGCATGTCGACGCCGAACGGGTTCACGTTGTCGTTCGCATCCTCCGCGGCCGTCAGAGCCGGGACCGGCCGGCGGAAGTTGAACGTGTCGAACACGCCGCCGAGATCGATGTAGAACGGGTCCTGCCGTTGTCCGGCGAAGACCTTCACGCCGGGCGTCGGCTCGTGGATGCCCTGCGCCGCGAGGGCGTCGTAGTCGGGCATCGTCCTCGGTCCCACGTTCGAGGGCACTGCGATCAGGCCGCGGGCGATCCGCGTGCGGTGGTGCCCACGGATCATCGTCACGTCGTAGCGCTGTCGCAGGCCGAGGCCCTCCGAGCCTGGCCCGTCGAGGGCCGTGATCGGCGCAAAGGGTCCCGCGCCGCCGAGGTACGAGAGGAACAGTTCGGCATCCTCGACGGTCCCGCGGATCTCGGTGCGGAACTTGAACTCGAAGCTGACGTCGTCCGCCCTTCCGTCCCGGTCGTTGTCGACGTGGAACGCATAGGTGACGCTCGGGTCGAAGTTGTAGTAGTTGGGGCCGGAGCTCGGCTCCGCACCCGGGTTGACGTTCGCGACGAGCACGACCTTGTCCTGGTTGCCCGGCTCGTAGCTCCGGAACATGAAGAAGTCGCTGATGTCCGCCGGGCCGTCCAACGAAATGAGCGGTGCCTCGCGGTGACTTGCGGCAGACGCCGACTCGGGACCGGTCCCGCGTGCCGCGATGACCGCCAGCACGAGGCCGGCCAGCGCCAGCGCGAGCGCTACAGCCCTTCTCCGATCGATTACGGCTCCTTGCATAGCCGTCCCTTCTCCTGACTGACCCCGTTGGGTTACGGCCGTGGTTCGTCCAGCGACGGGAAACGGTTCGGCTAGGCGGTGATGCGCGTGCCGGCGCGGCCTTCGAGGGCCGCCGAGAGTGCGTTCTGAGACGTGATCAGCGTCTCGCCGCCGGCGCGCGCGAGATCGATCGCGGCCTCGACCTTCGGCCTCATCGACCCGGGCGGCAGCTCGGGCAGGAGCCCTTCCGCCTGGTCGGCCGTCAGCTCACGCAGCTCTTCGGGGCTCTCAGTGCCGAAGGCGCGGTACACCGCCGGCACTTCCGTGAGGATCAGGAGCTGAGTCGCGCCCAGTTGCCTGGCGAGCAGCGCCGACGCGCGATCCTTGTCGATGACCGCGTCGATGCCCTTGAGCTTCCCGTTCCGGTTCGTGACGGGGATGCCGCCGCCGCCACAAGCGACGGCGATCGCACCGCTGGCGACCAGCGCGCGAATCGAGTCGACCTCGACGATCTCGAGCGGCGCGGGGGAGGGGACGACACGGCGAAACCCTCGCCCCGCGTCCTCCACGAGCTGCCAGCCGCGCTCGCGCTCCAAGGCGTTCGCCTGGTCCTCGCTGTAAAAGGGCCCGATCGGCTTGGTCGGCCGCTCGAAGGCTGTGTCACCTTCATCGACCTGGACGTGGGTGAGTAGGCAGGCGACTGGCCGCCCGGCGATGGGCGCGAGCTCGCTCACGATCAGCGCGCCGATTTCCGCCTGTGTCTGGGCGACGGCGAGCCAGAGCGGCAGCGGCGGAACCTCGTCGGCCGCTCGTTCCTGGCGCAGGAGCTCGTTTCCGACCTGGGGGCCGTTTCCGTGGGTGACCACGACGTCGCCCTCGCGGACGAGCGGTGCCAGCACCGCGGCGGTGTCCCGAAGCGCGGCGAGCTGCTCGGCAGCGGTGCCTCGCTCGCCGGCCCGCACGAGTGCGTTGCCGCCAAGGGCGATGACGAGGGTCACGCTATCCCGTTGCGACGGCGGCCGGCTCGGGCTCGATGAGGCCGTGCTCGGCGAGCACGTCGGCGAGGGTCGGCTCTCCGACCTCCAGCAGGCGGTAGGTGACCCGCAACGCCGGCCGGTCGAAGTCGATCAGCCGGCGCAGGTCGATCGGCGTTCCGATCAGGACGAGGTCCGGATCGCAACGCTTGATCGTCTCGCGGAGATCCTCGCGCTGCTTCTTGCCGTAGCCCATTGCCGGGAGGAGCGCGCCGACATGCGGGTACTCCTCGAGCGTCGCCGCGATCGAGCCGACCGCGCAGGGGCGCGGATCGACCAGCTCGGCGGCTCCGTTCGCCTTGGCCGCGAGCACGGCAGCGCCGTAGGTCATCTCGCCGTGAGTCAGGGTCGGACCGTCCTCGATGGCGAGCACGCGCTTGCCGGCGATCTGCATCGCGTCGCCCTCGACGACGATCGGCGAGGCGGCGAGCACGACCCGAGCCGCCGGGTTGTGCGTGCGGATCGACTCGAGGACTGCGTCGATGCCCTCCTGGTCGGCGCTGTCGACCTTGTTGACGACGCAGACGTGCGCCATCCGGAGATTCGTCTCACCGGGGTGGTAGCGGAGCTCGTGGCCCGGTCGATGGGGGTCGACGACGACGACGTGGACGTTCGGCTTGATGAACGGCGTGTCGTTGTTGCCGCCGTCCCAGAGGATGACGTCGGCCTCCTTCTCTGCCTGATCGAGGATCGCGGCGTAGTCGATGCCGGCGAAGACCAGATTCCCCTCGGCGATGTGCGGCTCGTACTCCTCGCGCTCCTCGATCGTTGCGTCGGCCGCCTCGAGGTCCTTGTAGCGCTCGAAGCGCTGGACGACTTGCTTCGTCAGGTCCCCATAGGGCATCGGGTGCCGCAGGACGGCGACGCGCTTTCCGCTCTCGCGAAGCAGGGCGGCGATGTGCCGCGTTGTCTGGCTCTTGCCGCTACCGGTGCGGACGGCGCAGACGGCGACCACCGGCTTCGACGACGTCAGCGTCGTGTCGTGCGGCGAGAGCAGCCGGAAGCTGGCGCCGGCGGCGAGCGCCTCGGAGGCGATGTGCATGACGTGCTCGTGGGTCACGTCGGAGTAGGCAAAGACGACCTCGTCGATGCGCTGATCGTGGATCAGGGCGGCGAGCTCGTCCTCGCGCCGGATCGGGATGCCCTCCGGATAGAGGTCGCCCGCCAGCTCGGTCGGGTACACGCGGCTGTCGATGTTCGGGATCTGCGTGGCCGTGAACGCGACGACCTCGTACTCGGGGCGACCCCGATAGACGAGATTGAAGTTGTGGAAGTCGCGTCCGGCGGCCCCCGCAATCAGCACACGCGTCCGCGCCATGTATACGGATTATGCACCTAGTCACCGGACGGAGCGCGCTAGAGTCGTTGGAATGCCCCGCTTTCCACAGGCGTTGAACGAGCAGGTCGCGCACGAGTTCGCGGCCTCGCAGCAGTACATCGCAATCGCGGTGTACTACGACTCCGAGACGCTTCCTCAGCTCGCCGCGCACTTTTACCGGCAGTCGCTGGAGGAGCGTAATCACGCGATGATGCTCGTCCAGTACCTCCTCGACGCGGGGCTCGAGGCGGTGACGCCGGGCATCGAGGCGCCCCAGACGTCGTTCTCCGACGCGCGGGCGCCCGTGGCCGTGGCGCTGGAGCAGGAGCAGCGCGTGACCGAGCAGATCGCAGCCCTGACCGCGCTGGCGCGCGAAGAGGACAACCTCGTCGGGGAGCAGTTCCTACACTGGTTCCTGGCCGAGCAGCGCGAAGAGGTGGCGTCGATGTCCGACCTGCTCGCGATCGTCGAGCGGGCCTCGGAGTCGAACATCCTCCTCGCCGAGGAGTACCTGTCGCGCAATCAGGTCGGTGACGCGGGGGAGGACGCATCTGCCCCGCCCGCTGCCGGCGGCGCGCTGTGAAACCCAACAGTCTTAGAAAGGACGGCTGAATGGCGTCGAGTTCCAAAAAGCGCACGACGATGGCGAAGATGAATCGAGAGCGGGCCGTGAAGGAGAAACAGGCCAAGAAGCAGGAGCGACGGGACCTGAAGAAGGCCATCCGCGAGGCGGAGGAGCGAGGGGAGACCCTGACCGGCGAGCCGCTCGGCGACTTCATCGTGGACGAGGTCACCGGCGAGCCGGTCCTCGACGAGGACACCGGCAAGCCGCTCAGGAAGCCGCCCGTTCCGGTCCCCGTCGCCGAGAACGACGACGCGGACAGCGAAGAAGAAACCGCTTAGCTCAGCGTCTCGCGGACGAGCGTGCCGACCGAGTCCATCTCGATCTCGTCTCCCGTCACGTCGCGGAGCATGTCGTCTGCCGTCTGGCTCATGCCGAGTGACCAGAGCTCGCGGAGCAATGAGCCGGCCTCGCGGTTCGTGAACCAGGCGCTGCCGTAGCGCTCCTTCAGGTGCGTGCGCAGCTGGGCCTCGAATGCCCACGAGCGCAGGTACCCCGTGACGTAGAAGCTGGCGTCCATGTCTGACAGGTAGTCGGCCTCGGCGGGCTCGATCTTCAGCGCGTCGCCGAGGTGGGCGACGTAGCGGGACGCCTGCGACGTGACGTCGTCCGCCTGATGGAACTCTAGCTCGTAGAGCAGCTTGGCGCAGTAGCGGCGCACCATGTAGAGGAGCTGCGTCGTGCCCTCCTCGGCGAACTCTTGTGGTCGCGGGAAGTCGAGGCGCTTCGACAGCCAGGCCGGGTTGTCCGTGAGATGCTGCATGAGCATCGCCCAACCCTCGGTGACCGCGACGTCGCCGAGGCGCTTCTGCTCCATCGAGAGGTTGGCCGACGTGTTCGCGTAGTGCTCGGTGTGGCCGGCCTCGTGGAAGAGGGCGCGCCAGTCGTCGGCACCGCCCATCGGCTGGATGACGAGCACGACGCGCCCTGGGACCTCGATCGGCGCGCAGAAGGCCCGGGGGCTCTTCTTCGGCCGGCGCTCGACGTCGAGCTCGACGTTCTGCTGCGAGCGCAGGTCGATGCCGAGGTCCGACAACGTTGCCTCGAGCGCCGGCAGCATGCGGTCCTCCGGGAACTGCTCGTCCCACTGCGGAGCTCGGAAGCTCCGTAGAACATCCCAGCGCTTGGCCTCGGCGAGCCCGACGCCGATGCGGGCGCGGAACAGCTTGTCCGCCGATTCCTCGTACAGGGACTCGGTGGAGTCGAGGAGCGCGCGGCACTGCGAGGCCAGCTCGTCCAGGCGGAAGCCGAAGCGGCGGTAGAGCTCCGTGTAGTCCGGCGCGCCCAGCTCGCCGACCGCGCGCCGGACGACGTCGACCCCCTCGAGGTAGAGCGGGTTGATGTGCTCCGCCGTCAGCTCGACACGGGTGCGGTCGAGTCGTTCTCGCTTGTCGCGGTCGGGCTCATTCGCGATCGTCGGGCGCAGCATCCGGAAGGGGACCTTCTCGCCGTCGACCTCAGCCTCGAGGCTTGCCTCGAGCTCCGCGACCTTCTCGCTCTGCTCGCGCGTCAGCTCGCCGAGGTAGCCCTCCGAGGCGAAGCGCCACAGCTCGCGGATGCCCCAGTCACCGTCGGCCATCTCGCCGAGGGCGTTCGCCTGCTCGAGGTCGGTCAGGTCCGAGTAGCGCTCGTAGATCGCCGCCAGGTCGAGCGTGTCCTTGAGGCCCGCGTAGTGGCGGTAGTACTCCTCGTCGAGCTCGGCGATGAAGCGATCGGCTCGCTCGCGGAAACGGTCCAGGTCGATGGAAGAGGGCGGCGGCACGGGCCGTAGGATAACGACGTGCGGGAGATCAACCTGACGACGGACCGCAAGACGCAGCTCGTCGACATCACACAGGAGGTGCGGGCCGCCTTCGACGGGGCGAACGGCGCTTCGGCCGCGCTGATCTACGTGCCGCACACGACGGCAGGAGTGACGATCCAGGAGCACGCCGACCCGGCGGTCGCGCGGGACCTGGAGGCGGCGCTCGAGCGGATGGTCGGCGACGACTGGGGGTGGCAGCACATCGAGGACGGCGAGGAGAATGCGCCCTCGCACGTGCGTGCCGCGCTCGCCGGGCCGCAGGTGCTCGTCCCGGCCGCCGACGGCAAGCTCGCGCTCGGCACCTGGCAAGGCATCTTCTTCTGCGAGTTCGACGGCCCGCGCTCGCGGAAGGTCTACGTTACGCCGCTCGACTGACGGGCCATGTCTCGGTGCCTGGCACCAGGACCTGTCCCGCTGGAAAGGTCTGCGTTACGCCGCTCGACTGACGGGCCATGTCTCGGTGCCTGGCACCAGAACCTGTCCCGCTGGAACGAGCGCACGTTGAAGGAAAGCCACGCCTCTGCGCTGCGAGGCCATGTCTAGGTGCCAGGCACCGGGACGGGGCCGTTACTGCGAGGCCGGCCGCTGACGACGACTCGCTCGGGCTCGGGCTCATAACCGAGGCGCTCGTTGACGCCTCGCATGCCGACGTTCAGCTCGTCGTTCGTGGTCGAGATCGTCTCGATCCCAGCCGTGCGCGCGGCCTCGATTTGGGCCCGCTTGAGCGCGGAGGCGATCCCGCGGCGGCGCCACGGTCGCCTGACGGCGGTGAGCCGATTCTCGGCCTCGGGTGATCCGGCTCCGTACCGCCGGAGCGCCGTGTAGCCGACGACCTCGTCTCCCTCGAGCGCGATGACACACGCTTCGGGGAGCGCACCCGGCCCTTCGAGGTTCTCGCGCGACCAGTTCTCGTACGTCATCGGCTCGTTCGTGCCGTGACTGGGGACGTCGACGGAGACCTCGGTGTCGACCGCGAACACGGCGGGGATCAGGCTCTCGGTGTCTTGCTCGAAGCTGTAGCGGAACTCGGCTTCGATCTGCTCGGTGCTCTCTGGGTGCTCGATGTGAATCGCCATGCAGCACCTATGCTGGCCGAATCGCCGCGCCGATCGCAAAGAACCAGGAGCTCGAGCTCAAAATCGACTCGCTCGCCTACGGCGGCAACGGCGTCGCGCGGCTGAACGGCTTCGTCGTCTTCGTCAAGCGCGGCTTGCCCGGCGACACGGTTCGCGCGCGTGTGACCAAGGTGAAGCGAAACCACGCCGAGGCGCTCGCCGTCGAGGTCGTCGAGCCCGGCGCGCCCCGGGTGGAGGCCCCGTGCAAGCACTACCCGGAGTGCGGCGGCTGCAAGTTCCAGGACCTGGCGTACGAGGCCCAGGTCGAGGCCAAGCACGAGCAGGTCGCAGATGCGCTCCGCCGGATCGGCGGGATCCCCGAGCCGCCGCTCGAGCCGATCGTCCCCGCCAAGTCGATCTTCCACTACCGCAACAAGCTCGAGTACTCGTTCACCCAGACCCCTGAGGGCCCAGCCTCCGGCTTCCACCTGGCCGGTCGCTGGGATGCGGTCTTCGACGTCGAGCAGTGCTGGCTGACCACCGACCTCGGCAATGCGGTCCGCGAAGCCGTCGACACCTGGGCCCGAGCCGAGCGTCTGGACGCTTACGACCAGGAGGAGCACACCGGCTACCTGCGCCACCTCGTCCTCCGCGAAGGCCGTAACACCGGGCAGCTGCTGCTCCAGCTCGTAACGGCGAAGGGCGAGAAGTTCGACCGGGACCAGTTCGTCGAGGAGCTCCGGCGCTTCCCCGAGGTGCGCTCGATCCACTGGTCGGTCAACGAGACGCCGGCCGAGGTGACGAACCTGCCGACGACGCTCCTCTGGGGAGACGAGTGGATCGAGGAAGAGCTGTGCGGCCTGCGCTTCCGCGTGCGCCCGAACGCGTTCCTGCAGACAAACACAGAGATGGCCGAGGTGCTCTACGGCCTCGCCGTCGAGTACGCGGGCCTCAGCGGCAACGAGACCGTCTACGACCTCTACTGCGGGATCGGGACGATCGGGCTAGCCATGGCGCCGCATGCGCTGACCGTCTGGGGCATAGAGGTTTCCGAAGAGTCAGTTGCGTGCGCGCTGGAGAACGCCGACCTGAACGGGATCACGAACGCGGCCTTCTACGCAGGCGAGGTCGGGCAGGCCGTGGAGGAGCTTCGTGACCGGGCCGGGTCGCCCGACGTCGTCGTCGTCGATCCGCCTCGTGCCGGCCTGTCGGGGAAGGCGCTGCGCCGGATCGGCCGCGTGGAGCCGAGCAAGATCGTCTACGTCTCGTGCAACCCGACGACGCTCGCCTCGAATGTCAAGGAGCTCCAGCAGGAGTGGGGGTACCGCCTGGAGCGCGTGCGGCCAGTAGACATGTTCCCGCACACGCCGCACATCGAGTCGGTGGCGCTACTCCTCCGTGACGACCTGTCGCCGACGAGCCCCGCGTAGCTGTCGCCAGATCAGGTCCGCATTCGGGATCAGGAACCCGAGCGAGAGGAGCGGCAGCGCCGGCAGACCCGAGAGGTCGAGCCAGACCGCCAGCGCGAGCGTCGTGCCGAACGAGGCGGCCATCGCGACCCACGTCCAACCGACGCGGAGATCCCACCGGTCGGTTGCGGCCAGGAACAGCCCGAAGAACAGCAGATCGGGCGGCCCGAGGCGCGCGGGCTCGGACTCGCCGGGAACGGGGAAGCCGAAGGCGATCGTCTCGAAGATGCTCGGCCGCTCCTCGACGATGTGACCCGTCGGGCCGCGGAAGACCGAGAAGGCGTCGACGACCGGGATGATCGCGGCGACGAGGGTCACCCAGAGGACCGTCTCGAAGAACTGCAAGAACCAGAACGAGATCAGCGTCAGCGCGGCGAGCTTCGAGAAGTCCGCCAGGATGTCGAGTCCGACGACCTCGGACAAGACTGCCAGGGCCCCGAACGCGACTCCGCCGGTCGCGAGCCTCTTCGCCCGCCAGAGCGGAAGAGCGAGCCACATGAGCGCGAAGATCGCCGGGATGAGGACGACGCCCAGGAACACGACCTCCCACCAGAGCGTCATGTTCGGCAGCGATTCCGCGACCGCGTAGTAGAGGGCGAGACTCGCGAGGAGCGCCAGACAAGCGGCTCCGCGCGGGGTTCTCAGTACGGAGGCAGCTCTGCCCACCAGGGCCCGAGCGCTTTGAATGCGTTCCAGAACGCGTTCTTCGCCGGAGCCTCGTCGAGCGACGCGTCGATGTCCGGCACGTAGAGCGCGCCGATCGTCCCGGTCAGCTCCTGCACCGAGCCGGTCTCCGCGGCGACCGCGTTGGCGAGCGGGAGCTCGAGCCCATTCAGGAACGCAAGCGCCTCCTCGCCCATCACGACGACGAGCTTCGGCTGCACGATCAGCAGCTCGCGCGCGAGGAAGGGCCGGCACTCGTCCTCGCTCCCGTCGGCGAACTTGAGCGCGTTCGTCCCGTAGACCGCGAGCGGGTCGACGTGCAGCCGGTCGAGCGACTTGCGCAGCGCTTGGCCGGCCCGTCCGAAGAAGGCGACCCCCTCTTGCACCTCCGCCGGCTGCGGTCGGTACTTGAGCAGGAAGACGTCGGCGCGAGGATGGCCCGAGCCGAGGACCGGAACGCGCTCGCCCTTGCCGGCGCGCGCGATCTCGTCCGAGAGCTCGTTGATCTCGGCGATCGCCTTCTTGAGGTACTTCTCGGTGATTTCGTCGGTGGCCGGTGTCACGAGAGAGGGCACTTACGTGGCTTTCGCGGGATGGGCGCTGGGTCAGACATTGAGTCTCTTCGGCGTTACATGGACGCGTGGCGTTGGAGGCACGGGCGGCTCGGTCTCATTTTCTCGTTTAGCGGACCCTTTCCTTGACTTGCGCCATCCATTTCAGCGACTGGAGGTAGGCGAGCGACTTCGGGCGGCGCAAGATCTCGGCCGTGCGCAGGCTGAGCAGGAACTCGTCCCGGTCCTGGAACGCTCGCATCCGCAGGCCGCCTGTGCCCACTCCCTGCAAGACGTGCGCATCGGACCCCGCTCCCATGGTCAAGTTGTACTTGCGCGCGAAGCGGAGGGCCTCGTCGTTGTACGCCTCGAAGAGCAGGCGTGCGTTGTACACTTCGAACACATCGATCTCGGCGAGGTGGCTGCGCAGGGTGGCGGCATCCGGGATCGAGTGGAGCCGGTCGAAGGGGTGGGGGAGGTAGACGACGCCGCCCTGCTCGCGGATGGCGGCGATCGTGTCGCCGAAGGACATGCCGCGCGGAATCTCCTCAGAGAGGAAGAGCCCGATCACCTCGCCCTGGCCGTCGGTCTTGACCTCCTCACCGGGGATGACGACGAGCGGCGTGTCGCGCGCCAGCTCGGCTGCCTCCAGGGCGCCTCCAAAGACGTTGTGGTCGGTGACCGCGATCGCTCCGAGGCCCTGTGCGGTCGCATGCTCGACCAGCTCGGCCGCCTCGACCGCGCAGTCGTGCGACCAGGACGTGTGCATGTGCAGATCGCAGAGGATCCATTCGCGATCGGCGAGCGGCTCGGCCGGCCGTCGCGTACGCCGCCGCCCCGCGACCCCCCGGTAGACCTCGTCCAGCTCGCCGGCGACGTCCGCGAACGTTCGGCCCTCGATGCTCCGGCGGGCCTCGTCCCCCAGCTGCTTGCGGAGCGGCTCGTTCTCGGCGAGGCGCGCGAGGGCGGCGGCAGCGAGCTCGGGCTGCTCCTGCACTCCCGGCGGGGAGGCGATCGCCGCCCCGGCCGCCGCGGCTTCGAGCGAGACCCGCGGGAGCCCGTCGAGCGCGGGGACGAAGATCGCAGTGGCCTTCAGGAGCGGAGCTCGAGCGACTCCGTCGCGCGCGGTCCGCACGTGCACGCGCCCTCGCATGCGAGGTGGAACCGAGGGTCGGCCGGTGAGCGGCTTCGTCCGCAGGAACGTGAGCTCCCAGGCGGGCAACTCGCGCATCGCTCTGAGCGCGGCGCGCGTGAGCGGTCGCTCTCCCGGTCGCCATTCGACCACGACGAGGGGTTGCTTGCCGTCCGGCCGAAAGAGCTCCGGGTCGACCCCGACGTCGACGATCCTGTACTCGCCCGGGAAGCGGACCGCAGCCGCATGCGCGACCTCTGGCGAGGCGGCCACTAGCGCGTCGATCCGTGCCAGCAGCCTCGCGCGCTGCGCCTTCCCGGGCGGGTAGCCGAGCCGTTCGGGCGAGAAGAAGCTCGCTACGGCGAGGGCCCGCGCTTCGCGCAGCGCGAGGTACGAGAGGCTCGGCAGGCCCGGCTCGAACCCGTGGACGACATCGAAGGCGCCGCGCTCCAGCGCGAGCGAGAGGTTGGCGCGCACGCCCACCGGGAGGCCGACCCTGCTGCGCCGGGAAATCGGGACGGCGGGTCCCAGCGCGATCAGAGGCGCGTCTGCGCCGTCCACGAGAGCCCGGCGGCCCGCCGCGAGGTCCTTCGCCCGGGTCGACGGTGCGAGCACGGTCACCGAGTGATCGAGCGCGCGCAGCTCGTCCGCGATCCCTGCAACGTGCTCGTTCACGTCATGGGGCTGCGACCAGGCGAACGGCGTAACCAGGCAGATACGCACGGCCGCGGCCGAGTGTAGTCGGCAGTTCTCTTAGAGTGAGCCGGTGCCCGCCGTCTCGCAGGAGGAAAGGCGGCGCCAGATCCTGGACGCTGCGGTCCGTGCGTTCGCCCGCCAGGGCTATCACGCTTACCGGGTGAGGGAGATAGCCGAGGAAGCCGGCGTCGCCTACGAGGCGCTCGAGCGCATCATCAGGCGCGGTCAGGAGAGCGGCGAGTTTCGTTCCGAGCTCGATCCGCAGTTGGCCGCCACGGTCTTCTACGGTGCGCTCGAGGAAGTTCTCACCGGCTGGGTGATGGGCCAGCTCCCGGACGGCGAGGATGCAGTGGCCAAAGCCGAGGAGGCAGTCGTCGGACTGCTCTGCGACGGCTTGCACATCCCCCGTTAGTTGTCCCGCCTTCACAACGTGTAGGCGGGACAACTAACTACAAATTCTTACGAGCGCGCCGCGGTCTTCGACTTCGCCGTCTTGCTGCCGTACTGCTTGATGAAGTGTTCGACCGCGTCGTACGCGTCGTCGTCCTGCAGCTGCTTCGGCGGCGACTTCATCAGGTAGGCGCTCGGCCCCTCGAGCGCCCCGCCGACTCCGTTGTCGAGGGCGAGCTTCGCCAGGCGGACGGCGTCGATGACGATCCCGGCTGAGTTGGGAGAGTCCCAGACCTCGAGCTTCAGCTCGATGTTCAGCGGCACGTCTCCGAAGCCCGAGCCCTCCATGCGGACGTACGCCCACTTGCGGTCGGTCAGCCACGGCACGTAGTCCGAGGGGCCGACGTGGACGTTTTTCTCGCCGAGGTCGTAGTCGAGCATCGACGTGACCGCGTTCGTCTTCGAGATCTTCTTGGACTCGAGGCGGTCACGCTCCAGCATGTTCAAGAAGTCCGAGTTGCCGCCGACGTTCAGCTGCATCGTCCTGTCGAGGTGAACGCCTCGCTCGCGGTAGAGGCTGGTCAGGACACGGTGCGTAATGGTCGCGCCGACCTGGGACTTGATGTCGTCGCCGATGATCGGGAGCCCCTTCTCCTCGAAGCGCTGCCCGTAGTAGCCGCCCTTCGCGATGAAGACAGGCATGCAGTTCACCATCGCGCAGCCGGCCTGCAGGATCTGCTCCGTGTACCACTTCGTCGCCTCCTCCGAGCCGACGGGGAGGTAGTTGACGACCACGTCGGTGCCGGTCTCCTGAAGGATCCCGACGACGTCGTCGGTATCGCCGGGCGCCTTCTCGACGACCTCTGAGATGTACTTGCCGAGCCCGTCGTGGGTCATGCCGCGCGAAACGGTGACGCCCGTCTTGGGCACGTCGGAGAACTTGATCGTGTCGTTCGGGTGTGCCCAGATGGCCTCGGACAGCTCCTTGCCGACCTTGTCCTTGGTGACGTCGAAGGCCGCGGTGAACTCGACGTCGCGAACGTGATAGCCGCCGAGGTCGACGTGCATGAGGCCTGGGACGAACTGGTCGGGAGCAGCGTCCTTGTAGTACTCGACGCCCTGGAGCAATGAGTTGGCGCAGTTGCCGACGCCGATGATCGCGACGCGCACCTTGTCCTTTGACCGTGCCTTGCCGTTGTGACTTCCGTTCCGTTGAGGCATTGGTTCCTTTCTGCGAGGTGAAGTGCTGCCGAATCGCTCGGTGAGCGCCTCGACGATGACCTTGTTCGTGCTGCTCTTTCGCTCGCGCGCGGCGGCGTCGAGCCGTTTCTTGAGCTCCGGAGGGACGCGGAGCAGGACCACGCCGGTGTCGCCCGGGACGTTTCCCTTCCGTCCGCTCGGCTCGAAGGCGACGCCGAAGCGCTCGGCGAGGAGCTCGACCGCGATGTCGTTCAGCGTGCTCTCGCGTCGCGCAACTTCGCGCGCGAGGCGGCGCTTGAGAGTCGAGGGCATCCGGACGAGGACGCTTGTGAGTTCTCTTCGAGGCATTGTGCTAGCAGCGGTGAGCTGCTAGCACAGTATCAACGTTGTCGCAGCTGCGCCCGAACTGATAGCACTCTCTGGAGCACGGTGATCCAGGCGGTCACTGCTAGCAGATAGATCGCCCACGGCAGTGCGCCCCACGGTGCGAGCACGAGGCCGGTCACGATCACCACGACCCGCTCGGCGCGGCTACCGATGCCGACGTCACCCTTGAGGCCCAGCGCTTCAGCACGTGCTCGGGTGTAGCTGACGAGGAATGAGCCCCCGATCGCGGCGATCGCAAACGCGAGCGCAACCTGGTTTCCGTCGCGCGCGAAGATCAGAGCAATCGCCCCGAGCATGAAGCCCTCACCGACACGGTCGGTGGTCGAGTCCAGGAACGCCCCGAAGGGCGTGGCCTTCCTGCTCCTACGAGCGAGCGCCCCGTCGAGGATGTCCAGGATCGACCCGATCGTGAAAAGCGTGGCGCCCGCCCAGAACGCCGCCAGCTCGTGGCGGTCCTCGAAGTACACGATGACGCCGGAAACGATGCACAGCAGAACTCCGGTCGCCGTCAGCGCGTTGGGCGAGACCCGTGTGCGCGCCAGGCTCTCCATCGAGCGGGCGGCCAAACTGCGCACTCCGGCCGTATAGCCCTCCTTGAGGCGCTCGAGCCCTTCCGGGCTGCTCACGGCGTCGTTAAGCCGGCGCGGGCGCCGGGTCGCGCGAGACGATCCGCCGCAGCTCGCGTTGGTTGACGACGGCGGCCGCAACGCCCGCCACCACGATGCCGGCCACGATGTCGAGCCAGAAGTGGTTGCCCGTCGCCATGACGGCGAACCAGACCCACGCCGGCCAGGCTAGGCAGAGCACCTTCAACCAGCGCGGCCGGACAAGCAAGGCGAGGGCTACGCCGACGATCAGCGCGTCCGCTGCGTGCAGGCTCGGCATGGCGGCATACGGGTTCGAGCCCCAGCGGATGATCCCGCTCTCGTGGCTGATCGAGAACTGGGAGAGGCTGTCGACGAAGCCGAGGTCGGGGAACATCCGCGGTGGCGCCGTCGGCACCAGGACGTAGCCGACGAGCCCGATCAGATTCGCCACGATCAGCGTGTTTCGCACCCGCTTGAACGACTCGTTCCGGCGCAGGTAGACCCAGAGCATGATGATCGCGAGAACGGTGAACTGCGACTGCCAGTACGTCCACGAGGTCAGCGTCAGCAGCAGGCCAGACGAATGAACGAAGCTCTGGAGCGACAGTTCCCAGAGCCCTGTGAACCCGCGCTCGACGTTCGCGACCCAGAGGCCGTTGTCGAAAGCGGCGTAGGCGTCGTGATCCGCCATGTTGCGGACGATGCGGTACGCGTAGAGGAACCCGAACCAGATCCCGATTTGCAGCAGCAGGTCGGCGATGCCGTTCGGGAGGATGCGACGGGTGGCGGCGGTGGCGGATGACACGGAAGGTCGGATTCTAGACTGCGGTGCGGGCATGCCTGTCGAGCATTACTCGGAACAGCTGATTCGCAGGTCTGGATTCGCCGATGCGCGATTCCCGGCGGGCTACGACGCAAACCGCCCTTCCCCTCCAGTGGCGCTCCTCGACCTTCTGTGCCTGGAGGCACAAATTGAGCGCCCCGGGCTCGTCGTCGATCTCGGGAGCGGTACCGGTCTCTCGACACGCGCCTGGGCCGACCGGGCCGACCAGGTCGTAGGTGTCGAGCCAAGCGAGCAGATGCGCTTACGGGCCGAAGATGCGACCGAGGCGACCAACGTTCGGTACGTCCAAGCCTTCGCCGACCAGACCGGCCTCCCGGGCGCGAGCGCCGACATCGTCACGTGCTCGCAGTCGTTTCACTGGATGGAACCTGGCCCGACCCTGGCCGAGGTCGCAAGGATTCTCAGGACCGGGGGCATCTTCGCGGCGTATGACTACGACTGGCCGCCCGTCGTGCACTGGGAGGTGGAGGCCGCCTTCGAGGAGCTGCTCGTCCGAGTCGGTGACAGCCGGAAAGACCGTCTCGGGTACGTGAGCTTGGCGGAAAAGGAAGGCCATCTCGAGCGCATGCGCGCGAGCGGACTCTTCAGGTTCACGCGCGAGGCGCTTGTCCACAGCCGCGAGACCGGAAATGCCGAGCGCATCGTCGGCCTGGCCTTCAGTCTCGGCCCCCTGAACGTCCTCCTCGAGGGCGGAATGACCGAGGACGAGCTTGGGCTCGCACAGCTGAGAGAGGTGGCGGCGAAGACACTTGGCGAGTCCGAGACGAACTGGTTTCTGTGCTACCGCATCCGCCTCGGCGTCAAGTAGCGCTGCGCGGGGGAACCCCTGGTTCCCCCGCGAGCCCCCTCCTTGCCGGCGGTTGCTCGACGCGGAGCGTTCCCCTCTCCGTCCTTGGCCTCCCGCTGGGCTGAGCCCGGCTCCGGCGGCCGTTCGCAGTGGCTCTCGCAAGGCTGTGGCAGCGACACGATGGTCGGCGGCGTTGGCCATTGACGATCTGTGCTCTTCGTCGCGGAAAGTGCGCAGCACTTTCCGCGAGTCCCGGGCCTGTGGCCCGGGACCCCTGCTAGCCGCCGATTTGGCTCATCGAGCGCGAGGCGCGGACGAAGCCCGCGTCGTTGATCTTGTGCTTCAACTCCTTGTGGCGAACGGCGAACCGGATCGCCTGCTCCAGCTCCGCATCGCTCGCGCCCGAGCGCAGCGGGTCCTTGAGGTCCCATTCGCGGCGCGAGAAAAGACACGTGCGGAGCTTGCCGTCGGCGGTGAGCCGGATGCGGTCGCACGACGAACAGAACGGCTCGGACACCGGGTTGACGAAGCCGATCTCGCCGGCGCCGTCGGCGAACCGGTACCGCTTGGCGGTCGACGACGCCTTCGCCGGGATCTCGACGAGCGGCCAGTGCTCCTCGATCAGGGCGCGGATCTCGCCGCCTGTGAGGACGTCGTCTTCTTTCCAGGCTTCGTCGGCGTCGAGCGGCATGAACTCGATGAAGCGGACGACGTAAGGCTTGCGGCGGGCCAGCTCGGCCAGCGCAGGCACCTCCTCCTCGGTGAAGCCGCGAATCGCCACGCAGTTGACTTTGATCGGCCGCAGCTCGGGATAACGCTCGGCCTCGGCTAACCCAGTCAGCACCTTGTCCAGCGCGTCGCGCCGCGTGATCTCCGCGAAGCGAACGTGCGAGAGCGAGTCGAGCGAGACGTTCAGCCGGCGGAGCCCCGCTTCGACGAGCGGCCCGCAGAAGCGGTCGAGGAGCACGCCGTTCGTCGTCAGCGAGAGATCGTCGACGCCGGGGATCCCGGCCAGCATCGAGACGAGAGTCGGGAGGTCACGCCGCGCGAGTGGCTCGCCGCCGGTCAGCCGCACCTCCGACACGCCCATGCGGGCGAGCACGCCGACGACGCGGGTCATCTCCTCGAAGGTGAGGAGCTCCTGGCGCCCGAGCCACTCGAGGCCCTCGGCGGGCATGCAGTAGCGGCAGCGGAAGTTGCACTTGTCGGTGACCGATACCCGCACGCTGGCGATCTGGCGGCCCCACGAATCGACGAGCGGTTCCACGCGGAGAGCGTAGCGTGAGGTTTCGGCAGGCACCACAAGGAGGAACTACCCTTGTGCACCGCCGAGTTTGCGGCGGTCCTACCGTCGAAAGGAGACGAACGACTTATGTCCGAATGGGAACAGGAGACTCCAGCGGCCCCGGAAGAGGGCGGCACCGAAGGCGGCAGCGAGGAAGCCGGCGGCGGAACTGAAGAAGGCGGCGGCATGGGTGGCGGCCAAGAAGGCGACGTCGACCCAGGCGGCGGGGGCGAGGACATGGGCGGCGAGAGCGCCTAGTCACGGCTCGTCTGCTCGCTGATCTTCGGAAGCGCCCCACGGGGCGCTTCCGTCGTTTGGAGGCGAGCCGTGCGAGCGCCCCAGCGACGCCGCCTAGCCTGGCTCGGCGCTCGCGGCGGCGGCGATGGCGGCGGCGAAGCGCTCAGCCCCGCCGTCCGCGTAACCGATGAACAGCGAGGGCTCGGTCAACTCGACCTCGAGCACTTTCGGACCGGGAACGATGTCGATGCGCGCGTACAGCAGTTCCTCGCGTGCGAACGGCAGAGCGGCGAACACCCGCTCGCCCAGCAGGAGCTCCTGGTCAGCGGCCTCGACTGGGCTCATCTGCTCCTCGACGTAGAGGCCCCCGGCGGCCGGGCTCCCACCCGGAATGAGGATCGGTTCCTTGCGAACCGCATGCGAGAACTCCCCGCTCACGTAGATGAGCGATGTCTCCCCACGGCGGTCGATTTCTTCGACGTAGGGCTGCACCAGCACGGTCTGGCTCGCCGCGTGGAGCTCGGCAACGTGTGTGGCCGATCTATGATCGCCCACGTCGTATCGGGCGGCACCGATCGAGCCGGCGCCGATCGACGGTTTGACCACGTAGGGATGATCGGGCGCCACGAACCGGGCTCCAGGCTCGAGGAATTCCGTAGGGACCGCATCGTCGCCGAGGTCTTCTAGGTATCGCTTGTCGGTGTTCCATCGCAAGACCTCAGGTGAGTTGAGGACATGGGGCAAACCCTCCGCCCACGCGAGAAACTCCTCGCGCCTTCCCGGGTAGTCCCACGTCGAACGGACGACGACGAGGTCGAAACGATCCCAGTCGATGCTTCGGTCGTTCCACACCGCCGGCTCGGCCTCGACCCCGTGAGCGGCCAGGGCTTCGGTCAGAGGGCCGCCTTCGTCATCGCCGCTCGGAATCTCGGCGCAGGTGGCGAGCGCGATCTTCAGCTCAGAACGTCCACTCGCCGTCTTGCTGGACGACCTCGCCGTCGCACTCGATCCGGCCGCCGTTCCGCAGCTCCTTGACCATGTCCCAGTGGGTGGCGCTCCTGTTCTTGCCGCCGATGAAGGGCAGGCCGGCGCCGACGGCGAGATGGATCGTCCCGTACATCTTCTCGTCGAAGAGCGTGTTCTTCATGAACTTCTGGATGCCGGGGTTGCAGCCGATGCCGAACTCACCGAGCACACGGGCGCCCTCGTCCCGGTCGAGCGCTGAGATCAAAGCCGCCTCGTTCGCCGTGGCCGATGCCTCGACGACACGGCCTCCTTCGTACCGCATCCGCACACCCTCCACGACGTCCGGCTCACGCACCGCGGGGTACTCGGAGAACGAAACGACTCCCTCCGTCGATTCTTCGACCGGCGAGTAGAAGACCTCGCCTCCCGGCATGTTCACGCGGCCGTCGTCGACGTGGCCTTCGCGGCCGGCGATGCTGAAGCGGAGGTCGGTCTCATGGCCCACGATCCGCACCTCGTCCGCCTGGTCGAAGCGCTCCTTGATGCGCTGCATCTTCTCCCCCTCGGCGTCCCAGTCGAGGAGGACCGTGCCCCAGAAAAACTCCTCGAAGGCGCCAAAGCTCATGCCTGCGTCCTGCGCCATCGCGGGTGTGGGGAAGCGGCACGTCAACCACGGGATGTCGAAGTCGAGCCGCCGCTCCACGAAGGGGCGAGCAGCCTGCGCGAGGAGCTTCCGGCGCTCGAGCGGCAGGTCGGCGCCCTCCCTGGTGTTCTCGGGAGCGCCGACGTAGACCCAGGCGTCCACGCTCTCCTCGTGCGCGACCCGCAGCGGAGACCGCTCTCCCAGCAGCTCCTCCGGCGCCTCGGAGGCCCAGATGAACTCGTAAGGCCACCGCTCCTCCATGTAGCTGAGACGGACGAGCGGCCAGGCCCCGCGCCTGGCGACCCGCCGGACGATCTCGTCCACGAGCGGGCGCGCGAGCGGGCTCGACGCGATCTCGACCTGCCAGCCCGGCTTGGGGTCGAGAGACCGCTCGACGATCAGGTCTGCGTACTGGGAAATACGGGGATCGGCCATTTAACTTGCTATACTGGGACTTAGATTTCTTACAAGCAATGACTTAGAAACGGAGGAACCTCTCTATGGCAAAGACAATTGGTATCGACCTCGGCACGACCAACTCCTGCATGGCCCTGCTCGAAGGCGGTGAGCCTACCGTCATTCCGAACGCCGAGGGCGGGCGCACCACACCGTCCGTCGTCGCGTTCACAAAGGACGGCCAGCGGCTCGTCGGCCCTCCGGCCAAGCGCCAGCAGGTGACGAACCCCCAGAACACGATCTTTTCGATCAAGCGGTTCATGGGCCGCAAGTACGAGGAGGTCTCGGAGGAGATGAAGATCGTCCCCTACGAGGTCGTCCAGGGCGAGAACGGTGATGTGCGCGTTCGCGCCGAGGGCACCGAGTACGCCCCGCCGGAGATCTCGGCGATGATCCTGCAGAAGCTGAAGACGGACGCCGAGGCGTATCTCGGCGAGCCGGTCTCGGACGCGGTCATCACCGTCCCGGCCTACTTCAACAACGCGCAGCGCGAGGCGACGAAGGACGCCGGCAAGGTCGCCGGCCTCAACGTCGTCCGCATCATCAACGAGCCGACCGCGGCCGCACTCGCGTACGGCTTGGAGAAGGAGAACGACCAGACGATCCTCGTCTTCGACCTGGGCGGCGGCACGTTCGACGTCTCGATCCTCGACCTCGCCGAAGGGGTCTACGAGGTGAAGTCCACGAACGGCGACAACCACCTGGGCGGCGACAACTTCGACAAGGCGGTCGTCGACTGGATGGTCGCCGAGTTCAAGAAGGACCAGGGCATCGACCTCTCCACCGACAAGATGGCGCTCCAGCGCCTGTACGAGGCGGCTGAGAAGGCCAAGATCGAGCTGTCGTCGACGATGACGACGCAGATCAACCTGCCGTTCATCACGGCGACGCAGGACGGGCCGAAGCACCTCGACCTGCAGCTCACGCGCGCGAAGCTCAACGAGCTGACCGCCGACCTGCTCGCGCGGACGATCGAGCCCACGAAGCAGGCGCTCGCCGACGCGGGCCTCGAGCCCTCGGCGATCGAGCACGTGGTCCTCGTCGGCGGCATGACCCGCATGCCGGCCGTCGTCGACAAGGTCAAGGAGCTGATCGGCAAGGACCCGCACAAGGGCGTGAACCCCGATGAGGTCGTCGCCGTCGGCGCGGCCATCCAGGGTGGCGTCCTCAAGGGCGAGGTCAAGGACGTGCTGCTTCTGGACGTGACTCCGCTCTCGCTCGGCATCGAGACGAAGGGCGGCGTGTTCACCAAGCTGATCGAGCGCAACACGACGATCCCGACCCGCAAGTCCGAGGTGTTCACGACGGCCGAGGACAACCAGCCCGAGGTGCAGGTGCACGTGGGCCAGGGCGAGTCCGAGATGATCGGCTTCAACAAGACGCTCGGCAAGTTCAACCTCACGGGCATCCCGTCGGCACCGCGCGGCATGCCTCAGGTCGAGGTCACGTTCGACATCGACGCGAACGGGATCATCAACGTCTCCGCCAAGGACCTCGGGACGGGCAACGAGCAGCAGATCCGCATCGAAGGCGGCTCGGGCCTGAACGAGGACGAGGTGCAGCGGATGATCTCCGAGGCCGAGACCCACGCCGACGAGGCGCACAAGCTGCGCGAGCTCGCCGACGCACGGAACGTGGCCGAACAGCTCGCGTACCAGACGGAGCGCACGCTGAAGGAGCATCGCGAGACACTCGACGAGGCCGAGGCCTCGACGATCGAGGGTCGCGTCATGGAGCTGAAGGCAGTTCTCGACAGCTCGGACGTGAACGAGATCAAGCAGAAGACCGAGGCGCTGCAGGAGGCCTCGCACAAGCTCGCCGAGGCGGTCTATGCGCAGGCAACCGCGCAGCAGCAGGCTTCCGGGGGCGGCAACGGTGCGGGCTCGGCTGACGAAGAGGTCGTCGAGGACGCCGACTACGAGGTCATCGACGAAGAGGAGGCGAAGACCTCCTAGTTGCCTGGTGTCTGACACCTCCGGTGTCTGACACCGCCTAGGGAACAGCTATGACCGAAGAAGTCGAGAACACCGAAGAGGTAGAGGAGGTCGAGCAGGTCGAGTTCGACGAGACCGAGGCGCTGCGGGCCGAGAACGAGGAGCTGATCGACACGCTCCAGCGCGTCAAGGCCGAGTTCGACAACTACCGCAAGCGGGCGGCGCGCGATCAGGAGAGCCTGGTCGCGCGCGCCCACGAGCGGCTGGTCAAGGAGCTCCTGCCCGTGCTCGACGACCTGGAGCGGGCACTCGGCGCTGCGGAGCAGCACGAGGAGGCGAAGCTCGAGGACGGCGTGCGGCTCGTCCATCGGTCGTTGGCCGAGGCGTTGACGCGCGAGGGCCTCGCCGAGATCGAGACGAACGGCAAGTTCGACCCGCACGTCCATGAGGCGCTGCTCACGCAGCCGTCCGAGGCCGAGGAGGGCTCCGTGATCGAGGTCCTCCAGCGCGGCTACAAGCTCGGCGACCGCGTTCTGCGGCCGGCGAGGGTGGTGGTCGCCGGCCCGAAGGAGACCGGTGGCGACCAGACCTAAGAGCCTCTACGACGCCCTCGGCGTCCCGAAGACGGCCTCGCAGGACGAGATCAAGAAGGCGTACCGCAAGCTCGTGCGCGAATGCCACCCGGACAAGAACCCGGGCGACAAGGAGGCCGAGGACCGCTTCAAGGAGGTGCAGGGGGCATACGACGTCCTCTCCGACCCGGGGAAGCGCAAGCAGTACGACGCTTTCGGCTCGGCCGATGGACGCGGCCCGAGGGCCGGCAACTTCAACTTCGGCGAGGGCGGCATCAACATCGGCGACCTCGGCGATCTGTTCGGCGGGTTCGGCGACATCTTCGGCGGCGGAGGCACGCGCGCCCAGCAGCAGCGCGCCGGCCGTGGCGCCGACCTCGAGACCGAGGTCCGGCTCTCGTTCGACGCCTCGCTGCGAGGGATCGAGACCCGCATTCCCGTCGAGGTCGAGGGCGCCTGCCGCGAATGCGGCGGCGTCGGGACGGCTGACGGCTCGCCGCCCAAGGTCTGCCCGGAGTGCAAGGGGCGCGGGGCCACGGTCGAGAGCCAGGGCTTCTTCGGCATCTCACAGCCCTGTCGCCGGTGCGGCGGAACCGGGACGATAGTCGAGAACCCGTGCCGGCGCTGCGGCGGCTCGGGCCGCGAGCGGCTGACGAAGCAGTACGCCGTGAAGATTCCCGCGGGCGCCAAGGACGGCACCCGGATCCGGCTGAAGGGCAAGGGCGAGCCGGGCTACAACGGCGGCCCGCCTGGCGACCTTTATGTCGTCACGCGAGTGGCCGACTCGCCGCTGTACGAGCGGCGGGGAGACGATCTCGTCGTTGACGTGCCGGTCACGTTCGCGGATGCGGCGCTCGGCGCCGAAGTCGGGGTGCCGACCCCCGAGGGGGCGGTCTCGCTGAAGGTGCCGGCCGGCACGGAGAGCGGAAAGCTCTTGCGCATCAAGGGCCGCGGCGCGCCGAAGCTGCGCGGCAGCGGGCGGGGTGACGTGCTCGCGCGCGTGAAGATCGCCGTGCCGAAGAAGCCGAACAAGAAGGAGCGCGAGCTGCTCAAGGAGCTGCAGAAGGTGCAGAGGGCGCAATGATGGACGACCGCCCGCGCTACATGATCTCCGTCGCCGCCGACCTCGTCGGCATGCACCCGCAGACGCTTCGCATCTACGAGACCAAGGGCCTGGTTCAGCCGCAGCGCACCGCTGGGAACACGCGCCTCTACTCGGAGTCAGATCTCGAGCGCCTCCGGCTGATCAACCAGCTGACCACGGAGCTCGGGCTGAACCTCGCCGGCGTCGAGCACGTGATCCGCCTCGAAGAGCAGCTCCGCCGCATGCAGCGCCGCATGGAGCGCCTCGAGCTCGAGACGCGTGAGCGGCTCGAAGAGGTGCGCCGCTCCTACCGCGCCGATCTCGTCCTCTACGACCCCGACTCGACCCGACTACCGATCAGGAGAAGATGGACTTCAACCGACTGACAGTGAAATCGCAGGAGGCGATCGCAGCCGCGCAGGAGCTTGCGCGCCGCCACGGCAACCCCGAGCTCCATCCCGAGCACCTGCTCCTCGCGCTCCTCGACCAGGAGCTGCCGCAGACGCTGCTCGGCGAGCGCGCCGCCGAGCTCCGCGCCCAGGCGGAGGCCGACCTGGAGCGCAAGCCCTCGATGCAGGGCGCCGACAACCTGCAGCCACAGGTCTCCGGTGCGTTCCGAAAGGTCCTCGACCGTGCCGAGGACGAGATGCGCAAGCTCGAGGACGAGTTCATCTCGACCGAGCACCTGCTGCTCGCGCTCGACGCCGTCCCGCGTGACGAGCTGCTCGCGCGCCTCAAGGAAGTACGTGGCGGCCAGCGCGTGACCTCGCTGGACCCGGAGGGCACCTACCAGGCACTC
>Ga0210378_10000181_pt1 | contig 30454 bp, 29 predicted proteins | sample PLM1_60_b1redo_FD_155465 | JGI IMG/M metagenome (GOLD analysis project Ga0210378, IMG submission 155465) | Groundwater sediment microbial communities from an aquifer in East River, Colorado, USA - PLM1_60_b1 redo | ecosystem: Environmental > Terrestrial > Soil > Riparian zone | place: USA: East... | reverse complement strand
CCCGCGGGCAGCCGCGCCCGCCCGGCGACCGCGCCGCCGCGTTCCCGGCCGGCCGCCCCCCGGCCCGACGCCGCCCGCGCCGGGCCAGCCGCCACCGGCATCGGAACGGCCGCCGCGCGGATCCCCGGCCCGCCGCCCGCCCCGACCGCGCCAGTGGCCGCACCACCACCGCCGCCGCCTGCCGCGCCGACCTGGACCGGCCAGCCCACCGGCGGCGGTATCCCAGGCCCGCCGACCGCCGCGACCCCGCCCGCACCGGCACCACCGCCGCCCGCCGTGCCGTACTGGACGGGCCAGCCCACCGCCGGCGGCATCCCGTACCAGCCGGCCGCCCCGACTTCGCCCGCGCCGGCACCGCCGGCCGCCCGGGCCGTGCGGGGGTCGGCACCACGGCGGCCCGCCGCGCCGAACTGGACCGGCGAGGACGCGGACACGCCGACCAGCCTCGCCGACCTGGCGAGGCTGGTGCGCCGGAGCTGGTCGCCGGGCGGCACTGCGGACCGGCGGCAGCCGCCGGCGGGTGGCGGCGGCCCGGTCCGGTTCGGCCGCACGCCGGTGTCCTCGCCGGGCTGGGCACCCGGGCCGGGCGGCGGCGCCCGGCCAACCCGCCGCTCCGGCAGGCCGACCCGCCCGCCGGACCGCGGGGCGCCCCGGGACTGGCCCCGAGCCGAACCCCGCCGCAGGCGCGCGCCCTGGTGGGCGATCGTGCTCGGAGCGCTGATCTACGGTGTGGTCAACGGATGCGTGAACGACGCGCGGCGAGACGGCGGGTCGCAACGCCCGAGCTCGGTGTCCACCGTGGTCCAGCAGCCACAGTAGGGCACTGGGAACGGCGCCGGCTTACCGCGTCATCCGGCGGTAGCGGGTCACCGCCAGCGGAACCATGACCGCCAGGATGCCGACGATCCAGGCCAGCGCCTGCCACCCGCTGGATCCGACCGGGAGGCCGTTGAACCAGCCGCGCAGCGCGTCCACGGTCACCGTGACCGGACTGTGCTCGGCGAAGCCGCGCAGCCAGGTCGGCATCGAGTCGACCGGGACGAATGCCGACGACGCGAACGTGAGCGGGAACAGCCAGATGAACCCGCCCGACTGCGCCGCCTCCACGCTCTTCACCGACAGGCCGATCAGCACGCCGATCCAGGAGAACGCGAACTCGAACGCGAGCAGCAGCGCCAGCCCGGCGACCACGGCGAGCGCCGAACCGTGGAACCGGAACCCGGTCACCATGCCGACCGCGATCATCACCGCGACGCTCAACCCGTTGCGCACGACGTCCGACGTGGTGCGCCCGAGCAGCAGCGCCGAACGCGCCATCGGCAGCGACCGGAACCGGTCCACCAGGCCTTTCTGCAGGTCGTCGGCCAGGCCGATGCCGGTCGCGGCGCCGCCGAAGGCGACGGTCTGCACGAACACGCCCGGGAGCAGGAACTGCACGTAGGCGAAGCCCGGCGTGTTGATGGCGCCGCCGAACACGTAGACGAACAACACCACGAACATGATCGGCTGGATCGTGGCGAAGATCAGCAGCTCCGGGATCCTCGGGATCTGCCGGAGCAGCCGGACGGTCATCACCAGAGCGTCCGACACCGCCCACCGGGGCGAGGTGCGCCGCTCCAGTTCCTCGACGGTGGTGGCCCACGCGTCCGACGTAATGGCGGTCATCGCCCGCTCCTCCGCTTGCTCACGGTGCCTCGTCCCTTCCGCGGCGGCGACCTCGGCGCCGGCCCTTGCCCTCGCCCGGCCGGCCGTTCGGCGCCTGCTCCTCCTCGGCGGCGTGTCCGGTCAGCGCGAGGAACACGTCATCCAGCGTCGGGCGACGCAGCGCCAAGTCCTCCAGGGCGACCCCGGCCGCGTCCAGCTCGCGCACCACCTCGGGTAGGATCCCGGCGCCCTTGCTCACCGGGACCACCACGTGCCGGGTCGCCCGGTCGACCACCGGCTCGCCGGCGGCGAACGAGGTCAGCGCCGTCAGCGCGGCCTCGACCGCGCTCTCGGTGGCGACCGTCACCTCCAGGCGCTCACCGCCGACCTGCGACTTCAGCTCGTCCGAGGTGCCGCGGGCGATGACCCGGCCGTGGTCGATCACTACGATCGTGTCGGCGAGCCGGTCGGCCTCCTCCAGGTACTGAGTGGTGAGCATGATCGTGGTCCCCTCCCGCGCCAGGGCCTCGATCAGGTCCCACATGCCGAGCCGGCTGCGCGGGTCGAGCCCGGTGGTCGGCTCGTCCAGGAACAGCACCCGCGGCCGGGCGATCAGCGACGCGGCGACGTCCAGCCGGCGGCGCATGCCGCCGGAGTAGGTCTTCACCGTCCGGTCGGCGGCATCGACGAGGTCGACCCGGTCCAGCAGGTCGGCCGTCCGCGCCCGGGCCTCGCCGGCATACAGATGGTAGAGCCGGCCCACCAGCTCCAGGTTTTCCCGGCCGGTCAGGTAGTCGTCGACCGCGGTGGACTGCCCGGTGAGCCCGATCCGGGCCCGCACCCGCTGCGGCTCGCGCAGCACGTCGAGCCCGGTCACCCAGGCGGCCCCGGAGTCCGGCCGGAGCAGCGTGGTGAGGATCCGCACGGCCGTGGTCTTGCCCGCTCCGTTCGGCCCGAGCACGCCGAGGATCGCGCCGTGCGGCACGCTGAGGTCGAGCCCGTCCAGCGCGCGCGTCGTCTTGAACGTCTTCGCCAACTGCTCGACAACGATCGCGTCAGTCACGGGAAGGACGATAACGAGGGGCTACGACAATGTCCGCCCGGTTTTCGCCGTGGGCGGATCAGGACGTGTCCTGGAAGACGTCCCGTAGGTCACCGAACGTCAACGTGTAACCAGCCCGGCGCAGTGCGCCGGTGAGCTCGTCGCCATGGTTGACCCCGCGGGTCTCCATCGACAACGCCACTTCGACCTCACCGAGGTGCAGCCGCGGGCCGGTCCGGGAGTGCTCGACATCGAGCACGTTCGCGCCGAGTTCGGCGAGCAGCCCGAGCAGCCGGGCCAGCTCGCCCGGGCGGTCCGGGATCCGCACCCGGAAGGAGAGGTACCGCCCGGCGGCGATCATGCCGTGCTGGATCACCCGCAGCAGCAGGACCGGGTCGATGTTGCCGCCGGACAGCACCACGACCAGCGGCGGCTCGAACCGCCGCGGCCCCTCCAGGATCGCCGCCACCCCGGCCACCCCGGCCGGCTCGACCACCAGCTTCGCTCGCTCCAGGCAGAGCAGCAGCGCCCGGGACAGCGCCTCCTCGGACACCGTCAGGATGTCGTCCACGACCGCGCACACGTGCTCGAACGTGGTCGGCCCGGGGCAGCCGACCGCGATCCCGTCGGCCATGGTGGCCATTGAGTCCAGGGCGACCGGCCGCCCGGCCTGCAGTGACTCGGGGAACGCGGCGGCCCGCTCGGCCTGCACGCCGACGACGCGGACCTCCGGGCGGGTCGCCTTGACGGCCACGCCAATGCCCGACAGCAGCCCGCCGCCGCCGGTGCAGACCACGACCGTCCGCACCTCCGGGCACTGCTCCAGGATCTCCAGCCCGACGGTGCCCTGCCCCGCGATGACGTCGGGGTGGTCGAACGGGTGGATGAAGACACGGCGCTGCTTCTCGGCGTACGCCGTCGCGGCCGCCAGCGCCTCGTCGACCGTGTGCCCGGTCAGGTGCACCTGCGCGCCGTACGACCGGGTCGCCTCGACCTTGGGCAGCGGGGCGTTCACCGGCATGAAGATCGTCGCAGTGGCACCGAGCAGTCGCGCGGCCAGCGCCACCCCCTGGGCGTGGTTGCCTGCGCTGGCCGCGACGACGCCGGCCGCACGCTCGGCGTCGGACAGCCGAGCGATCCGAACGTACGCTCCGCGGATCTTGAACGAGCCGGTCCGCTGCAGGTTCTCGCACTTCAGGTATGCCGGACCGCCGACGCGGGCCTGGAGCACCCGGCTGTTCTCCATGGGCGTGGTGCGCACCACGCCGTCCAGCACCTTCCGTGCCGCGTGCACGTCCTCGACGCTGACCAGGGCCACGACCCTCATCGTGCCAGACCTTGACAGGCACATTGGTAAGTTCTAACTTACCGTTTGTGGCCACTTACGGAGCTGCGCTGGCCGCCCTCGGGGATCCCACCCGGCAGGCCATCGTCGAGCTCCTCGCCGGCGGACCGCGGGCGGTCGGGGACATCGCCCGGGAGCTGCCAGTGTCCCGGCCGGCGGTCTCCCAGCACCTGCGGGTGCTCAAGGAGGCCGGCCTGGTGACCGATCGCCAGGACGGCACCCGCCGGCTCTACCAGCTGAACCAGGCCGGCGCCGACGCGGTGCGCGGCTACCTCGACCGGCTCTGGAACCAGGCGCTGGCCGCCTTCAAGGAAGCGGCCGAGCGGGACGACGACCTGCGGGACGACGACCAGCGGCGCGACGACCAGCGGAATACCAAGGAGACGACATGACACAGCAGGCGACAGCCGCGCCCGTGCGGGCATCGATCATCGTCGATGCATCGTTGGAGCGAGCGTTCAGCGTGTTCACCGACGGGTTCGACGCCTGGTGGCCACGCGAGCACCACCTCCGGGAGGTCGACATGCGGACCGCGGTGCTGGAGCCGCGACCGGGCGGCCGGTGGTACGAGAAGAGCGTCGACGGCGGCGAGTGCGACTGGGGCCGGGTGCTGACCTGGGAGCCGCCGCACCGGCTGGTGCTGAGCTGGCAGATCAGCCCGGACTGGAAGCCCGAGCCGGAGCCGGCGAAGTCCAGCGAGATCGAGGTGCGGTTCACCGCGGAAGGGCCGGCACGCACCCGGGTGGACCTGGAGCACCGGGCGTTCGAGCAGCATGGGCCGGGCGGCGACGCGATGCGCGAGGCCGTCGGCGGGCCGGGCGGCTGGAGGGGCGGACTGGAGCGGTACGCGGCGGCGGTCGCCGGCCGAACCCCGTAGGCCCGACCGCAGACCGGGTGGGGCGTCCGCACGGACGCCCCACCCGGGGACGGCGTCGGCCTGCCGGACGCCGGTCGGTGGCGCCGAACGGCGTGCCTGCGCGCGGTGCCGTCGCGGGCCGGCAGGGTGGTCGTGCTCGACCGGCGGTTCGTGGACGTCGCACACCGCCGGCGATCCGGGCTGCTGGTTCGGTGACACCCGCAGTTCTACCGTGAAGCAATGACCGCCACGCTGCGGGCGCGCCACGTGCGGCGCCCGCCCGGGCCGGAGCTGGGGACGCTGGAGATCCTGCGCCTGCTCCGGTCGCGCCGGCCGACCGACTTCCTGGACCGGGTGGCGACCGCGAGCCCGACGCTGGGGCACTTCCGGCTCGGCCGCGAACACATGTACCTGCTGGGCACGCCCGAGCTGATCCGCGGGCTGCTGCTCGGCCACGGGCGGGTCACCGCCAAGGGCCGCGGGCTGGAGCAGGCTCGGCGGCTGCTCGGGCAGGGCCTGCTCACCAGCGAGGGCGGGCTGCACCGCCGGCAGCGCCGGCTCATCCAGCCGGCGTTCCACCCCGACCGGATCCACACCTACGCCGAGCCGATGCGGGCGGCCGCGGTGGATTTGGCCACCGCCGGCCGGTGGCGGGACGGCGAGGTGCGAGACGTCGCCGCCGAGATGGCCGACCTCACGCTGCGGATCGTCGGTCGGACCCTGTTCGCGACCGACCTCGCCGCCGACGCCGGCGGGGTGGCCAGCGCGCTGACCACGTTCCTCGGCCACACGCAGCGGGTCATGATCCCCGGTGGGCCGCTGCTCAACCGGCTGCCGCTGCCCAGCACCCGCCGGCTGGCCGAGGCCGGGGCCGCCCTGGACCGGGTGGTCTACCGGCTCATCGCCGAGCACCGAGCGGCCGGCGACCGCGGCGACATGCTGTCGATGCTGCTCGCCGCCCGGGACGAGGACGGCACCGCGATGCCCGACCGCCAGGTCCGCGACGAGGTGCTGACGCTGATGCTGGCCGGCCACGAGACCACGGCGAACGCGCTGGCCTGGGCCTGGCTGCTGCTGGACCGGCACCCGGAGGCGGCCCGGCGGCTGCATGCCGAGGTCGACGCGCTGCCGGCGGCGCCGTCGTACGACGACCTCGACCGGCTGCCGCGGACGCACGCCGTGGTCGCCGAGACGATGCGGCTCTACCCGCCGGCGTGGGTGGTCGGTCGCCGGATGCTGGCCGACGTGGGGCTGGACGGCTGGACCGTGCCGGCACGCTCGATCTGCGTCGCCTCCCAGTGGGTGACCCACCGGGACCCGCGGTGGTGGACCGAGCCGCTGGCCTACCGCCCGCAGCGGTGGCTGGACGCCCACGGGCGATACGACGAGACCGCGCCGGGCCAGCCGCGCGGTGCGTACTTCCCGTTCGGCATGGGCCGCCGGTTGTGCATCGGCGAGTCGTTCGCCTGGACCGAGGTGACCCTCGTGCTCGCCATCCTGGCCCGGGACTGGGCGCCCGCACTGGTCCCCGGCCATCCGGTCGACGTCCGCCCGGCGATCACCCTCCGCCCCGCGCACGGGCTGCGGATGACCCTGCACCGGCGCAGCGGAGCGTCATGACCTCGGCCGACCGCGCCGCCGACATCGGCCGGCTGATCGAAGCGATGCCGTTCGCCGCCGGCCTCGGCATCGAACTGTCCGTGGCAACCCGGGACGAGGTCCGCGGCGGCCTGGCCTGGGACCCGGCGCTGTGCACGGTCGGCGGGGTCATGCACGGTGGCGCGCTGATGACGCTCGCCGACAGCCTCGGCGCCGTCTGCGCGTACCTCAACCTGTCGCCGGACACGACGACCGCGACGATCGAGTCGAAGACGAACCTGTTCCGGGCGGTCCGCAGCGGACGGGTCAGCGCCGTCACCCGGCCGCTGCACACCGGCCGGACGCTGATCGTCGTGCAGACCGACCTCTACGACGACCGGGACCGCCGGGTCGCCCAGGTCACCCAGACCCAGGCGGTCCTCCCAACCGGTCAGAGCTCAGGCGCGTAGCGACTCGATCCAGGCGGCCGCATGCGGGCACTGCGCCAGCACCGATTTCAAGCCAGCCCGCCGAATCGCAATCGGCCCATGGGCGATTTTTTCGTATGCCGGATACAGTTGGGCCAACCGCTTTGACGGCGCGGTCGCCAGGCCGTCGTTCACAAGTTCTGGACCGCCGGCGCTGCCCGTGATCTCGGCAATCGACGCCGCAACAGCCGGCTCGACCAGGTATTCAGCCAGCGCGTCGCCGGCAGCAAGCACCCATGCCTCTAGTTCGTGCAGGGTCAGGTGTGGCCAGAAGCGCGGTGAGCCGACCGCGGCGGCCATGGCGGCCTCCACGTGCCCAACCCGCTCCCGCGGACCGGCTTGAGGCCTGGAAGCCATCCCAGGGGTGTCCGCCGGCATGCCGTAATAATCGATCATGGTGGTAAGCACATGTATGGACGAGTCATGCAGAAGGCTGCGCACTTCTCGGTTGATCCGGTGCCATGTCGAGGCGCCACCTCGGAACTTCGCGCCCGCGGCAGACCGACTGGTGGCGAGGACCGAGTACGTCACCCAAATCGATGAGTCCCGGAGGTAAGGGGTGAGAATGCTGCGTACGACCGATTCCTCGGTTTGCCCTTCCACGAGCAGGTGCACCCGCCTCACCCGGCCGGCTCCCATGCCGGCCGGCCGCCGAGCAGGTTTTTCTCCCACAACTCGCCCAACGAATAGTCTTGGAGCCACCCGGCGAACCGCTCAGCGGAATGCCGAATGAGCGTCGATGCACCGTCAACGCGGTCGACAACGATAAGATCCTCGACCTCGAACTGGTTCATCAAGGTCACCGACTGGGTCGCGACCAGGACCTGGGATCGTCGACTCACGCTGCGCAACAGACCCGCCAGGACAACGATGGCGTACGGATGCAGCCCGAGCTCAGGCTCGTCGAGCACGATCAGTCGCGGTGGTTCGGGCTGAAGAAGGAGTGTGGCAAGGCAGATGAAGCGTAGCGTCCCGTCGGACAACGCGTCTGCAGAGAAGTAGCGGTCGACGTTGACCTGCTGCCAGCGCAGCAGCAGCCGTCCGAACTCTTCTTCAAGAACGAAGTCCCGGAAAAACGGAGCAACATCTTGTATGGTCGCGCGGATCCGTTCGTAGTGAGCAGGCCAATGGTCACGAATGGATCGTAGGAAGGGCGCCAGGTTGCCGGCATCGGTAGCGAGCCGCAAGTTGTCGGCGGCGTCGGCGCGGAGCTTGGGCGGGGCACCGAGTCCGGTGTTGTGGAAGTGAAAGACCCGGCAACCGCTGAGAACCGAGAGCAGGTCGGCAGCCAACTCGCCGACGTGGCCCCCAGGTACCGAGCGAGGCAGTGCCGTCTCGTGCTGCCCCCGGGCGAACGACCATTCCCTCGGTTGGGCAGATCCCGGAATATCGTACTCCAGCACCGATTCTCGGTCAAAAATCAACTCGTCTCGAGCGCTCGGCACCAGCGCGGCCCGATAGCCTCCCGGACGGGAACTCACACCGAGCACGATTCGGTCTTCGCGATCGGCACCTCGGTAGAGGAGCTCGGCGGCGCCTCCGCGCATGCCGACGTAGAGACCCATCTCCTCATCGGCGATGCGGCCGAGCAGCTCCATTGCTGAAATGAAGTTGCTCTTGCCGGCACCATTGGCACCGACGAGGACGTTGAGGTCGCGCAACTCGACGTGCGCGGACCGGATCGACAGGTAGCCCTCGATGTCGATCGAGTCGATCCGCTGGCCGGTCACGCGATCATCATACGGCGTAGCGACCCGGTCAGTCGGCGTTCCAGTAGCGGTCGCCGGCGAGGATCAGGGCGGCGGCGCCGACCAGGCCGCCGGAGGCGCCGAGGGCGGCCGGGACGACGCGGGCGGCGCGGGCGTACCGGAAGCGGGCGAACTGGGCGTAGCTGGTGTGCAGCGGGCCGAACAGCAGATCACCGGCCTGGGCGAGGCCGCCGCCGATCGTCACCACGGACACGTCGACCAGGGTGACCGCCATCGCGATGCCCTGGCCCAGCATCCGGCCGGCGCGGCCGAACGCGGCGGCGGCCAACGGGTCGCCAGCCAGTGCGGCGGCTGCCACGTCCCGGGCGGACCCGGCCGTGCCCGGCGGCGGCCGCCAGCCCTGCCCCGCCGCCCAGCGGGCGACGGCCGGGCCGGAGGCGACGATCTCCAGGCAGCCACGGTTGCCGCACGGGCAGATCGGCCCGGCCGGGTCGACGACGATATGGCCTATATGCCCGGCGTTGCCGGTGGCACCGTCCACCACCCGGCCGCCGAGCACCAGTCCGCCGCCGACGCCGGTGGAGACCACCATGCCAAGCGCGTGCGAATGACCCCGCGCCGCGCCGCGCCAGTGCTCGGCCAGCGCAAGGCAGACCGCGTCGTTGTGCACGCGTACCGGCAGCCCGGGGAACTCGGCGGCCAGCCGGGCCCGCAGCGGGAACCCGCGCCAGCCCGGAATGTTCACCGGTGACACCGCTCCGGCCGGCCAGGTCATCGGCCCGCCGCAGCCCACGCCGACGCCGGCCAACCGGGGCCGGCCGGCGGCGTCGAGCACGTCCCGGACCAGCCCGACCAGCACCGACCACAGCGTCTCGGCGTCGGCACCGACGCCTGGTGGCGTCGGCAGCCGGCGGTCGACGGCAGTCGTCCCGTCCGCCGCCAGCACGCCGGCCGCCATCTTCGTGCCGCCGATGTCGACCGCCAGCACCGGCCGGCCGGAGACGTGTTCCCGCTCAGGTTGCGCCACGAGCGCAATGTAGGGGTGCGGCGACCGCGTGCGGTGGGCCGGGGCGTAGACGTACGGTCGACGCGTGACGACTCCGCCGCAGATCTCGACGCTCCGTGCCCTCCGGGACACGGGGCATGTCCATCGCAGTGTCAAGGCCGAGGTACGGGAGAACCTGCTGGCCCGGCTCGCCGCCGGCGAGCCGACCCTGCCCGGCATCGTCGGCTTCGACGACACCGTGGTGCCCGAGGTGGAGCGGGCCCTGCTCGCCGGACACGACATGGTGCTGCTCGGCGAGCGCGGCCAGGGCAAGACCCGGCTGATCCGCACCCTGCTCGGGCTGCTGGACGAGTGGACGCCGGTGCTCGCCGGGAGCGAGCTCAACGAGCACCCGTTCGCGCCGATCTCCGGCTGGGGCCGCGCGATGGTGGCCCGGCACGGCGACGACACCCCGGTGACCTGGCGGCACCGCACCGAGCGGTACGGCGAGAAGCTGGCCACCCCGGACACCAGCGTCGGCGACCTGATCGGCGACGTCGACCCGATCAAGGTGGCCGAGGGGCGCACCCTCGGCGACCCGGAGACCGTCCACTACGGACTGGTCCCGCGCACCAACCGGGGCATCTTCAGCGTCAACGAGCTGCCCGACCTGGCCGAGCGCATCCAGGTCGCGCTGCTCAACGTGCTGGAGGAGCGGGACATCCAGGTCCGCGGCTACCAGCTGCGGCTGCCGCTGGACCTGCTGCTGATCGCCAGCGCGAACCCGGAGGACTACACCAGCCGGGGCCGGATCATCACCCCGCTGAAGGACCGGTTCGGTGCCGAGGTGCGCACGCACTACCCGCTGGACCTCGCCGACGAGACCGAGCTGATCCGGCAAGAGGCCCGGGTCGCCTGGGACGACTCGCTGTTCGTCCGGGGGGCGCACCCGGCGCCGCTGGTGCCCGACCACCTGGTAGAGGTGATCGCCAGGTTCACTCGGCACGTCCGGGACGCGCCGCAGGTCGACCAGCGGTCCGGGGTGAGCGCCCGGTTCGCCATCGCCGGCGTGGAGACCGTCGCCGCCTCGTCGGTACGCCGGGCCGCGGTCAGTGGGGAGCCGCTCGCGGTCGCCCGGATCTGCGACCTGCCGGCCGTGCTGCCGGCCAGCCGCGGGAAGGTGGAGTTCGAGGACGCCGACGAGGGACGGGAGGCGGAGGTGCTCGCGCACCTGCTGCGCCGGGCCGTTGCCGACACGTTCCGGGCCAGGCTGGTCGGGGCCGACCTGTCCGCGCTGCAGGGGAAGTTCGACGAGGGTCTCACCGTGGAGACCGGCGACCTGGTGCCGGCCGCCGAGTTGCTGCGCCAGGTCGGCACGTTCCCCACCTTGGCCGTGCTGCTGTCCCGGCTGGAGCCGGACAGTGGCCCGGAGGGGGCGGCCGCGGTGGGGCTCGCGGCCGCGGCGGTGGAGTTCGCCCTGGAGGGGCTGCACCTGCTGCGCCGGCTGGCCAAGGACGACGTCGGCGGCGGCCGCACGGTCTACGGCAGGTAAGGGAGTCCCGGGATGGCCTCGCCGGCGTACCGGTACGGAGCCTGGCACGGCGGGCGGGACCCGCTGGAGCCGCCATTCGATGTCCGCATGGCGCTGGACGAGATCGGCGACGAGGTGCTGGCCGGTTCCAGCCCGGGCGAGGCGCTGCGGAGGTTGCTGCAGCACGGCGCCGACGGGCTGCGCGGCCTGCAGGACCTGCGCCGGCGGGTGCGGCAGCGGACCCGGGCGGCGCACCGGCGGGGCCGGCTGGACGGCACCCTGGAACGGGTCAAGGACCTGCTCGACCGGGCGCTGGCGGCCGAGCGGCGGGCACTGTTCCCGGACCCGTCCGACGCCGCCCGGCTGGCCGAGGCCGAGCTGGACGCGCTGCCGGCCGACCCGGCCCGGGCCGTGCGCCGGCTGGCCGACTACCAGTGGCGCTCGGAGGAGGCCCGGCAGGCGTACGAGGAAATCCGCGACCTGCTGCGCCGCGAGGTGCTGGACAGCCAGTTCCGCGGGATGCGGGACGCGCTGCGCAACGCCACACCGGCGGACATGCAGCGGGTGCGGGAGATGCTCGCCGCGCTGAACGACATGCTGGCGGCGGACGCCCGCGGGGAGCACACCCAGGAGCAGTTCGACGAGTTCATGCGCCAGTACGGGGACTTCTTCCCGGAGCGGCCGTCCACATTGGAGGAGCTGGTGGACGCGCTGGCCCGGCGCGCGGCCGCGCAGCAGCGGCTGCTGGACAGCCTGACCGACGAGCAGCGGCAGGAGCTGGCCGACCTGATGGCCGGCGCGCTCGGCGACGCCGGGCTCGCGTCCGAGCTCGACCGGCTGCAGCGGCAGCTCCGCTCCGCCCGCCCGGACCTGCGCTGGGGTGGCCGGGAGCGGATGGACGGCGACCGCCCACTTGGGCTCGGCGATGCCACCACCGCCCTGGAGGAGGTGGCCGACCTCGAAGAGCTCGACGCGATGCTGGACCAGGACTACCCCGGCGCGACGCTGGACGACGTCGACCCCGAGCTGGTCGAGCGCGCGCTCGGCCGGCAGGCGGTGGACGACCTGGAGGCGCTGCGCCGGGTGGAGCGCGAGCTGCAGCGGCAGGGGTACCTGCAGCGCTCCGGCGGCCGGCTGGAGCTGACTCCGCGGGCGGTGCGCCGGCTCGGGGCGACCGCGCTGCGCCGGGTCTTCTCGGTGCTGGAGTCGCGCGGGCGGGGCACCCACGACGTGCGCGACGCCGGCGCGGCCGGCGAGCCGACCGGGGCCAGCCGGTCCTGGGAGCACGGCGACGAGCAGCCGCTCGACGTGGTCCGCACCATCCGCAACGCGGTGCTGCGCGCCTCGGAGGCGGGCCGGCCGCGGCGGCGGGTGGAGCTCGCGGTGGAGGACTTCGAGGTGGTGGAGACCGAGCGGCGGACCAGCGCCGCGGTCGCCCTGCTGGTCGACCTGTCGTACTCGATGGCGCTGCGCGGCACCTGGGGCGCGGCCAAGTCCACCGCGCTGGCGCTGCACTCGCTGGTCACCACCCGCTACCCGCAGGACGCCATCGAGATCATCGGCTTCTCCAACTACGCCCGGGTGCTCGATCCCGTCGGCCTGGCCGGTCTGTCCTGGGACATGGTGCAGGGCACGAACCTGCAGCACGGGCTGATGCTCGCCCGCCGGCACCTGGACCGGCACCGGGACGGCGAGCCGGTGATCCTGGTCGTCACCGACGGCGAGCCGACCGCGCACCTGAGCCGGGAGGGCCGGGCCGAGTTCGCCTGGCCGCCGCTGCCGGAGACGCTGGCGCTGACCCTGGCCGAGGTGGAGCGGTGCACCCGCGCCGGCGCGACGATCAACGTGTTCATGCTCGACCAGGAGCCGTCGCTGGTCCGGTTCGTCGACGAGCTGGCCCGGCGGAACGGCGGCCGGGTCTTCTCGCCCAGCCCGGAACGGCTCGGCGAGTACGTGGTGAGCGACTACCTGCGCGCCCGCCGCGGCCGGCGGCGCAGCCGTTGAGCCCGCAACCCCGCATCGACCGGCGCGGGCCGGCCGGACAGCAGAGTCTGGATACCAGGGGGTGTCCCCCTAGAGTCCGGTCCTATGCGGACACTGCGGCCACCCTGCACGTCGTCGGCGGGGGCATCGTGAGCCTGCTCTACCTGGTCATGGCCGTGCTCATGGTCTCCCAGCCGGGCGGCTGAGCATGGACGTCCGGGTCGACATCGTGCCGGCGGAGGTGACCGCCCCGCTGCGCTGGCGGGTGCTGCGGCCGCACCTGGCTTCCCCACAGGAGGCGGTGCTGCCGGGCGAACGAGACCCCGGCGCGGTGCACCTGGCGGCGCTCGACTCGGGCGGCGAGGTGGTCGGCACGGCCGTGCTGCTGCCCGAACGGTTCGAGCGGATGCCGGACCGGGCGGACGCGTGGCGGCTGCGCGGGATGGCCACCGAGGGACGGCTGCGCGGCCAGGGCGTCGGCAGCCAGGTCGTCCGGCGGGTGATCGAGCAGGTGGCGGCGCACGGGGGCGGGCTGCTGTGGTGCCACGCCCGCGTTCCCGCCCAGGCGTTCTACGAACATGCGGGGTTCACCGCGGTCGGGGACCGCTGGGAGGTGCCCCATCTTGGCCCGCACATCGCGATGTGGCGGGAGGTTTCCGCGGCCGGTCCGAGCGGCTGACCGCTCGACGTGTCAGGTCGGCCTTGATGGGGGAGAATGGGCGCGTGTCTGTGCGGCCGGTCGGCACCCGCCGACCTCGACTGCTGCCCGGGGCGCTGCTCGCCTCGGGCCTCGTCGTGGCGGCCGCCTGCACGGCGCTGGCGGCGACGGAAGGGCCGGCCCGGCAGAGCGTGCAGACGTGCGCGGCCGGCCAGGAATGGGTGACCGTCAACCCGGTCATCGTCGGCATCTCCGACTGGGAGGCGGCCGCACAGGCCGCCCCGGCCGGTTCTTCGCCCACGCTCGCCGGCTGCGTGGACACCCGCCAGCTGAACCGGACGCCGTCCACCCGGACGGACCCCCGCGGTTGACGCTGCCGGCGACGGCGAAGCCGGCGCTGGTAGCGGCTGGCTCCGGTCAGCCAGGGGTGTCCAGCGCCTGGGCGAGATCGGCCAGCAGGTCGTCGACCGACTCGATGCCGACCGAGAGCCGGACCAGGTCGGCCGGCACCGCCAGCGGCGACCCAGCCACCGACGCGTGCGTCATCCGGCCCGGGTGCTCGATCAGCGACTCGACGCCGCCGAGCGACTCGGCAAGGGTGAACACCCGCGCCCGCTCGCACACCCGCAGCGCGGCCTGCTCCCCGCCGCGCACCGTGCACGAGACCATCCCCCCGAAGCCCCGCATCTGCTTCGCGGCCACCTCGTGCCCGGGGTGCTCGGGCAGGCCGGGGTAGTACACCCGGTCCACCGCCGGGTGCGCGACCAGCATGTCGGCGATCCGGGCGGCGTTCGCGCAGTGCCGGTCCATCCGTACCGCCAGCGTCTTCACCCCGCGCAGCACCAGCCAGCAGTCGAACGGCCCGGGCACCGCGCCCATGGCGTTCTGGTGGTAGGCGAGCCGGTCGGCCAGCCCCGGGTCGGACACCACCAGCGCCCCACCGACGACATCCGAGTGCCCGCCGAGGTACTTCGTCGTCGAGTGCAGCACCGCGTCGGCGCCGAGCGACAGCGGCTGCTGCAGGTAAGGCGAGGCGAACGTGTTGTCCACCACGAGCAGCGCACCGTGCCCGTGCGCCAGCCCGGCGAGCGCCGTGACGTCGGCGAGGCCGAGCAGCGGGTTGGTCGGCGTCTCGCACCAGATCATCCGGGTCGCCGGCCGCAGCGCGGCGCGGACGGCGTCCAGGTCGCCCAGCGGCGCCGAGGTGTACTCCAGCCCCCACCGCGACAGCACCTGGGCGAACAGCCGGTACGTCCCACCGTAGGCGTCGCCGGGGACCACCACGTGGTCTCCCGGGCCGAGCGCGGCCCGCAGCAGGCAGTCGCTCGCGGCCAGGCCGGAGGCGAAGCCCAGGCCGCGCACTCCCCCCTCCAGCGCGGCCAGGCATCCCTCCAGCGCGGTCCTGGTCGGGTTCGCCGAGCGGCTGTACTCGTACCCGCCGCGCAGCCCGCCGACCCCGTCCTGCTTGTACGTCGAGGTGGCGTAGATCGGCACGGCCACCGCCCCGGTCACCGGGTCGGCCGGCTGGCCGGCGTGGATGGCGAGGGTCTCGAAACCGTGCCGCGTCGCACTCACCCGATCGAGCCTAGCCGGGAGGTCGGCCTACCCGCCGGCCCGCCCGGCCGCTCAGTCCCGCCCGGCCGCTGAGACCTGCTCGGCCGCTGAGACCTGCTCGGCCGCTCAGACCTGCTCGGCCGCTCAGACCTGCTCGGCCGCTCCGGGGCGCTCGGCCGCGTACAGCTCGTCGATCAGGCTGGCGTACGCGGCGTGCACGCCGCGCCGCTTCAGCTTCATGGTCGCGGTGAGCTGCTCGGAGTCCGGCAGCCACTCCGCACCGAGCACGGCGAACCGCTTGATCCCCTCGACCTGGGAGAAGCGCTGGCTGACCTCGGCCACGCCGCGCTCGAGCTCGGCCCGCACCGCCGGGTCGGTGGCCAGCGACGGCAGGTCGGCCGCGGCCAGCCCGGCCGACCGCGCCCATACCGGCGCCACCTCAGGGTCCAGCACCAGCAGCGCCACCAGGTACGGACGGCCGTCGCCGATCACGCACGCCTGGCCGACCAGCGGGAGCGACTTCAGCTCCGCCTCGATGTTGGCCGGGGAGACGTTCTTCCCACCGGAAGTGATGATCAGCTCCTTCTTGCGGTCCACGATGGTCAGGTAGCCGTCGGCGTCCATCCGGCCGATGTCGCCGGTGTGCAGCCAACCGTCGGCGTCGAACGTCTCGGCCGTCCGGTCCGGGTCGTTGAGGTACCCGCGAGACACGATGCCGCCCCGGCACACCACCTCGCCGTCGTCGAGCAGCCGCACCTCGGTGCCGGGGTAGGCCCGGCCCACCGTGCCCGGACGCACCCGGAACGGGTCCCAGGTCATCCCGCCGGTGTTCTCCGACATCCCGTAGACCTCGGAGAACGACAGGCCGATGGCGCGGAGGAAGTGGAACTCCTCGACCGGCAGCGGCGCGGCGCCGGAGAAGGCGTACTCGATCTGGTCGAGTCCCACCCGCGCCCGCAGTGGAGCGAACGCGACCGGCTCGACCTGCTCCCAGGCCGCCTGCAGCTGCGCGGGCAGCGGCGCGTCCGCCGCCCGTAGCTCGGCCACCTGCCGGCCGACCTGCAGCGCCCGCTCGAAGGCGGCCACCCGCTCCGGGCCGCCGGCGGCCACCGCGGCCAGGATCCCGGCGCGCAGCCGCTCCCAGACCCGCGGCGGTCCGAACAGGGTGTGCGGCCGCACCGCCACCAGGTACTCACCCAGCTTCGTCAGGTCCGGGCAGGTCGTGACGACCGAGCGCTGCCACAGCCAGCCGTAGTGGGTGACCATGCGTTCGGCGATGTGCGCCATCGGGAGGTAAGAGACCAGCCGCCGCCCGGGCGGGGGTGCGTCGCCCAGGGCGTCGTAGCCGATGCACTGCCAGGCGATGTTCGCGTGGTCGAGCATCACGCCCTTGGGCGGGCCGGTGGTCCCCGAGGTGTAGATGACGGTGACCAACTCGGACTGCCTGGCCGCGGCCACCGCGGCCTCGATGTCGGCCGGCTCGTCGGCGAACAGGTCGTCGAACGGCAGCACGTCCGAGGGCGCCAGCCGGTCGGGGTCGTCCACCACGACCACCGCGCGCAGGTCGGGCAGCTCGTCGCGAACCTTGAGCAGCCGCTCCAGGAAGCCGAGGTCGTCGACGACGGCGATCCGCGCCTCGCTGTGCCCGGCCAGGTAGCGCACCTGCTCGGGGGCCGAGGAGTTGTAGATCGACACGGGCGTCGCCCGGCACAGCAGCGCGCCCAGGTCGGCGAGGTGGAACTCGGGCCGGTTCCGCAGGAACAGCAGCACCCGGTCACCCGCGCCGAGGCCGAGCCGGCCGAACGCGGACGCCACCCGCGCGGCCCGGTCCGCGACCTGCCCCCAGCTCAGCTCGACCCACCCGTCGCCGTCGCGTCGACGCAGCGCGACATCGTTCCCCGACTCCTGCGCGTGGCGCAGCAGCCAGCCGGAGACCACCTGCCCCTCGACCTTCCGCGCCATCTCGGCCGTGTCCCAGTTCACCGCGCCACCTCCAGGCCACTCGCGCAGGCGTCGCGGGGTCACCGCGCGCCGCACTGCGCCGACCGTAGCGCTTTCCGGTGCGGCGGGATTAGCCCGGTGCTGACCCGCAAGCGGGCCACCACCGGTCGGAGCAAGATAGCCCGATATTGACCGCCGAGGCGGTCAATATCGGTCAGCGGCCGGCGAGGTAGGCGAGCAGGTCCTGCCGGGTGATCACGCCGCGGGGCTTGCCGTCCTCCTGCACCATGGCGGCGTCGGCCTTCTCCAGCGCGGTCATCGCGGCGTCCACCGGCTCGCCGGCGCCGATCATCGGCAGCGGCGGGGACATGTGCCGTTCCACCGCCTCGGCGAGCCGGGCTCGACCGGAGAACAGCAGGTCGAGCAGGTCCCGCTCGACTACGGAGCCGACGACTTCGGCCGACATCACCGGCGGCTCGGCCTTCACGACCGGCATTTGGGACACGCCGTACTCCCGCAGGATGTCGATCGCCTCCCGCACCGTGTCGTTCGGGTGCACGTGCACCAACTCCGGCATCCGCCCGGTCTTGCGGCGCAGCACGTCGCCAACCCGGGTGTCGGCGCCGCCCGAGGTGAGGAAGCCGTAGTCGGCCATCCAGTCGTCGTTGAAGATCTTGGACAGGTAGCCGCGGCCGGAGTCGGGCAGCAGCACGACCACGACGTCGTCCGGGCCGCCGCGCCCGGCCACCCGCAGGGCGGCGGCCGCCGCCATCCCGCACGACCCGCCGACCAGCATCCCTTCCTCGCGGGCCAGCCGGCGGGTCAACGTGAACGAGTCCTTGTCACTGACGGCGACGACCTCGTCGCAGACGCTCCGGTCGTATGTCTCCGGCCAAAAGTCCTCCCCCACGCCTTCGACGAGGTAGGGCCGGCCGGTGCCGCCGGAGTACACCGAGCCCTCGGGGTCGGCGCCGACGATGCGTACCCGGCCGTCGCTGGCCTCCTTGAGGTACCGCCCGGCCCCGCTGATCGTCCCGCCGGTACCGATGCCGGCCACGAAGTGGGTAACCCGGCCGTCGGTCTGCCGCCACACCTCGGGGCCGGTGGTCTCGTAGTGCGACCTCGGGTTGTTCGGGTTGGCGTACTGGTTGGGCTTCCACGCCCCGGGCGTCTCCCGGGTCAGCCGGTCGGAGACGTTGTAGTACGAGTCGGGGTGCTCGGGCGCGACCGCGGTCGGGCAGACGACGACCTCCGCGCCGTACGCCCGCAGCATGCTGATCTTGTCCCCGGAGACCTTGTCGGGGCACACGAACACGCAGCGGTAGCCCTTCTTCTGGGCCACGATGGCGAGCCCCACACCAGTGTTGCCGCTGGTCGGCTCGACGATCGTGCCACCCGGCCGCAACTCGCCGGACTGCTCGGCGGCCTCGACCATGCGCAGCGCGATCCGGTCCTTCACCGAGCCGCCCGGGTTGAAGTACTCGACCTTGGCGAGGACCAGCGGCCGCAGGCCGGCGGCGACCGACGTTAGCCGCACCAGCGGGGTGTTGCCGACGAGATCGATCAGCGACTCGGAGAACTCCATACGCGAAAGGTTAGGGTGTGGGCGGCAGATCTTCGCCGGTTCGGCTGGCGTCCTGGCCCATCTGTCGCGTCTGATGCCTGTCGGGGAGGTGTGCGGTGGCCCGAACTGCGGCGATACAACTAGCCGCGGGAGTATGGCGGATCCCGACGACGGTCGGAGATCTGATCAACACGTTTGCGCTGGTCGACGACGACGGCACCGTGACGCTGGTGGACGCGGGCCTGCGCCGGGGGCCCAAACGGATCCGGGCCGGGCTGGCGGCACTCGGCGCCCAGCCCGCCGCGGTGCGCCGGATCGTCGTCACGCACGCGCACCGCGACCACGCCGGCGGGCTGCGCAGGCTGGTCTCGGACACCGGCGCCGACGTTGCCAGCCACGAGCGGGAGGCGCCGTACCTGCGGGACGGCCGCAGCTCCCGGTACGGCCGGGGGCGGCGACATTCGTTCCACAAGGTCACCGTCGCCGAGCAGTTCTTCGACGGCACGCTGCTGCCGGTGGCCGGCGGGCTGCGGGTGGTCCACACCCCTGGGCACACGCCCGGGCACGTGTCCCTGCTGCACGAGCCCACCGGCGTGCTGATTACCGGCGACGCGCTGTTCAACGTGCGCGGCGTCCGGTACTCGCCCGGCTGGCTGTGCACCGACGCCGAGCTGAACCGCAAGTCGGCGGACGCGCTCGGTGATCTGGACTACGAGATCGTGGCCTTCACCCACGGGCCGGAGATCCGCACCGGCGCCCGAGAGGCGGTGCGCGCGTTCCTGCGTGGCCGGGAACGGTGAGCGGCGTGCGGGAACAACGGCCGGACCACCGGGCGGAGCGGGCTTCGTGACCGATCCGGCCGCCCTGTTCCGGGCCTCCCGGGCGCGACGAATCGCCACCGCCGCGATGTTCGGCGGCGGCGGCCTCGGGCTGCTGACCGCCGCCGGGTGGGGGCTGCTCTACGGCGAGGCGAAGCTGGCCCGCCGGTGGGTGGGCACGCCCGACGGCCAGCCGCCGCAGGCCGACGGGATCTGGGGCGCCGGTGGCGGCCTGCCGATCCGGCTGGCCGTGCTCGGCGACTCCAGCGCGGCCGGGCTCGGCGTGGACGACGCCATGGCGACACCTGCCGTGCTGCTCGCGGCCGGGCTGTCCGAGGTGGCCGGGCGGCCGGTGCGGCTGTTCAACGTCGCGGTGGTCGGCGCGCGGTCCAGCGATCTGGTCGGCCAGGTCGACCGGGTGGCACCGGAGCGCCCGGACATAGCCATGATCATGATCGGCATAAACGACGTGACCGGCCGGGTACGGCCGGCCGACTCGGTGCGCGAGCTGTCCGCGGGGGTGACCCGGCTGCGCGAGATCGGCTGCGAGGTCGTCGTCGGCACCTGCCCGGACCTCGGCACGGTCAAGCCGGTCCTGCAGCCGCTGCGACACCTCGCCCGGATGTGGTGCCGGCAGCTCGCCGCCGCGCAGACGATCGCGGTCGTCGAGGCCGGCGGCCGGACGGTGTCACTCGGTGACATCCTGGGGCCGGAGTTCGACGCGCGGCCGGAGGAGCTGTTCAGCCCGGACCGGTTCCACCCGTCGGCGGAGGGGTACGCGGCCGCGGCCGCCGTCGTGCTTCCCTCGGTGTGCGCGGCGCTCGGGATATGGCCGGAGGAGGACCTGCCGCCGCTGCCGTTCCACCGGGACGGGGTCCGCCCGGTGGCGCGGGCGGCGGCGCGGGCGGCCGGCCACGCCGGCACCGAGGTCACCGGCGCTCAAGTCGGCGGCCAGGAGCACGGCCGGCGCGGGCGCTGGGCCTTCCTGCGCCGGCGCCGGCCGCGTCCCGTCCCCGAGGCCGCCGACGTCCCGCACCACGCGGTCTAGCGGCCGGCGACCACTGCGCGGCCGGGCCGGCGGCCGGGGTGGCCCCGGGTTGGCTGCGGGGCTACGCCGTCGGGGCGTCGTCGGCGCGCTTGATCGCCGAGATGTCCAGCTCGAGCTTGACCTTGTCGCCGACCAGGATGCCGCCGGCCTCCAGCGCCACGTTCCAGGCCAGGCCCCAGTCCTTGCGGTTGATCGTGGCCTTCGCCTCGAAACCGGCCCGCCGGTTGCCGAACGGGTCCACCGCGGTGCCCTGGTACTCCAGCTGGAAGACGACCGGGTGACTCTCGCCCTTGACGGTCAGGTCGCCCACCACGCGGTACTCGTCGGCGTCGTCGCCCCGCTCGACCCGGGTGCTGCGGAACACCAACTCGGGGTACTTCTCGACGTCGAGAAAGTCCGGGCTGCGCAGGTGGGCGTCGCGCTGCTCGTTGCCGGTGGCGATGCTCGCGGCGTCGATGCGAACCTCGGCGGACGACCTCGTCGGGTCGGCCTCGTCCAGGTGCAGCTGGCCGGAGAAGACGGCGAAGCCACCTCGCACGGTGGCGACCATCGCGTGCCGGGCGGCGAAGCCCAGCCGGGTGTGCGCGGGGTCGAGATCCCAGGTGCCGGTCAGCGTGCCGATGCTCTGCGTCTCTGTCATGGTTCCCCCAGATAGTGGGTACGGGGCGGGTGCTCGGTACGTGCGGTGAACATGATTGCGGGCGCAATTATTGCATGCGCAACCTCGCCCGGGTGTGCCGGGGCCACGACGGAGAGCCACTCGGAGACGTAACCTGAGGCGGTGGAGACCGCGGGGCTGGCCCGGGGCATGGCCGGCGGCGTCCTGGCCGGTGCGGTCACGGGTGCCTGCCTGCTGACCGCCGAGCTGTGGGCGGCCACCCGCCGGCACTACCTGCCGGCCAGTTCCGCGCCGCCGGTCGAGGGCGAGTACGGCGACCCGGGCGGCGTGCCGCTACGGCTGGTGGTCCTCGGCGACTCGACCGGCGCCGGGCTGGGCGTGGACCGCACCGAGGACACCGTCGGCGCGGCGCTGGCCCGCCGGCTCGGGCAGCTGGGCCGCCGAGTCCGGCTGTCCGGCGTCGCGATCGCCGGGTCCGGCACCGGCGACCTCGGCCCGCAGGTGTCCCGGGCGCTGCTCGGCCGGCCGAACGTGGCCGTCCTGCTCGTCGGGACGACCGATGCCACCCGCGGCACCGCGCTCGCCGCGGTCCGCCGGAACCTTTCCGACGCCGTGCACCGGCTGCGCGCGGTCGGCGTCCGGGTCGTCGTCGGCACCTGCCCCGACCTCGGCGCGGCGCGGGCCTTCGCCCAGCCACTGCGGGCGATCGTGGCGATGCGCGGCCGCCAGGTGGCACTCGCGGAGGCGGCCGCCACCCGCGACGCAGGCGGGGTCCCTGTCGACCTGGCGGCCGCGGTCGGTCCGGTGTTCCGCGCCGATCCAGGCACGTTCAGCGAGGACGGGTTTCACCCCTCGGCGGACGGTCACCGGCTGCTGGCCGAGGCGCTGCTGCCGGCCGTCTCAGCTGCCGCCGGCGAGCACGCCCACCTGTGACGCCCCGCCCGTGAGACAGGCGCTACATCCCGGCTGGACGCAGGTCCGAAGTACCCTCCAGTAACACCCAGGGAGGTCTCATGCCGGAGGCAGTCATTGTCGCGACCGCGCGCTCGCCGATCGGGCGGGCGGTGAAGGGCTCGCTGAAGGAACTGCGGCCGGACGACCTCGCCGCGACCATCGTCCGCACTGCCCTGGACAAGGTGCCGCAGCTGGACCCCGCCGACATCGACGACCTGATGCTGGGCTGCGGCCTGCCGGGCGGCGAGCAGGGGTTCAACCTGGCCCGGGTGGTGGCGGTCCTGCTCGGGTACGACCAGCTACCCGGCACCACGGTGACCCGGTACTGCTCCTCGTCCCTGCAGACCACCCGGATGGCGTTACACGCAATCAAGGCCGGTGAGGGCGACGTGTTCGTCAGCGCCGGCGTGGAGTGCGTGAGCCGGTTCGCCAAGGGCAGTTCCGACGCCTGGCCGGACACCATGAACCCGGTCTTCGACGAGGCCCGGGCGCGCTCGGATCGGGCGGCGCAGGGCGGCGTCGAGTGGCACGACCCGCGGGCGGACGGCGCCGTCCCCGATATCTACCTGGCGATGGGGCAGACGGCCGAGAACCTCGCCCAGCTCAAGGGCATCACCCGCGAGGAGATGGACGAGTTCGGCGTCCGCTCGCAGAACCTGGCCGAGAAGGCGATCGCGAACGGCTTCTGGGCCCGCGAGATCACCCCGGTGACCACGCCGGATGGCACCGTGGTCGACCGCGACGACGGCCCGCGGCCGGGCGTGACGATGGAGGGCGTCGCCGGGCTGAAGCCGGTGTTCCGGCCGGACGGCCGGATCACCGCCGGCAACTGCTGCCCGCTGAACGACGGAGCGGCCGCCGTGGTCGTGATGAGCGACACCAAGGCGGCCGAGCTGGGCATCGCCCCGCTGGCCAGGATCGTGTCCACCGGCCTGACCGCACTCTCCCCGGAGATCATGGGGCTGGGGCCGGTCGAGGCTTCTGCCCGGGCGCTGGCCCGGGCCGGCATGAGCATCGGCGACATCGACCTGGTCGAGATCAACGAGGCGTTTGCCGCCCAGGTCATCCCGTCCTACCGGGCGATGGGCGTCGACATCGACAAGCTCAACACGCATGGCGGGGCGATCGCGGTCGGCCACCCCTTCGGCATGACCGGCGCCCGGATCACCACCACGCTGCTGAACGCGCTGCAGTTCGAGGACAAGACGCTCGGCCTGGAGACCATGTGCGTCGGCGGCGGGCAGGGCATGGCGATGGTGCTCGAACGCCTCAGCTGAGGAACCGGCTTTCGGCTACGAGACCGGGAAACCGAGCAGCCTGCGCAGGGTGGCGAGCTCGGTGAGCGCGGCGCGCTCGGCGGCGGCGTCGCCGGTCTCGCTCACGTCGTGCGCCATGACGGCGAGCTGGTCGGGAAGCACCCGGTCGGCCAGCCTCGGGACCGGGCGCGGTGGGCGACCCTCCGCCGAGGCGGCCAGGTCGGCCAGCCGCTGCACACCCGCATGCACCAGGTCCGCCCGGGACTGAGCTCGGCCGCTGCCGACCGCGACCGCCCAGCTGGCCCGCGTCCAGCGCCGCAGCCGGTGTACCAGGTCGGCGGCGGCCCCGGCGACGTCGTCGCCGGCCGACCGCCGCCGCACCGTCTAGTCCCGGAAGTAGCTGAGCAGCCGGAGAATCTCCAGGTACAGCCAGACCAGGCCGACCACCAGTCCGAACGCCGCGTACCAGGCGAAGCGCTCCGGCGCGCCGCGCCGGATCGCCTGGTCGATCAGGTCGAAGTCGAGCAGGAACGTCAGCGCGGCGATGCCGATGCAGACCAGGCTGAAGACGATCGCCAGCGGGCCACCGTCGCGCAGGTGCAGGCCGTTCTCGGTGAACAGGCTGACCACGAGGTTGACCAGCATCAGCCCGACCACGCCGATCAGCGCGCCGAGCAGCCACCGGGTGAACTTGGGGGTGACCCGGATCGCGCCAGTCTTGTAGACCACCAGCATGCCGCCGAAGACCGCGGCGGTGCCGACCACCGCCTGGATCACGATGCCGCTGTACCGGTCCTCGAACAGCCGGCTGATCCCGCCGAGGAACAGGCCCTCGCAGGCCGAGTAGGCGAGGATCAGCGCCGGGTTGGTGCTCTGCCGGAAGCTGATCACCAGGGCGAGGACGAACCCGACCAGTGCTCCCACCAGCGCGAGCGCGCCGAGCTCGAGCGCGTAGGCGACCGCGCCGGTCGCGATGAGCACCCCCAGACATGCCGCGGTCCGCATGACGACGTCGTCGAGCGTCATGTAGCGCGGCGGTGCGTACGCCGGGCGGTCGTACATGCCCTGCAGATCGCTGGCTTGTGGCGTCGGGGTGTTGAACGTGGCGTACTGCCCCTGGCCGAACCCGCGACTGAGGACCGGGTTGTTGCTGTTCACGTGGCTCCTCCGGGTGGCTGCACGATGGTCGGTCGACTCGTCCGGTGAACGCCTGGCCGGCGGCACCGAGTTCCAGACTACAAAGGAATGTTTACCGGAGCCCGCGCGCGACACCCCGCGCACCCCCGGCTCACCGCTCGACTGCCAACACGTTGGGGGTGTGCGGGGGCAGCGCCCCCGCAGGCACGCGGTCAGGGGCGGGTGCCACCACGTACCGGCGGTGGCCGAGGACGGGCAGCACGGTGCGGACATCGGCCAGCCGGCCGGCCGACAGCTCGGCCACCGCCAGGCCGTCCACCTCGCCGACCTGGGCCAGCACGACCCCCATCGGGTCGACCACCATGCTGTGGCCGGCGAACTCGGGCGGCGACTGGTCCGCGGCGAGCAGGTAGGCGGTGTTCTCGATCGCTCGGGCCACGGCCAGCGTCCGCCACTGGTACTCCTTCAGCGGCCCCTGCACCCACGCGGCCGGCACCGCGAGCACCGTGGCGCCGGCATCGACGAGTGCGCGGGCGAGCTCCGGGAACCGGAGGTCGTAGCAGGTGAGCACGCCTACCGTGAACTCGCCGAGGTCGAACGTGAGCAGCGCGTCGGCTCCGGCCGGGTCGCCCGGCCGGACCCGGTCCGACTCGCGCCAGCCGAGCGCGTCGAACAGGTGCAGCTTCCGGTAGTGGCCGAGCGGGCCACCCGGGCCGATCGCCAGCACGGTGTTCGACACCCGCCGCTCCCCCGGCACGGTCTCGAACATCCCCACCACGACCGTCACGCCGGTCTCCGCCGCGACCTCGCCGAGCGCGGCCGCGAACGGCCCGTCCACCGGCTCGGCGGCATCCAGCAGCCCGTCCTCGGCCCGGCCGAACGGGTACATGGTCGCCTCCGGGAGCACCGCCAGCGCGGCGCCGGCCGCGGCCGCGGCGCGCACCGCCTGCCGAGCCTTGTCCAGGTTGCGCCGCTTGTCCTGGGACGATGCGAACTGACCGACGGCTACCCGCACGACCCCGATCCTGGTCCGATCCGGCCCAGATGTCACGCCGGGGCCGCCAGCAGGCGCTCGCCGGCGGCGCGCAGCGTCTCCAGCCTCTTGCAGAAGGCGAACCGGACCAGGCCCCGGCCGGTGGCCGGGTCGGCGTAGAACGCCGAGGCGGGGATCGCCGCGACGCCGACCCGGGTGACCAGGTCCTGGCAGTACTCGACCTCGTCGCCGGCGCACCGGGTCAGCACGAAGTAGGTGCCCTGCGGTGCGGCGAGCTCCAGGTCGGTCTTGCGGAGGTACTCGAGCAACGTGTCCCGCCGCTCCGCGTACTCCGCCCGCAGCTGCTCGTAGTAACCGGTCCGGGCCGCGGTGTGCAGCATCGTGGCAACGGCTCGCTGCAACGGCGTCGGCGCGGTGAACGTCACGAACTGGTGCACCCGCCGCACCGCGTCGGTCAGCCCGGCCGGCGCCAGCGCCCAGCCGACCCGCCAGCCGGTCGCGCTGAACGACTTCGACACCGACGAGACCGTGATGGTCCGGTCCCGGCAGCCGGCGTCGGCGGCCACCGGCAGGTGCTCCAGGCCGTCGAAGAGCACGTGCTCGTACGTCTCGTCGGAGATGGCGTATGCGTCGTGCCGGTGCAGCAGCTCGCCGAGCGCGCGCAGCTCGTCCGGGTCGAGCCGGCGCCCGGTCGGGTTGGTCGGGGTGTTCAGCACGACCAGCCGGGTGCGGGCGGAGAATGCAGCCGCCAGCCGGTCCAGGTCGAGCCGGAAGCCCGGGAACGTGGTCGGCACGTACCGCGGCACCGCGCCGGCCGCCGCCACCGCGAACGGGTAGAGGTCGTAGCACGGCTCGACCAGCACCACCTCGTCGCCGGGCTCGAGCAGCGCCTGGGACGCCGACCAGATCGCCTCGGTGGCGCCGACCGTGATGGTGACCTCGGTCTCCGGGTCGTAGCCGAGCCCGTGCCGGCCGTACTGAGCCGCGTGCTGGGCGGCGACCGCCTCGCGCAGGTCGGCGGACCCGATGCTGGGCGCGTACTGGTGCGCGCCGGAGCGCAGTGCCTCGACCGCGGCCTGCACCAGCGGCTCGGGCGGGTCGAAGTCGGGGAACCCCTGGGCCAGGTTGATCGCCCCGTGCCGGGCGGCCTCCTGGCTGATCGTCGAGAAGATCGACGTGCCGAACCCGCGCAACGCCGACCGCAGCACCTCGCTCATCGCCCTCCTCGGGACCCAACCTAACGCTGCTGCGTGGCGGGGCCGAACCTGGGACGCTGGGGGCTGGGATTCGAGATACGGACAGCCGGGGGGAGAGCGGATGGCCGACACCGCAAGTGCTCCGCCACCGGTCGCCACCCCCAACCCGGCGGCGCCGACGGCGCCGCCCGCGGCGCTGCGGCGGTCCCGCCGCCCGTCCGGCGATCCGCCGCCGCTGCCTCGCGACTGGAGCCGGCACAACCTCATCGCGATGGTGGTCTTCGGCGGGTTCATCGTCGCCTGGCTGGCGTCGTACACCGTCTCGACATCCTCGCCGATGCAGCGGCTCGACCAAGGCCTGGTCGCGCTGGCCGCCCGGCTGCGCACCGCGGGGGTCGTCCACGCGGCGAAGGTCGTGGACGGCATCGACCGGCCGATGTGGCTGAACTCGCTGGGACTCGCCACGATCCTCGGTGCGCTGGCGCTGCGCCGGCTCCGGCGGGCGTTCGTCCAGCTCGGCGTGCTGGTCGTGGCATTCCAGCTGGCCACGGTCGCGGCCATGGCGGTGGACAAGCCACGGCCGTTCCAGGTAGAGATCGTCGGCCGGTGGGCCGGGTACGGGGCGCCGTCGACGTCCGGCACCTACCTGGCCGCGGTCCTGCTCGGCGGCGCGTTCTGCTTCCTCCGCCCGGGCCGGGCCCGCTGGCTGACCGCCGGCCTCACCCTGGGGCTCGCCGTGGTCCTCGCCGTGGCCAAGGCGGTGCTGGGCACCAGCCCGCCGCTGGCGGTGCTGGCCGGCGCGGCGCTGGGGGCGCTCGTCACGGTCGCGGCGTTCTGCACGCTCGTCCCGGACGAGGTGTTCCCGCTGCGGCGGCGCGGCCGGGCCGCGCACCTCGACCTGGACCCCAGACGGCCGGCGATCGCCGAGGCGCTGGCCCGCCAACTCGGGGTCCGGGTGCTGGACCTGCAGCCGTTCGGGCTGGCCGCGTCCGGCGGCTCCAGCCCGATGCGGCTGCGGGTGGACGGGCAACCGCCGCGGGACCTGTTCGGGAAGCTCTACGCCAAGCAGCACGTGCGTGCCGACCGCTGGTACAAGTTCGGCCGGACGCTGCTGTACGGCCGGCTGGAGGACGAGCGGCCGTTCCGTACCGTCCGCCGGCTGGTGCAGTACGAGGACTACCTGCTGCGGATGATGCGCGACGCGGGGCTGCCGGTGGTGGCCACGTACGGGTTCGTGGAGCTCACCCCGGAGCGGGAATACCTGCTGGTCACCGATTTCGCGCTCGGCGCGCGGGAGATCTCCGACCCGGACATCTCGGTCGACGAGCGGCTGATCGACGACGGGCTGGAGATCGTCCGGCTGCTCTGGGACGCCGGCCTGGCGCACCGCGACATCAAGGCGGGCAACCTGCTGGTCCGGGGCGGCCGGATGGTGCTGATCGACGTCGCGTTCGCCGAGATCCGGCCGAGCCCGTGGCGGCAGGCCGTCGACCTCGCGAACATGATGCTGGTGCTCGCGCTCCGCACGGACGCCGAGACGGTGTACCGGCGCGCGCTGCGGCTGTTCCAGCCCGAGGAGATCGCCGAGGCGTTCGCCGCCTCCCGAAGGGTCACCCTGCCCTCGCAGTCGCGGGCGATGCTCGCGGCGGACCGGCGCAACCTGCTCGGGCAGTTCCGGGCGCTGGCACCGCCGCGCCGGCAGGTACGGATCCAGCGGTGGAGCGCCCGCCGGATCGGCCTGTGGGTGACGACGGTGCTCGGCGGGCTCGCCGCGGCGGGCCTCGTCGTCGGGACTGTGCTCACCGCCGATGCCTCCGACGTGCGGCCGCCGGCCTGCTCGACCAGTACGCCGGTGCTGCTGTTCGGCCAGGCCGTGCCGCGGGCCGGGTACGTGCCGTGCGTCGCCGGGCGAGCGGTGGGCGGCGAGGTCACGGCGAACGTCGACGACGGCGGCGGCCGGGTCAGCTTCCCACTGCCCACCGGCGGCACCGTTCTGGTGCGGTTCTCCGCAGCCTGCCGGGTGTGGCCGGGAGAGCCGGTCGCCGGGGCCGTCCTGCCGCCCACCGTGGTCGCCGCCCGCGCGGCCGCGCCGGCCGGCACCGGGCGGATGCTGCTCACCTTCTCCGGCGGCTGCGTCGATCTGACCTACCCGCAGGCCGACTTCGGCCCGCCCCAGGACGCGCTGCCCCGGCTGCTGTCGGTCGTGCACCTGGTCGCACGCGCCGACCTGGACGCCGAGGTCGCCCGGCGCACGGGCGGCCGGGAAACCCACCTATGAGCGGGCAGCGGGCACAGCGGGCCGAGGACCGCAGCCCGGGCAGCGGCAGCGAGCATGCGCCGGTCGCGCTGCCGGCCCTGCGCCGCCGGGTGCTGGTCGCCGGCCTCGTGCTGCTTGTGCTCGGCGTGCTGGTCACCGCGCTGGTCGCGGTGACCAGCACCCGGTCCGCGGTGCAGGCGGTCGACGACGGCTGGTACCGGCTGATGGTCGAGCACCGCTGGGCCCCCGTGGTCACCCTGTCGGACGTGCTCAGCACCGCGTTCAGCGCGGCGGTCGGCTGGCCGGTGCGGATCCTGGTCACGGTCGTGATCGCGGTGCGCCGGCACTGGCTGGCGCTCGCCGCGTGGGCGAGCACGGTGCTGCTCAGCGAGTTGCTGATCGGCCCGACCAAGATGCTGGTGGACCGACCGCGGCCGTCCGGGTCGCTGATCGCGACATCGGGGTTGTCCTACCCGTCCGGGCACGCGATCGCGTCCGCGGTCACCGCGATCGGCGTGGTCATGGCGCTCACCTCCGGCCGCCGCCGGCTGTACTGGATGGTCGTCGCCGCCGCGCTGGCCGCGCTCGTCGCGCTCAGCCGCACGTACCTGTCCGCGCACTGGCTCTCCGACGTGGTCGGCGGCTCGCTGCTCGGCGCCGGGTTCGCGCTGGCCGTGCCGGAGGCGTTCGAGGTCGCTCGCGACCGGATCCGACCCGTGCCGGTGGATCCCTGACGCCGGGCGCCGGCAGTCGGCGCTGCTGCCGCAGACGGTCAGCGCACCTCGGCCGGGTACTGCCGGCGGGCGCGCCAGCGCGCGTAGACGCCGGCCCAGGAGGCCAGGATCGCGGCGGCGACCAGCAGCCGGACCAGCGGGGTCAACCGGGCCGGGTAGAGCACGCCCTCGACGTACTGGTCGACGAACCCGGACCGCAGTGCGGGCCGCCCGGCTCGGCGGCGCAGCGCGTTCTCCAGGTCGGTAAGCGGGCAGGGCACCCGCACGGCCAGACCGGCCAGACCCCAGCCGACGGTGCCAACGTGCACCAGCAGGGACCGCGGCCACCGCCGGGCCAGGAAGCCGCCGCCGACGACGTAGCCGAGGAAGCCGAAGTGCAGCCCCACGACCACGCCCGCGAACACCCGGTACGTCGCGCTCACCTCCCGACCCCACGGTGCCACCACCCCCAAGGGGGTACCAGGTGGATCTTCGGCGGCGCCCACGACGCCCAGGGGCATCCACCAAGACCCACCTGGCACCCCCTAGAAATACGTAAGCTCACCGATGTCCCGCGCGCGACA
>Ga0210378_10000180_pt1 | contig 30538 bp, 27 predicted proteins | sample PLM1_60_b1redo_FD_155465 | JGI IMG/M metagenome (GOLD analysis project Ga0210378, IMG submission 155465) | Groundwater sediment microbial communities from an aquifer in East River, Colorado, USA - PLM1_60_b1 redo | ecosystem: Environmental > Terrestrial > Soil > Riparian zone | place: USA: East... | reverse complement strand
CCGGGATGTCCGCTGCGGCTCAGCGACTCGCCGGTGGGACCGCTGCGGGCCGCCCCGCCGCTCGGCCAGGCGACGCAGGAGATCCTTGCTGAGCTTCGTCGCGACGCCGATGCGGCCGACGAAGCCAGCATCCTATTCACCCGTGAGGAGCCGCAGCATGTCGTTCGAACCTGAACCCGGCACTCCGCTGGCGGCGTACTACGCCGAGACAAAGCCGCGGGTCGGGACCGTCCTCGCGCGGCGCCGCCTCGGCACGCTCGACGCGGTGATGATCGGCCGCTACGCCATGACCATCGGCGCCACGGACCCGAGCCACCATGACCCGGCGGCCGCACGGTCGGCCGGCTACGCCGACGTCGTGGCGCCACCGAACCTGCTCGCCGCGATCGTGGAATGGGGTATCGGCACGCCCGAGGCCGAGCTCCAGCCTGACGGAACCCCCAACGACGGGGAGATCCCGCTCGGGGACGCCGACCTCCGGCTGCGTGTGATGGGCGCCGGTGAGGAGATGGAGTTGGTCAACCCGGTGACCACCGGCACAGAGCTGGTGCTCCAGACGACCCTCGAGGCGGTGACGCCGAAGCAGACGGGCTCCGGCCCCTGTGTGTTCGTCACCATCCTCAACATCTTCACGTCCGCGGACGGGGCGGTGCTCAACCGGAACCGGCGCACCGTCGTACTGCGCAACCCCTCGGAGGAGTCGTAATGTTCAACACCTTCCGGGTCGGAGACCTGCTGCCACGGCTCCGGCACACAGCGACGGCGTTCCAACTGTTCCGCTACAGCGCGGTCACTTGGAACCCGCACCGCATCCACTTCGACGAGGCCTATGCTCGCGAGGAGGGCCACCGCGGCCTCGCGCTGCACTCCCACCTGCGGGCGGCGCTCGCCCTACGTTGCGTCACCGAGGGCCTCGGCCCGAAGTGGCAGGTCACGAACGTCGCCTACCGCCTGCGCAGGCCGCTCTATGCGCCCGTAGATCTCACCTACACCGCCCGGGTCACCGAGGCCGAGGGCGACAGCCTGACCCTGGAGCTGATCGAGGAGAACCCCTCCGGCGAGGTGGGGTTCGAGGGCACGGCAAGGGTCAGCAAGATCGCGGGAGAGAACGCCGACGGACTCCTTGTGTCGACAGCGAAGGCGGCACCATGAGATCAGCAGCCGAACAGGGGCAGCGTCCCATCCGCATCGGGAACTGCTCCGGCTTCTACGGTGACCGGGCTTCCGCCATGGCCGACATGGCCCGGGCCGGCGGCATCGATGTCCTCACCGGTGATTACCTGGCCGAGGTGACGATGCTGATCCTCGGCAAGGCGCGCACCAAAGACCGCATCAAGGGCTACGCGACCACCTTCCTGCGGCACCTCGACGCGGCACTCGAGCACCTCGTCGCGAACCGGATCCGGCTCGTCGTCAACGCCGGGGGACTCAACCCCGCCGGGCTCGCCGACGCAACCCGCGAACTGATCGCACGCCACGGCTACGACCTGCGGGTCTCCCACATCGAAGGCGACGACGTCTTCGGCCGCCTCGACGCGCTCCAGCAAGCCGGCCACAACCTGCCGCACCTGACCAGCGGCGAACCGCTGTCGTCCTGGCCGCACCGGCCCATGACGGCCAACGCCTACCTCGGCGGATTCGGCATCGCCCGCGCCCTCCACAACGGCGCCGACATCGTCATCACCGGCCGCGTCGCCGACGCCTCACTGGTCGTCGGTCCCGCCGCCTGGTGGTGGAACTGGACCCCGAACAACTACGACGCCCTTGCCGGCGCCATCGCCGCCGGACACGTCATCGAATGCGGGCCCCAAGCCACCGGCGGCAACTTCTCCGGATTTCGGGCCATCGCGAACCTCGTGCAGCCCGGGTTCCCGATCGCCGAAATCGCCGCCGACGGCTCCTCGGTGATCACCAAGAACCCGGGCACCGGCGGCGCCGTCACCCCCGACACGGTCACCGCTCAACTGCTCTACGAGATCGGTGAACCCGCCTACCTCAACCCCGACGTGACCACCCACCTGGACACCGCCCAGCTGACAGACCTCGGCGACGACCGGGTCGAGATCGGCGGCGTGCGAGGCACAGCGCCACCCGCGACGACGAAGGTCGCGATCACCGGGGTCGGAGGCTGGGAGAACAGCATGATCCTTGCGCTCACCGGCCCCGACCTCGACGCGAAGGCTGACCTCGTCGAGCAGTCCGTCGACCTCTACACCCGGTCCGTTGACGGGTTCGACGCGGTCGCGATCGACCGCATCGGTCAGGCCCAGCACGATCCCGACACCCAGAACGCGGGAACCCAGCTGCTCAGGATCACAGTGCAGGGAACGCAGGAGGCCGCCGGGCGCTCCTACTCGTCGCACATGGTCGAGCTGGCGCTGTCCAGCTACCCCGGGTTGTACACGCTCGGCCCGCCCCAACCAGGGTCGGCATTCGGTGTCTACTGGCCCGCGCTGCTCGACCAGGACGTACTCGAACACGTGGTCCACCACCACGACGGCACCACCGAGACCATCGCACCGGGCACCCCACACGGCGCTGAGGGCGAAGTCGGCCCGCTGACCGAGTCGGTCAGGCAGCCGCAGCCACCGCCGTGGGCGGCCGACGAGCTGGTCGTCGCCTCACTCGGTGAGATGGTGCATGCCCGCTCCGGCGACAAGGGCGACGCGAACCTCGGCGTCTGGGTAACCGACCGGCAAGCATGGGAGTGGCTCAAGTCGACCCTCACCATCGACGAGCTCCGGCGCCTCCTTCCCGAAGCGAGCGAACTGGCGATCTCGCGGTACGAACTCCCGAACCTCGGCGCGGTCAACTTCGTCCTGCGCGGACTGCTCGGGACCGGCGCCACCTCGACGCTGCGGCTCGACGCACAGGCAAAGGCGCTCGGCGAATGGCTGCGCGCCCGCAGCACCAAAGTGCCGCGCTCCCTTGTGAAGATGTAGCCCAACAGGCCAACAGCGGCCCATGCCGGTGGCGCGGCTTCGTGCGCACTGAAGTCAGCCAGCCCGGACGACCTCGCGGCGACCATCGTCCGGGCGGCGCTGGACAAGGGTGCCGCCCCCTGGACCCGGCCGACATCGACGACCTGATCCTGGGTTGCGGCCTTCCGGCGGCGAGGCGGGGTTCAACCTGGGCCGGATCGCATCGCTCCTATGGGCTACGACCACTTGCCGGGAACCACCATCACCCGGTATGGCGCGTCGTTCTACGAGGCGGGCACGCACCGCGAAGGCCGCCGAAGGGCGGCGGAAACGCCTGGCACGACCCGCGCGCGGACGGTGTACTACCGGACGCTACATGGCGATGGGCCGGACCGCGGAGAACGTCTCCTGGCTGCGCGGCATCAGCCGAGCCGGGCAGGACGAGTTGGGCGCCCGTCGTAGAACCACCCGCCGAGCAGGCCATGATCGGGAGCCCCATGACCGCCACGACGTCCGAGGGTTCGTCGGTCGACCGGCGACGGTTCGGTGGCCAGGTGGGCAGTTGGCGCGCATCGCCGACGCAGCGGGTTGTTGTCCATCCCGAGCCGGCGCGCGATGCCGCTGACTCGCATGTCGACCTCCAGGTCTGAATCAACCCCAACCGTGCGCTGCCAGGGGCCGAGGCGGGCCTACGCCGCGCGCGAGGAGTTTCTGCGGCCGGGCTGAATGCCGGCCGCGCTTCCGGTCGGCCGGGTGGCCCGGCTCGGGCGGTTCGGCATCCGGCGTGCGTACAGCTCCTCGACGAGGCTTCTGGCCCAGCGCATCCGGGGTGCGGCCAGTTCGGGGTAGTCGCCGTAGGCGGCCGCGACGTCGGCGGCACAGCCGCGGGTGCCGCCGTGGGTGTGGACTGCGTGTTTGATCGCCGCCTCCACTAGGACGGCCGTCGGCTGCTCAGTCGCGGAGAGGTCGCTGACGAACAGCGCTGCAGCCCGTGCGGCTGTCAGTGGATTGGTTCTCGCGATCATGGCTGGTCACTCCCTTGTTTCACCGAGGCAACCGGGGGCGTGGGTAACTGCGCTGCCACTTGTGACGATCGATGGACGGCGGCGTTCGATGGAAGTGCGTGGTCTTGCCGCCGCGCTTTCCTACACACGTCGCCGACACAGCGCTCCGTGTCGTCCCAGCGGTCCTGCCTGATCTCTTCACCACTACTGATGGGAGTATCAACTAAGGTACGGGAAGTCAAGTGTGTCATCACAACTGATGCATGTATCAAACCCCGCCCCGCCTGGGCGGGCACCGTCGAGCCGGCGACCTCAGCCGGGGTGAGGGGATTGGATCTGCGCGCACCGCGCCCGGCGGGCGGGCCTCGTGGACCTGCCCGCGCCCGCGAAGGGGAAGTGAGAGGTGCTCAGGCGTGGCAGCTGAGCGGACGGCCACCGTTGTAGGCCACCATGTCGCTCAGGACAGCGACGGCGTCGATCGGCCGACCGAGCGGACCGTCGTCGAGTTCGGCGTAGGCGCGGTGTAGATTACCGACGATACGCTCCGGGTCGAGTAGGTCGGTGTACTGCCCCAGGTCAAGCTCGTGCGCTGTGGCCAGCGGCGTCAGCCCGGCATCGCGGCCGGCTCGCGCGCTCTCCTGGACAAACCGCAGGTATCCGAGCACGTCGTCGATGAGGTCTGGCCCGGCCACGGCGCCGTGCCCGGGAACGATGGTCTCCGCCCCGAGCGGCCGGACGACCTCCTCGAGGACCCGGATAGCACCGGCCACCGATCCCTGCGCGAGAAACGGTGTGCCACCGTTGAACAGCACGTCGCCGCAGAACAGCAGCTTGCGCTCGGGTAGCCACACAATCGAGTCGTTGGTGGTGTGCGCCGGGACCCCCACGTAGCGCACGTCGGCGCGGAGGTCGTCGGCCCACAGCGTCACCGAGTCCGTGTAGGTGAGAAACGGCGGCTCAACGACGATGTCTCCCCACTCGACCTCCGTCCAGAAGGGTGTCGATGTGGGCTTCCCCCAGTCCAGGATGCCGGTGCGAGTGGCCTCGTGTCCGACGATGGTGGCGCCGTTGAAGAGAAAGTTGCCGTAGCTGTGGTCACCGTGGTGGTGCGTGTTGATCAGTGTCCGCACCGGCTGCGGCGTGATGGCGGCGATCGCATCAAGGTAGGCCCGGGTGCGGCGGACGGTGGAGCAGGAATCGACGCTGATCACCCCGCGCCGACCAACCAGGAACCCGGTGTTGTTGATCCACCAGCTCCCGTCCGGCTGGATATAGGCGAAGACGCCGTCACCGACCTCTTCGACTCGCGGCGGGGCAGGAGTGGTGACGTCGTGGCGGACGGAGCTCACGGCCGGCCTCCTCGGATACGGGCGACGGGTAGGGGCTCGGCGGTTGGCAGGCAGCGTAGCGAAACCCAATTCGACGGGAGTGCCATTACCCAATCCTCATTTCGCCGTGGAGAAACGCGGCAACCAGGTCGGCCGTCTCGGCCGGGCGTTCGAGCAGGAACAGGTGTCCGCCGCCGCGCACCACGTGTAGCCGCGCGTCGGGGATGCGCCGGGCGAGGATCCGACCGTTGACGAGCGGAACGATCGGGTCGTCGTCGCCGTTGAGCGCGAGCGTGGGCTGCGGCAGCTTGTGCAGCCAGGGCAGGCTGGTCCAGCCGGTGATCGCGTAGAGCTGGCCGAGGTAGCCACGCAGGCTGGGCCGCTCGACGAAGCGGGCGACCGAGCCGCGTAGCAGCGCGTCGGGGTCGGTGCGGGCCAGGCCGCCGTATATTCGCGCCGCGATGCGGCGGTAGTAGTCCGGCTGGTAGTAGCGGCGCGGGGTGGCCAGCGCGAGCAGGACCCGAGGTGAGCCCGGCACGCCGCCGAAACCCGGGCCGGTGGCGGCCAGGATCAGCCGGCGCACCAGGTCCGGTGACTGGTGGGCGAGCTGCTGGGCGACCACGCCGCCGAGGGAAACCCCGAGCACGTCCAACCGGTCGTAACCCAGCGCGGCGGCCATCTTGGCCACCGTCCGGGCGACGCCGCCCATGCGCCGGGGCATCAGGTAGGGCGTCGACTCGCCGACGCCCGGCGCGTCGAAGCTGACCACCTGGTGGCCCCGCTTGACCAGTTCCCGCGCGAACGGCTCGGCCATATCGAGGCTCGCCCCGAGCCCGGTGATCAGCAGCAGGGGAGAGCCGGACCCGCGCACCGACGTCCGCAGCCGAACGCCGTCAACGTCGACGAACCGGATCCTCGCCGGCTCAGGCGAACGCGCCGACACCAGTGATGTCCCTGCCGACGATGAGGGTCTGGATAGTCTCGGTCCCCTCGTAGGTGTGGATCGACTCGATGTCGGCCATGTGCCGAATCACGTGGAAGTCGAGCAGGATGCCGTTGCCGCCGAGCAGATCGCGGGCCTCGGCGATGACCTGGCGCGCCTTGCGGGTGTTGTTCATCTTGGCGATCGCCGCGATGGTGTCGGTCAACCCGCCCTCATCGATGAGCCGGCCCAGCCGCAGGCAGTACAGCTGCATCGAGCAGACCTCGGCGAGCATCTTCACCAGCCGGTCCTGCACGATCTGGAAGCTCACCAGCGGCTTGCCGAACTGCTGCCGCTGCCTGCAGTACGTGGCGGCGATCTCGTACGCCGCGGTGGCGTGGCCGAGCGCCCCCCACGCGACCGCGTTGCGGGTGCCGGCGAGCACCCGGCCGGTGTCCCTGAACGAGTTCGCGCCGGGCAGCCGGTTCTCCTCCGGCACCCGCACGTCGGTGAGGGTGATCTCGGCCTGCCACACCGCGCGCAGCGACCCCTTGCCGTCGATGCGGCGGGCGTCGTATCCGGGTGTGCCCTTCTCCACGAGGAAGCCCTTGACCTGCTGATCGGCGACGTCGCGGGCCCACACCACCACGACGTCGGCGAGGGTGCCGTTGCCGATCCACTTCTTGTGCCCGTTGATGACCCATTCGTCGCCGTCGCGGCGGGCCGAGGTCTCCAGCGCGACCGAGTCCGAGCCGTGGGTCGGTTCGGTGAGCGCGAACGCGCCGAGCTTGTCCAGTGCGGCCATGCCCGGCAGCCAGCGCTGTTTCTGCTCCTCCGAGCCCAGCATCGCGATGGAGTGCATGGCCAGCCCGGCCTGCACCCCGAGGAAGGTGCCGAGGCTGCCGTCACCGCGACTGAGCTCCATGTGCACCAGTCCGCTGGCGATCGGGCTCATCGGCGGGCAGCCGTAGCCCTCGATGCCGTCGCCGACGATGCCCAGCCTGCCCAGCTTCTGGATCAGCGGCCAGGGGAACTCGGCGCGTTCCCAGTAGCCGTTGATGACCGGCAGGACATACTCGTCGACGAACTCCCTGGCGCGTCTCAGGTAGTCGAGCTCCTCGCGAGTCAGTTGGTCAGCGATGCGGAAGTAGTCGGTGCCCAGCGACCTTCCGATGTTCTCGTGCATGGTCCTCCCTCTCAGGTGTCGAAGACGTAGGTGCCCGGAGCCTCGACCAGCGGCTCGAGCCCGGAACCGCCCAACACCTCGGGCGCGGCCTTCTCCGGGCCACAGCGGTCGGCGAGCCAGGCCGCGGCGTCGGGCCACCAGCTGCCCGGCACGGTCTGCGCTCCGGCGAGCCAGTCCTTGGGGTCCGGCGGGTTGTCGGAATTGATCCGGTGGGAAGCCTTCGGGTTGTCCGGCGGGTTGACGAGCGCGGCGATGTGGCCGCTGGTGGACAGGATGAACCGGCTCTCCCCACCCAGCAGCTGGGTGCTGCGGTAGCAGGCCTCCCACGGGGTCAGGTGGTCGGCGATGCCGGCGACCAGGTAGGTGTCGGTCTTGATCTGGGACGGGTCTATCGGCATACCTCGCACGGTCAGCGTGTCCGGCCGTGCCAGCGCGTTGTCGATCGAGACATCGACGAAGTCGGCGTGCGCCTGCGCGCTCATCCGGGTGGTGTCGGCGTTCCAGAACAGGATGTCGAACGGCGCGGCCTTGCGGCCCAGCAGGTAGTTGTTCACCCAGTAGTTCCAGATCAGGTCGCCTGGGCGCAGCCAGGCGAAGATCTCGGCGAGGTTCCGCCCGTCCAGGTAGCCCTTACGACGGGACACCGCCTTCGCCGCCGCGGCCAGGTTGCGGTCCACCAGCGCCCCGGGCACGCCGGCGTCCGCGTAGTCCAGCACCGTCACACCCAGCCCGAACGCGGCAAGCCGGTCGCCTTTCCCGGTGGCGGTCAGGACAGCGGCGGTCAGCGTCGACAGGATCCCGCCCGAGCAGAACCCGAACAGCGCCGCCTGGTCGGTGCCGCAGACCCCGCTTGCCGCGTCGAGGGCCTCCGAGATGGCCTGCACGTAGGTGTCGAACCCCCAGTCGGCGTGCCGCGCGTCGGGGTTGCGCCAGGAGATGACGAACACCTGAAGCCCCTGCTGGACGAAGTACTCCACCAGGCTGCGTCCGGGGGCCAGGTCCAGCACGTAGTACTTGTTGATCGTCGGGGGCGCGATCACGACTGGAACGGTGTGTACGCGCTCGGTCTGCGGCCGGTACTGGATCAGCTCCAGCTGTTCGGTGCGCAGCACGACGGCACCCGGGGTCGCAGCGATGTTGCGTCCAATATGGAATGGCGAGCCGTCGACCATCTGCGGCACGCGGGGCGGCGTGGCCAGGTCGCGGGCCAGGTTCAGGCTGCCGCGAACGAAGTTCAGGCCGCCGGTGTCCACAGCCGCCTTCACCGATGCCGGGTTCAGCCACGGCGCGTTGCTCGGTGACAGCGCCTCCACCAGGTTCTCGACCAGGAAGCGGACCCGCAGCTCGTCCCGCTTGCCCAGGCCGGCGTCGCTGACCAGTTCTTCGGCGGCGCGCGCCGCTGCGAGGTACGCCTGAAGCACCCGGTGCAAGACCGGGTTCTGCGTCCACGCCGGGTCGGTGAAGCGCCGATCACCCCGAGCGGGCGCCAGGCTCGACCTTCCCACCGCCGCCCGGGCCACGTCGGCGGCCAGCCCACCCAGCCGACGCCCGGTCGCACGGGGATGACGGAGAAGGCCGGCGGCGAGCTTCGTCGCCGACGCATCGGGAATGAAGCGGCGGGTCCCGAGCGCGGCATCGACCAGCAGCGCGTCCAGCGGCGCCGCGCGGTCGGCCAGATCATCCGCTGCGGGATGGGCAGTCAATGTAGTTGTCATCTGTTTTTGCCTTCCCAAATCAGCGACTGGTTCCGATCGGCCGGCGGGACGATTTCCCGCTTGAGGATCTTTCCGGTGGCCGTCTTCGGCAGCGCGTCGACGATCCACACCTGGCGCGGGTACTTGTACGCGGCCACCTGCGTCTTGACGTAAATCGGTTGCGCTGCGCTACCGGGCTCAGGACGTCGCCGCGAAAAGAGCGACGAGGTAGGCGGCGACGAGGAGTCCGCAGACGACGGCCGGGGCGAACTTGCGCGGGCCGTCGCCGTTACGCACGTGTGCGACGACGGCTCCGCCGAGCAGGAGCAGAAGCCCGATACCGGCGAGGGCGCCGATCAACGGCTCGATCGAGCCGAGGAGCAGGCCGATCGCGCCGGCTACCTCGAGCATGCCGATGCGGCGATACGCTGTGGTGGAGAAGCCGACCTCGGCGGCGCGCTCCCGCATCGGTTGCACGGCAAGGATTTTGGCGCTGCCCAGGGCGATGAAGCCCAGTGCGAGCAGCACCGCGAGGACGGCCGGTGTGGCACTCATGACATGACCTCCAGTTGAGATTCGATGGCGTAGCGGCCGAGGATCGCCTTGATGGCGGCCCGGTCGGCGGACGGGTAGACCTTGACAACGGCCACGATCGAGTTGCCTTTGACGCTGGCTTCGATGTCGTGCACCCCGGCGATCGGGCCGAGCACGGCGCGCAGTTCCCTGTGGGTGGCGTCGGTCCGCAGCGCGAGCTTGTAGAGCTTGCCTACGGCGGTGACGGGCAATTCGTCGAGGACGGTCACGGTCTTGGGTATGGCGGTGCGGTCGGGCACCCGCTGGCTCGCCCAGTCGCGCAGCTCGTCCTCGGTGACCGTGGCGCCGGGGGAGAGGGTGACGTAGGCGACGGGTACCTCGCCGGCGTGGGCGTCGGGGCGCCCGACCGCGCTGGCCGCGGTGACCTGCGGGTGGGCCAGCAGCGCGCCTTCGACGATGGCGGGGTCGATGTTGTGCCCGCCGCGGATGATGAGGTCCTTGGCCCGGCCGGCGAGGTAGACGAAGCCGTCCGCGTCGATGCGGGCGAGGTCGCCGGTGTCCAGCCAGCCGTTTCGGAGCTTGCCGAGCCCGTCGAGGACGTGGCCGTGCGCGGTGCGGTCGACGACGTAGCCGGGAAAGACCGTCGGGCCGCTGATCGCCAGCTGGCCGGTTTCGCCGGCGGGGACGTCTTCCCACGCCCCGTCCGCACGGACCTGCACCACCCGTAACCGCTGGTAGGGCAGGCGCTGCCCGACCGAGCCCGGCCGCCTTACGTCGGGGAAGGTCCGCGCGCTGGCGCAGGTCGCCTCGGTCAGCCCGTAGCCCTCGATCAGCGTGATCCCGGTGGAGGCCTGGAAGCTGTCCCGGACCGCGGCGGGCAGCGGCGAGGCGCCCACCATCGGATACCGCAGGCTGCTGATGTCGGCGTCAACCGGGTGCCGCGCGAGCGCTCCGTACACGGTGGGCGCCGCGCTCATCGCGGCGATCCGGTAATGCTGGACGATCTTCCAGAAGTTGCCGTACAGCGCGGGGTCGCGGTAGCCGAGCGGTCCGGCCCACACCACGGGCTGCCCCTTGAACAGGGGCGCGAGCAGGGTGACCACGAGGGCGTTGACGTGGAACAGCGGAAGGGCGGCGAAGACCACCGTCTCGGAGTCGAACATTGAGCCGGCGGCCAGCATCCAGGCGTCGGCGACCTCGCCTGTATGCGTGTGCGCGGCCAGTTTCGGGGCGCCGGTGGTGCCGCCGGTGTGGAACAGCGCGGCCAGATCGGCCGAGCGCGGCGGGACACCGACGAAGGCGGACGCGTCCTTGGTGGCGGCGAGGTCGGCGAGGTAGCCGATGCGCACGCCGTCCATGGCGGCGAGTGGCTCGGGCTCCCCGCCCGGCGACCCGGTGGACCGGAGCACGAGGACCGCATCCAGCCGGCCTTCGCGGGCGAGCGCCTGCGCGGTGTCCCAGGCGTCCGGGGCGAGGTCGGGACCGGCGGTGACGAGCACGCGGGCACCGGAGCGGCGGAGGAGTTCGGCGAGGTGCTGCCCGGACAGGCCACTACCCAGCGGCGCGGCGATCCCGGCGAGCTGGGCGGCCAGCGTGGCGGTGATCAGCTCGGCGGAGTTCGGCGCCATCAGGGCGACCGCGTCCCCCCGCCGGATCCCAAGGTCGTGGAAGAGGTTCGCGTACCGGTGGACGTCGGTCAGGAGTTCGGCGAAGCTACGCCGTTGCGGTTCCCGCCAGTGGGCGGCGTCCGGCAGCACGCTGATCGCGGTGCGGTCCGGCCAGCGGGTGGCCGCCCGGGTGAGCAAGGCGTAGGTCGATTCGGGCAGCCCGCGCTTCTCCAGCGGTACGGCCTCGATCGTGGCCAGGTCGCCGGGTGTGGCGTAGTCCGGCCACAGCAGGTCCTCGGTCATCAGGCGTGCCTCTCACTTCTGCGGGTTTCGGCCGGGTGAAGGCCGGCGGCGCGGAGGTCGCGCAGCCAGGCGCGCAAGTCCGGGGTGTCGGCGGCGGCCGCGACGATGCGGTCCGGCCGCAGCAGCAGGGCGTCGGCACGGGCGTTGTCGAGCAGGCGGGCGAGCGCGGCACCGTCGGGCAGGTCGTCGACGCGGACCACGCTGGTGCCGAGCCGGTCGAAGAACTCCCGGGTCTGCGGGTCGTAGGTGGCGATCCGGTCGGGGCCGCGGTAGACGATGGCGAAGCCCGTGCCGAGGAGGTCGTCGAGCAGGGCGCCGCCGACCCGTGGCTGCGGGCACAGGCGGCCCACGATGGGATCCCGCCGGCGCGGGTGCACGAGCGGACCCTCCCGGAAGGCTGGCCACATGGTGTGCATCGTGCGCGTTGCGCTGCCGGAAATGCGGGTGGCCAGGCGCAGGGCCGCCCGCCGGATAGGGGCGGTGCGGGCGGTGCCGCCGGTCATCAGCCAGCCGATGTAGATGGCGAGCTGGACGACCCGCCGGGCGTACGGGCGGCGCTCGGCCTGGTAGGTGTCGAGAAGCCGTTCGTCGGCGGAGCCCTGTACGACGAGTGCGAGCTTCCAGGCCAGGTTGGCGGCGTCGCGGATGCCGGCGCACATGCCCTGGCCGATGAACGGCGGGGTCAGGTGGGCGGCGTCGCCGAGCAGAAACACCCGCCCGTTGCGCCAGCGGTCGGCGACGGCGCCCCGGAACCCGTAGGTAGCCTGCCGCAGGAACGTGAGCTTGCCGATGTCCACTCCGGACACCCACGGCTGGATCAGCTCGAGCACCCTGGCGTGGTCGAAGTCCTCGGGCCGCTCACCGGGGCGCAGCCGGAACTCCCAGCGGTACCGGCCGGGCACGACCGGCATGAACGTGGCGGCGCGCTCGGGGCAGCAGACCTGCTGCGCCCCGTCGTAGACGGCGAACGGCTCTGGACTGTCTACGTCGACGACCAGCCACTGCTGCTCGACGCAGAGTTCCTCCATGGTCGCGCCGACGGCCGCGCGGGTGCGGCTGTTCGCCCCGTCGGCGCCGAGCACGTAGTCGGCCCATACCTCCCGCACCGGACCGGTACCGACGCCGGTGACCGGGTCGGCGGCGCGGAAGCGGACCCGCACCGGGCCCGGCCCGCCGGCCACCTCGGCGATCTCGGCCACGTCGAACCCGCCGCGCAACTCGACGCACGGGTACCTGTTCAGCGCGGTGCGCAGCACCCGCTCCAGAGCGGGCTGGTCGAACATGTTTGACTGCGGATAGCCGTGCTCGGTGGCGTCCCGGTTCAACTCGGCCAGCACGCGGTGCCGCGGGTCGGTGAGCCGCATGCCGGTTATCGGCCGGGAGATCGCGGCCACCTCGTCGGCGAGCTCCAGGTCGGCGAAGATGCGAAACACCTCGTCGTCGAAGTGCACCGCGCGGGGCAGCGGGTAGACCTCGGACCAGCGCTCCAGCACCAGGCAGCGGATGCCGCGCTGACCGAGCATGATCGCGGTGCTGGCGCCCGTGGGGCCTGCGCCGATCACGACAACCGGCACGTGCTCCGGTTTCATGGTCATCACCGGACCGTGTTGTGCTGGGTGCCGAGGTCCAGCGCGCCGTCGGCGGTGCGGATGGACGCCGTGACCCGGTCGCCGGGCATGAGGTAGCCGCTGCTCTTGGCCTGGCCCCGGACGAACAGCGCCCATTTCTTCGCCTCGGGCAGCAGCCCCACGAGCCGTTGTGCGACCGCCTTGGGCGGTTGGAGGGCCACTCCGCCGGGAGTGCCGGTGAGCAGCAGGTCACCGACCTGGAAGTCCTCCAACTGGGAGAACTCGGTCAGCGTCGCGGCGGGCTGGAAGACCATGTCGCCGGCGAGCGAGTCCTGCCGCGGCTGCCCGTTGACGGACAGGGTGAGCCGCAACTCCCGCCAGCGGGACACCTCGTCGGGGTCGGGGACGCAGAGGTACGGGCCGACCGGGCAGAACGTGCGGTAGCTCTTGCCCTTGTACCACTGGCCCTGGGGTAGCTGGACGTCGCGCGCGCTGACGTCGTTGGCCAGGACGAAGGCCCCGATGTAGTCGGCCAGGTCGGCGTCAGTGACGGTGACCGGGCCGGTGATCGCCTTGCCGATCACGATGCCGAGCTCGACCTCGTAGTCCAGCAGCCGCACGTGCGGCGGGGTGACGATGTCGTCGTCCGGGCCGGTGAGCGACGCGGTGGACTTGGTGAACAGCATGTTGAACGCCCGGTCCGGATCCATCCCGGACTCGACCATGTGCGCCCGGTAGTTGGCGCCCTGGCAGTACACCCGGGCCTGGGGCACCGGATGCAGCACCTTCACGGCCGCCGGGTCGATGCTCTTGGCGTCCGCGTCGGCCACCAGGCTCCGCGCGTGCTTGACCCCCTCGCCGAGTACGTCGGCCGTCGTGGGGTACTCGCCGGGCAGCGGCAGGATCTCGCCGCCGCGGACGACACCCCAGGCCGCCCCGGCGCCGGCGTCGTAACGGATCAGTCTGATGCTCATGACGTCGCGACCTTCAGCAGACCGAAGAGGCGGTGGAGGTCGAATTCGTTGGTCCGGTCGGCGAGCGCCGACACCAGGTGACGGATCGTGTGCAGCGGCGGGGTGCTGCCGGCCAGGAAGTCCTTCGTGGCCGGCCGACCCCACTGGTTGAGGTGGCTGGCCGACATCTGCGCCCATCCGGTCTCGACGGAGTCGTCGAACAGGTCGCCGTCGGCGAAGTGCTCCACCAGGAAGCCGTCCGGGTCGCGCCAGTAGTCGAAGATCTGGCTTCCCTCGATGTGCCGACCGATCCCCCACGAGTGGTTGTAGCGGTGCTCCTGCAGGTACTCGTTGCCCGCGGCCAGCGCATCCAGGTCGGCGACCTCGTAGGCGGAGTGAACGTAGCGGCGATCCGGACCCAGCACCATCGCGAGCGTGTGGTGGTCGGCCGGGGTGGCGCCACGGTCGCAGCGGATGAACGCCATCGCCGGGCCGCGGTCGCGCTGCCCGGGCCAGTACAGGAAGTCGCTGACGATCAGGCCGAGGTTGTCCAGGTACCAGTCCAGGGCCCGCTGGAAGAACGCCGTCTCCAGCACCACGTGCCCGAGCCGCTCGATCCGCGCCGGCTCCCGGGGGGGCCGCTGCGTCGCATTCGCCCGGTTCACCTGCCCGCCAGCGTTGAACACCAGCGGCCGCTGCCGCGGCAGCTCCGGCAGTTCCTCGACACCGGCGACCACCCGTAGCGGAATCCCGGACGGATCCCGCAGGTCGACGCCCGTCCCGCCGCCGGGGCCGTGCAGCTCGCGCACGGATGCGTTGTTCGCCGTCGCCAGCTTGTGCACGTCGGCACGGCTGGACGCCTTGAACGCCGGCGCCACGAACCGCGACCTGGCGCCCTTGCGGATCACCACGCAGTGCGTGCCGACACGGGTGCCGCGGAGGTACAAGGTGTCGGTCGTGCGCGCTGCCGTGTGAAAGCCGAAGGCGTGTGCGAACCGCTCCGCCGCGTCGAGGTCCGGTTTCTCGAACTCGAGCCACGCCAGGTCTTCCACCTTGATCACCGGGTTCTTCGCCCGCCCGGGCCGGTCACCCCGCTCGGACCCTTGCTCGCTGTGCAGGTCGTCGTGCGCCGCCTTGACGTGGTCCACTACTTGATCCCTTCACCAGTACTGATGAAAGTATCAACTTGACGGCGGACGAAAGTCAAGCCCTCCATCGGAACTGATGGTTCATAACAAGAAGTTGGCCCCGTCGTACGTCCTGCGGTGCTCGCGAGGTTCGCCCCGACGACGCTGACGGTGCGGCGCAACCGGCCGTGCGCCTCGGGTCGTCCCGGGGGGCGCTGGCGGACGGTTCGGACGGCACCGACAGCAGGCGGCACATCGCCGACCGATCGCGGGAACCGGGTCGTTACGTGGATCCGCGGGCCCGGCACGTAGTCGAATGCCGCGACCGGTCAGAGAAGTACGCTGCCCGGCTTCGGGTGAGTGCTGTTGTGACCGGCGACGGACGCCGGCCAACCGGCACCCGGCAGGACCCGTTGTTCAGCGCTTTCTACGGCTTGGGTAGCGGCCGGCGGGCGATCTCGCGCGCCTCGTCGTCGGGCAGGCCGAACATGCGCAGCAGGTTGACCGCAAGCTCGTCGGCGGCGGCGGCGATTGCTTTCGGCTTGAGGTTGGTCGTGCTGAGGGCGAGCACGCCGAGCACGGCCCCACCGGAGGAGGCCAGGGCCACCGCCGGATCGCCGATCTGGAAGCGGCCAGCATCCCTCGCTCGTTTCAGGTCCCGCAGGGCACGGGGGGCCAGTCCGTCCGGTGCGTTGAGATACCGGAGTCCGGTCCGTTGGATGATCTTCGCAATCTGGGGGTGCGTCGTGGCCATCCGCACGGTCATCCGCACTGAGCTGGCGTACACCTCCGCCGGGTCGTCCAGTTCCGCGGTCAGGGCGTCGAACAGCGCGCCGTGCTCCTCGAGCACCTCCTCCATGGCCGCGTCGAACAGGTCCGCCTTGCTCTCGAAGTGGTTGTAGAACGACCCGAACCCGACGTCGGCCGTGTCGGTGATCTCCTGAATGCTCACCTCGGCCGGGTCTCGTGACGCGAGCAGCTCACGCGCCGCAGTCACCAGGGCCGCGCGGGTGCGGGCCTTGCGTCGGTCGAGGCGGTTCGAGGCGGCGGCGGTGTCGGTCATGGCGGCCACGATACCAGTGGTTTGCGTCAGCACTGATGAACCAGTCAGTAATAGATACTCCCTTCTTCGCGGTGACCGCACGCCGGCCTTGGCGACCACCTCGGCAAGCGTCACCCGGATGCCAACTTGACCACCTGAAAGGCAGCGCCGGCCACGTCGAGGATCGCGTCGGAGTCGGGCGGCAGGCCCGCCATCCCTCGGGCCAACTGCTCGACTGTGGCAAGCGTCTCTTGACGTGATGGGTGATCAGACCTGATAGTTGACTCAGTTACGACGAGCACATCAACACAGTTGGAGCGGATCCCTAGCGGGATCCCCGCGCAGAAAGGAGATGCCCGTGTCCACCACCCAATCGGTTGTGATCATCCGGTTCACCCAGTCCAGCGAGGCGTACCAAGCGTTGAGTGAGCTGCGCGGGCTGAACGAGAGCCTGGCCAGCCTGGAGGTGCGAAGCGCCGCGCTGGCCGAGCGGACGTCCGATGGAACTCTCCGGATTCCGGAGCAGAGTGATGCCGTCATCGGCGCCGGCGCCACGGCCGGCGGTCTGATCGGCATGCTTGTCGGTGTGCTTGGTGGCCCGCTGGGCGTGCTGCTCGGCTTCGGCACCGGCGCCCTGGTCGGTGGGGTGTTCGACATCGACCGGGCGACCAGTGTGGACGGCGCGCTGGCGCTGCTGTCCGCCCAGATCCCGCCCGGCAGCACGGCTCTGATCGCCGACGCGGTGGAGACCACGCCCGAGCCGCTCGACCGACTCGCCGCCCGATTCGGCGCGACCATCGAGCGGCAGCCGGCCGATCGGGTCGCTGCCGAGGTGGAGGCTGCTGCGGCCGCGGCCGAGGTAGCGCAGAAGGAAGCCAACCGGGTGCTGCGCGAGCACAAGCGCGCCGAGATCCGCGCGAATCTCGACGAGAAGGTCGACGCGGTCAAGGCGAAGCTGCACCGCGGCTGAATGCGAACGCATCAGCCCTCGACCGCCGCTGCGCCGCCCTGCGGGCAGCGGCGGCTGAGGGCGCCAAACTGCCCGGGGGCCGAGGAGGGAGCCGCGATGACGACGCAGGCACGTGGCAGCGGCGTGGCCGACGTACCTTGGCCGTGCGAGCTGCGCGGTCTGGTCGACGCCGTCGACCTCGCCGTGCACGACGCCGTCGCGGCTACGGCGACCCCGCGCCTTGACAGGCTGCTGGTAGGGGTGTCTAACGCGGCGAACTACTCGCGTGTGTGGCTGGTGACCGCCGCCGCGGTGGCCGTTGTGGGCGGCGGTCGGGGCAGACGGGCAGCCCGCGGGGGAGTGCTGTCCATCGCCCTGACCTCCGCGTTGACGAACATGGTCCTCAAACCCCTCGCCCGCCGGCAACGGCCCCACGAGCATCCCGGGCCGGACTCCCGGCGGGTACGGCGGCCGGTCTCGCCGTCGTTCCCGTCCGGCCACGCGGCGTCGGCTTTCGCGTTCGCCGCGGCGATGGGCCGGGCAGAACCTGGTCTCTGGCTGCCTCTGCACGTGGCCGCCGCGACCGTCGCCTACTCGCGGGTTCATACGGGTGTGCACTACCCGTCCGACGTCGTCGTCGGGGCGGCCATTGGCAACCTGTGCGGTGGTGTGGTGCGGCGGCTGTCGGTGCACCTGGCCGCGCGTCCGCGTCGCGGAGGTGATCGCGATGGCCAACGTCGCTGACCAGTCGGCTGCGGCCGCAGCGGTGGTGGTGATGATGAATCCGCGCTCGGGTGGTGGAAAGGTGGACAGCTTCCGGCTCGCTGAACGGGCCCGGGCGGCTGGCGCACAGGTGCGGCTGACCGGCCCGGACGGGGACGCCGCGACGCTGGCCCGGGCTGCCATCGCCGAAGGAGCCCAGGTTCTCGGCGTCGCCGGCGGCGATGGCACCGTCTCCGCCGTGGCCGCGGCGGCGGCCGAGGCGCAGCGACCGCTGGTGGTGATCCCCGCCGGAACCCGCAACCACTTCGCCCGGGATCTTGGCCTGGACATAAGGAATCCCGCGTCGGCGTTGACCGCACTGCGCACCGGTGATTCTGCGCTGGTCGACCTGGGGAGGGTCGGCTCGCGCGTGTTCGTCAACAACGTCTCGTTCGGCGCCTACGCGGACGCCATCGTGACACCTGGATACCGCCAGGCCAAGGCCCGCACGTTCGCCGAGATCGCACCCAGCTACCTCGACGGGCAGCAGGGGGTCAACGCCACCATGGATACCCCGGCCGGCCCCGTGGAATTCCCCCAGGTGGTCCTCGTGTCCAACAACCCCTACCACACCTCGACCCTGCGGCACCTCGGCCGCCGCTTCGCGCTCGACACCGGCCAGCTCGGCGCCATCGTGCTCAAACGTCCTGCCGGTGCCCCGCCACCCGATCTGCTCCCACGCCTGCACCGCGAACTGCAGCGGCAGAGCGCGGCGCACTCCCCAGGGGAAGGGCTCATCACCTGGACGGCCGCCCGTATCACGCTGCAGGGCACGGCGGCGCGACTGCCGGCCGGCATCGACGGCGAAGCCGTCCTGCTCGATCTGCCCATCGTGTGCGAGATCTGGCCTCGCGCGCTGCAGGTCCGGCTGCCCACTCAACGGCCCGGGCCGCGGCCCGCCCGGCCAGCCGGCCGTGACCGGTACCTGATCGTCTGCCTGGAAGGAACGTCATGAGAACCATCGAGTACGCCGCGGCACGGCCCGCCGACCGGACCCGCACCCTGTTAAGCCAGGTCATGTGGTACGCCGCCGCCACGGCGGGCCTGTTCGCGCTCGGCGCCTACCTCGGCCGCAACCTCACCTACGGGGTGGCACTCGCGTGCTACCTGCTCGCGTTCGCCTGCCTGATCGGTATGGGGCTCGCGGTCCGCCGCTCGGCAAGGCTCAGCGTCGCGCTGCTGTTCGGGCTCGGGTTGCTGATGGGGTTGGCGTTGTCGCCGACGCTGGTCTACTACGCCGGCGCGGCCCCGTGGGTGTTGTGGCAGGCGGGCGCCGCGACCGCGCTCTTTGTCGCCGGGTTCGGCGCCGCCGGCTACGCCACCCGGCGGACCTGTCCGCCGTGGCTCGGATCGGTTCCTGGGCGCTGCTGGCACTGCTCGTCTTCGGCATCGTCCTGATCTTCGTGCACATCCCGGGCGGCGCGATCGTCTATTCGGTCCTCGGGCTGGTCATCTTCGCTGGCCTGATCATGTTCGATTTTCAGCGGCTGCGCCGCTCGACCGACCTGGACTCGGCGCCACTGATCACAGCGTCGATCTTCCTGGACGCACTCAACGTGTTCCTGTTCTTCCTGCGAATACTCGACGGGCGGCGGGAATGAGGCCAAGAGCGGCGCCGCCGACGAAAGGGGGAGCCGTGCGAAGGCCGCAACCCCTGCCGCTCAACCCGGCGCTGCTGCGGCACACCGAGGAGCGCAGGAAGAGCCTGGAGAACCGGGTCGCCGACCAGATCACGCGGTTCGCCGGCTCGATGAAGTTCGTGTACCTCCACGTCGTCTGGTTCACCGCCTGGATCGGCCTGCGGGTCGAGCACTACCCGTTCGGACTGCTCACCATGATCGTGTCGCTGGAGGCGATCTTCCTATCCACGTTCGTGATGATCAGCCAGAACCGGGCCGACGAGAGGCGGCAGATGCTGGCCGACCAGCAGTGGCAGACGGTACGGCAGGAGGAGCAGCAGAACGAGGAGCTGCTCCGCATCTCGAACCAGATCCTGGATCTCACGAAGGCCATCCACGCGATGAACCTCGCCCGGTCGGCCGGTGATCCGAACCACGCGTAGCTTGATTCACCTGTGCCGTCGGTGGGCCGCTGGCGTGTGGGTGCTCCGGAACGAGTAGGCGATATCAATGCTGGTCCTCGCGGATTGACCCGCGAGGAAATCCGAATCATCGTCTCGACCCTAATGAACGTCGCTCAAGTGATCGGGAGGCCGACCCAGTCCGATAAGGCCGAGATCTACCGTCAGCTCGGGCTACGCCTGACCTACCACCCAAACAGAGAAGCGGTGCTGGTCGACCGACCAGACACCGCTCCCGTATGCGTAAGGTCTGTGTCCGAGGATCGACACGGACCCTCCGTACATGGTCTTGGCCCGGCAAGAGCTGCAGCTGTACTGATCAGCGCGCGAACGCTGGGTGTGTGGTGGGGGCGGTCGGGCCGCGCAGATTAAGAGTCAGGTTCGGACGGTGCCGGCCAGTGTCGTGTGGTGCCGTTCCAGACTGTTTCTGCTGGTCCAGTCCGGTGATGGGGGAGGCACCTCTGCCGCTGGATACCGCGTTGTGTCGTCGGTTGTCGGAACTCTCGGGCTCTTCTCGGGCTCGCTCAGTTCTATTGTGGATACTGTGGCGGAGTGTCGCCAGGCGCGATTTCGCTTCGTGGCGTTGCAACAATGTTGTTCAGTCTCACTCCTGCGGTACGGGGGCCGGCGCGTACCCAGCAGAGGCCAGCTTGGCGCGGAGCATCGCGGTCCGGGGCTTAAGCTGCTGCATGAGCCGACGGACGGTTTCGATGCACCGGGACGAGTTCACCGACGAGGCGAGGCCGACAACGTGCATGCTCCGAGTCGCGGCGGCTTCGGCGTTGCCCCGCTTGTAGCGGCCCGAGTTGCCCCACAGCAGCGGGCCACCGATGTCGGTGCCGTCGTCGGAGGCGCGGGCATGGCCCACGGCCTCCTGGGCGTAGTCATAGGTTCCGTCGCACCATCGCACCATTCGCAGCCTCGATGGGCTGATCGCAGGCGACGCCCGGGGTCAGAGGAGGTCGGTGTGCCACGTCTGGGTGCGGGCGAGGTGCCGATATCCAACCCATTCCTGGGCGATGCGACGTCCCTCCACCAGCAGCCGGGCGGCTGCGTCATGGTGTTCCTCGGGAAGCCAGCCGACCAGCGCTCGGGCGCGGCCCTTGTCTACGGCGTTGTCACCGGCCCGCCAGCTTCGGCCCGTCGCGAAGAGTTCCGCGTAGAGCCGCACCGCGGGGCGCACCTGTGGCAGGCCGGCGATGCACGCCGTCCGCTGTGCGGAGTCCGGGATGCGCAATCCGGAGAGGTCCACGTCGCCGAAGTAGCGGATCCGGCGAATTTCGTGGTTGTCGGCGATCGACCGGACGGAGGACATGAAGCTCGCCCCCAGACCCCAGGCGATATGTCCCACGCTGTGGCGTGCGGGCAGGGCCTTCACGATCGACCACCAGGTCGCGCTGTTCTCCACCACGAGCAGCAGGTCACCGTCGCCGACGTGGGTCCAGTGGTTCGCCGCCACCTCCGTCAGTACGCGTTTGCTCAGCAGCGGGGGTGGGGTCGCGACGGCGTGCAACAGGCGAAGGAGCCGATCTTGGTTACCGAAGAGGGGCCCGTCGCGCATGCCGTCCAGCGCCTTCTCGGGCGTGGAGAACCTCTCCTCATCACCGGAGGCGCTGAAGATCTCCAGAGCGCGTTCTCGCAGCGGGACCAGGGTCGTGTCGGGATTGCTGAGCAGCCAGCGGTTGATTGCCTCGTAGCGGAAGCGCTGCTTGTCGGTGGCCGTCGGCCAGGCGTCCTCCAGGTCGTACACATGCGGATGCCATCGCGGCATCGGCGGCACGATCTTCGGCGCCTTCGACGCTACGGGCACGAGCTTGATCTTCTGAGGCAGCGCAATCCTCTCGAAGTCGGTGGCCCGCACCGGCACGATCTGCGCCCGCTCGGCCAGGACGGACAGGCTGGCGCGAAGCATCGCCGTCGCGGCGTCGTCGCCCTCTCTGCGCTGGTAAACCGCGTGGAAGCATCGGCGTACCTCGTCGATGGGCACCTCCTTGTGCGTGGTGCCACGCCACCGTTTCGCGGTGGCCCATTCTCTGAGCTTGTCGTACAGGGCTTCCGCGAGCCGGTCAGTACGCTTCGCCACGGTGCCGCTCCGGGATGACGATCCTCGTGGGGGTGAGGACGCCGGTGCCGTCGGGCGACGCGAGTGCCTCCAGATGCGGCGCGATCCGTTCGTCGACGGAGAGATACTTGCGCCCGGCGCGCAGGTCCGCGTCGTTGCGCAGCCGGACGATCAACGGAAAGCCGCCCAAGGCCTCCTCCTCGTAGAGACCCGTGGTGTAGACGAGCTGGACGCCGAGGGCGGCCGCCACCCCGCGTTGAAGGTCGAGCAGGTAGGTGGCGGATGCGCGGCCGATGGGATTGTCCAGGAACAGCACGCCGGAGTGGTGGAGCCGGGTCATTCCCAGATCGTTCGCGCGCAGCGCGGCCAGCGTGCAGTAGAGGATGATCGCAGAGGTGAGGTGCTGTCCGCCGGAGAACACGTCACGCACGTCGGAGATCCGGACCCGTTCAGCACGCAGCACCGCGTCCGGCTTGAGCATCGTCACCCTGAACCCCTTAGGTACGGCGGCCCGGACCGCCCGCAGCACGACGCCGAGTCCGTCGCGCTTCTCGGTCGCCGTGTAGCGCTCCACGGCGTCGTCGAGGACCATGCCCAGTTGGTGGGCGAGCAGTTCTCCGTCGACGGGGGAACCGCCGATGCGCAGAAATTCGAGTCCGGTCCAGTCGCCCAGCCCTTCGGGGAGCTTCGACAGCCGTTGCGCCGTGCGCAGCCTTCGCAGCGCGCCGTCTACGATGGCCGTCAGCCGTTCGAGGATGATGGTGCGGTGCCGGTCGACCTGTGCCAGGTCGTCGGAGAGCGACCGTAGTCGCGGCCGCAGTTGCTGAGCCCATTCAGCGGCGTAACCTGCCAACGCCGAGATGGTCACCTCGGCGATCAGGGTCCGGATCGGAATGGCTAGGCTCGCGAATTTCGCCTCCGCGGCGAACTGGTGGAGTCCTTCCGCCAGCTCGTGTAGCGCTCGCTCGGCCTCCGAGGCCGCCTTCCGCTTTTTGACAGCGGTACGTTGCAGCTCGCCGTATCGATTGTTGGCGGAAGCGATGTCTCCGTGGAACGGCTCGGCTCCGGAGGCATCCGATGAGGGTTGATCGTCCTGCGCTGCACGGTGCATGTCGGCAATGGTCTTGAACGAATCGACGACGACCCTGGCCCGCTGCACTTCCGTGCGAGCTTTGTCGAGTTCCCCGATCCGGATTTTCTGGGCTTCCTTCGTCTCTGCGACGGTCGCGGCGGCTTCGACAATCAGCCGTTCTCCGTGTGTGACGTCGCGTGGCCGGGTTGACTGGTCAAGGACGACCGACGGTATCGGGAGCTGCCGCTGACGCTCTTCGAGCATTGCCGTCTCGCCGAGGGCTCGCCCGTGCTCCTGGTTGGCTGCCTTGAGACGGCTGTCGGCGTGGGTGGCTGCGGCAGCCCGAGACACGACATCAGCCCCGTCTGTGGAATCGAGCAGGAGCCGAGCGTTGTCGCGGACCTCGGAGGGGATCTCCTCCCAGCGCTGGAGCCTGTCGCGCGCCGTACTTTCGGCCTGCTTCAGCTCCTTCAGCTGGTCGTCGCCGATCTCTGCCTTGTCGTAGACGTGCTGCGCCTCGCGCAGCACGTCCCGGAGCACGGCGACGGGCTGTGTGGGGAGCGGGTCACGACGGTCGACCGTGGTTCCCTCTGGGAGATGGCCGATCTCTTCGCGGGTTCTCGCTGCCAGCGCGCGGTGGTCGTCGGCTCTGCGTTGACGGGTGTCGATGTTCTCGCGCAGTCGGCCGAGGTCGCCGGCAAGCCGTGCCGCCCGCTCCTCCCCGGCTCCGGCCTGGATCCGTGCCTGTACGGCGTCGCGCCTCCAGGTTTCCGCCTCGCGTCCGCGGGAAGCGAGTTCGGTGAGGCCGCGGGATCGCTCCTTGAGCGCATCGAGCGCTCCGCGCATGCCCACGAGCGCATTCTTCATGCTGTCGCGCGCCTTGACCGCGTCGCCGAGCGCCCGTTCCCGGTTCTCCACATGGGTGGCCGCTTCCCGCAGAGCGGTCTCGGCCGAGGCGGCCGCCTCCGCGAGGCCGGCCAGGGCGCCGGGCGGGTACTCGCGGCGCCATTCCTCCAGCCTGGCCGCGAGCGCCCGATCGGCGCCGTACGCGGCATCCAGTTCGCGCAGCCGAGCCTTCCGAGTCGCGTGCTCCTCGGCGATCCGCGTGTACTCGGCCTGTGCAGCCGTACGGTCAAACAGCCCCGCGCTGGGCGGGGCGACGAACCCGGCCGACGAGGGAATCGAGAGGTCGAACCGCGAGTCCACCACGACGTCGAACGACTGTGGGGTGGCGACGACGACGGTACCGGTCGGGTGGTAGCGGTGCGCGGCGATCACCTCTCGAGCGCGGGCCAGGTGCTCGGGCTTGTTGACCAGTACACCGCCGGCCAAGTGTGGCAGCCGCCCGACTAGTTCGGCGCGGATCGACTCGTCGGTGCGGTCGGCCAGGTAGTCCCACCCGGTCCCGCAGGCGATTCCCTCCGACTCCAGCAGATCTCGGATGCGGATGACCTCGTGGTGGGGCAACAGCAGCGCTTCAGGATCGTCCTGCCATACCAGCAAGGCCGGTTCGTCGCCCGCGTTCGCCACCCGCAGCGCGGTGCGCTGCCCATCGATGTCGGCCTGGGCCTGCGCGAGCTGGTCGAGCAGCGTCTCGGCGTCGTACTCCAGCAGGACGTCGTCGGTGTCGAGCAGTTCGGCCAGACGTGACTCCCGGGCAAGTGCCGCCGCGGCGGCCTCAGCGCGCTTCAGCGCGGCCCGCACGGTGTTGTCGTGGCCCTGGGCAGCGATTCGGGTCTCGCGCGCCCCGGCCAGCTCCGTCTGGGCACCCTCCACCTCAGCTTGGCGTACCTCCAGAAACTGCTCGTTCTCGGCGAGCGCGGCCGCATCGGCCCGGACGCTCTCGGCCAGCGACACCGCGTCCTCGGCGAGCGTCGCCGCCGATGTGATCACCTTCGCTCGGACGGCCTGCGCGATCTCGGCGTCCACGGCGGCGACACGTTCCTCGAACTGCGCCGCAAGGGCATTGGCCTGGGCGGTTTCCTCGATCGCGGCACGCCACAACCGGTCGGTGGTCTCTGCCGCGCTCCGCAACGTTACGAGGTCGGCGTCCTCCCGCTCCGCCTCGCCGAGAGCATCGTCCTCGGTGACCAGGAGGGCACGCGCCAGTTCACGCGACCTCGCGTTGCGTGCGGACAACGCCGCCCGAGCGGCGTCCTGCCGCTGTCCCACAACCTCCCGCAGCGCGGCGGCGTGCCCGGCTACCTTCTCCATGTCCATGAGCGTGCGCGTCGCGGCCCATCCGTGGACGACGCGCTCGGCGTGTGCCTTCGCCTCGGTCGCCGCTCGCTCGGCTGTGCGGGCGTCGTCCAGCCGTAGCGTCGCGGTGCGGTGCATCAGCGCGGCGTGGAAGTTCTCCGCGTCGCGGAGCGCACGTTCGGCATCCGAGACGGCCTCGCCAAGCTCCCCGATGTGCTTCTCGCGCTGCTCGAGCAGCCCGGTCTCATGGACCACCCGGGCGACCAGCTGGGCGACGAACCGGTCGAGGTCGGACGACGCCATGGTGGCCTCGGCGACGGCCCGCTCGGTGAGGGACCGCTGTTCGTCCAGCGGTTCCAGGCGCTCGATGGCCCCCTCGACGAACGTGCGCTCCAACTCCAGGTCGACGCGAGTGGCCAGCTTGCTCGCGTGTCCGGCGATCGAGTCGGCGAGGTCGGCGAGTTCCCCGGCAGGGAGCACCGCCTTGAGCAAGAAGTCGACGAAGGCCTCGTCGGTGGTGAACGTGAACGCGTCGGCCGCCTCGCCTTCCCCGGCGTTCATGGCGCGCTGGTAGCGGAATAACTCGGAGTCCAGCCCGAGCTTACCGAGCCACGCGGACCACCTCCCGTGCTTGTCCGCCCACTCCAGTTCGAGGGCGGGGTCGTCGTCGGCGAGGTCGTCGAGCCGGGAGTGGAACTCGGTGGCGACGAGATTGTGCCCGCCGTCGGCGAACGGGAGTGTCGCGATGCCCACGGTGTCGTTGGGGCGCAGGCTGTACCACAGGTCGACAAGGTTGTCCTCGCCGGACTGTGGGCCGCGCCAGTCCGAGACCTTGCCGGTGAGCAGCAGGCGGCCGGTCCGGGTATGCATCCATTCCAGTACGACGTGCGCGACGTCGTGGCGGCCCACGAAATTCTCCAGCACCTTCGTGTTCGACGTACCGACCACCTGGCGTCGTCCGGGCAGCATGACCGAGAAGATCAACTTGATCAACACCGACTTCCCGCCGCCGTTCTCCAGGAACAGGATCGAGGCGGGCGACGGCCGTCGCAGCTCCGGCTGGCCGAGCATCAACTGCTGCTCGGGTACAGGTTCGCCCGCGCCGGACAGGTCGATGATGACGTCCTCGTAGCGTGCGCCGGGAGGGCCGACGGAGTACAGACGTACCCTGGAAAGCTCGTACATCGATCGAATCCTCGGTTCAGATCTTCTCGGGGACCGCGGCGACGTTCAGGCCGCTGCCGGTCGGCGGAGGCACCATACCCAGGTCGAGCAACTCGCGGAATGCGGCCTGCGACGCGAGCTGGCGGACGTGGATCTGGTAGCGGCTGGTGGTGCGGAAGACCTCGTCGGCCTCCTCTCCCACGGCTTGCAGCAGCCCGCGGTCAGCGAGCCACCGCAGCGCACGGCTTACCATGCCCCGCGTGCTGTCGCTGTTGCGCCGGCTGTCCTTCGTGGACGCCACCTCGGGGCGCCGCAGGTAGGCGCGCCACGCGCGTTCCAGCTCCGGTTCGTCGGCCGAGGGGTCGGCGTTGGCGGAGTCGCGGCTGGCCCGCTCGTCCAGCAGGCGGCAGGTTTCCCGGACCACCAGGTCCACCGTCTCGACCGAGACGCGACCCACGTACTGGTCGTTGGCCAGGTCGTCCGGCCGTGGGAAGCTCAGCGCCGCGACGGCGAGGTGCGCGATGCCGTGGAGTACCTTCTCGGTATCGCGTCTCTCGCGGAGCTTCGCCTGCCGCGCGTAATCGTCCATCTTGATTTCGAACGCCGAGCCGGGCTGGGCCGCCAGCACGATACCGCTGCGCTTGGTGACGTCGAGCACGGTCAGACCGAGCCCTTCCGCTATCGCGTCGACCGAGGCGGCGAAGACCTCGTCCTGCTGGTAGCGGTGCACCAGCTCGCGGTAGGTCAAATCGCGGTCGGGCACCTGCCTGCCTCGCAGTCCCATGCCGACCAGCCGAGCCGCCTGCTCGGTGTCGGTGACGTCGGGCCGGATCACGCGGACTCCTTCGCCACGGCGACGGGATCGTCGGTCGGTGCCTCCGCCACGCCGGCGGTGGTGAGCAGCAAGTCGTCGCCGGCCACCCCGGCGAGCGACGAGTCGAGGGGACGGTCGGCCGGAAGGGCGAGCAGCACTCGGCGATGGCCGTGCAAGGCCGCCGCGCCGATCCCAGGGCTGTAAGCGTGGGCGGCGCGCAGGGCGACCAGCACCGGCAAGTCGTCGTCGAAGTCCGCGGCCTCGCGCAACAGCGAGCTGAGGTTGCGGACCTGGTCGCTCAGGTCCAGCAAGGCCTCCGCCCTGCGCCGATGCTCGTCGGTGAACCTCCGGTCGTCCGGCACCGGGTCGACCCTGGGGACGACCACGGGGCCGGCCGTCGACTCGCGGTCGGCCACAGGACGCAGCACCATGGACACCAGTGACGGCAGCGACGGGGTGTCCGGACTGTGCACGCCGGAGGCGGCGCCGAAGAAGCGCTCCAGCGGGCCCACAGCGTCGGAGACGGACAGGCCGAGCATGGGGCTGAGGAGCTGGCCGTGCAGGTCTAGCGCCGCCCGCTGCGGCGGACCGGAAAACTGCTGACGATCCTGCTCCTCACGGAACACCCCCCGTGCGGACTGAAGACGGCTCTGTAGTTGGGCGTGCCTTCGTATGCAGTCCGTGACGATGTCCACAAGTTCCGCGGCCCGGCGTTTGTGATCCGGGTCGTCTGACTCGTCGCGTGCCTCGGTAATGTTGCGCAGGATGGCGTGCTCGACCTTGAACCGTTCCTCGATGTGGTTCAGCGCCCGGTCGAGCATGTCGGGCAGCTCGTGCTCCCAGTCCACCACGAGCACGTTACGGCGGGTGGCGTCAAGCTTCTGGCGGAGCATCTCCCCGTACTGGACGGTACGGTAGCGGGCCTGTTCGGCGGCCACCCTCGCGTCCGCCAGTTGGCCGCGGTTGATCAGGTTGTCCAGCTTCACCTCGGCCGCCACCTGCGCGGACTCCACGTCGGTGTCGAGTGCGCCAACGAGCACGTTGATCGCCTCGTCGGTCGCGCGCAGATAGATCTCGCCGTGGATCCCGGGTACCTCGCGTACCAGCTTGAAGTCGAAGGTGTGCCGCTGGTAGTCGCCGTCGGCGTTGATCTCGCCGTAGACATGTCGAAACACTCGGTCGACCGTGCCGACGTTGATCAGCTTCTCGAGGACCCATCGCGCCACGCGCCGGTGCTCGTCGGACCCTCGGTGGGGAGCCTGGGAGGCCACGAACGGCGTGACTCGTTCCTCGACGGTCTCGTGGGCCACCCCGGTGTCGAAGTCCATGGCGATGGTGACCTGATCGATGATGTGCATTGCAACCTCGGCCATCTGGTACACCGAGGCGTCGATGCGCTCCAGTTTGGCCTTGTGGTGGTCTAGCTCGTGGAGCGGGACGGTGCAGGCGAGGGCCTTAAGCCGGCGGGTCAGGCCCAGGTCCGCACTGAACCTGAAACCACTGCCGCGGCCCGGAACCCTCCGCGCCTCCGGTGCGGGCGTGGCCGGTACGGGCGCCGGGTCGGGGGTAACCGGCTTGCCCGCCCGGGCCGGAAAGGGAACGCCCAGCGCGGTACGGCAGCGGGCAGCCAGGTCGACGGCCTCGTCGAACCCTTCCTCCTCGGCAAGCCGGCACCAGTCGAGCGCCTCGGCGTATCGTTTCGCGCGGACCAGTACGCCGGCGAGGAGGAGCAACGAGTCTCCGACCCCCTCCCGAGCCGCAACCGTCAGGTGTCTGATGGCCTCGTCGAGGTCTCCGTGGCGTTCCGCCTGCCGCCCTTCCTCCAGTGCCTGCTCGGCCTGGGCGAACAACCCCATCTCCGCACGTGGCGGGCGGTGCCGGTGCTGGGTTTCCAGCAGCTTCATCCAGCGCCGCACGCTGAGGTCGTCGTCAATCACAGGTGTTGTCCCCTCGCAAGACCTGAAGCCGGGCACGGGCACGCGCGAGGTTGCTGCGGACGGTGGATTCCCTGATGTTGAGCGCTGCGGCGATCTCCTTGGTTCCCATGCCCGACTTCCACCAGAGGTCGATGATCTGACGCTGTCGCGGGGGAAGCTGAGCCACGTCGTCCTCGAAGTCGAGATACCCGGCCAAAGCTTCGGAGGGGTCAGAGACGGCCTGTTGATCGATGATCAGCGGTGCCGTGGGTAGTCGCCATCCGTCCTGGCGCAGCCGGTACAGGGTGCGTGTGATCACCCGGATGACCCAACCCACCGGCTGATCCATGGCTGAGACCTTGGACCAGCACTTGTAAGCCTCGATTAAGGCTTCCTGGGCCGCGTCCTCGCCCTGCTGGCGGTTGTCCGCAATCCGGCGGGCGTGGTCGAACAGCCGGTGACGGTGCTCGCGGAAGAAGTCCTCGTAGTCGAGTCGTGGCGCGATTTCCTCAGGGACGACGTCATCCGCACCATCCTCGCTCGTTGTCGGCATGGTCTTCCCCTTCCGCGATCCGCTGTCGGAAGTAGATGTGCTCTGGAGCCGCGATTCGCTGCACGGGATGCCGCAATCCGCTCTCGAATCATCCGATCGGGTGCCTGGACGTCCGCCACGGTGGTCACGTTCCCTGGTGATCGAACCGGCGAGGTGCACAGCCAGTCCGTTGCCGCGGCTCGGTTGGTCGTCGAGCCTATCGGGCTCGACCACGCGCCACACGCGTCCCGACGAATCCCTCGACGTCATCAGCCGGGACGGTTCCTCGGTGGCCGGCATCCGTACGGATACCGGATCGCTGATGCCGGTCCGCACCCGAATCCGGCGAAAGCCGCGGACGGCAAGTGGCTGCACCGGCTGGAACCGGATCCGGTGGCCGCGCCGGTGGTATAGCGCATCTTCGCCGAGTATGTGGCCGGGCGTGGGCACTTCGCGATGGCCGAAGGACTGGCCCGCGACGGTGTGCCCTCGCCGTCGCAGCACGATCGCGAGCGGAACCGGCACCGCGCCGGCGCCGGGTGGGCGAAAGCTGCCGTGCGCGCCATCCTGATCAATCCGCGCTACACCGGGCGCCAGGTTTGGAACAGGCAGCGCAAGGACGAGGTGCTCCTCGATGTGGAAGGTGGCGCTCGGCTACGAGACCAAGATGCGCTGGAACAGCCCGGCGACGTGGATCTGGTCGGACGGTGTCGCGCAGGAACCCGTGATCAGCGTGGAGCAGTTCGAGGCCGCTCAGGCAATCCGCGGCGATCACGGGCGCACCCGCCAGGCCAACCAC
>Ga0210378_10000179_pt1 | contig 30568 bp, 41 predicted proteins | sample PLM1_60_b1redo_FD_155465 | JGI IMG/M metagenome (GOLD analysis project Ga0210378, IMG submission 155465) | Groundwater sediment microbial communities from an aquifer in East River, Colorado, USA - PLM1_60_b1 redo | ecosystem: Environmental > Terrestrial > Soil > Riparian zone | place: USA: East... | reverse complement strand
TGGGACGACGGTTGGCTTGATCACCGCTGTCGTTTACCAGGAGCCTTCTCTGGTGTCCAACCACACCTTCCACCCAGCCACGACACCACGCCACCGACGGTCCAGCGACAGTTCTCAAACACTCACTTAGTCGTGCGACACCCAAAAAACCCTTGGAGGGCGATCCACCCAGGCACGACCAAACCGCACCGGGCGCCGCTACAGTCAATTGGATGGGCTGAGCGCTTCCAGGGGGGCGGAATCGTCCACGGTCTCAAGGAGCAGCCGGCAGTAGAACACCACGGTGCCCCCGGGCGTCCGGTGATGGCGTGCGCTGTCGTGGCCGGCGGCTATCCTTCCTTCGTCGTCAGTCCACCTGGCCAGGCGCGAGCAAGTCTCGTGCGCGGCCTGGAGCGGGGGCGCGACCAGGGCGGCGGCCGGTGATCCTGGTCGCCAAGCTGCCGGCCCGCTACCGTGCCGACCGCGCGAGGTCAAGTGGGAGCGTTGAGGGGTGGCCGCGGTTCCCAGGTTGCTGGTCCTGATGGGGTCGGGTGAGACCAGCCCGACCATGGTCGGCACCCATCGCGAGCTGTTCGCCCGGCTGGGGGAGGACGTCGGCGGCGTCCTGCTGGAGACCCCATACGCGTTCCAGGAGAACGCCGCCGAGATCTCGGCGAAGGCGCAGGCCTACTTCGGCCGCAGCGTGGGTCGCCGGGTGGAGGTCCTGCGGCACTTGGCCGCCGGGGACGAGCGGCTGGCGGCCGAGACCGCGCTGGCCAGGCTACGGGCCGCCCGCTGGGCGTTCGCCGGGCCCGGCAGTCCCTCCTACGCGCTGGCCGCCTGGCGCGGCACCCAGATCCCGTCCGCCATCGCGGACCTGGTCCAGCGGGGTGGCTGCGCGGTGTTCGCCAGCGCCGCCGCCTGCACCGTCGGCACCCGCACCCTACCCGTCTACGAGGTCTACAAGGTCGGACAGGCACCCAGGTGGCTGGAGGGGCTGGACCTGGTCGGCGTAGCCGAGCTGCCGGTCGCCGTCGTGCCGCACTACGACAACAACGAGGGCGGGACCCACGACACCCGCTTCTGCTACATGGGCGAGCGCCGCCTGCACGTCCTCGAGGAGCAGCTGCCCGACGAGGCCGCCGTCCTCGGGGTCGACGAGCACACCGCCGTGGTGCTGGACCTGGACCTGCAGGCCGTCGCCGTGACGGGCCGGGGTGGGCTGACCGTGCGTCGCAGGGGCCGCGAGTGGACCTGGCCGAGCGGGGAAACCGTCTCCCTCGACGAGCTGCGCCGGGTCGTGGCCGGCCGGTCCGGGATGGCCGCCTCCCGGGCCGCGGGCCCCGAGGTCTGCGCGCGAGCGCCCGCGGAGCGGGATGCGGTGCCGATGCCGCTGCTGCCACAGGTGGTGGACGGCTGCGCGGAGGCCTTCCAGCGGGCCCATGCCAGCAGGGACGCCGCCGGCATGGTCGAGGCGATCCTCGACCTCGACCGGGCGATCGTCGCCTGGTCGGCGGACACCCTGGAGTCCGATGACCTGGACCGGGCCCACTCGATCCTGCGCTCCCTAGTCGTCACGCTCGGCGAGACGGCCAGCGCAGGGCTCCGCGATCCGGCCGAGGCGCTCGCCCCGATCGTGGAGTCCCTCATCAGCCTGCGCGCTGCCCTCCGGGCCGACGGGCACTTCGACCTGGCCGATGCCGTGCGCGCGGCCCTGGCCGCCGCCGACGTCGAGCTGCGCGACCAGCCGGACTCGACCGTCTGGCAGCTGCGCGACAACCACCACGGGCGGCAGCCCTAGCTGGCTGGACCGGAGCTGAACGGGAATAGACCGGTAGGGATTGGACAAGTAACCGCAGACGGCGAGTGGCCAACTAGCGCGGCCGATCACCGCAGGTGAAGTGGCCAAGTTCGGCCGGACCCTACACAAGATCATTCGAGCGGCAAACCCAGCGCGCTTCCGCGACGAGGTCCGCAGTATGCTCCAGCCGCCGAAGCGGCCCAAGCGCGGCCGCGCGGCCGCGTGGTCGCCGACGGTCCGGACCGGGCCAGCGGACCGACGACGCTTCCTGAACGGCTCGACCGTGGCCACGAGCCACCGCAGCACCAGGAGCGCCCATGCCGCAGCTCCGCGCCGACGCCCTCGACCTCAACTGGCTCATCGGCAACTTCGCCACGCGCACCCCGGTGTCGCCCACGCCATGGTCGTCTCGACCGACGGCCTGCCGGTCGCGGTCTCCGAGCGCCTGGACCGGCCGATGGCCGACCAGCTGGCCGCCATCGCCTCGGGAGTGGCCAGCCTCAGCCAGGGCGCCGCCCGCTACTTCGACGCCGGGACGGTCAAGCAGACCGTGGTGGAGATGCAGCGCGGCTTCCTGTTCGTCATGGCGATCAGCGACGGCTCCTGCCTGACGGTGCTGGCCGCCGCCTCCTGCGAAGTGGGCGGGGTCGGCTACGAGATGGCGACCCTGGTCGCCCGCGCCGGCGAGGTCCTCACCCCCAGCCTGCGGGCCGAACTCCAAGCCGCCCTGCCGCTATGAGCGGCCGGCGGCCCGCCAGGTGAGGCACCGCCATGACGATCCCCGACGACCAGCCAGGACTCGGGCGCCGGCGGGTCCGTCCGTGCGCGATGACCGGCGGGCGGACCCGGCCCACCCACACCGACTTGGAGATCGAGGCGCTGGTCGCCACCACTGCCATCGGGCAGCAAACGCCGTAGCTGACCGTGGAGCAGCGCGACATCGCCGTCCTCTGCCACGACCTCTTGTCGATCGCCGAGGTCTCCGCCCGGCTCCACCTCCCGCTGGGCGTCACCCGCGTCTTGGTCGGTGACATGGCCGACGAGCGCCTGGTTCTTGTGCACCGGCCCGCCCAGGGGCGGGCGACCGTCCCGACCTGGCGCTGCTGGAGCGGGTGCTGTACGGGCTGCACGCCATCTGACGAGCGCCTGCTCAAGTCCCCGGCCCCGGATAAGCGACGCGTCGAGAGCAGCGGTCGCTGCTGGCGCCGCAAGGGCTGGCTGACCACTGAGATAGCGCAGAGCCACGCACCTCCGATCGGCCGACCCACCTCACCACGTCAGCGCAGGCCAGGGCGGGCAACGATCGTCAAGTGTCCGCAACCTGGGTGTCGCTTCAGTGCGAGCCGTGGCCGGTGCCCACGCGTTCCAGATCGGCCCGGATCATGGCGCGGAGTTCCTCACGCCGGGCCCGGAAGACGGTGGGGTCGAGCAGCACGGGCGGCCCGCCATCGGGCGCGGGGACGTAGACGCGGACGTGCGGGCCGCTGGCGAGCAGGGTGACGGCGAGTTCGGAAAGCTGCGCCAGCCGTAGGGCGCGCACCGTGCCCCGCCGATGCAACGCGACCAGCCGGTCGGTCACTGCCTCGTAGTCGATGCCAATCTCAGGCCAGCTCAGTCCCTGGCCGGCGAGTTCGGCGGACAGGTCCGACAGGAATACCAGCGCGCCCGGGTGTCGGTCCGGGTGGCGGGTGAGGAGGTCGAACAGCCGCTGGGCGTCGGGCTGGAGCAGGCCGGGGTGGTGTAGGGACGCCGCGGGCACGATGGTGGCCCCGCCGTCGTCGGGCGGGATGTCGTCGGGCGGGCGGTTCAAGAACAGCAGGTGCACGCCCTCGACCGGCTCCAGCCGTGATCCCGCCCAGCCCGGATCGGGCGGGCAAGGCTCGACGGGAGACCGGGCGCGCTCGCGCCGCAGTCGGACCATGATGGGCTCCTCCCAGGCCCCGGGGGTGATGGCGTCTCGAAGTCTGCCGCACCACCCCGGGACGCTGCCCTCGGTTGTCCACAGCGTGTCGTGGCAGCTGCACGGTCGGCCACCGATGCCCGTCGTCGAGCATGCGCTCACAGGACCGCGGTAGCCGGTGCCGCCCGGTGGGCGTTAGGTTGTCGGTGAGGGGCCTCTGCCTGGATGGCGGCTGCATCACCCGCACGCATCGGGGAGCCGCCCATGTGCCGTTCCGACCGCTCGCCGTTCGACACGCTCGAGGCGACGTTTCGCCTCCTGGCCGCCGGCCCGCAGCCGCTTGCCCTGCGTGGCCGCACCATCGGCCTGGCGGTCGATTCAATCAGGCTCTGGGACCTGCGGGCCATCCTGTTCCACCCGGCCACCGGCGTCGCCGTGCAGCGTGCCGCGCTGGTCGCGCTTGTCGGCCGGGCTCGTCGGCGCCGCGGGGCGTGGGTGGTTGGCCTTGCCGGCGTGCTGCTGCCCGGCCTGCGGCAGCAGATTTCCTGCCTCCCGGAGGGTTGCTCGGGTGGCACGGCCTGCCCCGGCGGCATGGTCCTCGCCGGCCTGCTTGAGCGTCTGGATGCCCCGGGCGTCCCCAGCGGGGGCATCGCCGAGTCGCTGCTGTGGACCGTGGTTCGAGCTCCCGCTGGGGCCGCTCCGCACGCCGAGGCGCGGCCCCGCTTGGCGGCTGTTCCCGGAGGGTCCCGGTGAGCCGGTATCTCACGGTGGAGGAGGTCGCCGAGTGGCTGCGCGTCTCGGTGAGCTGGGTCTACAGGCACAAGGATCTGCTGGGCGGTGTTCGGCTTGGCGACCGGCTCTGGCGCTTTCCCGAGCAGGAGCTCATGACGCGGCTGTCCAAGCGAGCCGCGGCGTCCACGCAGCCGGCCGGCGACGTTGGCCGCGGCCGGCAGGCGCGACCAATCCCATCCCATCGGAAGTGGCGTCTCAGCTAAATCCTACCTACGCCACCACGACTGGGAACCCGGCATCATGGGCCGCGTGCCACAGGTCGACCCCGACCAGCTCGCAGCCCTTCGCCGTCTGCGGGCGGCCTTCGGATTCGTTGAGGTCCTGGCGGTCATCGATGACGAGCCCGCCAGCGACACGTCGCCGGCGCAGGGCGGCCTGTTCGACCAGGAGGACGGCGAGGATCAGCCCTCGCCCGAGCCCTGACCGGCCGCCCGACGGTAGACGACCCGCATCTGCTCCGCGTGGAAGGTCGCCGTCCACCCATCTCGCCCCGGGTGGTTGGCAGCCCGGGGAGGGCTGGAGCTGCGGGCAGCCTGGCAGCCGACGCACATCAACACCGTGAACAGGCCCTCCACCTCGAGGAACGGACCGGTCGAGGCCCCGCAGAAGGAACACCGCGGCCCCACACCGCCGCCCTTCTATTCGAACTGACGTTCGATGAGGCTAGAGCAGGGGGTTCGGGGACGCAATCGCCCGACCTGGCTAATTAGCCCATCGCTGGTCCGGAGCCCGAGCGGTGCGGTCGGGCCTGACCAGAAACCCGGGTGGTTCGTAGATCCCATGGGTAGGCCGCTGAGCTTGCCAGGCGGCGCCGGACCAGGCCGAGGAAGGCACGCCATGGCCGAGCAGCCGACGACCTTGTTCGACCCGTCAGCCGGGGACGGCCCAGCCTCCTAGGCATACCCGCCGGGCACCTGGCTCACCGAACCGCCAAGCGCTGGCTCGTCCAGCCCGAACGCCGCCGCTTGCTGCTTCACCGGCTGCTGGAGGCAGAGGAGTGTCTCGCCAGGCGTCGGCCTGAGGACACCGGGATGAGGCGCCCATGCGCAAATGGGGCTGACCGGCGGTGAGGTGGTCGTGCCCAGGTACGGGCCGCTCGGGCTCGCCTGGCAGCAAACGGCCGGCCGAGATCGCCGAGCAGCTCATCGCCAGCCGTACCGATGCGCCTCCTGTAGCGTCCTGGCGGCAGGTGTCGAGCAGCAGCCGGGATCAGCCCGCCCGGGCCGTCAGCGCCACCACCGGCGACGACGGTGTGAGTCCCAGCTCCCCGGTGGTCAGCAACCCTCGGTCGACCAGCTTGTCGACATGGGCGTACACCATCATCGTCACCACCGCGTTGGCATGCCCCAGGCGGCCGGCGACCGCGATCATCGGCACCCGCTGGGCGATCAGCCAGGTCGCGTGGGTGTGCCGCAGGTCGTGGAAGTGCAGCCCGCCGTACTCGGGCCACAGGTGCGCCAACTCGGCCTTGGCCAGCGCCCGCTTCCACACACGGGCGAAGTTGTTGCCTGCAAGCATCCCACCAGTACCGCGAGGGCCGCCCGGGGTGCTGAAGATGCGGTCGAAGGAGCCGCCGCCGACCAGCTCCCGGTGGGCGAGGAACGCCTCGACCGTCTCCCGGTCCAGGGCGATCACGCGCTTGCCGGCCTCGGTCTTGGGACCCTTCTCCACCCCACGCCCGGTCCGGCGCGGGTCGCTGATCGCCCGGGCGATCCGCAGCCGCCCGGCCCGGCGACCGCGCCGTCGTCCAGCGGCAGGTCGAACCGCGGGTCATCCCAGCGCAGCGCAACCAGCTCGCCCCAGCGCATCCCGGTCAGCGCGGCGACCAGCACCAGCGCCCGGTAGCGCGGGTCGATCGCCTCGGCCAGCCGGTCGAGTTGCTCGCGGGTCAGCCACACCTCCCGCCGCGGCACCGGCTGGTTGCGGGTGGCCGCGGTTCGGCCCGCGCCGCTCTTGCGCATGAGCGGCGAGCGGGGCAGGTAGTCGTCGTCGACGGCGGCGTTGAGGATGGTGCCAAGCAGCGACAGGTAGGTGTTCACGGTAGCCGCTCGGCGACCATCGCCGCCTTCCACGCGCCGATGGTGCTTGGGTCCAGCTCACCGAGCGGGAGGTCCCCGAAGGTCGGCAGGATGCGCTTCTCGACCTTCTTGCGGGTGCCGTACTCGGAGGTGGGATGCTGGTCCTTCCACGCCGGCCACCACCTGGCGACCACGTACTCGCCGAACAGCGTCCGGGCCTTCTCGAGGTCCAGCTCAGCCGGCACGGGCGGCGCTTGGCGTTGGCCGCGCTCGAGCGCCCGCTGCTCGGCGAGGGCGCGCTGCCTGGTCAGGAAGATGCCGGCCGAGCGGTGCCGCTTGCCGTCCTGGAAGCAGACCTGGTAGCGCTCGTGCGAGTGGCGAGGAGAGGGTGGGACAGCCGCGATCCAGGCCATGTACTATGCCTCCTTGTCAGAGATGGCCTCATGACTCGTGACCCGCACATCGCGTGAGTTCCTCACAGGTTCCGCATGAGTCGGCCCCAGAGAACGTCCCTACCCTCACAGGAGGCTCACCGAGAGGCTTACTACCAGGTAGAACACCCCCACGGGCCTGTAGCTCAGGCGGTTAGAGCGCATCCCTGATAAGGATGAGGTCCCAGGTTCAAGTCCTGGCAGGCCCACCAGCACAAACACCGCCCGGCCGGTGCCGGGCGTCGCCGTTTGGCAGCAGATTGGCAGCAAGTGACGTAGCGCACTCGTGCCACCACAGCTAGTGGCGCCTCCTGCGCCACCAGCTTGAGGGGGTAGGAGTAGTCGTGGTGCGGATCATCGGTCGGCAGCCCAAGCCCCGTGCGCTGCTGCAAGGACTTGACGACGCTGTCGCCGAACGGGTGAAGCCCCTGTTCCCGACGTGGCGCGTCGTCGGGTCGCTCGATGAGGTGGATCAAGACGAGTGGGACGTCCTTGTCACCACCGATACCGTTGCGGGCGCCGAGTCTCACCTCCACGTCATCGCCATCGGGTGCAAATACATCCCGATTCCGCTGCACTTGGGCGGAAGGACTTCCAGCCTTGGGGAGTGTCAGTTGGAGGAAGGGAAGCGCGTCAACGCTTGTTACAGCGGTAGGATCAGGGCCACCGAGTTCCACATACCCGAGAACCTGCCGCTGCCACTCGGCCGCCTGGCTGAACTGAAGCTCCTACCGTTGGTGCGCGAGCGTGAAAACCATGCCACCATTGGCCCTGCCTTCGGCTCGCCAGCTCCGCCCACCGATTTGTTGGCCTGGCGAAGCGCGGTACAGCCGTTTGTGGCCACCGCCAAGGGCGCGGTCCTTGCGGGGAGGTTCCCACGCGAGGGCGGCCGTGCAGAGTGCTGGTCACTTCCGGAGTATGCAGAGGGGATCGCACCGGAGTTCATCGAGGCCGCGCTAGCCGAGTGGTCCAAGCGTGATCCCGAGACCTTCCCGTCGTCCGTGTGGGTAGACCTACCCCGATGGCGCACTTCACAGGAGAACCGGGTCGCCACCGAACTGGACACGCTTCGAGCGAAGCGCACTGAACTGCTGGCCAGCATGGGTGAGCAGGAGGAAGTCCTGCTTGCTGAGCTAGTTAAGGCGAAGCAGGCAGCGGAGATTCGCGAGCGGGTGCTGCTTACCGGTACCGGCGATGCGCTCGTCGAGGTCGTCGTCTCCTGCCTCACCGATCTTGGGTTTGATGTGCAGAACATGGACACCGTGTACCCCTCGACCGATCGACGTGAGGATCTGCAAATCAGAAACCCAGACATGCCGGGCTGGGTAGCCCTCACTGAGGTGAAGGGATATACCACCGGAGCGAAAGCGAACGACCTGCTCAAGTTTGGTCGCTACCGCCTGCGGTATTTGAAGGACAACGGCCGAGAGGCTGACGCAGCCTGGTATGTGGTGAACCAGTTCGGCGGGCAGGATCCAGGGTCCCGGCCGCCGGTCTTGGCGGCCAGCGAGCCTGAGCTGGCAACGTTCGCTGAGGATGGGGGGCTGGCAGTCGATACGGCAAAGCTCTTCCAAGTCTGGATGGCGGTCCGGGAGGATCGTCTGAGTGCCAATGAGGCCCGTGCGAGCCTGGCGGCCGGGACAGGACGGTTCACCCTCCCGTGGGAGGCCCTACAGCAGACGGGATAGGGTCCGTGAGAGCCGAGTCTTCTCGGCCATGTCAAGCACGGGGAGCTTGATCCCGAGATGAACGGTCGTCGCTCGAGGTGCCGAACTTCTCACTTCCGGTTGAGATCCGGGCCAGTGGGCTCCCTCCAGCAGGGCTGAGGGATCGACCTTTAAGCGCTATTCAGTTAGATTGGCCGACATGTCGCCGAACGAACGATCAGAGCCGCCGGATATCGAACACCTGTTCGAGTTACCGGAGAAACAGCCTTCGGTGAAGGTCAAGCCGATGATGCTTCCGGTCTGGACGGCGAGCAAGGCGCGGCTAATCCAGCGCTACCTACAACTCTTCGTTCGCATAACCAAGCACGGGACCTACATCGATGGTTTCGCTGGACCGCAGTATCCGGACGTGGACGAGTACGCGGCGAAATTGGTGGTGGAGACGGACCCAACCCGGTTCTACCGCTCGGCTGAGCCCGCCAGGCTCCGACACTTCCACCTATTCGACGTTGGTCGTCCCCAGATCGAGGCGCTCTGTCGATTACGGAACGAACACCCTGGACGAGACGTGAAGGTCTACGCAGAAGACTTCAATCGCAAGGTCGATGCCATCCTGTGCCCGGAGATTCTCAAGCCCACCGAGGCGACCTTCTGTCTGCTTGACCAGAGGACGTTCGAATGTGAATGGGCGACCGTGCGCCAGCTCGCTGATTACAAGCGTGACGCCAGGTACAAGATCGAACTGTTCTACTTTCTGGCCAATGGGTGGTTCGAGCGCGCCATTGCAGGTCTTCGGAATGGGGATCAGTGCCAGGCATGGTGGGGTCGGGACGATTGGGAGGCCGCCACTGCGATGTCTCGCTCGAAGCGGCAGGAGGAGCTAAGGAAACGGTTCTTGACCGAACTCGGCTATCGGTTCTCGAACTCCTGGCCAATCTATGGGAGGGAGAACCGGCAGACAAGGATCATGTACTACATGGTCCACGCGACGGACCATCCCGAAGCGCCGAAGCTCATGCGACGTGCCTACCTCAAGTCAGTCTGGCAGGACTCATCCGAGCAGCTCAGGATGTATCCGCTGCATGAGGCATAGCCTCGTGCGGGAACTCGTCCCACGTCTGACCGTCAAGCAGCCTACCGCCCGCCTTGGGTGTCCGACCACCCCACTGCTTAAAGAAGAATGCCACCCCAGCAGCCTGGCATTGATTGCGGATTTCCCGGACCCAGCCGGCCTCGATCGGCCGGTGCGCCGGGCCGCTCTCACCTCCGACAATGACCCAATGAATGCCAGTAAGGTCGATCTCTTGGAGCGGCCCGAGCAGCGGCTCCAGAGACAGGAACCGTACGGCCGCCGGAGTCACACGGAGCCAAGTTACACGGTCGAGGTAGTCGGCTGACTCTATCGATGTGCCCAGCCACACATTCCTCGGTACGCCACCGAGGCGGTCAACAAGTTCGGGCACGACTTTGGCCATCCGGGCGGGCCGCTTCGTGAGCACCTGGAAACGATGCTGTGGACAGTGAACCATTACTCCAAATGCCTGGAGCAAGAATTCGTCTGGGATGCCGGGGTGGAAGAGGTCCGACATGCTGTTGACGAATACGCGCCGGGGCCGGCGCCAGTGGCTTGGCTCATCGAGCTTGTCCCAGTGCAGCGTCAGGCCAAAGCCGTCCCCGTCGGGCCCGTCGACTTGGTAGCGTGGGTTACCCATCGCCTTGAGGCGATGGGCCAAGGTGGCTGCGTAGCAATGATCACAGCCGACTGAGACGCGTCGGCAACCCGTCGTGGGGTTCCAGGTCGCATCGGTCCACTCAATCCCGCTGTTCAGTCCCATGGGCAGACCCTATCCACACAAGGTGACACCCGCCATCGTGCAAAACTGCCGAATTGGTACGGTTCGGACCCTATAGCCTCGCCGCCAGGTGAGAGGGCTCCGTCGTCTTTCTGGCTTCGTCCAGCACGGTGGCCAGCCGTTCCTCGACTGCGCCGACGACCCGGGCGTGCATCTCCGGGGTGGTATGTCGGTAAGTCCGCCCAACGTGGCTCCCCCGCTCAGCATGACGTCCTCCCGCATGGCCCATCAGCTCATCGATGACCCGTGCGGGCACGCCTGCGTCCTCGAGCCAAGTCGCAAACGTGTGCCGCAGGTCGTGCGGGCCGCTGAGATGCAGGCGCCGCAGCGGACCGGGTCCTATCGCGACCGCCGAGCAGCGCCGCGAGTCGCCGCCCCCACCCGCGACCGCGAGCCCGGCGTCCTCCAACCAGGTGAGCCAGGCAGCGACGGTCGCGGGTCGAAGCCGGCGCCCGGTCGCCGCGAGTCGCTCGGCCAGCTCGCCGGGTGTCTGTCCGTCGTTGTCGCGCAGCGCCTCAAGGACCTGCCGGCCGGTGGGGCTCAGGGCTGTGGCCGGATCGGCAGTCTTAGCGACCGCGCGCGTGTACAGGCGACGGAAGTTGTCGCGGGATAGCACCGTGCGGGTCCCGCGTGGCACCCCTGGGCCGCCCGGGCGGCCCGGCCCGCCGCCGGGACCGGTGAATACCAGCGCGGCCGGGTCGTTGCCGGGCGGCAGCCGGCGGGCGAGGGCCTCGGCGACCTGGCTGGCGAGCGGGATCTCACGAACGCCGGCGGCGCTCTTGGGTCCCTTGAACCCGCTGCCGTACCTGCTGCCCGCCTGGTAGCGGGTGTCGACTACCTGGAGCACGCCGCGGTCCAGATCGACCCGGCCAACTCGTAGGCCGGCCAGCTCGCTGATACGCAGCCCACAGCCGAGCAGGGTGATCACGTGATCCCACCAGAACGGCGGGAACGCCCTGAGGAGCACCCCGGCCTCTTCGGGGGTGAGCACCCGACGCTTGGCGGTCCCGAGGAGCACGTCGGGGTCGACGGGACGTTTGGGGGCTGGCACCTTGCGCATCGGGTTGGCCGGGATCGCGTTCTCGTCCTCGGCGAACTGCAGGATGCGGAATAGCACCGATCGGCAGGCCATCACGGTGGCGTGGCCGCGGCGGGCGCCCATGTCGTTTTGCCACTGGCGCAGCAGCCGGGGGGTGATGTCCTCGATCGCGCGCTGGCCGAAGAAGGGGCGCAGGTGGGTGCGCAGCCGGCTGTCGGTCATGGTGAGGGAGTTGGGGCTCAGGGTCGGCTCGGTGGACCAGACCGCCCACCAGTCGTTGGCCCACCGGTCGAAGGTGAGCCTGCCGCGCTGGCGGCCCTTCCAGGCGCCGCTGGCGATCTCCAACCGCTTGGCAGCGGCCAGCTCGCGCGCCTGGTCTCTCGTCGCGATCGTCTTGGACCCCTGGGAGCCGTCGTCCAGGCGCCACGAGACCTGGTAGCGGCGACCGCGTTTGCGCCAGTTCACCGAGCCCACGCCGGCCTCCTTGTGCGTGCCATGGGCACAGCCGGCAGCCACGGACAGTAGTTGTCCGTCCGGAACTCCGGACGGCCGGGGCGGCAGCCCCAGGCGCAGGCGCAACGCGCGCGTGCGCGCGCGACCCTGAGGCGGTCACCCATCGTGGCCGCCGTCGTCCTGGTCGCCGTCGGGGGCGTGGGGGTGGGTGAGGCGCCAGCGGCCGTGGCCGGCCCGCTCGACCTCCCCGGTGCGGGCGAGGTCTTGGAGGCGTTCGTAGACCCAGGTCTTGGCGCGGCCGATGGCGGCGGCCAGCTCGGCGACCTTGGCCCCCCGGGGGCCGGCCGCGCGCAGGCAGGTCCGCAGCGCGGCGAGCGGGTCGGCGTCCCCGGCTCCGGACGGGGAGGGGATGGGCGCGGTGCCGGCCGCCGGCCCACCGGCCGGGGCCGCGGCGGTGGGCGCCGGGCGGGCCGGGTCGCCTCCGGCCGGGGCGGTCTCGTGCCCGGCGGCGGCGGTGATCCCGGCGGCGGTGGGCGGGTCCAGGTCGGGCACGGCGCCAGGCCCGGCGGCGGCCAGCAGGCGCGGGATGCGGGCCCGGTCGACGTGCAGGACCTTGGCGGGGATCGGGCGGGTGTGGTCGGGCGGGTCCCAGATGAGCAGCTTCCCGGGCGCATCCAGCAGGTCAGGCTGGTAGCCGAGCCGGTTTTTGCCTTGACCGAGGATCAGCTCGCCGTCTCTGGGTTCGGTGACGCGTAGGCAGATCCGCACGGTGAGCTGGGCGCGCAGCGCCCCGCCGCCAAGCGCCTGCTGGGTGGGCCGCTGGGTGGCCGCCAGCAGGGTGATGGCGGTCTTGCGGCCCTTTCGCGCGATCGTGTCCAGCAGCGTGGCGGCGTCGGGGAGCTGCTCGACCAGCTCGGCGAGCTCGTCGACCGGGATGACGATCGCGGGCGCCTGCGAGGTGGGCTGCCAGTTCTCTCGGTCGTGGTCGGCCAGCCAGCGCTCGCGGGCGTCGATCGCGGCGACCGCGTCGGCGAGCAGCTCGCGGGCCTCGGCGGGGGTGGTGGCCAGGCGGCCCAGGCAGGCGCGCCAGGGGGCCAGGCCGGCGCCGCCGGCGAAGTCGACCGCCCACAGCAGCACGTCGGGCGCGGGGCCGAGGGTGCGCAGGATGGCGTTGAGCAGGGTGGTCTTGCCGGCGCCCGAGGCCGCGCCGATCAGGGTGTGCTTGCGCAGCAGGTCGACGCGCAGGGGCTCGCCGGTCTCGTACTCGGCCACCAGCACCGGGCGGGTGACCGTCAGCGGCCCGACCAGCTCGGGCATGGGCAGGGTGTGGGTGTGGGGGTCGCGTTCGACCACCCGCAGGATCACCCGCCGCGCCAGGGTCGGGTCCTCCTCGACCCGGATCGCCCGCGGGCGCAAGCCCAGCGCGCTTTCCAGCTTCGGCACCCGGTCCAGCACGTCCCGCAGGGTCTGGCCCTTGGGCAGCAGGACGCGGGCCGACCACTGCCGGCCGGAGGGGTCGACCTCGACGCGTTGCAGGCGGGCGCCGCCAAGGTCGGCCGCGGCGGCGTCGTCGCCCCAGCGCTCCACGGCGCGCAGGACGCGGACCTTGGCGCGGCGGCGGCGGTGCCACCACCACGGCAGCCCGCCGACCAGGGTCCCGGCGAGCCAGGTGAGCAGCAACCGGCGGGTGAGCGGGCCCCACCAGGCCGCGGCGGCCAGCCACAGCGTCGCCACGCTGGTGGCGCCGATGGCGTAGGCGCGTTCGGCGGGGCGGTCCAGGCCCAGGCGGTAGCCGAGCATGCCCAGGATGGCCGCGGCGGCCGTCCCGACCGCGGCGACGATCGGCCACCAGGCCGGCCACCAGCGGTGCAGCACCAGCCCGGCGGCGAGCAGGCCCAGGGCGGCGTAGAGGGGGGCGAGTTCGGAGCGGTAGCGCCAGGCCAGCCGGGGCAGCGGGGAGCGCAGCGGCTCGTCGGGGGCGAGGTAGGCCGGCTCGGGCCGGCCGGGACGGTCGCGGCGACGGGGACGGCGGCGGGGTCGGGGCATCGGGCTCCTTCACGGTCGGAAGCGGGGCCGGCCCGGCGGATGGGGCCGGGCCGGGCCGGGGCCGGGTCAGAACGGAGGGTCGGCGCTGGCGGCCTGGCCGCCGCTGCCGTTGCCGGTGGTGCGGTGGAGGGTGGCGGTGGCAAACAGCAGGCTGGGGCCGAGGTCGTCGGCGTCGACCTCGGCGGCCTGGCCGCGGCGGCCGTCGTCGGTTTCGTACTGGCGGATCCGCAGCCGCCCGGTCACCAGCACCCGGGCGCCCTTGGCCAGGGTGTCGGCGGCGTGCTCGGCGAGCTGCCGCCAGCAGGTGACGCGGTAGAACGAGGTCGGGCCGTCGGTCCACTGGTCCTGCTCGCGGACGCGGGGGGTGACGGCCAGACGCAGGTCAGCGACCTGGGTGCCGTTGGGCGTGAAGCGGATTTCGGGGTCGGCGCACAGGTTGCCGACCAGGGTCACGGGCGTGTCGTTCACGAGGTCCTCCGAGGGGTCGAGGCGGGGCGAGACGGGTCCGGCGGGCGCCGGCGCCGTCAGGGCAGGGGGTGGGGGTGCTCGGGACATGCCCGGGAAGGCCCCTGGGAGCCACGCAGCCGGCCGCAGGGCCCGCCCGGCATAGTCGAAACACCCGTTCGACCGTCAGCGAGGCGTCCAGACGCGTCGGGGTGCGCCGTGGTGCCAGGCGGCGAGCCACCCTCCCCCCCGGGGTGGGCACCCACCCGCGCCGGTGGGCCACCGCGCCGCCGGGCGCGGGGTGAGACCCCGCATGCGGGGTTCCCCGGGTGCGGGCCCGGTCGGGGGTGGGGCGCGCCGCCCCTGCGGACCCCGCACGCAACCCCGCACCCCCTACGGGGGGATGCGGGGTCTGCGGGGTGGCGCGCGGGGTCCTTCGGCTGTGGGGCCACCAACCCCGCATGCGGGGTTGGTGCGGGGTCCGTGCGGGGTCAGCTGCGGGGGTCACGAGCGGCCCGCCTCCCCCGGCTCGCCGGGGCCTGCCCCGGGCGTGCCGGCGGCCCCGGCGGGGTCGGCGGTGGGGTCGGTGGGCGACCAGTAGCGCGGCAGCCCGGGCGCGGGCTCGGTCCCGGTGGCGAGCCCGGCGGCGTCCAGCTCGCCCAGGGCGGTCTGCAGGGTGCGTTCCTTCAAGGGATGGCCGTCGGCGGCGGTGCGGTCGCCGAGCTGCTTGACGGTCTGCATCGCCCCGCCGGCGCGCAGCGCGGCCAGCACCCACTGGCCTGAGGGCCGCAGGCTCGCTTCGGCGCCCGCGCCGGGGCTGGGCGGTGGGGTGTCGGGCAGGACCTCCACGGTGTAGCGCAGCGGCGAGGCGAGGTCGGTGGGGTCGTCGGCCCAGACGCGCCGGCGCACCCGGAAGCTGGTGTCGGCCAGCTCCCCGCCGATCACCTCCACGCCCAGCACGACCGTGGACGCCTTGGTGGCGGGGTCGGTGGCGCGGTGGGCGACCCCGGCCGAGGCCAGCACCCGCCCCCACGCGCCCGGCCCCACCCCCGAGATCCGGGCGGCGCCGGTGCCCTCGCCGGTCTTGTTCCAGTGGGTCACCACCACCAGCGCCGCCCCCGCCTGCTGGCACACCCCCTGGATGGCCGACAGGACCGCGCCCATGGCGTACAGGTTCGACCCGGTCGCGCCCGCCCCGACCGCCAGGTACAGCGGGTCGACGACCACCAGCGCGGCCGGGCGGTCGGCCAGCTCGGCCTCGATGGTGGCCAGGTCCTCCCCGCTGGTGAGGGTGGGGACGCGGAAGCACAGCCGCAACAACCGGAGCTCGGCCAGCTCGGCCAGGTCGACGCCGTGGTGGGCGGCGACCGCGCGCAGGCGGCGGACCATGGCCCGTTCCCCACCTTCGCCGAGGAAGACCAGGACCCGCCCGGACGGGGGGCAGGGGAAGTGGCCCAGCCAGGGCGCCCCGGCTGCGACGGCGACGGCGAGGTCGAGGATGGCCCAGGTCTTGCCGGCCTTGTCCTCGGCGGCGAACACCCCGTAGGCGTCGCGGGGCCAGATGCCCTCGACCAGCCAGGCGGGCGGGCCGGCGGCGTCGACGCGGGCGAGCACCTCGGCCAGGTCCTCGATCACCAGCCCCCGCCCCCGGCCTGCCCCGGCGGGCGCGGCGGTGGCGGGTGGGTGCAGGGGGAACACCTCGGCCATCGGCTCGGGCGGTGGCTCGTCCGGCCACGGCACCCCGTCGGCGTCCACGCCCGCATCGGGGCGGCGCGGGCCGGTCCGGTCGGTGGTCACGCCACACCACCATGCCGGGTCGTGGGCTGGTCGGGCGGGTCCAGGGGCAGGCGCAGCTGGCGGGGCCCGTCGAGCGCGGCGAGGACCCGGGCGCGCCAGCCCAGCGCGTAGCGCAGGCAGTTCGCGCAGCTCGTGTGGGTCCGGCAGCCGGGCAGGGGCGGGCGGCGGCGCGCCGCGTAGGACCAGGCCAGGGAGTCGGCGCTGGCGAGCAGGTCGGCGTAGGCGGCAAGACCGCGCTGCTTGACGCCAAAGCCGTGCAGCCGCAGCCCTGCGGCGGCCAGCTCGGCCACGATCGCGCCGATCTGGGCGGTGGCCTGCCGGCGGCAGACCGAGCCCAGCCCCACCAGCGGCAGGCGGGTGAGGTCGACGCCGTTGGCCTGGTAGCGCTCGAGGCAGCGCACATAGCTGGGCAGGTCCCAGCCCTGCACCACCGGGATGAACCCCAGCCCCGGCGCCAGCGCGGCCAGGGTGCAGTAGTTGTCCACCGTCAGGGCCTGGTGGGCATCCACGCTCAGGCCGGTGCGCTGGACCATGACCGGCTCACACATCCAGTCCTGCGGTGCCGCCCACGCCAGCCGGCCGACCTCGGCGGCGTAGCGGGCCACCGCGTCGGCGTACTGCGTCGGGGTGGTGCGCCAGCCGCCGTGCAGGGCCAGCTCGGTGGACCCGCCGGAGTCCAGCGCCCACGGCGCCAGGGCGCGGGGCAGCACCCGCCGGGCGGCCAGGGTGCGGTGGCTGACCATCAGCGCCACCTCGACCCGGGCCAGCCAGCCCGGCTGGTGGGTGCCGAGATAGAACCCGGGGCTCATGGCGGGTCCCCCGCGCCGCGGCGGCGTGGCGTGCGTGCCCCGCCGGCCAGGCCCGACTCGATCGTCGCCCGCGCGCGGCGCTCGCGGTCGCTGTGGGTGCCGGCGGGTGCGGCCAGGGCGGCGGCCAGCAGCCGCACGCGGATCTCGTCGGCGTCCAGCAGCCCCGCGGCGGCGAGCTGGCCGAGGGAGAACGCGGCCCGGTTCAGGGTGTGGTTGCAGGTGCCCGCCTTGGCGGTGGCGACCTGGTGGGCCTCGCGGGCAAGCGCCGCCCGCGCGTAGCGCCCGGCACGGCCGGTGGCGCCCGAGGCGGGGGGGAGGGTGGCTCGCGCCGTCCGCGGCGGGGCCAGCAGGCGCCGCAGCCCCGCCGGCGCGGTGGGTGGCGTGGTGGTCAGGGGCCGGACCCACCGGTAGCGCCGCCCGGAGCGGTGGACCGATGGCGGGGCCACGATCAGCCCGCCCCGGCCGCGCCAGTCCAGGCCCGGCCGCAGCCCCACCCGGTTGCCGGCCCCGGTGGGGGCGAGCAGCACGTGCCAGCCGCCGCCGCCGGTGCGGGCCAGCGGCCCGCCACCAGGGACCGCGCCGGCCTCGACCAGGGCGCGAAGCTCCACCTCCCCAGTGGGGCCGTCGACGTCCAGGACGTCGAACCCGACCCCGGTGCAAAGGCCCACGTTGGCGGCCGGCCAGCGCCGCCACCAGCCGCGCACCACGGCCGGGCTGGTCGAGGCGGTGTGGGGCCAGTCGGCCAGGCGGGGGTGCTTGCCCGGGTCGGGGCAGCGCGCCCCCCGCGGGCAGGTGCAGCCCCCGTCCGGGCGGCTAGCGTGCATGGCCACCACGGGGAAGCCGCACGCGGCGTAGACCTCGGCCGCCTGCCCGACCGTGAGGTCGCCGAGGGCGGCGAGCAGGTCCCCGGGGCCGAGCCGGGCCAGGCCGGCCAGCGGCGGGCCGCCCGGATGACGCCGACCAGCCGGCGCCCGGTCCGCGGTCATGCCGGGTGCTCCTCGGCGGGCTGGTCCAGGCGGAGCTGGCCGGCCAGGGGCCGGTTGGACCAGACGACCTCCACGGCGGGCGCACCGCTCTGGCCGCCCTGGTTGGTCGACGGGCGGGCCAGCATCCGGCGGGTCTGCCACCAGCCCGCGTACAGCTCCTCGTACAACTCCGACGGGTAGCCCGACAGCAGCACCGTCGCCGGGGTGGCGTGCAGCGCGGCGGCCAACTCGCGGTGCTCGGCTTCGCCGGCGTACTCCACGGCGTAGTCGCCGGCCCGGCCGCGGTCCCGGGAACGGCGGGTGGCGGCCAGGTAGGGGGGGTCGCAGTAGACGACCGCGCCGGGGATGGCGTACTTGGCCAGCACCGCCACGGCGGGGGCCTGGTCAAACACCACCCGGCGTAGCCGCCCGGCGGCGGTGTGCATCCGCTCCACCAGGCACATCGCCGAGACCGCCTCGCTGCAGCCGCGCTTGGCCGAGGCGCCCCAGCTGGCCCGGTGGGTCAGGCACTTGTTGAACGCCTGCGCGCTTCGGACCCAGAACCGGCGGGCCCGCTCCAGGTCACTGGCGCCGGGGGTGTCGGGTGGCCAGGCGGCCAGGTACTCGGCGCGGTGGTAGGGGGTCAGCGTGCACGCCCGCACCAGCTCATCGGGCCGGTCCCTGAGGACCCGGTAGAAGCAGACCACGTCGCCGTCCAGGTCGTTGGCGATCTCGTGGGGGCTGGGGGGCTTGGCGAACAGCACCGCGCCCGAGCCGAAGAACGGCTCCACGTAGACCCGATGCGGTGGCAGCAGCGACGCGATCCAGGGGGCCAGGCGGACCTTGCCGCCGTAGTAGTTCAGCGGCGGCCTCACCCGGCACGCTCCTGCCCGGGCAGGCGGCCCTGCACCGGGCCGGCCTCGGGCGCCTGGCCGGGGTCGGGGGCGTGGGCGCGGACCTCGATCACCTCGACCGGGCCGAACGCGGCCCGCAGGCAGGTGAGCGCGGCGGCCAGGTCCGGGCCGACCGGGACCGGGAGTGGCGCGGCCCGGCGGGCGCGGCCCGGGCGGCGGCGGGTGGCGGCGGGGCGGGTCATGCGGCGCTGGCCTTCCCGTCGGTGAGGCCGCAGCACACCGCGCAGCAGGCCCCGACCTCGCCGACCAGCCCGACCGGGTCGCCGGGGCGGATCGGCCGGTCGCAGCCGGGCCGGGCACAGACGGCCGCGTGCCAGGCGGTCACGGTCGCGTCGGGGTCCAGTGGCCCGGGGATGCTGGCCAGCGCGAGCCGCTGGTACGCCTGGCCGTACAGCTCAAACGGGTGGCAGCCGAGCCGGTCGCACAGGTCCTCGGCCTGGCGTAGCGAGAGCGTGCCGGCCCGGCGGGCGCGGTAGTAGGCGCGCTGCCCAGCCCGGCCCAGCAGCCCGACCAGGGTGGTCTCCCGGCCCCGGACGGCCTGCTCGACCGCGGCCAGCAGCGGCCCGGCCGGCAGCCGCAGCCCGTCAGGGACCGGCGCCGGGCGGGCCATCAGGCCACACCACCGAGCGGGTCGAGCAGCCCGGCCTGGCCGGCGGCCGGCCGGCGGGTGGGGCGGCCGGGGCACACCGGGCACAGCAGCCGCGGCACGGCCCGCTGCTGCTTGAGGCGGCGTTCGTCGTCGCGGCTGCCCGGCCACAGCCGCACCAGCGCAAACCGGCACCCGGCCGCCAGCGCCACGCGGGTGAGGTTGGCGCCGCGGCCGGTGGCGTGCTCGCGCAGCCGGCGCGTCAGGAATCGTGAACCCTCGGCGAACCCCAGGTAGTGCCGCGCGTGCCGGTAGGCCGGCACCAGGTGCAGCAGGTAGATCACCGTCGCGGCCGGCGGGGCCAGCACCCCGGGGCAGCCCGGCGGCCGGGGGCCGGCGTGGACCCACGCCCAGACCGTGTCGGTGACCCGTTCGGCGCCGAGCCCGGCGCCGCAGGCGGCACACGCCAGCCCCGGGCAGGCCACGACCGCGGGGACGGCCAGGCCAGGCGCGGCCAGGGCCGGGGCGGTCACCGGTCGGCCTCGGTGGTGGGCGGGCCTGCCGGGACCGGCACATACCCGGTCTCAGCCAGCACGGTCGTCGTGGTGGCGGCTGGGCGGGGCGGGCTGGTCGGGCCGGCCGACCCCACCGCGACGGCGGTGAGCACAAACGCGGTGGCGGCCAGGGCGAGCAGGACCAGGACGACGAGCAGGCGGGCGAGCATCACGAGTGAGACCTCCTACCGGCGGTGGCCGGTGGTTGGGGTGGGCAGGACGTGGGGGGCCAGCTCGGTGGCCCAGCAGAACACCGCCAGCGCGGCCAGGAACGCCTCCAGCACCGCCCGGCCGATCGGGACAGCCACCAGCTGGTAGCCGGCGGGACGCAGGTGCAGCACCGCGCCGCCCGCGATCGGGGGCAGCGGGGTCTCGGCGCCGTCGGGGCCGGCGAGGAAGTCGGCGTGGGCGTAGGCGGCCAGCTGCAGGCAGACCTCGGGGTAGACACCCCGGCCGGTCTTGACGTCCAGCAGCGTCACCCGGTTGTCCAGCACACAGATGGCGTCGAGGGTGCCGGCGTAGCCGTAGCGGCGGGAGACCACCGTCGCCTCGCTGGCCAGGAACGCCGGCCGGTGCTCGGCGGTGAACCGGTCGTAGGCGGCCACCAGCGGGCCCGCCTGGGGTGGGAGCTCGGGGCGGGGCCGGCCGGTGGCGTGGGCGGCGACCGCGGCGTGCACGGCGTCGCCGAGCCCGGCCGCCTGATCCCGGGCGGCCCAGGGCGCGGCCTTGACCTCCCGGACCGCCTGCCCGGCGGGCAGCAGGCGCAGCCGGTCGAGGTTGGCGACGGCGTACTCGGCGGTGGCCTTGGCCGCCCACCCCACCAGGGCGGGCGCGGGCACCCCGCCCTTGATGATCGCGGTCACGCTCGGGTAGGCCCGGCCCGCCCAGGTGTAGACGCGGTGGCCGTCGGGGCTGGTGGCGGCCATGGCGGGGGCGGTCACCGGGACCCCTCCCGGCCAGCCAGGCGGGCGCGGCGCAGCAGGCTGGCGACCGTGCGCACGGTGGCGGGCTCCCAGCCGGCCAGCCAGGCCAGGATGCGCCGGTCGTGGGCGCCCAGCTCGACCCCGGCCAGCGCCTGGGTCAGCAGCGCGCGGCGTTGGGCCTCGGACAGGAACGCACCGGCGGGTTCGTGGTCCAGCGGCCCGGGCGGGCTGGCCGGTGCCGGCTGGCCGCTGGGGCGGCGGCGGGCGATCGCCGCGCGCCAGCAGGCGGCCAGCGCCGGGTAGTCGCCGTCGTCGTCGTCGGCGTCCAGGTCGAAGCCGAGCGCGACCGGGTCGGGGTCACCCAGCGCGGCCAGGCCCCGGTCGGAGTGGCCGTGGAGCTGGCCCAGCACGTCGCTGTGGTCGTCGGCCAGGTCGAGCCGGTCGGGGTCGACCTGGGCGGCCCAGCCGGGCCGGGTGTGGTCAAGTAGCGCGGCGCCGGCGGTGACCCGCAGGCTGATCGGGGGCAGGGTGGGGTGGTCCATGGGCCCTCCTTCGGGGCGTTCGGGGTGGCGGGCGGGGGCGCGTCCGGCCTTGGCCAGGTGGGTTGGCGCCCCCGCGCCGGGCCCCGAGGTGGGGCACGTCGGCGGGTGGATCGCGGCCGGGGGCAGCCCGGCCCGGGCCGGCGATGGTGGGCGGCGCAGCGCGTGCGGCGCCGCCAGCAGCGCCCGGTCGCGGCTGGTCATGCCGACCGCCTCCGGAAGGCGTCGCGGTGGTCGCGCCAGTGCTGGTCACTGGCGGCCAGTGCGGCGCGCCAGCCGGCCACGGTCGCCGTCCAGCCGCAGCCACAGCGCAGCTCGAACACGTACAGGCGCCGCCCGCGGGCGACCCGCTGGCGGATGCGGGGCCGGCCGTAGCGGCGGGCGCTCACCGCGCACCCCCCGGGGCCTGGTAGCGGCGCGCGACCGCCAGGACCCGGCGCACGTAGGCGGCCGAGTGGTTGTAGGCGAACAGCGCCCGGCGCAGCCTGCCGGGGCGGGCGGCGCCGTGGGCGCACAGGTAGCGCGCCGCGGTGGGGACCGCGTCCCGAGGGTCGTAGACGCTGCGGTGGCCGTCACGGTTGCCGTCGACCCGGTACCGCTGCCAGGTCCGCCCGGCCTTGCCGCGGATGCCCAGCTGCATCGGCCCGGCCGCCCCGGCCCAGTTCGCCCCCGAGCGGACCCCCGGGAGGCGGGCGCGGCCGTGGTCGCTTTCGACCTTGCCGACCGCGGCCAGCACCCCCCACGGCAATCCGGGGCAGGTGCGCGCGGCCTGCTGGTACAGCCGCAGGTAGCCGGCGGGGATGTCGGCCCGGGCGGCCGGGCCCGGCCGCGACGCTCCCCCGGTGGCCGGCGTGGGGCGGGCGGGGGCGGCGAGCAGGCCGGCATCCTCGGCGACCCCGTGCACGGTCACCCCGAGGACCAGCAGGCAGCCCACGACCAGGGTGCGGCGCAGCCCCAGCAGCACCGCCACCCGCAGCGGCAGCAGCAGCGCCCACACCGCCAGCGCGACCATCAGCGCCCACCCCCCCGCGGGCCAGGTCGCGTGGCGCGCAGCCGGCCGGGCCGGTCGGCGACGGCGGCGTTGGCGGTCACCGGCCCCGCCCCCGGTCGCCCCCGCAGGCCTGGTGGACGACCCGGCCGGCGCGGTCGACGACCCGGCTGGTGGTGCGGTAGGCGCCCGCGGCCCAGTCGGCGGTGCGCCTGGCCTCCGCGAGGTCGGCGGCGCCGATCCTGGTGGGCCGGAACCGGCCGGAGGAGTCCAGCAGGTAGATGACGTAGCCGGCCATCAGCGGCCACCCCCCTGGGTGCCCGGCCGGACGGCGCCGATCCAGCCGCGTCGGGTGATGGATGCGGTGCGGACGCGGGCGCCCCGGCCGGGCGCCTCCACCATCCGGCCACCGCCGACGACCAGGCCCACGTGCCAGCCCGACGGCCCGCTCGAGCGGAAGAACACCAGGTCACCCGGGCGCAGCGCGGCACGGGCGACGCGCGGGCCGGCGTGGGCGTACTGGGCGGCGGCGGTGCGGGGCAGCGCGACCCCGGCGGCCCGCCAGGCGGCCTGGGTGAGCCCGGAGCAGTCGAACGCGCCCGGGCCCTCCGCACCCCAGCGGTAGGGCTTGCCGCGCTGGGCCAGCGCGAACGCCACCGCCCGCGCCGCCCGCGCCGACACTCCCGCCGGCGGCTGGGGCGCCGCCGGTGCGGCCGTGGGCAGGCGGGGCAGGCGCACCGCGGGCAGCCCCGCCGCGGCCACCCCGGCCCGCAGCGCCTGGGCGTGGGGGGCGGCCAGCACGGCCAAGACGGTGACCAGGACCAGCAGCAGCACCCCGCCCCCACCGGGCGCGGGACCAGTAGGACGGGGCTTACGCATCGCCGCCCACCCCCTGGTCGTCCCGGGGACCGGGGGCGGCGGGGACGAGTACGGCCAGCGCGACCGGCCGGTCCGGGTGGCCGTTGCCTGCGCCGACCCTACGGCCGGCCGGGCGGTCCAGGTCGGGCTCCCCGGCTCCGACCGTCCTGGCCCGGTCGCCGTCCCCGTCCCGGGCCGGGCCCGCGGCCGGGCCGGGGGTGGGGGCGCGGAGGGCGCGGAGCAGGTCGCTGGCGGTCTGGTTGCTGACCCGCAGCGCACGGCGCAGGGCGTCCCGGCCGATCGGGCGGCCATGGGCGGCCTGGAACTCGGCCGCGGCCACCCGCGCCCGGGCCAGCCGCTCGGCTGCCCCGCCATCGGCCGTCCCCGCCGATGGCCGGGCGCTTGCCGCGGACGCGGACGGGGACGGCCTCCCGGTCGCGGACGGCCGGGCCGCCCGGCGCGCTGCCGGCGGGCTGGGGACGGGGGCGGGCGTGGCCGGTGGCGGGGCGCCCGGGTGGGTCGTCCCCGCCGGGTCGTCCCGTCCGCCGTCCTGGACCTCGGGGACGGTCCCGCGCCCGACCGGCGGGACGGCCGGGACGGCGGCGGTTGGGGTGGGGTGCTGGCGGCGGTGGGCGACCCGGCCCAGGAACAGGTGCCAGGCCAGCACCGCGATCAGCGGCGGCAGCCCATACACCACACTGACCAGCCACCCCGGCGGCGGCGCCAGCGGGATCGCCGGATGAAACCAGTTCAGCAGAATCGACGCGCCCGCGGTCAGCGCGGTCAGCGTCCACGGGTACCACGGCACCCGCCGCCACCGGTCCGGGTGGCCGCGGCGGTGGCGCTGCTCGGCCAGGGCGTTGAGCGCCGCCGATGCCATGAACGCCTCAAACCCCAGCGGCCACACCGCCGCCGCCCAGCCGGGCAGGCCGGCGGCGGCGGCGATGGCGTGCAACACCTGGTAGGACAAGGCGACGCCGTAGGCGAACATCCCGACCGCGGCCAGCCCGCTGGCCCACTCGATGGCGACATCGATCCAGTCCCGCCCACCCGCCCGGGTGGGGCTCGCGGGCGAGGTAGCGGCGGTCGGCGTGGTGGGATGGGTGCTCACCAGACCCCACCCCCCCGTGGGCTGGGCTCTGCACCGGGGTCGGGGCCGGTCAGGGCGCGGTCAAGGTCGGCGACACACCCTGGGCAGGCGGTCGGCTGGGCGAGCTGCGCGGCGGCGTGCAGCAGGCTCACCGCGGCGCCCCCCACCCCGGAGGTGCGCTCGGCCTGGTAGGCCAGCTCCGTGACCCCGGCCGCGAACGCCACCACCGCCCCCGGGGTCACGGGGATGCCGGCGCCGGTCAGGCGGGCGCGCAGGACCTCGGTGTTCTGGTCGATCAGGGCCCGCTCGGCGGGTGGGCGCGCCGCGACCTGGGCCAGGGCCCGGCCCAGCGCCTCGGCGGCGGTGGGCTGGCGGGCGGTCACGGGCCCCACCGCCTCGCCGGGGCGGGCCAGGCGGGCCGGCGGGCGGGGTGGGCGGTCACAGACCGGGCCGCCTGGCGGCGGACCTCGAAGGTGCAGCGCGGGCAGTAGCCGCTGGTCGGGCTGACCCGGTGCCGGGTGCCGCAGCCGCCGCAGCGGCGCGGGCGCACCTCGGCCGTGGCGGCGGCCCGGGTCGGGGGTGGGGCGTGGCGCATCAGGGGTGGGCCTCCTGGGGTGGCGGGGCGGGGGGTGGGGCGAGCAGCAGGCAGCCGGCCCGGCCGCTGCCGCGCAGGTGCAGCCCGACGTGGCCCTGGGCGAACTCGGCGTGGAACCGCTCGCGGGCCTGGGCCAGGTCGGTGCCGTCGGGGACGTGGCGGTGGGACTGGCCGCCGCAGACCTGGCAGCGGGCGGTCAGCCAGGCGCGGTAGCCGGGGTAGTCGGTGACGGGCCGCTGGGTGACCTCGGCCAGCGCGGGCAGGCGCTCGAGCTCGGCCGCGGCGGTGGGTGGCCCGTCGGGCAGGGCCGCGCCGGCCAGATCCCAGGCGGCCCGGCAGACCTTGAGCCGGCCGCCACCGGCCCGCTCCCGGACCCCGACCAGCTCGGCGGGGTAGCCGGCCAGCAGCCAGGAGCCGTAGCCGGCCGGGCCGACCAGCAGCGGCGGCCCGTACCGGGGCGCGGCCAGCAGCGCGCCCAGCAGCAGCGCCCGGCACACCGCGGCGTAGCTGCCACCATGGCCGACCAGCGCAGCCGGGGCGGGCAGGGCCATCAGCGCGACCCGGTCGCCGGGCTGCCCCAGCGCCTCCAGCGCGTGCAGGACGCCGGTGAGGTAGGCGGCCGGGATGTCGCCGCGGGCCAGCAGCCGCCAGCCGGCAAGCTCGCCGCCGGCGCGGCGCACGATCCCGGTCCACCGCCCGGCCGGGTGCACCGCGAGCACCGCCGCCGCCGGGCCCGTCACGAGCCCACCTCCGCCGCGGTCAGGACCGGGGCGGCCGGGTCGGGCGGGGTGAAGGGCTGGCGGACCTGGCTGCGGTTGCCGCGCTCGGGGTCGGCCAGGTCGAGCGCGGCGAGCTGGGCGGCGAGCAGGGCGCGCAGCACCGGGGCGGGGCCGGCCACGACCAGCCAGGAGCCGGCCACCAGCAGGCTGAGGTTGATCGACACCGTGCCGGTGTCGTGGTGGACCTGGGTGGCGTGGAGCTCGGTGGGGTCGCTGGCGACGTGGGCGATGACGCTGGCGGTGGTGGCCATGACAAGGCGCCTTTCATGCGGCAGGGTGTGGGGGCCAGGGCCAGGCGCGGCCTGGCCGGGGACGGGATGCGAGGGGGCGGGCTAGGCGGCGCGGCGCCGCCGTCGGCCGCGTGGCAGGCGGGCCAGGCCCAGCTCCAGGGGGTCGTGGTGGTCCAGGCGGCGGATCCGCCAGGCCAGCGCCACCAGCCCCGCCAGCGCGACCCCCACCAGCAGCCCCACCCCCGCCGGCAGCGGCACCCCCGACCGGGCCGCCGGCGCCGGCGTGGGCGTGCTGGTCGGTGGGGTGGCCGGCCTGGCCGCCGTCGACGGGGCGGGCCGGGTGGGCTCGGGCGCGGCCGGGGCGCCAGCCGCCTGCTGGTCCCCGAAGGCCCGCTGCCAGGCGTCGGCGGCCAGCCGGCCCAGGCTCGCGCTGCCGCTGGTCACCCCCGCGGTCACCCCAGCGCTCGCGCTGCGGGTCGCCGGGGCGAACGCCAGCAGCAGCGCCAGCACCGCCACCACCGCGTACTCGGCCAGCGCGCGGGCCAGGGTCCCCTCGGTGCGGTGGGCCAGCAGCAGCACCCCCAGCAGCCCGGCCAGGACCAGCACCAGCACGGTCGTTGCGGTCATGCGGCCTCACCCGCCTCCCGGGTGTCAGGGAAGGCGGCCTCAAGCAGGGCGTCGAAGCGGGCGCAGGGCAGCTCGACGAGCAGGTCGCCCAGGTCGTCGTCGGCCAGGGCGCGGACGTGCGCGGCCAGCGCCATGGCGCGGGCGCCGCTGGCGGGGGTGACCCACGCCAGCGCCGCGGCGGCGTCCATGCGGCGGGCCCAGGCCCAGCCGGTGCCGTCAGTCACGGGCTCGCCGTGGCGGGTCCAGGCCCGCCAGGCGACCCGCGCCCGCGTGCGGGTGGGGCTGGGCTGGTGCTCGCGGGTGACGGTGCCCAGCTCGCGGCGCGGCCCGCACGCCACCACCGTCCACCCGGTAGTGTCGCCGCCTGGGGTGGCGGGTGGGGCGGGCTCGAAGCGGAACACCAGCCCGCCCGGGTGGACGGGGCGGGCGAGTGCGGCGGCGGCGAGTGCGGCGAACCGCTTGGGGGGCAGCTCGACCAGCAGGTCGTTGAGGTCGTGGTCGGGGAGGGCGCGGACGTGGGCGGCGAGTTGGCGGGCGCGGGCGCTCACGCGGCCTCACCCCCGCCAGGGTCCACGGCCAGGGTGCTGGCTGCCGGGGTGAGCAGCCCGGCCAGCACCCACTTGGGGATGTAGATCGTGCCGCCGATCCGCTCCGACGGCAGCGCGCCCGTCTTGGCCCAGTCGTAGACGGTGTTGCTGTGCTTGCCGAGCAGGGCGGCGACCTCGGCGACGGTGTAGGCGATCCGGCCCGACTCCCCGGCCGGGTCGTGCCTGGTGGTGTCCTGCCCGGCGGGCAGGGCGGTAGGCTGTGCGTGCATCTGGGGCTCCTGACCTCGATGCGAACTGCGGCCTCGGCACCGGGAGCAGCCACTCCCGGGTACTGCCGAGGCCGCCTCTCTTCTGACTCCGTTTCCTCCTCGTCTACTCGTCTGTACCAGTAGTATGCACGGTCTGCCCCGACTCGTCTAGACCAGCTAGTGTGAGGGACGACACAGCGCCCGCGACGCTAGGTCAGCGGGCTGGAAGCTCGTACGACAAGATGTAGCGGTCCGCCGCCATCGTGGTGTCACACACCTCTACCGGCCTGTTGTCCTGGTCATAGGCAATCCTGACCAGGATGAATACCGGAACACCCGGGGGTAGATGCAGCGCCCGCGCCTCCTCCGGTAGGGGCATCCGCGCACTCACGTCCTCAGTGAAGCGCTTCAGGGGATGCCCCGATTCCTCAAGCCGAGCATAGATCCCACCCGGGCCAGGGTTCTTCTCCACCATCGAGGTACCCTCGACCAGCTTCCACGGCAGATAGGAGGTAGCCAGCTCCATCGGGTGTCCATCGGCGAGGTAGCGACGCCGCCGAACCAGAACCTGCTCTCCCACAGCCAGCCCCAGCCGCTCCGCAACCTCTGCGGGCGCCGGGGCTGGGCCGACCTCCAGGACCTCAACGTCGGGACGGCGGCCCTCTGTCTCCAGCTCGGCCAGGTACGCGGCCTTGCCGGCCTCACGGTGGCGGCGGGCGAACCGATCATGCGCGAGCCGCTTCACCGGTGGCCGGTCGCGGACGAAGGCGCCCCGTCCATGCTCGACATCGATCAGCCCTTGCCCACGCAGCATCGCGATCGCCTGGCGCACCGTCCCACGGGCAGCATGATAGGTGTCCATCAGCTCCCGTTCAGACGGCAGCTGAGCCCCAGCCGTAAGCTCGCCGGCGAAGATGGCAGCGCGGAGCTGGTCGGCGATCTGCAGGTACGCCGGCCGGTCACTCGTGGGATCGATGACGCTGCTCACACCGGCTCTCATCCGCGATAGTCTGCCCACGTCTAGACGACTACACACTACCCCGGAGCCAACACCGATGACTGAACCCACTCCAAGACACTCAGTCAGCGTCGCGGCAGCCATCGTGAACGACCAGGACGAGCTACTGGCCATCCAACGTCACGACAACGGGCGCTGGGAGCCACCCGGCGGCGTGCTCGAACTCGACGAATCGATCCACGACGGCCTGATCCGCGAGGTCCAGGAAGAGACCGGCCTACTTGTCGAGCCAGAGCGCCTGACCGGCATCTATAAGAACATGAACCGAGGCATCGTCGCGCTCGTTTTCCGCTGCCATATCGTCGCTGGGATGCCACGCACGAGCCCAGAGGCGGCCGAAGTCAGATGGCTTGCCGCCGATGAGGTCGACGCACTGATGGACGAGGCATATGCGGTACGGCTGCGCGACGCGCTGCACCCGGGAGCCCCAGCCGTACGCGCACATGACGGGACCGTTCTGCTCGCGGGACAACGACGCTGAATCTGTGAGACGTTCCCATGCCACCATCAAGCGGTGTCCTTGCGGGTGGCCGCCGAAAAACCAAACCGTGAAGCCCACATCGAATAGTATCCAGGCCAGTGCGGCCTCAACCTCGCGGTGACCTACGTCCCGGTGGGGTCGGCTCAGGCGCATCGAATAAGCTAAGCCCGAAAAGAATGATCTTTCGAACCGTTCAGTATCCGTCAGGAGCGAAAGAGCCTAGCTCATGAAAGAAGTCTTGCTTCTTGCACTCGGCACACTCTTTGGCTGGGCGGGTAACCAATTCCTGCCAAAGCTACTGCGGCGCATGCAAGGGCGCACAGGTGTATTAGTACACGTCGAGACTGATCCCGCCATCTTTGAATCCGGAAATCCTCCATGGATAGGCTACGCATTTGTATTGCCCGAGCCTGAAACTACGCCTGGACCTCCCCCACCAGGCACTTGTCAAGAATGGTGGACTTGGGCTAGGTCGCAGAAAGGTGTAGACGCAGGTATAACAAAAGTACGTCTTACTGTTGTCGGTGATTCGGAAGTCACTGTGGTAATACAAGCGCTACGGGCTGCAATTACGAAGCGTACCGAGCCGCTACAGGGTACCTATATTGTCTGCACAGTGGGTGGGGCTGACATCGTCGCCCGCCACATTGCTGTTGACCTTGACGGTTTTGCTGAGGCAGTTACAAGCTACGTAGATAATACCGGGCGATCAACTACACCATTCGGATTTCAGTTGACGCGCGGCGCCGTCGAAGTCTTCAACATTGAAGCCCGCGCCAACGTATCCTGCTGTGAATGGGTTGCTGAATTATATCTCCTAGTGGACGGGAAGCGACAGGTAATACACATTTCGGACGACGGACAGCCGTTCCGAACAACCGCGACTCCGAATCTGTCTCCCCTCCATTGGACGGGCGAGGAATGGGCTGAGTTGCATTATTAGAAGCCAATCCGACCAGGCAATATGGTGTCCGACTCTGGCGGCCCAAGGGACTCTACATCATTGGTAGAACACCGCACTGCGGTGGCCCCGCCAGCGGTCGCAGCCCCTGGCGCCGAGGGACCGGGAATGCGGTACGCCGTCGGCGCCTACAAGACGGGATCACGAGCGGGCCGCATTGGACCGCAGTGACCCCGAACAGAGCGGACAACAGCGGTCGTAGCAGAACATCGTTCTTGGAGCTCAGCGGCCACATGCCTGCTTGCTTGGACGTTCCCACGATATCCTATCCTCAATATGAGGGTAGGATATGCGAACTACCATTTGCGTGGCTGGTACTCCCTCGGGCGGTGATACCACCTGATCCGTCTGGCGCGTCTACCGCTCCCTGGCCGGACTTCCCACCTCCGACCGGCGTTGTCGGTCAGGAGGACCCAGCCGATGACACATCGGACACCCTGAACAATGGAGAGCTGCGCTGCGCCCTCGGGGGCCAGGTGCGTCAAGTTCATCGGCGGCGGGTCAGGTGCAGGGCTACGTCGTGATCGTGTGTGGGTGATGCTGCCTCGGTGGCGGGTTTGGTGTGGTCTGCCGGCAGGATGGGCAGCCGGCGGGCGTCACCGGCAGGAGCAGCGGGCCGGCACGGCGGACTGTGG